>OHAD01000356.1_pt1 | contig 55824 bp, 42 predicted proteins | sample 1577011 | NCBI WGS metagenome assembly OHAD01 (sample SAMEA3541510, study PRJEB24748) | human gut metagenome | biome: human gut; feature: human-associated habitat; material: faeces | place: China | collected 2012 | reverse complement strand
CTAATTTTTGATAAACTGGAATTAAATCGGAAAATAACAAAGCGTTAACACCTTTGTTTTGATATTCCGGTTTCACTGCAACGAGTAGCAGATCAAGCATTTTGGCACGGCGTTTCATAAATAGTGCCTTTAACAGATAGAACCATCCGAGTGGCAACAGACGCCCGTGTGATTTCTGTAAAGCTTCGGCGAGAGATGGCATGGAGATACCTACACAGACCAGTTCGTCATTGGCATCAGTAATCAGTGTAACCATCCGTAAGTCAAGGATCGGCAGATACATTTTCACGTATTGGTCGATTTGCCGCTGTGTCAACGGAGAATAGCCATAAAGAGGACTGTATGCTTCATTCATCAGCTCGAAAATCTTCTGTCCGTAGTCTTTGGCTATTTTTCTTCCGGAAGTATATTTCTTTATCTTGAGGTTATATTTTCGTTGGATCAGTTCGGAGATACGTTTATGCTTGTCGGGAATGGCATCCGGTATGTAGATTTTGTATTCCACCCAGTCGGCGTCTTTCTCGAAGCCTAACTTTTCCATGTGTACAGGATAGTATGGGTAGTTGTAGATAGTAGCCATGGTGCTAAGTTGGTCGAATCCTTCAACTAACATTCCTTCCGCATCGAAATCAGTAAATCCGAGAGGACCGGCAATGTGAGTCATGCCTCGTTCTTTTCCCCATTCTTCCACTGTTTTGATAAGTGCGGATGATACTTCGGGATCGTCGATGAAGTCTATCCATCCGAAACGAACGTTTTTACATTCCCACTTCTCGTTCGCCTGATTGTTGATGATTGCAGCTACACGTCCTACTATTTTATCGTCCCGGTATGCGAGGAAATAATCTGCTTCACAGAATTCGAATGCTGCGTTTTTCTTCTTGTTGAAGGTGTTAAGCATGTCGTCATAGAGGTCAGGCACAGAGTAAGGGTTACCCTTGTACATTCTGTAATTGAAACGGATAAATTTCTTAAGTTCTCTCTTTGTGGAGACTTTCTTGATTGTAATAGCCATATCTCGTATTTATGATTTGAGCAGGCAAAGATACGTGATAATCTTTAAATTACAACGCGACGGAAAGAGAAAATATAGTCTCTGGACGATTAGGGAGTGGACTGTAAATATGAAAAATACCGGAAATGATGATCATACATTCATTGCCGGTATTCTTTTTCTGTTTTTGTAGGCCGTTTATTGGCTGATGTGTCCTTCGAAAGGCGAGGCAGGTAAACCGGCTGCGTTGTATAAGTTAGCATCATTGGGATTATCTCCCCAAGCATATCGTACAGAGACCGGTTGCTGTATTTCCTTATTCCATACTATTACTTTATTGTTTTCGATTTTAGCCTGTGCCCATTGGTATTTTCCATCTGCGCCGGCAATGGCGAATCCTGATAAATAGCCATATTTATTACGAGCTACTAGTTGCTCGTCACAAGCGTTAAAGGTGACCTCCAGTGCATCTCCGATTCTTTTTACCGACTGGAATATCGGGCCGGTGCAAACAATAGAGTTATATCCGTAATCATTGTGGAGAGCATGCAAAGCAAGTCGTTTACCTACATCTTGTTTGTTGCGGGGATGTATGTCATTTTCTTCACCGATGTCTATAATGACGGCCTGTCCTGTATGTGGTAAGGCCAGTGTCTTCGACTGTGTATCCCGCAGGTTTGCCCAATGACTTTCAGAGGGCTGCTTGGCCGGAGACATGAAGTTTGCTAATTGAACCCAATAAAATGGAAATTCGTTATTCCATCTACTTCTCCAGTCTGTAATTAAAGCCGGAAATAAATCAATGTATTCGTTGGCGCGGGCGGCATTGTTTTCTCCCTGATACCAGATTACCCCTTTCATCCCCAAACCTACCAGTGGATGAATCATTGCGTTGAACAGCAAAGAAGGAAAAGCGTTAGGACCATATTCTACATAATCATATTGTGCACTCGATACTGCAACTTTATACTTCCAATTATCACACAAAGGGAAAATTCGGTTGTTGACTTTCAGGTATACTTCATCTTTAGGACCATATAGACCGCCTCCTCCACGATAGTCGGATATTTTAATAGTGATGGTATTCTGTTCCTTTAATACTTCTGCCGGGATCTTGTATAAACGTTTCAGGTCATATCCTACCGTTCGTCCTACTTCATGTCCGTTAACCCAGGTAATGTCATCGTCATCGATAGTACCGAGACTCAATTCTGCATCCTGTCCTAAACAGTTGGCCGGTATGGAAAACTGATAAGTAAACCATACAACTCCATCTATACCGGATAATTCCTCATTTGACCATAATGACGGAACAATATGTTCCTTCCAGTTTTCTGTAGAGGTGTTTTCTAAATACCATTTCTCTTTTTCTCCCGGTTCGTTTATGATGGCTTGTTCGAATTCCTTTTTGACTTTGTCACTGTGTTTGATGTATTCTTCGAATTCAGAAGAGCGCATACGGGCTAATGATTTTTCATATTTCGGAAAATGCTCTATCACTTCCATGCTCATCCAGGTTTCGATGTCCGTACCACCCCATGAGGAGTTGATGAATCCGATAGGAATATTGAGTTTTTGGTATAATTCACGTGCAAAGAAATAGCCGACAGCTGAAAAATCAGAAGCGGAGGCGGGTGAACATACTTCCCATTTACCTTTTAAGTCGGTTTTAGGAGTGTGCCCCATTTCTTGAATTACGTTGAATGAACGGATTTGAGGGTAATTGGCAGCTGCGACTTCTTCGGTAGCATGATTAGCGCTACGCAGACGAAACTCCATATTTGACTGTCCGCTACAAATCCATACTTCACCGATTAAAATATCTGTAAATGATAAAGTCTGCTTGAGGCTTTTTACATTTAGAGTATACGGTCCACCGGCTTGCATAGGGGGCAGGCTGACTGACCATTTCCCATTTTTATCGGTTCGGGTACTCTTTTGAGCATTTCCTAATGTTACGCTAATTCGCTCACCGGCACTGGCAGTTCCCCATATATTGATTGGCTTCTCACGTTGCAGCACCATGTGGTCTGAAAAGAAAGAAGGTACGGAAAGCTGTGCCATTATTTGTGATAGGACAAATAACAAGCAAACTGTTAATGATAGAAGTTTTTTCATCCGATGAGTATTTGGTGATTATTCATTAATATATTCTTTGGGAAGCAATATCTTACGAAGCGTATCGGCAAAGATTGCAGCCATGCGCTGTTGAATAAATGAATGTTCTCCATGTGGCGGATGCCATCCAAATATTTCTCCATGAGTCTCTTGTGAATCCCCAGTGTAAATTAGGCTATATTGTTTTCCTGTAACCGGATGTTTCTGGTTTTTGGAGAATCCGATGTATCTGTCGAATTCTACTACCGGGAATCCCCATTTTTCTGCCAGTTTTCGGACCGAAGTGTTGAATATCGGACGACTGTCATGCCAATGAGTACATAAGACAATAGAAGCAGGTTTCCCATAAGGAGTGTTGTAATATCTAGATTTTGGATTGAATTTCTGGTTATAACAGTCTGATATGTAGCGCTTGATGACATAATCATAGCAAACGGCATAGTCGGAAGCATCAAAAGGAGTTTTATAATCCTTGTAGTTCTCTTTTAAGTTTGCTTCGTTATATACGTCTTTTTCATGTACTTGCATCAAGACAAATACATCAATGTTATCGAACTCTTCCGGGGTATAGAGAGTACCGTCCAGCATTTTATTTGCAGTGTGAGCAATAGATTCTGCACTTACAGCCCGATTGATGGGGATGGTGTGAAGGGCACGACATCCCATTTCAAACCACTTATTGTTAGGTTCGGCAAAAGATGCTCCGGATAATAAAATGGTATAAGTGTCTTTATTTTGGGCTATTCCTGCTAAAGCGAGCAGGCAAATGAATGTGAATAAGGTGATTCTTTTGTACATAGTTATCGTTGATTGATTAATTGGTGAATAAAATCAAGTTCAAGTGAATGTTTTCCGGCTTGTAAAGTTATAGATTTTTGGGGTTCTGGCATTGTAAAAGGAACAAATGTTGCAGAAGTGCCTGCCGGAATATCGATTGTATAACGGATGCAGTCATTAGTTTGACGAACCCAGTTGATATTTAACCAGCCATAGGGAGTATTATAGCGTATGGTAAGTTCATTCATGTCTGCCGGAAAGAAAGGTTTTAGCAAAATATGCTTGAATCCGGGATGTTTTTCATCTATCTGAATTCCTCCCAGTCCTTTGTATAGCCATGCTCCTATTTCTCCGAACATAATATGGTTATATGAGTTGTCGATAACGACATCTGTCCGCCAATTTTCATGTAGAGTTGTAGCACCTTGTTTGATCCAGTACCCCCAGGAAGGATAGGTGTCTTGTGATGCGACTTTGTAAGCTGTTTCCGCATATCCGTTATCTGACAGGGCGGAAAGTAGGGCCTTGCTTCCTAATAAACCGACGTCCAGATGATAATCGTCTTTTTCTACCAATTCATGTAGTCTGGCAGCAACTTTCTTTTTATCTTCTTCCGGAACGATTCCCCAGTATAATGGCATGGCAAGTTCTGTCTGTGTTCCCCCTGCATATATTCCTGTTTCCTTATTGAGAAAACTGGTGTTGATAGCTTCTTTTATTTTTTGTGCCAGCGTGTTATAATAGGAGGCATCTTCGGCATATCCGAAAAGTCTGGCTGCTTTGGCTAGAATACAGACGTCCGTATAATAATAGATAGAGGAAGTCAAGGTTATATTGCTTTTTGAGCGTACAGGTACCCAGTCGCCCAGTCCCCAGTCTGTAAGATGATTGGTTGATATGGATTCTATATAGGAGACATATTTTTTGATTGGTCCGTACATGCGGCGGAGTAATGTGGTATCTCCGTAAAATCGATAAATTTCCCAAGGGATAATGGCGACAGCACTCGTCCAGTCGACCCCGTTGGCCCAATCATAGCCCCATACAGAAGTTGGGATGATACATGGGAGGATTCCGTTGTCTTTTTGTTCATCACAAAAGTCGTTCATCCATTTCTCATATATAGAGATACCATCGAAATTGTATAATCCTGTTTCTATGGCAATATGTGCGTCTCCTGTCCAGCCATTTTTTTCCCGTTGAGGGCAGTCAGTCGGGTAACCGAACAAGTTGGCTAAATAGGAACTGTTAGTGGCTTTCCATATTTTGTTTAGCAGATCGGATGACGAAGACCAGTAGCCGATGGCCGGAACATCACTGTGCATTTCTACTGCAATAAGATTTTCGTCGGATAATTGAATAGGGGCAGATGATGAGACTTCTACAAACTGAAAACCTTTGTAGTTGAATTTGGGCATGAATCTATCTTGCTTTCCGCTAAGTATGACGATGTCTGTTTGAAAAGGATCGCTGTCGTCTGTCGGCCGGTAGTGATAATCTATATTTGCCATGTTTACTATACCGTTTTTGTCTAAAAGTTCCCCATGTTTCAGGCGCAGTTTTGTTCCTTTTTTCCCTTTCACTTTTAGCTCGGTAACACCTGCAATGTTTTTGGGGAAATGATAGACGTAGCAGCTGTCATTTATTTTTTTGCATTGAGTTGCTGTATAGCGGGCCGTTTCACGAATCGGATGCATAACTTGTGATTTGATCGTTTCCGTAGGCGATTCGGTTTCTTGTGCATGATACCATCCGGTAGCGTTGAATCCGGGGGAGTCCCAGCCTGCTAATTCTTTCTGTGCATCATAATGCTCGGCTGTATAGATGCTGTTGAAAATAACCGGGCTGTCAGTTGTTTGCCAGGCTGAGTCAGTACCCAGATATTCTGTTGTTCCATCTGTGTAACGCAGATGGAGTTGTGCTGTGAATTTAGGGCGGTTTCTCCATGAAGCCTTGTCGAAAAACCATACTGCTGTGGATTGATGATTATACCAGCCGTTCCCCAGTTGTACTCCTATTACATTTTCACCCATAGATAGTAATGACGTAACATCATGAGTGACTGATAGTATACGTTTGTTGAAATGTGTATACATAGGGTCTAGGAAATGATTTCCTGCCCGTTGCCCGTTGACAGAGAGCTCATGCAGGCCTGCCGATGCAATAGTGAGTAAGGCTTGCTCGATTGTTTTGTCTAATTGGAAGCTCTTTCTATAATAGGGTGCCGGACGGTATGTGATGTCATGTTTGTCAGTAATCCATTTCCCTTTCCAGTTGTCGGATGATAAACATCCTGTTGTGAAGGAGGATATAGGGGAAAATGTAGTTTTCTGTTTGGAAGAGGTTTGATAGCCTATTTTCCAATAATACGTTGTATATGAATCTAATGGTTGTCCATCATAGGAGACTCTTATGGGAGCTCCTATGATGGATTTGTTCCAATAACCGGACTGTCTGCCTGATAATTGAGTACTGTCTGTTGATAGCCATATTTCAACTCTGTTGATACTATCTTCCTCTAGCAGCGGAAGTTTCCAGGAGAGTCTGGGAGTTTGAGTATCTACTCCTACAGGAACGGGTATATTCTCACATTTTAATTCAAATGGCGTTTTTAGCTCTTGAGGTGCACATGAGAATAGGGTTGTACCCAATAGTAAATACAAATAGGACCGAATTGAAATATGAGCCATATTGGTTAGTTGGTTAGTGATGAATTTACTTTTTTCTTCTCTCTTCGAGTTCTGTTGATATTTCATATAATCTTTTTTCATTTAACGGATAACGTGAAATGAAGAATGCTGATAGCATGGTGGCAATTGCCGGGAAGATACTCATCATCATACAAATGCCGGTTTGAGCAAAGTCGGATTGGATTACATTTGCTTTGAAACCGAAATAGGCCAGTAGCCATCCGGTCAAAGCACCTCCGATTGTCCAACCGAACTTTTGAGACATGGACGAAGAAGAGAATATCAGGCCGGTTGCCCGTCTTCCGGTTTTCCATTCGGAATAGTCTGATATATCTGCATACATAGACCATAATAAAGGAGAAATAATACCCGCACAGATACTTATTAAGACCTGTAAACAAAGAATTCCCCAGATAAAATCTTTAGGAAGGAAGTAGAATAAAACACTTAGAATGGTAGCGCCAACCATTGCTACAAAATAAGTTTTCTTTTTACCGATTCTTTTGGTGAGTGATGGCACAAACATGATTCCGAGGATATTGGCGGCTTGTCCTAATACCAAGTAGATCGTGATTAGAGTAATGGCACTATTCATGAATGAGAAAGAGAATGTATCGGAGCTGTCTACATAATATTTGAAATAGAATACAGCAGAACCGTCACGAAGAGAATTGAACACTAATGCCATGATTCCTGCGCATAAAAGAATCCACCAGGGTTTGTTTCTGCCCAGATCTTTCAGATCTTCTTTCAGTGATCCTTTTTCTTCTTTTATGGGCTGCACTCTTTCTTTTGTCCATAGAAAAGTTAATAAGAACATTCCACTAGCCATAATCGCAAATACGACTGCAGCCATCTGCCAGCCGAAAGCGATGTCAGGTATATTTTCCGTTATCTTCATTTTACTGAATATATCAACCAGTGGCTCAATGAGGAATAGTACCAGAATACTTCCTCCAAAAGCAAATGTCATGCGGTAGGAGGAGAACTCTGTGCGTACTTGTGGATTGGCGGACATTACTCCTAATAGAGATGCGTACGGAACATTGATTAATGAATATACCATCATCATAAGGGTATATGTGGCATAGGCAAATATTATTTTGGTAGTCATGTTATCTCCAAAAGATGAGAAGGTCAGTATACCACAGATGCCGAATGGTATGGCTACCCATAGTAGGTAGGGGCGAAATTTACCCCAGCGTGAGCTTGTCCGGTCGCCTAATATTCCGACAAACGGATCGAGGAAAGTGTCCCAAATGCGTGTGATAAGGAACATTGTTCCTACCACTGCCGAAGGGATACCTACCACGTCTGTGTAGAAGAATAGCAGATACATTGTGAATAACTTCCAAAACATGGAAGAAGCAGCATCTCCTAATCCATACCCGATTTTTTCTCTTAGTTTTATGTTTTCCATGGTGATGTATTTATTGTTTCAGGTATTGTTTATTGTGGTTTACCATAGTAATGATCCGCTTCACAGATTCTATAGAACGGAAACCGTCGGTTGGTGTGTGCAGACAATAATCTACAAGCTGGTTTACTGTTGATTCGGCTACATGAAGACGGGTGTCCGAAGACGCATAATAGATATAAATTTTTCCGTTATCATCTTCAATCCATCCATTTGAGAATAATACATTCGATACATCACCGATTCTTTCTTCTCCTATAGGGGCCATGAAATAACCTGCAGGTTCAGCTATAATTTCTGTCGGATCTTCTAAAGAAGTCATATATAAGTATAATACATAGCGTAATCCGGCTGCGCATCCTCTTACACCATGTGCTAAATGTAACCATCCTTGTGGAGTTTTAATGGGGTGTGGCCCTTCTCCATTTTTTACCTCCTTGATCGTATGATAAAACCGTTTATTGATGATTTTTTCCTCTTTTATTTCGGCATGACAGATGTCATCTATGAGTGCCCATCCGATACCTCCTCCATTGCCGGCGTCAATAAAACCATCTTGAGGGCGGGTATACAGGGCATACTTCCCATTCACAAATTCCGGATGAAGCACTACGTTACGTTGCTGGCTCGGAGATTTCAGATCCGGCAAGCGTTGCCATGTTTTCAGGTCTTTTGTTCGTGCAATACCTGCAACGGCTACTGCGGAAGATAAATCACCGGCTGGAGCGTTTGTATCTTTGCGTTCCGCACAAAAAATGCCATAAATCCATCCATCTTCATGTGCGGTCAGGCGCATATCGTACATATTGGTATCAGGAATGTCTGTCTCCGGCATTTCTATCGGATAATCCCAAAAACGAAATCCGTCTACGGGACTATTACTTTCTGCTACTGCAAAGAATGATTTTCGGTCTGCTCCTTCGACACGCGCCACAAGATAGTATTTATGATTGATCTTGATGGCTCCCGTATTCATTACAGCGTTGATGCCAATTCTTTCTTCCATGAATGGGTTTTGTTTTTCATCAAAATCATACTTCCAGATGAGTGGTGCATGTTCTGCTGTTAATACAGGGTGGTAGTAACGTTTATATATACCGTTGCTATTGTTACATATCTCATTTTTTCGGTTGATAAGAGCTTCATAATTTTGTGTTAGCTCTTCTAATCTATTACTTTTCATATTCTATAGTTATTTTTCTCGGTTAATTATTCTATAATTAAAACCCAGTCATTTCCTTTTCCCTTTGTGGGAGAGGATACGGGAATGGTATCTGCTGTTGTATTTTGATAGAATGTGATTCTTCCATTGCGAGGATTCATCCACTTTAAAGACCGTTTGGATGCCTTCATTGAAGGCAAATAAATCGTTCTCTCTCCACCTTGTGGAAAATATACTAATAAGTAGTCTTTGTTGCCGAATGCTACGGGATAGTTTTTATTTTCTAAAGGTACATCGCCAAAGATGGTTTGTAGGTTTTTTCCTTGAGTAAAATCAAATTTCTCCCATAATCTGCGAAAGTGAATTAAATCCCAGGCTCCTTGTTTATCCATTGATTGGTACCATGGAGTGTCGGCGTCACATTTAGGCTCACGTCCGGTATCAAACATCTGCCATATATCATTACAGCCGTATGTATATCCACAAGCTCCGCTGAACATACTTTGGTAAAGTGTATGGCGGATATCATCATCTCCAAATCTTCCATTTTCTTTTTTGAAATTGATCGGAATATTTTCATATCGGGGTTCTCCGTCCATGCATGGCTTGTGTGGTTCCTTTTTTAAATCGGGCAAAAGCAGACGTTGATAGATTGCGAAATCTTGTTGTGCGTGTCCGGATTGACACATATTAAAATCCAGCCACGAAGCATTGTGAAACCAAAATGAGGATGAGTGCTCTCCATGAGGATGATAGGTCATCAAATGGTTTTTGTCTACACTTTTAATACCGGTTGCTAATGCATTCCAAATGGCAAAGTTTTTTCCGTCTCCACTTCGATCACCTCCTATTATCCATATCAGATTGGATGCGTTCATATAGCGTTCTCCTAACCATTTGCCGTATCTATATGCATTTTCCGGTGTAAAAATCTCCGGTCCTTTTCCCCATTGTTTGTCTACCTTATCTCCCCAAGTTGGTAATAGAGCTATGTATAAACCTTTGGCTGCTGCCAGAGAAATAACTTTGTCTACATGAGTGAAATAGCCGGGAGCGGGCTTGTCAATATTGCCGTCAATTAACTTAGGTTCTCCGTTAGATGAAACATCCATATCATCTAATTCATCCAGGATTACCGTTTGTATGACGGTAAATCCTTTTTCTCTGCGATTCTCCAAATATAGTTCAGTCTCTTTGTCATTTAAGCGGCTGATGAGTTCCCATGCTGTATCTCCTATGTAGAGAAAAGGAGTTCCGTCACTGTATTCTAGGTAACGTCCTGAAGAATTTACCCTTAAGTTTCCTTTGGATAGATTCGTGGCGTTTCCTGTCCACCGATCTTCTTGGGCGGAAGTTCCAGTTATACAAAACATGAGTAAAATATAGCAGATGGAGAATCGTTTGAACATAATTCTATTTTTTTAAGGTACTTGTATATTTCTCAATGATAGGCATTTGCGGTCTGTCTTTCCCGTCTTTGGGGGTAATTGCCATGAAATAGGTATCCCACCACGGACCCGCAGCCCAATATGTACCATTGATTCCGTTTTCTTGTAAATATCCCAAGAATAAGTCGAGGGTTTCATTCCAACGGGGATCATTGTCGGGGATTCCATATTCTCCGATAAAACCATGGAATTTATTCTGTTTAATCCATTCTACAAATGGTTTTACCCGGTCGATTCCTTTCTCCGGATAACATTCTTCCTCTTCGTATGAATATTTGTACGTACCGGATGCATCCTTGTCAAAATATACATGAGCTTCAAAGGCAAGGTTATTAGCCGGGTCTTTTAAGAATTTGAGTGTATCACTCTGCTCGATCCAACGCTCTGCTGATGACCAGTCGTTGCCGCCTACCATAATAAGCGTATTTGTGTCGACTTCTCGTATGGCATTGATGGACGCTTGCGCCATGTCGAACCACTTGGTTTCCGGGGCCAGATCATGTGGTTCGTTCATTAGCCCGTAACCATATATGTTTTTAAAAGTGGAGAATTCTTTAGCGATAGCTTGCCAGAAAGAAGCCAGGTCTTCGATTGTTAATCCGTTGTTTCCAATGAGGGTATGTTCGTTGTTCATGAAGCGGCGACAGTAATTATGTAAGTCAAGAATAACCACCATATCGCGTTTCTCTGCTGCTCTGACCAATTCTTTCATTTTATTGAGGTCATGCTGGTTTAGCGGTCCTTTTAAGTCAAGTTGTAGCCGTTCCCATTTGAATGGTAACCGGATAAGTTTCAGCCCTTTCTTTTGCCAATATTCGAGGTCTTGATCTGTCGGGTAGGTATAGTCTTTATTATACTCACCGGGGAAAGATGAACCGAAGTCCGCGCATGCCAAGTTTACTCCGTAAGGTTCACCTGTCTCTTTTACCGGAGGTTGATTACTTTTACATCCATTTAGAGTAAGAAGGCTAAGTAGTAGAAAAGCCGAAATAAAAACTTTTTTCATAATGTTCTGTTTAATAGGGTGATTGAAGATTCCAGCCTTTTACAATAACTGGAGATTCCAAATTTATTTTTAATATTTTTGATTCCTGTGGGTTAAGCCATATATAGTTCTCCGAAACGATAAGTTGGTCCATTTTTTCTGGTACTTCTACGTGTACTCCGATAGCAGGGTGCTTTCCTGTATTTGTTAAAGTCACCATATTGCCTGTGCGTTCCATTTTAATTTCTGTTTGGGGCATTGATACGATGGAGCCCGGACGTACTTCGTAATTGGTAAAGTAATAATTCCGATATATGTTTTTGTTATCTTTGATTATGTCCAGAACAAAGAATAGCATGGTCGATTTGGTTTGTTCTCTATTCAGATTTATTTCTCCTAGTTTTTTGACGACATTATCATCGCCGGTACCGTTGAAAGTATGGGTGGCAACAGTATCTAGTAATGCATTGTATATAGACACTTTGACTTGATAAGGTTCTTTCTCTAATGTTTGGCAGTCATCAAGTAGATAGACAGGAAGACTGACTTCTTGACTGGCAAGGTTGCTGCGGTCAAATAGCATGACTGCTGCTAACGGGGCAAAAGACTTTTGCACAAAATAGTGAACGGGTTTGATGATACCATAATAGTCTACACATGACCATGATACACCAGGATAGTTATCGTTCATCTTATAATAAAGTGCTCCGGTAGTATGAGGCCATAATGTGCGTGCCCGTTCTAATGTATGGCGCACTCCTACTACTTGTGCTAACTGTGACCCGAGGATGAAAGAAGCCAGCGAATCCTTCGGCATAAAATAACCGGAATATTGAGTGAGTTTCTCCATTTCTCTCATCGTTCCGAAGATAGGAGTGTGGTGCGTGAAATTACCGCTCCTTTGGGGAGGCCACACTTCTTTTTCCTCGTCCAAATATCTACGCACTGTCTCGATGTGAGGCAATGATGCTATCCCAAATTCTCCCCAAAAAGGAGCGGTCATATTCAAATTGTGATTAAGATGAGCATCGTCCCACCAGCAGTTGTAATTGTGCAGGCTGCCTCCCCAGGCTTCCCCACGATGGAAGGGACGTGTTCCGTCAAGTTCTATACTAAGTCGTCCCATCATGTCAATTGCAGGTCCGAATGGTTTATCTGATTCATTCCCTGCTCCCCACATAATAAGAGAAGGGTGATTTCTTAATCGTTTGGTATTTCTTTCCACTGTTTCTTGCAGGATAGTGTACGGTTGCGTGTTATGGCTATTCCAGGCCGTTGGCCATTCTTGCATGACTAAAATACCATATTTATCGCATAATTCGTAAAAATCATCGGTTTCGGGCATTCCTCCTCCCCAGGCTCTTAACATTTGTATGTGCTGGCTTTGGGCTATCTGGAGCAAATGCTCGTATTTATTTCTTGAGAAGTCCATTAATGCATCCATAGTGCACCAGCCTGTTCCTTTTATGAACATCGGCTTGCCATTGATGACGAATGTCCAGTTATAATAATCTTCTTTAGCACCATCAATTAATGGTCTCATTTCAATAGTCCGTATACCGAACGACGTTTTTGTATGGGCTGTCTTCCCTTTTTGTGGAATGAAGAATAGGTTGAGGTCGTATAGTGATTGTTCTCCTCTGTCATTGGGCCACCAAAGATGCGGATCTTTGATTTGAAGGTCTAAAGATAGAGTTTCCTGTTTCTTCTGACTATTTATGTCGAAATGATAATATTGTTTTACTCCTTTAAAGTTTTTAGGAGATACTTCTGCATATAATACTCCTTTTAATGGAGATGATTCTTTATGCAAATCGAGAGTTAAGCGCATTTGACCATTGAGCGAACGAGTGGCGATGAATGGCGATTCTATTTCTACTGCGGCTTGTTCTTTTAATTGAACGCTACGCCAGATTCCTAATGATGGGATTTGTGCATAATGCCATCCATAAACGCAATTGAATACAACAGTATATTTCCAACTTTCATTTGCGTTGGGAGGCCAGTTTCCCAGAAACATTTGGGGAATGGCTTCTAGTTTTACTATGAGAGTATTTTTATTCTTTAAATATTTACCTATTGAAAAATCGGGGCCTCCGAACATACCTTCGTGTGTTCCCAAAAGTTTTCCATTGAGCCATATTGTACATTTGTTAGCGATTCCGCCAAAAGATAATATACAGTGCGATGAGGGGGAGTCTAGTTCGAACTCCCGCTTCATCCACCATGTTTTGTAAGATTGTTTTTCTGCAATAGAGTCATTCTGTCCGATGTATGGATCAGGTATGATTTCATTTTCTACTAATGCGGTGTGAATACTACCAGGCACACGGGCGGGTATTTGATCTGTCCAGATGGTATGTAAACGTTCTTTTTCACTTCCTCCTTCTGCCAGTTGCCAAGTTCCGTCCAAAGAGATTTTCGCAGGAGTATCCCTGACAAGAGGAATATTTCCTGCTTCAGTCATCTGTATACCTTTTACTTCTATTGGAGATAGCTTTGCTGCAAAGCTTTCCCTGTCTATCTCATCCATTGATTTTTGTGCAATAATCATTGGAGTAGATAGCAGTAAAGTGATAATGGTGATGATTCGAGTTCTCATGGACAGTATTTATTCTGATTATTGTTGTGTACTTTTATATTTCAGGAGCGTGCTTAATTGCGGACGATCCTGTGTGTAATTATTGGTCGGTTGGACAGATAAGGGATAGTCACCCCATCGTGGACCGGCAGACCAATAAGTTCCGTTTATTCCATTTTCTTGTAGATATTTAAGTGCTGCATCAAGAATATCCAGCCAACGACCGTCAGTATCAGGTATTCCATATTCACCGACGAATCCACGTTTATTATTCTCTTTCAGCCAGTCAACAAAAGGTTTCAAACGAGCCACCCCTGTTTGAACGGTTGCACCATCTTCATCATATCCTTTATTATAGTTTCCGGAAGAATCCGAATCGAAATATATATGTGCCTGGAATATCAGGTTATTACTTGGATCTGTAAGAGTTTTCAGATTGTCACTGCATTCTTTCCATCGTCTGGCAGAACTGAATTCGTCTCCGCTAACTATGATGGTTGTTTTAGTATCTATAGTGCGGATGGCATTAATGCAAGCTTGGGCTATGTTAACCCACGGTGTCGATGCCAGCATTTCGTAGGGTTCATTCATAATGTCGTAACCCCAGATATTTTTATAGTCTTTAAACTCCTTTGCCAGTTTTTTCCATACGTCACAGAAATTGTCAACAGTGCATCGTGCATTACCAATGATTGCATATTGATTATTTTGTGAACTTTGCCCGTCGCAATATACACAATATCTTCCAAAGTTATGCATATCCAATAGTATCTGTATGTTTCTATCTTCGGCAGCTTTGACGAATTTCTTCATTTTTGCCAGTTCTGTTGCATTTAATTCTCCATTCATTGTGGGTTGTATGCGTTCCCAACGAAATGGAAAACGTACCAGATAAAGACCTTTGGCTTTAAAGTAATCCAAGTCTTTTTCTGTGGGATAACCATAGTGAGTACCATCTACCCCCGGATATACATTCCCAAATTCAGCTCCTGACAGGTTAACTCCGAAATAAGCTGTTTGTTTGGTTGGTTGAGGTTCATCACCATTTTCTTCTTCGTCTGATTTGGAACAAGATGAAAATAGAAGTGCTATAATCGTTAATAATGAAAATAAGTCTTTTAGCATAAATCGAATTGTTTTTGTTTATGAGGGAACGCTTTAGTACGAGCGTTCCCTTTTTATTTTTACTTATGAACAAACCTGAAATTACACATACTTAAATCAAAATCTTGAGCAGATTCGGGAGAAAATATGATTTTGAAAGCTGTGTTGGTACTAGGATCGATAGGATTAGGCAACAATGCTTCTGTATCGGCACTGATCCGTACAGTTTGCCATCCACCATAAGTATTAACAGGAATTCCTCCTTTGGAAGGATACCATCCATAATCTCCTAAAATGATACGCGCCTGGGCTGATATCGGAAATTTAGCTCCAGTACAGATTTCAAATCTTAAATCGTAAGATGAAGGGTCTGCGGCTACTTCTGCCGGTACAGTAATATATCCGGCCCACATAACCATCCATCCCCAAGCTTTCACGGAATTATTGAAGCGAATATATTTTCCTCCTTCTACTAATGGTTCCGGTTGTCCTTCTAATGTGCCGTCACATAAGAAATCTTTCGGGGCATCAGGGAATTGGCTGGAATGTGTAAAGGCACCGCTTCCCGGCCAATTATTGAAATCGAAAAGTTGAGATACTCCCGGATCCATGTATGTGAGCTTGTATGCTTCATCCATGTTTGCCCCTTTTATAGTAAGAGTAGATTTCGGAGCGGCATTTGCAGGAATTTCTATTGTCAGCTCTGTACGAGTAGCATCGATTACATTTACTGGTAAATTGCCTAGATTAACAATTGCTTCCTCAATTGTAATACCGTAGAGGTCAAAATTATCACCTGTAATAACCGTCGTATCTCCCGGCTGGGTAAATTCATTCTTGAGTCCATTGATTGTTAAATCAGGGATGGAAACGACAAAAGGAATACTTAGTTCTCCGTGTTTGGTTGTAATATAAATTGTGTTTGTCACTTCTTTAGGAAGTGCACGGGGAATAGGTGCGAGAAGCATATCGTATGTCGAATATATCTCCTTACTGTCCACCTCGATATCATTGAATTTTAGGGAAGTGATATCTCCAAGGTTTGTTCCCTCGATTCGTACTACTTGTTCGAAATTTGCTCCCTCAATGGGAAATTCAGCATCTGTTGCCAAAACGACTTTGTCTACAGTCGGAGCACCTGTTGACGGTTTGTTTTCTTTGGCTTTCAGATCGTCGACTTCAACAATATCCGTACAGGATGTTAAAGTAAATATGGATGCTGCGATTATTGCAAAATATTTTATTTTCTTCATAATCTGTTTTTTACATGGTTATAAGTGATTAATCCCAGCCAGGATTATTCTCATTAATTCCTTGGTTTGTCAGGATTTCAAGAGTCGGAATCGGGAATAGCAGATGTTTGCTGGAACGTTGTTTTACGTTGTTAGCTTCATCCATTCCGCCTAGAGCATTCATTGCCTGCAAATAAATTCCCCAACGTATTAAATCCCAACGACGATCGCCTTCCAAGGCTAATTCCATTGCACGTTCTTCAAGGATTGCAGAACGCAGGCTGGTTTTATCTGTAAAGTTTGCCAGTTCTTTGCCTGTTGCATTACTACGGGTGCGAACATCATTTAAAGCATCTACCGATTCTTTTGTCGGGCCATTTAATTCATTAGCTGCTTCTGCAAAAATTAGAACAATATCAGCATAACGTAAAAATGGGTAATTGGCATCTGTACGAGGTTGAGTCTGATCGGCTATTTGTTGTGAATATTTGGTCGTGAAAGCGAAGAACTGTTCTGATCCTCCTTCATCACATCTCCATCCGGAGGTTACTTTAGGATTATCGAACGGAGGTTCTTTGGCTTCAACCATACGTTGCCATTTCCCAAAGTTCGGATAGTATGAACCACCCCCCCAACTTGTATCAGAGTTCTGACGTATCCAACAATGCAACACTCCCTTGTCCACGCGGTAGTCTTTTTCTTCAAATAATAGATACCAGTGTTTTCTACATCCTACCGTTAAGCTATTGTCTATATTTCCTGCTGCATTGAGTCTGCCACAGTAGTGCGAGCTGAATAATGTACCGTATAATTCATCACCGGACTTAGTTTGTAAGCTGAATAAATGTTCGCTACAAGTCTTGCCGGAAGGAGACCAAACCAAATCATAGTCCTCAAGTTTGTGTATTCCATATTCTCCTCCTATTATATCTCCTGCAATTTCGTAGGCCAGTCTATAATATTCTTGAGAGGAAAAGCTTTCGTAACCGGCAACTTGATCCTTGGAGAATGTTGTCGGAACAGGTTCTGTATATACTTTGGTCATAGTGCCGTTTACATTCTGCATGACAAACGGTGCGCCGGTTTTTACTGTTATTTGTTCTCCGGTAGCCATGGACGCAGAGCCGATAGTCGCATATACTTTGGCTAACAAACCTGCCGCAGTTGCAGCACAGACTCTTCCGGGTTTAAATCCATTGTCCGAATTTTTATAAATCATATCTTTGGCGTCTTTAAGCAAAGGTATGATTGTTTCCGTGTATACTTGTGCAATTGGAATGCGCGGATTATTAGTATATTGCCCGGATTCGTTTACACTGACGGAATAAATAGGGATAGCTCCATAAGCACGTACCAGATAGAAATATGCCCATGCTTTAAGAAAATAGCATTCTCCTAATGCATTCTTTTTAAATACTTCTGATACATTTTGCATCTTGTTGATTTCAGAAACCGCTATATTTGCTCGGTTAATCAAAGAGTACATTCCGGTCCAAAGTACATCGGCTTGTCCGTCACCTCCCTGGAAGTTACCACTTCCAAATTGGCTGAACTGCCATACTGCACCGGAAATATAGTCACAGTCATAATCCAGCGGACGTGGGAAACTACCGTATCTGAACATGGCTTCGTGTAATGTGTTATATACTCCTGTTACCCACATGTCGGCACCGTTATCAGAATCCTCAACATCTTCAGGGACAATGAAGTCGAAAGGCTTTTCTTCGATCATACTTTCGCATGATGTCATTACTGCTCCGGATAATAGGAGGCTGGATGCCATCAGATATATGAATATATTTTTCTTTTTCATTATTTCTTGAGATTATAACGTTAATTTAAAACCTATTGAATATGTTCTGCTGCTTGGATATGAGAAAATATCAACTCCTCTTCTGGAAGCGTCAGAACCAAAGGCGTTTACATCCGGATCAAACCAACTATAACCTGTAATCGTGAATACGTTTGTTACTGTACCGAAAACAGACAAGTTGCTAATTCTTTTTATGACTGAACCGAAATTGTAGTTTAAGTTGATCGTTTTTAGTCTGAAGTAAGAACCATCTTCTACATAACGGTCGGAGAGTTTCATGTCACGGGTCATTGCAGTAGTGACGCGAGGCCATTTGGCGTTAGCTGCATTCTCTGGTGTCCAGCGGGAATCATAAGCATCTTGAGTGATGTTTGCAATACTGCTCATTCCGATATTTGTCAAGTTACCATTAAAAATATCATTACCATGAGTACCTTGGAAGAACAATCCCAGAGTCAGATTTTTCCATCGTAAATTGGCGTTCAGCCCGTAAATAAAGTCTGGATTAGTATCACCGATGATAGCTCGGTCTTCTGACGTTATTTTTCCGTCATTGTTTTTGTCCAGGTATTTGATTTCACCGATCATTCTGCGAGCCTCATCATCAGATGCTTTGGCATATATTGGATCTGCACGGACTTCTGCTATATTATCATAGAAGCCGTCTTCTATATAGCCGAAGAGTGTTCCGATAGGTAATCCATTTCTTTGCAGAAAGACTTCTTTGGCACTATACCATAATTGGTTAGCATATTGATCGGCCGTTAAACCTCCGATTTCATTTTTATTAAAAGAGATGTTACCGTCGAAGTCTAAGGTCCAGTCTTTTTTATCTAATGCAATGATTTTACCGGTTAGCTCAAGTCCTTTGTTTTTTACATGACCGAAATTCGTCCACATGGTAGTATAACCGGTACTATTCGGTATAGATACATTTTGTAGCAGGTCATTAGTTTTTTTATAATAATAGTTAGCGGATAAACTAATCCTGTTATTCCAGAATCCCATGTCGAGTCCGACATTATATTGGTCGGTTGTTTCCCATTTGAGTTTGTCATTCAAAGGACCTTTGTAAGTTTGTCCTGCAAATCCACTGCTCAATGTTCCGTCGAGAGGGTAATTGGATGGTGCAAGTGAAGCGATGGTCTGGTAACTGCTGATCGCTTGATTACCGGTTTGACCGTAGCTGAATCGCAACTTTAAGTTACTGAATATATTTAGGTTTTTGATGAATTCTTCTTCAGATATAGTCCATGCTACTGCTCCTGAAGCGAAGTTCGCGAATTTATTTCCGGGAGCGAAACGGCTTGAACCATCACGACGGAACGATGCTGTGAAAATATAGCGATCCTTGAGTGTATAGTTGGCGCGTCCTAATAAGGAGACTAGAACTGCTTGTCCTCGATAGCTGGCTGGTGTCTCAATATTTAACGCCTGGCTCATATCGAAGTCCTGTGTGATGTCAGTCGGGAAGTTGGACGCATTCATTGTTTTGCCACCCCAGTCTGATTTTTCGTAAGTGAAACCGGCTACTACATTGAGATGATGTAGTTTGTTGAATGTCTTATCGAAAGTAACCAATGATTCTGCTGTTAAGTTCTGCCAGAAATTGTCGCTTTTACCAGCTCGTCCGTTGGAAGCTTTACCTTCTCCTGTTTCACGATTGTAGTAACTTGCACGATCGTTTACAGAATAACTGATACCTAGATTCTGACGGAATTTCAAACAATCAAGGATTGTAATTTCGGCAAATGCAGAAGTAAACACATTAATTGATTTCAGTTCATCTTTAGCTGTATTAACGTATGTACGTGGATTGGCTGATAACCATGCATAAGAATCATCTTCTGTCTTGTCCCCTACATATAATGTTGGTAAATAAAGCATAGCAGAGCGGATGATACTATAATCATAGGAATTTGACTTGGCAAACTTAGTTAACGAACGGGTAAAGTTGATATTTAGTCCCGTATTTAACCAGGGTTTCACATGGCTTCCAATGTTGGCACGAACAGCAAAACGTTCATAACCTGAATTCTTGATGATACCACTCTGGTCTGTATAGTTGCCTGAAAATGCATAGTTGCTCTTTTCATTTCCTCCTGATACACTAAGATTGTATTCCTGTGTTAATGCATCTTGTAAGATCTCGTCCATCCAGTTGGTGCCTTCTACCCATTCTTTATTGCCATATTCGTCTTCACGATAACCCGGATTGAGATAATCTTCTGGTGAAGCATAGTATTTACCGGAGTTAGGAACGATTTTATCGTTTTCGTCGCGACGGTAGTTCCATTTTCCACGATAAGGCAGGTATGAATAGGGAAGATTGTCATAAGCAGCTCCGTTGATTACACCTTCATTTACATAATTAGCATAAGTGTAAGCATCCAGCATTTTGACCATTTTGGCTATTTTGGAAAGTCCGAAGTTGGCCGAGAACTCAACTTTGGCATCTCCGGCACGACCTCTTTTAGTGGTAATTAATACGACACCATTAGCTCCGCGAGAACCGTAAATGGCTGTTGCAGAAGCATCCTTCAAAATATCGATTGATTCGATGTCATTAGGATTGATTAATGAAAGAGGATTGGTTGTTGAGTTATTGCCTTCATTTGCTTTACTACTTGGAGTGTCTCCTACTTCAAACGGAATGCCGTCGACAATGTAAAGTGGTTGTGAATTTGTAGAAAATGAGTTGGCACCACGGATGGTGATACTTACGCCTGAACCGGGAGCACCGTCACTCTGGTTTACTTGTACACCGGCTAATTTGCCTTGTAAAGCTTGGGAAATACTGGTAGGATTACCAAGCATCAAGTCATCACTTTTAATAGAAGAAACAGCTCCGGATAAATCTTTTTTCCTCATTGTACCATAGCCGATAACTACTACTTCATCCAGAGATTGAGTATCATCTTTGAGTGAAACATTGATTGTTTTACGGTTTCCTACAGTGACTTCTGTTGTTTTATAACCGATAAAAGTGTACTGAAGAACAGATTTTTGGCTTTCTACTGTTATAGTATATTTACCATTTAAATCAGTGATGGTACCATTATTCTTTTTAACTCCTAACTCAACAATATTAACTCCCGGAAGAGGTTCACCTTTGCTGTCTGTTACAGTACCTTTAATCTCAATACCTGCTGCTGAGGCAGCTGTATTTATCATCCAGAACATAATCAAGAAGAGCCAGACTCCTTTTGATCCTTTTAACATCCGCACTTTTGAGCGGGGAAAAGAAAAGAGATTCTTTTTCATTTTTCTCAAATTTAAAATTAACTTTATTATAAAATTTCGTAGGTTTATTGTTGATGCAAAGCTAGTAAATAAGGAAAGTAAATAATTGACGTTATTTACCTAAAACTGATATTATTTTATCATTCTTTATTTTTATAAATATATGAGTTGTATTGTCGGATAAACTTACGACTTTGGCGTCCTGCTGGTTTTATTAAAGACTCATCCCATCCTCCGTTTTTGCTTGCTCGCGGGAGAATCATAGAGCAAGTTTCGTTCTTGTCTGAAATGGACCAGTTAACCCAGCTGATCTTTTTACTTTCCATCCATTCTACCCAACGGGTCCATTCCGGTATATCTAATGGCCCATCGCCAGTACACTCCATTCCTGCACATTCTGAAACAAAAATGGGAATTCCTTTTTCCCATGCCGCTTCAGCTCTATCCCGTAACTCTTGTTTATGAGTGGCGGCATAGAAATGGAGGGTATACATTATATTATTGAATCCTTTTAAAGGACTTTCTGCTACCAGGTGTAAATCTTGATCCCAGTGTGGACTGCCTACAAGAATAATATTATCAGGATCATATTTGCGTATTTCAGAGATAATATCAGTTGCATATTCTTTCACGCTTTCCCAACTGTCTTCCATGGGTTCGTTATATATTTCATAAATAATATGAGGATATTTTCCGTATTTCTGTGCCATCATCGAGAAAAATGCTTTCGCTTCTTCTTTTTGCGGATAATAAGTATGCCAGTCGATTATTATATAGAGGTCATTTTTTATCGCTGCTTTAATCACTTTATTCATGCATTTTAATGCAAATTCGGGATTTTCAATGTAATTGTCTTCAATAACTGTCCCCATTGCTGCACGTAAAACGGTGCATTTCCAATCTTTTTTCAACCATTTTACAGATTGTTTATTGTAAAATCTAGGCCATAGATTGTGCCAGCCATAACTAACCCCTCTTAAAACAATAGGGTCTCCGGTTTGATCGCATAATTGATTGCCTTTCACTTGTAGTTGTCCCCATTGTTTTACAGGATTTTTACTGTAACTGAATAATGATATCATGGAGAATAAGGTGATAAACAAAATGACTTTCTTCATTTTCATAATAAATTAGGTATAACATATAAGATGGACGTTGCAAAGTAAGCACAAAAAAAATATGTAAAAAAGTGCTTTGTTATCATATACTGATACTTTTCTTACTATTTATTTCAAACAAGAGTATATTACCTTATTATATATACAAAAAGGGATTAAGCCGGGAAATAAATATGATAACAGATGGTTTGAAGGTCGAAATAGTATATTGATTTGATAATAAAGTGGTTGTATGCTTATATAAGTTGCCGTACTTTTATGAATTAAATTTTATAGATAGATTAATGTTTTATTTTATATTTATCACCTTATGAAAAAAAGTATTTTTTTAGTTTGTTTGGTAGTTTTCGGGGTTGTGTCATTGTCGGCAATTGGTCCGATAGTCTCTGTATCACGGTTGGGTTGGCAAACCGATAGTATATCTTATGGTATATCACGAATGGTTGATATTGCATCTTTGCCCTTGTTAGATCGTGGAATTTCGGTCCATTATGAAGGCAGCATTGATAAAAGAGGAAAGAATGCCGACTGGGATTGGAGTCTTTATCAGGACCAACGTGGAGAGTGGGTAATATTTGATGTTGATGGTCCGGGATGCATTTATAACCTTGTACAACATCGCTATATGAGTTCAAGTGATCCGCTCTTCCGTTTTTATTTTGATGGAGAAGAAACACCTCGTTTTAGCTTGCGTTTATCTGAATTCGGAGAAAAAGAACCTTTTATAAAACCTTTGGCTGAAAGTTATATTGGTCCGTTTGATAACGGAAGAGGGCCCATACGTGTTGCACGGAGTTTTGTTCCAATGCCGTTTAACAAGGGATGCCGTGTAACTACCGATGTGAAACTGGAAGGTTATGAAAGAACCAAAGGTGAAGGAGGTTGGGGACATGTTGTATACCACACTTATGCGGACAATGGTATCAAGACCTTTACCGGGAAGGAGAATTATGATACTTTGATACAATTATGGAAGAAACAAGGAAGCAATCTTTTGTGTAAAGATCAATTGGCATATCATCGTAAGTCGGAACAAAAGATCAATGCTGGCGAGTCCATTACTTTATTGGATGAAAAAGGAGAGGGAGCTATTGGTTCTTTAAAATTTTATCTTCCGGAGATTAATGAGCAGCACTTGCAGAATGTATGGATTCATATGTTTTGGGATGCTCATCAACAACCCGATATTTCTTGTCCTTTGGCGTGTTTGGGAGGTAATTCTTTGGGCTTTCACGATACCAACTATCTGCTGTCAGGATATAACACATACGGTTGGTTTTATAATTATTTTCCAATGCCATATTGGAAGCATGCGAAGATAATAATTGAAAATCGTAGTGGTGTTCCTGTTTCTTTGGGATTTTCTGAAATAGCAGTTTCCCGGTCGGTTTATCCTACATTTAATACCGGGTATTTTCGTAATACACCATATTATACGAGAAAATATGTGGCAGGAACAGATAGTCCGATAGCTGCTATTCAAGGAAGAGGGAAGATGGTTGCTGCTCATATTACATGTCACGCCGAACGCTCACATATTATTTCTTGTGAAGGGGATGTTCGTATATATATTGATGGCAAACGGACTCCACAAGTTGAGAGCGACGGTTCTGAAAGTTATGTTTGTTATGGCTGGGGATTTCCGACTCCGCCCGAAGTGCATCCAATGGGAGGGTATGACGGTCTTTCGGATAACCCATGGTCAATGACTCGTTTTTGTATAGGCGACAGTTATCCTTTCTATTCAGAGTTGAAGTTTGGTATAGAGTCGGGAGAATATAATAATCAGTATTTGGAACATTCGGGTACTATATTTTATTATGGTCAAGATAAAAATGTACTGGTGAAGACTGATAGCTTGGATTTAAGTTCTTCGCATTCCATTAAGCAACACTCTTATAAAGCTATGGGTAATGTACGAAGAACAAAATTGGAAAGTTTCTTTGAAGGAAATGAGGATAGTATTTTATATGTAGGAGAAATTGTCCGGTTTGAAAATTTTAGTAATTTTAGAGTGAACATATCTTCTCAAAATGAAGGAGTGCGTTTGCGTAGGTTGAGCGATCAAAACGATGCTCGACAAGCAGCCCGTGTTTTTGTTGATGGCGAAGAAGTTACAGAACGTTTATGGTATGTAGCTGATAGTAACCCTTATAAACGTTGGCTGGAAGATGATTTTGAAATTCCAGTCAGGTATACTAAGGGGAAGAAATCATTAAACATTCGTATTGTACCAGTTTCTATGTTTGAAGAAGGAAATTTTACTTGGAATGAAGCTGAATATCAGGTGTTTTGTTATATTATTTAGGTATTATAAATTAATACTACCGTGTACGCCACATAACAAAGTATCATAATCGCTCCTTCGATTCTTGTAATTGTTCTCTTGGCAAAAAACAGTCCGAATAACCAAAGCAGAATACCGGAACCTACTAATGTAAACAGGTCAAAATTGGTGATTCCACTAAGATGGAGAGGAGTGATGCTCGCGCTGCATCCCAGTACAAAGAATATATTGAAGAGGTTACTACCAATCACATTTCCAATGGCAATTTCCGGATTTTTCTTTAATGCGGCAACGATAGACGTAGCCAGTTCCGGAAGAGAAGTCCCTCCTGCAACCAGTGTCAGTCCGATAATTGATTCGCTGACACCCAGGTTGCGGGCGATGCCCGTGGCACCGTCGACAAACAACTGCCCTCCATAAATAAGGGCGGCCAAGCCTCCGATGATATAAAGAATGGATTGCCACCAAGGCAGTGATTTGATTTCTGTTTCCTCTTCTATGACCGGATGTTCTGCTTGTTGTTCCATTGTAACCGGCTTGGAAGCGATGGCAAAAGTGTAGCCCATGAAAATGACAAAGAAGCAAAGCAACAACAAGCTGTCTACTCTGTTCAGGATATTCTCCGGAGCTTTATCCAAAAATACATCATTGGCACAAATCAGCAAGACAATAGAAGAAAGTATGCAGAGCGGAATCTCTTTTCTAAGTGTATTGCGGGTGATGACAATCGGGGCGAATAATGCCGTGCAGCCTACAATCATCAATGTATTGAAAATGTTACTTCCCACCACGTTGCCTATGGCAATATCCGCGCTTCCTTTGAGAGCAGAAGATACACTGACCGTCAGTTCCGGGGCAGAAGTACCGAATGCAACGATGGTAAGTCCGATCACGATGGGAGGGATGCGGAAACGCTTGGCTACCGAGGCGGCACCGTCTGTTAATCCGTTAGCTCCTAGAAGAATGAGGATTAATCCCCCGATAAGTAATAATATATTCATGCTTTTTCTCTTTTAGTGGCAAAGATAATCAATTTGGAAATGGTAATGTCAAAAACAATCCGTATGTTTGCTCTGTTTTTTATGAAAAGTTAGATTAACCTTAATTATAATCAAGGGATATAAGGTATGGAAATAAATAAAATAAAACGGTCGTTACTGGTGTTGTTCCTTTCTTTTCTGGCAATCGGGGCGCAGGCACAGTTGGAACAGGCGGTTAAGAAGATATTTGCCGGAGATACAGTAACGAACGGACATGTTCCTTTGAAACGGGATTCGGACTCTATCCATCTGGCGGATATGCGGAAATCGTTGGAAGAAGCCCGGCTCAATGAAGCGAATATGCGGATGGAAATGGAGCAGATGAAGCTCCAGATGGCTACTGCCGACTCCGTCAAGTATGTACAGCAGCGACAGCGTATTGACTCTCTGCGTCAGTTCACTAAGGGAATACCGGTAGTGGCGGACGGTGATACCTTATTCTACCTTTTCACCAAACGAGGCGGATATACTCCTCAGCAACGTGCCCAAATGACCGGTGCAGCGATTGAAGAGATAGGAAGACGCTTTAATCTACAACCCGATTCTGTGGCTATCGACCATTCGGACATTGTTTCCGATTTGATGTACGGCAGTAAAGTCCTGCTTTCTCTTACCGATCAGGATGCTTTGTGGGAAGGAGTTTCCCGTGATTCGTTAGCTAAGGAAAGACAGCAGAACGTCATTACCAAACTGCATGAGATGAAAGCGGAGCACGGACTTTGGCGGATGGCAAAGCGTGTGCTCTATTTTGTGTTGGTAATTGTGGGACAGTATTTCCTGTTCCGCTTGACCAATTGGTTGTTCCGTAAACTGAAAGCGCGTATCCTGCGCCTGAAAGATACGAAGATAAAACCGGTATCCATCCAGGGGTATGAATTGCTGGATGCGCAGAAACAGGCGAACCTGTTGGTATTCCTGTCCAGTATCGGGCGGTATATATTGATGGGATTGCAACTACTGTTTACCGTACCGTTGATTTTCATCATCTTCCCCCAGACGGAAGGACTGGCATACCAACTGTTAGGATATATATGGAATCCGATTCGCGGTATCTTTGTGGGTATTATCGACTATGTGCCCAAATTGTTTACTATCATCGTTATCTGGTATGCCGTGAAATACTTGGTACGTCTCGTCTTGTATCTGGCACGTGAGGTGGAAGCAGGACGGCTCAAAATCAACGGCTTCTACCCGGACTGGGCGATGCCGACTTTCCATATCGCTCGTTTCCTGCTCTATGCATTTATGATTGCGATGATTTATCCTTATCTCCCGGGTTCCGATTCCGGAGTGTTCCAAGGTATTTCGGTATTTGTCGGATTGATTGTTTCGCTCGGATCAAGTACGGTTATTGGTAATATCATCGCTGGATTGGTTATCACTTATATGCGTCCGTTTAAGATGGGTGACCGGATCAAATTGAATGATACCACCGGAGATATCATTGAAAAGACTCCTCTAGTGACACGTATTCGGACTCCTAAAAATGAGGTTGTGACTGTTCCCAATTCATTTATCATGTCGTCTCATACGGTAAACTACAGTACTTCGGCACGTGAATATGGACTGATTATTCACTCGGAAGTATCTATCGGTTATGATATTCCCTGGCGACAGGTTAATCAGATACTGATTGATGCTGCGTTGAATACTCCCGGAGTGGTGGATGATCCGCGTCCGTTTGTGTTAGAGACTTCTTTGAGCGACTGGTATCCGGTCTATCAAATTAATGCTTATATCAAACAGGCAGATAAAATGGCACAGATTTATTCGGATTTGCATCAGAATATTCAGGATAAATTTAATGAAGCCGGCATTGAAATTATGTCGCCGCACTATATGGCTGTACGGGATGGAAATGAGACAACCACTCCCAAAGAGTATCAGAAAAGTAACAATCCTTCCAATAAGGCGGGAGAAGAAAGTAAATCTGAATAGTTATTACTGTCGCCGCCATTATTGCTGTTGTGTTGTATAATGAATATCAAAACGTCCGTTAGTCAGGCGTTTGCCATTGCCGAAGGTTGCACTGATAATATTCAATTCTGGGTCAAAATGGCTTATAAAAGCTGTTCCGTCTTCCAGTTCTTCTCCTCTGAACCGTATATCGGTGAGAGTTGCTTCTTTGCCTTCCTGGGGAGATAAAATGATGAAGTGTATGTTGATGTCAGGTTTGACGGAAACATTGACGGATAGTTTGTCCTCCTCCGGATAGTAGTGGAATGAATCATACGTCCAGACATACGAGTGCCCCCAATTCAGGTATCGTCCTCCCACATAAATCCATCCGTCCATCAGACAGCCAAAGGTGTTGGCACCTGTAGTGGTGACAGAAGGTAAAACTGTAATGTCAATCGATTCATCTTCCGTACAGCTCCAAAAGCTGATAATGGAAAAAAGAATGAGTATATATTTCTTCATAGTGCTTTTTTTGAGTGAATGTTAGAAATAATAGGATAATCCCGTAGTGAAATTTATTCGTGTGAGGTTGGTATCATTATTGCCATCGAGTTTTACAATAACCCTTTCTCCGTGATAGTGGGTTCTAATTCTAAGCAGTTCACTATACATATATTGTACTCCTAGACTGACTCCCAGATTGGGATTCAGTTTATAGGTAAGATTGGCATTGGTCAGGAGACCAATAGTGAAGGCTTTCACTTTCCGTGTTTTGCCGAACACCTCACTGTTGTTCCGTAGAATGACTCCACCGGGACCAGTTGTTACGCGGATTTGCCAATGTTTGGTGTTGGCATTACACATTCCGATTTGAGTACCAATGAAATGAACCCATAAATGGTCCTTCCCTTCAGGATGACTTCCTTTGGAAGAAAATCCGGAGTAGATTCCTCCAAAGACAAAACGTTTGAGAGGGCGGAAATTATATTGTCCATCCCAGCTTACGCCTTGTGCGAGTGTACGTTGGTAACTATGGGTACTTAACGTGAGTGTAGGAGGGTGATGGAACATAACACCGTAGCCCGCGTGAAAAGAGAACTCGTGTCGCTCAAAATCTCTCTGTGAGAAAAGTAGAGTGTGACAGGACAAGGTGAATGCGATTAGTAATAGAATGGCTTTTATGAGTGTTTGATTCATCTGGATTAGTTTAGATTGTGTTTCTTTTTTGCAAAAATAGAAAATAGTTCAGACTTTCTCACAGCGAATCAGAACTTTTTGCCCATTATTTAATGTACTGGCAAATAAGTAGGTATCTCCTCCTTCAGCCAAATGGATTCGTTTGCGGAGTTCGGCTACTGTGGCGGGGAAGTTACGGACAGTTACATTTGCTTTTTTCAGGTCTGCCAGATTCTCCTTTACTTCTTTTTTATTGAAACTGCACTGGTTGACAATACGGAATATTCTTCCGGGGAAGTTTTCAATGAAAGTATCGGAAGTATAAAGATGGCTATTGGGATGCAGTTTGCGGACAGGATAGGCTGCTGCAATGCTTCGGAAAGCACCGGCTTTCAGAAGGGAGGCATTCGGTTCGTAAAGATAGGTTTCTAAAGAATCCGTATATGTGCATTCGCTGCATTGTTCCTGTTCGCGGGTGAATACAAAGTGTTGTTCTTTTTGAGTTCCTTTTGTGAAAAGGTTCACACAATGAATGGAGATTTCTGCCGGTGATGTTTGTCCGAGTAGAATTAGTAGTTCCTTGCATTCGTTGTTGACGGACAGAATGTGAACTTCCTGTGTCTGTTTCAGTTCTTTCAGTGCCAATGAAAGATCGAGCATGGGGGAGAGTTTTATCATTACCCGGTTGGCCTTTTGAAGTAAAAGCTCTTCCAGTTCGGCTACGTTTGGTTCGCAGTCGGAGATGGCAACCGTTTTTCCGCCGTGCTCATTGCGGCGCGCAGGGTCGAGGAAAAGGCAGTCTACGGGGGACATTGCTTGCAGGTAGGTTACTCCATCTTCGTTTTTTATGTTTATATGGTTTAGATTCAGTACGGGAAAGTTATGTGCTGCTATTTCGCAGAGTTCCTCCTGACGTTCTACGTAAGTGGCGGATTTGAATCCAGTGGCAAGAAAAGAACAGTCAATGCCGAATCCGCCGGTGAGGTCGGTCAGAGAATCTCCCTGCAAAAGACGTGCTTTGTAGCGGGCGGTGATTTCTGAAGAGCATTGTTCCAGCGACAGATGTTTCGGATACCATATCTTTTCGATCTCCCACCATGAGGGAATCTTTTCGGCTGCTACCTTCCTTCCTGCAATTTGGGTGATGGCAGTTGGCATATCTATATCCGGGTACTTTTTAGCTTGTAAAGCCAGCACACGTACATCGTCCGATGAATGTTCGCGAATAAAAAGTTGGGTTTCAGGAGAGATTTGCATCATGGTGTTATTGTGTTATAGGATATTACAATGAATCGTCGAGCTCTGATTATGGGGTTGTTGAGTGTCGGTTATGGTATTAACTTATACTTCTGTTTGGCTACGTCCCGGCTGCAAAAATTGAAATGCCACCATTCGCTGGGTAATGCACGGAATCCGGTCTCTTTCATCACTTTTCGTAGCAGTAATCGGTTCTGACGCTCTGTTTCACTCATTTTTCCATTATGTACCAATCCGATCTCGTCTGTGATGTGTGCTTCCATGCCTAAGTGGTCTACTTTGGTTCCCATCGGTAGGGGCTGTCCCAGAGAGTCTTGGATACTGACGTCTACTGCCAGTCCGTAGTTGTGTAACCCGCCTCCACGGTTGGGGTTGGAGACATATTTATATTTGGACGTTCCTTCCACTACGTTCCACATCTTTTTCTGTACCGACATGGGACGTGCCGCATCGTAAATGATAAGACTATAAGACGGGTGTAGTTTCTTTAAGGCTTTTTGTGCTTCTATCAGAGCGTATGCCGCATCCGGATGCAGGTAGGCTTCCGTTAAGTTGTCGTAAAGCACTTCGCCTGTGAAATTATCAGCCTGTGTATACATCAGTTTTACAACGAGACTGCTATCCAGGTCAGCTATATTGACGAGTCCTAATGAGTCCATGTAGAGAGCCATTTCGCTTCGTTCCGGTGGTGAGATGATGGAACATTCTTCGCATGGTTGTATATCCTCCGTCGTTTGTTCGTATTCCATGAGGGGAGTGCTCTCCTTTTCCTTATGGCTGGAAAAGAAGGAGCATCCTGTCAGCAGTAAACAGAAAATAGCTAAACTATATTTTAGAATAATCATTCAACCTTTTGTATTTAGTGTGCCAAAGATACTTCTTTTTGGCTTTAGCTCCAATAAGCTACCTCTCTTACCGTTGGATATTAGCTACTGCTTTCTTCAGATTGGCCACTCCTTTCCATGCGTCAAGCAGGTGCAAAACGTGTTCGTCTTCGGCTTTGCTGTGGTTGATGGATAACAGCTCTGCATATATTTCTAGTAATTTCTTTAAGTCTTTGACAGGCTTTTCTGGAAGTCCGGTCAACATTGCCACGATTAGTTTCTCTAATTCCCGGTTATGCAGCGGACTGACGTTTATCATTTGTTGCTGTATCAGGTCAGTGAGTCTTTTCAGCGGTCCCCAGCCGGTATGTTGATGCGAACCTAAGATACTGCCTATGCGTCCACTGTCTATGGAGCCTTGACCTACACGCTCTATCCAGATTTCGGCTGCATAGGAACGGGAAGTTTTATCGGCTACCAGCATGCAAGTGGCTTCCAGCAGGTAAGACACTTCGTGCCATGTATGCCTTAACTGATGAAGCGCTTCAATAGCAGCTTGGGTGATACCTGCTTCCCTTACCTCATTTAACGTCGGGGCGTATATGGCACTGCGGATGCACCATACCAATAGTGGCTCCGGTATATTGGGAGTTAACCATGCCAAACGTGGTAAGTCGTTCTGTATGTCGTCAAAACGTTCTATCTGTGGGTACATTTCAACCAGTAACGGATGCGGATCGTATGAATAGTAACTGACTCTTTCATTATATTTGTCTTTATTGATGACATGAGAGTTCTCGCTTTCCGGAATATCGAAAGTAAGAGTTGAACAAATCCATTCTACCGTTTTCTTGTTATAATCCGTGTACGAGTCAGTATACTGATAGGTTCTCCATTTAAAGTTTCCAGTCAGAAATTCACGTGGACTTTTATTGTAAGAGAAGTCTTTAAATTCAGAATAGATTGTTTCCGGTGATTTCATTAATCCTGCCATCATCCACCAGGAAGGATGATTGAAAGGTGGTTGGGGGAGTACATCTTTTTCTCCCAGCAAAAAAGTGAGCAGGTGCCGGTATTCTCCTTTCAAACTTCGGAGGAGCAGAGGAAGCTCTTGCGACGAACTTTCCAGTGCCACTCGTGAAAGTGCTGTTTGCATATCCATATCGTCCGGTTCGGCATTTGCCTGCTGATATTGTTTTAACCTTTCTATCAGGGTTTCCGGAGCGATAAACATCGGTGTATGAGTGGGAGTGGACAATAGGGGCAAAGGTTTCTCCTTGCTTTCCAGAAGGTCTAATGTCCGGCATAACAGTTGCTTATGAACGGGGAACTTTATTTTTTTGTTCGTCTTTTCACGAATGGTGAGTTTTTGCAGATTACGATACCCCCATTTGCCTTTTTGAAGTTCGTCTTTTTGTACCATTTTCAGATGTAAGTTGTTTAACTCTTGGGCTTCTTCAGGGAAACGTTTAATCAGCAGTTTGGCATAGTCAAGGAGGAAGGTGGCCATTAACTGGTCTAATATACCATTTCGGGAACTTCCTCCGCTCATCAGCAATTTGTAGGCACGTTGGAGAATAGGGGTCCATTGAGAGATTTGTTTTGCTTCCTGTTGCCGGTCCCATTTCACTAAGGCTCCGAGTAACAGGTCGAAGTGATAGATCTCGTTCACGTCGAGCACTTGGCTGGCTAGAAATATCAGGTCTTCAGTGGAAGTGATTTCCTGTATCCGGTTGTCTTCACGGATGATAGGGAGTATTGGCTCATACGTGAAAGAGGCGGAATCTTCCGGCTCATTATTCTCCAAATACGCTTTCAGCTCCTTTTTAGTATTAGCCAACATGGTTTCCGTATATATGGAAAGTATCTCTTTTAATGTAGTAGATGCCGTCTCTCCATACGTCTGAATAAGTTTGACTATCTTACTTTGGGTGGATTCTTCCTGGCTCGTCAGTCCTTGTGCGGCTGCACAACAGATAGTGTCGCGATGTTCTTTTCTTTCTTTTGCCAGCTTATGGAGTATTGCCAGTGTGTTTTGGTGAATCGCTTTCACGTCCGAAGCAAAAAGCACGGAAGTCTGACTTAGAAACTCTTCAACCTGGAATTGTGGGTGAGTGCATAAGTTCTTCAGCAGTCCGAGTATGATATTTACCGGACGGCTGTGAGGGGCGGACAGAACGGCAAATATTTCCGGTTGTAGTGTCAGTTGTTCTTCTGTGCTGGGGTTAAGTGCGGTAAACATGCCTGCAAACCAACTACTTAGGTTTTTGTTCAGATTCCGGTTGACGGCAAGCAGAGATTCTTTTAATACACGCATACGATCTAGTTGACCGTGTTCTACGAAGTATCTGAAAGAGAAATAAGGCTGTCCGCTTGTACGATTATCCGTCCAGTTTTGTCCGCAATCGTATTGGAACAGATACCAGATATGTTCTTTGAGTGTGATTGCCCGCTTTTGCAGGAAATCGGTATTGTTCATGTAGTTCACCAGATAACCGGCGATGGTTTGTGGAGAGGGTGTTAGGGTGAGTACTCCCTGTTCTATCCAATCCATCAGAGTTTCGTAATTCATTCCATAGAAACCGCCGAATTCCCTGCTTTCACCCTCTTTGAAGAAACTGTCGATCCAGGAAGGAATGTACCATGGGATCAATTCATTCAGTTGTTCCGTATAGATTCCCCATTCGTGTTTGCGGAATTCTTTTAGCGAATAGATGACGAGAGCGGTAAGATTGATGATACGATGCTGTTCGGGAGTTCCGCGTGTACCGTATGTGTTCTCGTTAAGTTGCACGAATTTATTGTAGTGTTCTTCCAATTTGTTAAGGCAGGGAACAAGCGTTTTTCGTTCTTCCTGCGTTAATCCTTGCAGAAAAGGGATGATGGCATCGCCTTGTCCTTTTTCTACTATCTCGTTGAGGCGTTCTTCTATGGTCATAATCATGAATTTGTTATAGGTTGTTGAGTGAAGTCGTCACTTTTTTCAGGTTGCTGTTTGTGCCCCATTCTTGTAGGCGTTGCAGGATTTGTTCGTCTGTAACCTTACTGTGGTTGATGGTCAATAGCTCCAGATAAAGTTCGAGCAGTTGTTTGAGTCCGGTAACGGGTTTGTCTGGCAATCCGCCTATAAATTCTGTGAGCAGTGCTTCCAGTTGCTGGTTGTGGAAAGTACTTCGTTTGTACATGCTTTCGTACACTTGTGTGGTGAAGCGTTTTAGCGGAGCAAGTTCCATCTGGATGAGGCGGGCCAGGATTTCTCCTACCCGGTGATTGTTTATTCTTCCTGTGGATATTCCTTCTACCCATAATTCGGCTGCATAGGAACGGACTGTTTTGTCTACAAAAAGCAGCGAACCACTTAGTAGGAGCAAACTCATCTCTTTGAGCGGGCAGTGGAAAGACAACAACATGCGCAAGGCACAGGCGAGGGTGCGTTTGCTGTCTTCCTGCGGAGTGCCGAAAGTCATGTAGCAAGTGATAATTTGGGCTATTAATGGTTCCGGGCGGTTGGGAAAGCAGCATAACAAAGGTTCCATGTAACGGGAATCATCCATGTTATATTTACTGTTGATAATCAGATGTTCCTGCCATAACTGGTGGCTGTTGTATTCAGTATATGTATGCCATTTGTAGAACTCGAGTTGGAGCAGACGCCTGTCTGTTTCGTATGATTTCTCTTTGGGTTTTACCTCTTTCCACTCGTAGTCTCCTGTCAGATAGTTGTGCGGTAATGTGTTACAGGCGAAAGATTTGAATGCTTCGAATTCCGTCTCCGGTGCTTTTACCAGTCCGGCGGCCACCCAGGCAGTCGGATGATTGTAGGGCGGTTCGGGTAGCGTGTTTTCATCCAACAGGAACAGAGAGAGATGCAGGTATTCATCTTGCAACAGTTGCCGGGCGGTGGCGATGGCTTCTTCTTTGTCTTCCATGGCACATCGGGCAATAGCTAGCTGGAAATCCCATGGACAGGGTTTCGTTTCTGCTTTCTGATATACGGCAAGCCGGCGTACCAGTTCGGTAGCCTGTACGTATGCCGGGGTATGGGTGGGAGTAGAAAGTAGGGGGAAGGCATTGCCTCCTTTTATTTTACGGATCACATTTAGCCATAAATGTTTGATGGGCGTGAAACAGGTTGCGTTGCTGTAGCCGGGTTTCCAGTCGGCAAGTCGTTTGAAAGAGCGCTCGTCATAAGCTCCTCTGTTTTCATCTATTCCTTTCAGCCTTTCTTCCAGTCGGGTGAACATATTTCTCAAAAATCCTGTGTTGGAGGTATCTTTCTGTGCCCATAAGCGTTGATATTCCAGTAGGAAGGTAGCGAGAAGATCTTCGTATGGCTCCCAGCTATTGGCAACGATAGTGGCAGCCCGTTGGAAAACAGGTTCCATCCGGTTGAGATCTTCTTTGTCCAATTGGGGATGGAAGGCAATGATGGCGGCAATGGTTGTTTCTATCTCCCAACTTTCCTCCATATCGAACAAACGACTAAGCTGGAACAGGAAATCTTCTTTGTTGGCGGGGAAGGGAATAAAGTTGTCTTCCCTGCAGATGCGTACCGTTTCTCCTACACTTGCATCGGGTTCAAGGGTATCTTCCGCAGGCTGCGGTTTGAAAGATGAGAGTATCGCATGCACGCTTTGAAACATCTCCGGTTGATAAGATTGCAGTGTTTCCTGGAGATTGGATGAAGAGGCGTCTCCATGTTTTGATATAAAATTAGCGGCTTTCTTTTGAAGGCTTTCGTCTTTCTTCAAGAAGAGTTGGCAGAGAGTGATGCAGCAGGGCTCTTTCATCTCGGGATGTTGTGCGACGATCTTTTCAAAGAGGGCGTAAATGGTAAGCAGCGAGTTTTTGGGGCTGGAGAAGAAAAGGGTGGTTGCACGTTCGATGAATTCCTGATAACGGAATCCTTCTTCGGATGCAATATTTTTCAACTGTTGCAACATCACGTTCACCGGTTTGGTATAGGAAGAGGTGAATATTTGCATCATCTCTTCTTGCAAGGATAACAGTTCTCCGGTAGTTGGTTGCAGAGTTTCGAAGAATCCGGCAAACCATCCTGCCATATCTTTTTTGAAACTCCGGTGGAAGGTGGCGAGTGTGGCTTTTAATAGGCGTTCTCTATCCAGATGGCCGTCCAGCGAAAAGCGGTAGAGAGCGGCACTGATACTTTCATCCCGTGCGGTAACTCCTTTTTTATAAGCCTCTTTGGCGCAATCATCTTGATAGCCGATGGACGATTCGTATTCGAAAATCGTCCAGATATGTTCTTTCAGGGTGATGTCCCGCTTGAGTAATAACTCACTGTTGAAAGTATCGTTTCCTTTAGGTTCTTTATTTCTGATACGGGTAATCCAGGGGAGTACATGTGCAATGCGGCTTGGAGCGATTTCTTTGAGGTATCCCATATCCATGAGCTGCATCAGCTGTTCGTAATTGAGATCGAAATTAAACCAAGTTTTGTCATCATTGATAAAATCAGTCAGCCAGGTGGGGTAGTAGAGCGGGAGTAGTTTGCAAAGCATATCAAACTTTACATGATATGCCATATCCATCTCCCGTTTGTTGGCGCAGACAAACTGGACAGCAGATAGAAAATGTGCCCGTGCCGCACTGCAGGTTGTCTCACTACTGAAACCGGCAAACTTACTTTTTATCCATTGTAAATCCCGGATAACCGGCAGCAGCTTCCGTCTTTCTTTCATTGGTAACTCCAGTAATCTCTTGACAAAAGGGATTAATATCTTCTCTTCATTCTCCGGAATATCCACATAAGCCTTGGATAATTTCTCGAGTTCTTTTTTTAGTTCTTCCATTGTACTAGTTTCTTTACTGCCAGAATATGTTTGCAAGCTCCCCGTTCTCCTTGATTGCTGCTGAACCAGGTGCAAGTGCAACGCTCCTTCTCGCTTTCTCTGTCGAGAATGACCGTATGTCTGACACCTCCGTTTCCTGCCACGCGTGCTTCTGTCCGTTTCTCGTCATTCGATATGATTTCTACTTTTTCTTCTTCCAGTAATTTTTCTGCAGCTATCATTCGAGGATTGAGACTTAAAATACGTTCGGTTTTGAAAGGCAGGCGACGGTAGAAGAAGCTGTTTTCATCCAAATCGAATCCTAATAACCCCATGGCTGCCAGCCGTGCCGCGAGGGAATCTACCTTCTCCAGGTCAATATGTTCCTCTATGGCAAAAAGAGTGGGGTTGAACTGTTGGTTGGCATAACTGTATTTATCCATTGCTTCTATCCATCTTTCGGGGACATCTTCGAGCAGAGATTCCAGTGCGGCGCCTTCTCCGGAAAATCCTCTCCAACATTCGCGGGAAAGAGAAAGGCTGAAGCGTACCGGACCGAAATAAAGTTGCCAAATGGTAGATTGCATGGTGGGATGCGCAAAGACTTTCAGCTCATCGGCAAATGGAAGCAAGGGCTCGAGCAGACGTAAGCGATGAAGTCCTCCAATGCAGACGGCATTCATGCTTTTCACCGGTGAAAAGGCGGGTTTTTGACCGCGCATCACTAAATAATAGTCGCATTTCACACTACTTTTCGGAAGAGTCTGGAAGAGTTGTAAGGTTTGTATGCGATTGAAAGAGTAGAGCTGTTCCGCAACGGATTGATAAATCTGTACCGTAGTCAGCCCTTTTATCCATTTCACGGGAAGAGGTACTTTTCGTTCTATCACTTTCTCACCTTTATGATAAAGTCCCACCTCTTTGGGACCGACCGACATTACCATATTCTCCTGTCTGCCTATTCCTCCTAAGGCAGAAATCATTCCGGGATTAAAATCTACGTTTGTTGTCCCGTTTTCCAGAAATTCTCCGTCGTGTCCGTCAGGAAGCACGTCGACTCTGGCATATACACCTGCACAATTAGAGAATCCTTCAAAACGCAGGCGGTCATTTCCTGCGGTTACAATCGGATCTTTCAGCATGGAAAGCTGTGACGGTGTCAGATTAAAACTGGACTGCACAACATTGGATAATGCGATGAGGCAGCGTGCTGTCATGTAGGGTTGTGTCAACTTTCCCCAAAAGAAACAGGGTGTTTCTTTCTTTTCTATTTCGCTGTATTTGGCAAGAAACAGTTCGTCCTGATCGGCTGACCGTTGCAGTGCGGAAGGAGCTGCATATTGGTAAGAGATGGTATCAGTCATAGATAGTAAATCTGAATTTGGTTGTATATTCTCCAAATATAGAAATTAATTCTTAGTGAAAAAAAGAAGTAGGAGAATTTACATCGCTTTGGAATACTGATATTATAAAATATCGTCAAATGAAGCATTTATGCCTCTTTTGGCAGCAAATATTAAATACAATTCTTTATAGTCAGGCACAATTTTTTATACATAAAACAACTATTATTTATAACTATTCTTAATTTCTACGTTCCTTTTTGCCGGAAAATAATACTTTTGTTCCCATAATTAGAATGTTTTAGTAACAGATTCTAAATTAAGTCTTATGAATTTTTAAAGATGAAAAAGACAGCTGTTTGTGAAAATCGCTAATATTGTTTGTTTTGTTTGTGTTATCCCATTTTGAGTCAGGTGTGACTTCAAAATGGGATTTTCGCTATAAAGACAGTCTCAAAACCACCTGAATACTATCAAAAATGACCTAAATTCTATCAGTGGATAGATTTTCCCCTAAACAATGTCTGTTCTTCACCTGCCACATTTGTTGAAAACCCGTAAACTTGCAACATCAAAATGATGATAACGAATACTCACAATTTAAAAATAACGTATATGAAAAGTTTAAGCTTCAGGAAAGATCTGATAGGAGTACAGGATGAATTACTCCGTTTTGCATATAAACTGACAACCGATCGTGAAGAAGCAAACGATTTGTTACAGGAAACCTCATTAAAAGCATTGGATAACGAAGACAAATATACCCCCGACACAAATTTCAAAGGATGGATGTATACTATAATGCGGAACATCTTTATTAATAATTACCGCAAAGTAGTGCGCGATCAGACATTTGTCGATCAGACTGAAAACCTCTATCACTTAAACCTGCCGCAAGATTCAGGTTTTGAAAGTACGGAAAGAGCTTACGATTTAAAAGAAATGCACCGTGTAGTCAATGCTCTGCCGAAAGAATACAGAGTTCCGTTTGCTATGCACGTTTCAGGATTCAAGTACCGTGAGATTGCAGAAAAGCTGAATCTTCCGTTAGGTACTGTAAAGAGCCGCATATTCTTTACCCGTCAGAAATTGCAGGAAGAATTAAAGGACTTCCGCTAAACGTTTACTATCAATTTTCAGTTGGTATCAATAGGTATAGGGCAAAAGGATCTCGTTTCCTTTTGCCTTTTTTATTTTATGTGTTGGAGGTTTGTATTTGTTATGGGAATTTTTTCAGTAACTTTGTCACTGTTTAATTGACTGCTCTGACTTATCAGTCAAGGATAGTCGATTTGCTTCTCTAAATTGTCGAAGAATGAATAAAGATATAAATGTTATGATAAAAGCGATCATGCTCGATGTGGATGGAACATTGGTAAGTTTTGAAACTCATAAAGTGTTGCCATCCTCTGTTGATGCCCTTAGGAAGATTCATGACGGTGGAATTCGAATAGTCATTGCTACCGGTAGAGCGGCAGGCGACCTTCATGAAATAGCTGATGTTCCGTATGACGGAATTATTGCATTGAATGGTGCCGACTGTGTTTTGCGGGATGGCACCGTGATAAGAAAGCACCTTATTCCGAAAGATGATTTTAAGAAAGCCATGGAAATAGCAAAGACCTTTGATTTTGCAGTCGCTATTGAATTGGATGAAGGTGTGTTTGTTAATCGTCTGACTCCGACTGTCGAACAGATTGCTAAAATCGTGGAACACCCTATCCCGACCGTTGTAGACATTGAAAACCTGTTTGAAAAGAAAGAGTGTTGTCAGCTTTGTTTTTATATCGATGATGAGATGGAACAAAAAGTGATGTCGTTTCTGCCTAATCTTTCCTTGTCGCGCTGGCATCCTTTATTTGCTGACGTAAATGTGGCAGGAATAAGTAAAGCAACCGGCCTTTCGGTATTTGCTGATTATTATGGGATCGGAATGACGGAAATAATGGCTTGCGGCGATGGTGGTAATGATATTCCTATGTTGAAAGTTGCCGGAATCGGAGTGGCTATGGGAAATGCATCGGAGATAGTCAAGGCTTCAGCCAATTTTGTTACTGATACGGTGGAGAATGACGGGCTTTGTAAAGCGCTGAAACATTTTGGAATTATTTAATATTGGGTACTCTATAGCTTAATATTATAGGTGTTATTCCCCTATTGCTTATTCTTCGCCATTTCTGCTTTGTCCGTTGCTGTTGTTTTTACCTGTTTGGGAACAATTAGTTATCTTTTATTCTAGTTGGAGGATGGCTATAAAAAGGAAAAATTCCTGCAAGTGAAGCACTTACAGGAATTTTTCAGTGGACCAGCCTGGGCTTGAACCAGGGACCTCCAGATTATGAGTCTTTTTGTGGGGTATTTCATGTAATTACATGAGGTACTATTGCGCTGATAATCAGTGACTAATGAATTTTGCAGTTTGCAGGAAAATCACTATATTTGCACCAGTTTTCATGCGAAAAGGTCACCTGAAGGTCACCAAATGAACACGATTTCACTTGTAAATGAAGGTATTATGGAGAATGGAAAGATGAATAAGGTTACTAAAACTACAAAAGAGGATGCAAAAACCACATCAAGAGGAGAAAAATGCCTTGCGAAATTCACGGCTGCGAATGGCAATGTATATGGTTCGCTGACTCTTGACATACGAAAAGCGGGCGACTATTCGCAACCGCTTCCAGTAGCTGTGCGTGTGTGTCATGGCGGACAAAAGATTTTCCTGCGTTTAGGAAAATCATACACTATGGAAGAATGGTTGGTTCTTTGCGATTATGAGAAAAGCGGTCGGCGCATCCAATTAGCGGAGCGTAACGACATGAAGAATCTGATGGACAGAGTGGAACTGATGGTTAACCAACTTATCTCGGAAAACAATTTCTCTCTTCGCAAGTTGCAAGACAGGTTCCAAGGCAAGAAAGACGATGACAGCACCATCATCACAGTTTGGGATTCGTACATTCAATCTAAGACCAATGAAGGCAAGGCTGGTTCCGCTCGTTGTAGTAAGGATGTACGCAATCGCTTTGTGAAAGATTTGGGAACGGATGTATCGTTTGCAGATATTAACCGTGACTTTATCTTGAAATGGGTAAAAATCATGAAGAAGAATGAATTGAGCACCACCACTATTGCTATCGCACTTCGCAGTCTAAGGACTATAATCAATATGTGCATAGCTAACGGACTGATGAAAGGTGATACCAAAGAAATGTTTAAGGATACGGGCTACAACAAAGCGCAGAGCCGTAAGCATGAGTTTCTTGACGTGGCTACCATGCGGAAGCTCTATGACTTTTGGAAAGCTGACGAGGCAAAAGACAAAGATGGAAACGAACTGTTCCTCGGCAGAGAGAAGTATGCCATATTTCGCGACCTTGGACTATTCCTTTTTATGTATCTGGGCGATGGGCAGAATCTTGCTGATACACTCCGACTGACTTATGATGAACTATACTATGCCACTCATGGCAAGCAGCTTCGTTTCCTTCGCCACAAAACTCGTGAGCGGAACGAGAGTGCCAGCGAAGTGATATTTCCTGTCACTTCCGAGATTCAAGAGATACTCAACCGGTATGGCAATGTTCCAAAACTTGGGCGGAGGGTGTTCCCCATCATGAGTGAGCTAATCACACCAGAACAAGAGATATGGGTTATCCAACGCTACAACAGATATATACGTGAGCACATGGCAAAAGTTGCCAAACTATTGGATATGGAACAGGTGCCATCACCCACTTGGGCAAGGCACAGCTTCGCTACCAACCTCAATAACTCTGGTGTCGTACCTTATAAATATATAAGCGACAGCATGGGGCATAGTGGCGGCGGTGACATTACTTCCAATTATATCGGTGCCTATCCGCTTGCAAAGATGCTGGAGTATAACCATTATCTACTTAATGAGAAGTCGAAAGAAAGTACTCCTGTGGTAGATAAGAAAGCCCTGCTTGAGATGCTGAAAGGCTTGAGCGAGGAGGAACGGACGGAGTTGATGGCTAACTTATCAGACTAATTATAGTTGCTCACCGCAAGAATGCCAAGTGAAATACCGCAAAAAAGTGGATTAAAATGCCACAAAAATACCGAATAAAATACCGCAAAAAAGTGGATTAAAATGCCACAAAAATGCCGAATCAACCTTGCAATTCGCAGAAAATATGTATCTTTGCAATTGAAAAAGCATATTATATGAGTTACTATAAAAGAACTGCCGATGCCCTGTTGCAAGACTTGCTGGATGCATTTGGGGCTGTATTGATAGAAGGACCAAAATGGTGTGGCAAAACCACAACTGCGTCTCAACTTGCAAACAGCATTTTGAGAATGCAAGATCCTAGTTTGCGTGAGGAGTATTTGGTCACCGCTAAAACTAAGCCGTCCATTCTGTTAAATGGAGCTACGCCTCGCCTTATTGATGAGTGGCAAGATGCTCCAATGTTGTGGGATGCAGTACGAACTGTTGTTGATGATCGTCAAATCCCCGGACAATTTATACTTACAGGTTCCAATGCCGTTGACAAATCCCAAATACACCATTCTGGAGTTGGTCGTATTGCCAGACTGCGTATGCTGCCTATGAGTTTGTGGGAATCACAAGAATCTACAGGTGAAGTTTCGTTGAAAGAACTTTTCAACAATCCAGATTATGATATTGACGGTAAGATGTCTAAGATGACCGTTGAGGAATTAATCTTTGCAGCCTCCCGAGGCGGATGGCCAGCTTCTTTGTTGGCTCGTACCCCAAAGGCTCAACTACTCGTTGCAAAGAACTATGTTCAAACAATTTGCTCCAACGACATTTCTAGCATTGATGGCAAGAAAAGAGATGCCAGACTGACCAGTATGATACTTCGGGCGTATGCCAGAAATGTTTCGACTCTGGTCAAGAAGAAGTCGCTTTTGGATGATGTGACCTCATCTGGTGAAGTGAGCTGTCATGTAGATACGTTTGATGACTATGTTTCTGCTTTGGAAAAGCTGTTTGTCATTCAAAACGTCAGTGCATGGTGTCCTGCCATTAGAAGTAAAACTGCTATCAGGAGTGGTGTGAAACGATGTTTCTGCGACCCTTCCATTCCGATTGCTCTTTTGGGGTTGTCTCCTGAAGCGTTGACCATGCAGCTCAAGACGTTTGGATTTATCTTTGAACAGATGTGTATTCGTGACCTAAAGGCATATACTATAGACTTGAACAGTCACGTATCTTATTATCATGACCGATATGATTTGGAAGCGGATATAGTGCTGCATCTGGAAGATGGACGGTATGCCTTGATAGAGTGCAAACTTGGCAGTCGTGAGATTGACGATGGAGCCAAACATCTGCTTGAACTCAAAAGGCTTATACAGGAACATAACAAAACAGAGAAACAGATGCCCATTCGGGAACCGGATTTGCTGATAGTGATGACTGGTGGAAGCATGGCATACACTCGTCAGGATGGCGTGAAAGTCATTCCGCTGGCTTGTCTTAAAGATTAACCATATTAGCTAAACTAACACTTATGGGCAATAAGATGAAGGAATGGTTTGAGGCGAACCAAGAAATCTATGCAGAGTTCAAAAGTAAGATTCATTCCACATTGGACATTCTATCACAAGATGGAACCAATGTGGCAGAATGCGATGATACTGACTCGCTTCAAAATATGCTTTTAGAGGCAATGACAGCAAAGAATATGCCTGTTGAGAACATAATAAACACCTTCTCTAAAGCCGCAGAAGAAGGTGATGTGGCTGCTTGTTGTATGCATTGCTATTTGGAATTGGATAATGGGTTTAAGGAAATAGAGAGTGCCATGACTAAATTTGAGCAATCTACGGATGCGCAATATATCAAAGATGGGGTTAAATTCCACTTGCAGGATAAAGAGCAGGAAACTCAAGAGGCATCAGACCGAGAACTGAATCTATTGCGTTTGCGCCGTTGGCATTACGAACACCCGAAAGAATATCAAGAGTTCACAAATCTCTTCACAAAAGCATACGATGGTGACATGAGCTTCGCCTTCAAAGGTTTTTCCTACTTGATAGAGCTGCTGTCGCTTGATGGTATAAAAGGTATCTCCGAATTATTGTTAAGCCTATGCCCAGGAACTGAGAGCTACAACAAAGCTCAATTTTCTAATGTTAGTCAGCAGGCACACGAAAAACTGACTGAATTGTTTGCCTCCACATTTAACAAAGAGGAAACAAAAGATAAATTGCAGCACAATAATCCTTTCTTGTTCAGTGTGTTCTATTGGATGATATTTGATAATGGTTTCGTGAAGTCCGCTGATTTATTATCCAAAACAATGATGGGAGAGAAGCCTTCTTTTTGGCAGAAAAACTTTGGCGAACAATTTATGCGCTCTTTGATGCTTACCAGTATGGATAAAGCGACTTACACTAAAGGCACATGGAAAGCAGCAAACAATCGTGTAGTCAAAGATGTAGCTAATTCTGCATTACAAGAGAGTAAAGGCAGACGTGGACGTAAGCAAGTCTGTGTCCTGCTTGAAGAAATGCTTATACAACCTTATGCAGAACTTCTTACCAACGAAATAGAAAAAATACTCACTGAATGGATGGAAACGAAAGGTACAGACTCAGTTCTTGCGTATGTATTTGCTGCATTGACCAGTTACAACTTGCTTAATGACTCCTACAACTATCGGACTTTCCATACAGCTATCTTGGAAAAGTTTCCGTTCCTTGGCTTTAAGCCTGGTTTTGATTGGGCAGAAGCCCTTTATAATGCCATTGTCAGTGAACATGACTACGACTATAATTTGAACCTATCAGAAAAAGCGATCCAGACCGGAAAGGAACTGGCAAAGTTGATAAACATAAGACTGCGCACCTTACTTTCCCCTGATGCATATTGATTGCATCATAAAGGCTTTATTTGTTAAAAAGAAACGCTGTTCCGTTAAAAGCACCTCGGCAGAAATCGTCATGATTTTTACCGAGGTGCTTTCATTTTATTCCATCGTAATTTCGCAGCGTAATTATTAAAACAACATGATATGCAAGGCAATTTTATAATGTTACAGAAGGATGACCTGAAACAGGTTGTTTCTGAATTGGTGGAAGAATTAGTTGGGAAAAAGCCACAGGCCGATTTGACACCAGAAGAGAGTGACGAGTATTTTACTCGCGATCAGGTATGTGAACGACTCCACATAACCTATACCACTTTGTGGCGTATGCAGAAGGAGGGAAGAATTGTAGTTCACAAATTGGGAGGACGTAATCTTTACTCGAAGAAGGAAATCTCCTCACTTCTGAAAGCTAAAGTACAGACTGCTAATAGCGCTAATCCAAATGTTTAATCTAAAAGCAAGCATTATGGAAGAACAATACATTCGAGTAGGCACTACTATATATAAGATAGTGCAGCAGCCTTTGGCTGATGGAACGATGACTACACGCAGATTGCAATGGAGCTTTGGCACTATCCGACAAGATTATGGTAAGCACAATATCCCTACTATTGATAAATATAATGGTTTTTGCACAGTGCCAAGTCACACAGACTATCAAAAGGATGTTGCAGGTTTCTATAATCTGTATGAACCAATTGACCATGTTCCGGCAGAAGGGAATTTCTCAGATATTGAAAAACTGCTACACCACATCTTTGAGGAGCAATACGAACTGGGGTTGGACTATATGCAGTTGCTTTATATGCAGCCGACTCAGAAACTCCCCATCCTGTTATTGGTGTCAGAGGAACGAAACACAGGAAAGACCACTTTCCTGAACTTTCTGAAAAGTATCTTTCAGGACAATGCTACCTTTAATACAAACGAGGATTTCAGGAGCCAGTTCAATGCAGACTGGGCTGGCAAGCTACTCATCGTTGTGGACGAGGTGCTGTTGAGTCGTAGAGAAGATTCAGAGCGATTGAAGAACCTAAGCACAGCCCAAACCTACAAGGTAGAGGCCAAGGGTAAAGACAGACAGGAGGTAAACTTCTTTGCCAAGTTCGTACTATGTTCCAATAACGAACTTTACCCTGTTATCATTGACCCGGGAGAAAACCGCTATTGGGTGCGTAAAATCCGACCACTTGAAAGCGATGATACCAATTTCCTGCAAAAGCTAAAGGAACAGATACCTGCATTCCTCTATTATCTCCAGCACCGCACACTCTCCACCAACAAAGAGGGGCGTATGTGGTTTCATCCTACCCTTATCAGGACAGAGGCTCTTGACCGCATTATCCAGTGCAACCGCAACCATACGGAGTTGGATATGGTAGAGCTGATACGTGACATTATGGAAACGCAACACGTTGACAAGCTGTCGTTCATCCCTCAAGACTTAATACCGTTACTGACCATGAACGGTGTAAAGGTGGAGCAATGGCAGATACGAAAGGTCGTGAAAGATGTCTGGCGACTTACCCCTGCTCACAATGCACTGACCTATCTTGCCTATCAATGTGACTACACTAAGCCGGGGCGTGTTTCCTCAATTAGCAGAGTGGGACGTTTCTACACGGTGACCAAGGAATTTATAGACTCTTTAGGTTTATAATCCTTTGTTGAGTTGTTGAATTGTTGAGAACAACAGACTAATCTTTGGTACTCAAACAAATACAATTCAACAAGCACTCAACAAGAGGTGTAACTGGGCAAAAGAGAAAGCTATTTTTCTTTTCACCAGCCCATTCTCTCAACAACTCAACATTTCAACAAATCACTCACATTATGACTATACAAGAAATAAAGGCAATCCAAATATCCAACTTCCTTGCAAGCAAGGGATATGAACCAATAAACAGAAAAGGAAATAAGTGGTGGTACTTATCGCCACTACATACGGAGAAAACCGCATCATTTAAGGTGGATTTAACCAAAAACGTGTGGTATGACTTTGCACTGGGCAAAGGAGGTAACATCATTGATTTGGCGATGCAACTATACCACACGCAAAACATTTCAGAAGTATTGCACATGATGGGGCATTCAATCATTCTACCCACAATACCAATCCATTCTACTTGCTCACAAAAGGACACTTCGTTTGAAGATATTGAGGTAAAAGAACTGGCTCATCCTGCTTTGCTACAATACCTCTCGGGAAGGGGTGTTGATTCTATTACAGCCAAAAGGCAGTGCGTGGAAATACACTACAAAAGTGCTGGCAAGCGATATTTTGCTATTGGCTTCAAGAATGATGCTGGTGGCTATGAACTTCGGAATCCATACTTCAAGGGATGTATTGCTCCGAAAGCAATCACTACGATAAGGAACCACGAAACCGCTTGTCACATATTCGAGGGATTCGTGGATTATCTCTCCTATCTCATACTACATGGCGAATGTGATGCGGTGGTACTCAACTCCATTGTAAACATCCCGAGTGCTCTCTCCATGCTCAATAAGTATTCTCAAATATGCTGCCACTTGGATAATGACAAAGCTGGCAGAATGGCCACCTGGCAGATAATGAAAGCATTGGGAAACAAGTGTACTGATGCCTCAAATGAGTATGAAGAATACAAAGATCTCAACGAGTATCTGATGAACAAAAGCATGGCATTCCAACAAAAGGGAAGAAACAAATTCTGACTTGGCGGCTGGAGGCAAAGAGGTGTGGCGTACATGACAGGGCTTGCCCTGATATAGCCCACTATAACTTCTCCACTTTATTCCCGAAGAGTGAGTGTTCGACCAATCTACCACATTGCAGCATGGTAAATAGAGCCAAAGAATTGAAAACCAACACTTTTAATAAGCCATAACGGCTGCTTGAATATCATTGGCAACAATATACTTTGCAGCCGAAATCGATAACGAAATAAACAAAATATCAGATTTATGACAGAAAAGAACGCATTAAAGATGAACCTCGACCATGAACGCAAGATAGTGGAGCTTCAGTCGAGAGTGAACAAGTTGGAGAACCTTTGCTACATGACAAAGGAAGTATTGAACCTTGAAGAGGCTTCCGCCTTTCTCGGCATTGCCAAGAGTACGCTCTACAAGATGACGCATCTTAACCAGTTGCCGTACTTCAAGCCTACAGGCAAACTCATTTTCTTTGAGAAGAAAGCCTTGCTTGACTGGGTGCGAGGAGCAAGAGCCATGTCGGAGGAGGAGATAAGACTGGAGGCTGCAAACCGTCTGAATGAAATGAACAATAGACCATAGCATCATGACGAAAGATGAACTTATAAACAGTCTGCAAAAACGTGACCCTCTGTTGGCTAATGTGGTCAGCAATATGGTAGACTACATTTCCGACCGCTTTCCTGCTGCTTACCCAAGCAAGGAACAGACGGAAGCAGTCTATAACTATCTTCACTCGGTCTATGCTGACGGTGACGGAACCATGTCTGAAAGAAACTGTGAGCATCGAAGAATTGCATCACAGAAAATTACCATCAATGCCATACAAGTGCTTGACAGTCCCCAACTTGACCGACTGCAACGTGTGCTTGACCATATCGCATACGACAAGGAGTATTATATGCCAGAGAGAGGCTTCGGCATGAGGCGATAGTTTCTCTTTTGACGGCAGAGAGTTTTCCGCATAACAGCAAGAAAAGATTTACATAACAATAATAGAACAACGATGAACAGTAATATTTTCAACAGCATTATCCTGAGTAACGAACAAGTGAACTATCTGATGGGTGGCACGGCTGGCATCAATCGCCTTTCATGCCTTTATCAACTCATTCAGATGGTGACACGACAGATAGAAACCTCAAATGAGGTTGGGGAATCTACAACAGAATTGTGGGAAGTGAACATGTCAGAGGTGGCTCTATCCAAACTATGGAAGTGTGACCGAAAGACCGTCTCCAAGATGCTTGACCACATGAACAAATTGGGCATTCTTTCTTCTATACAGACAAGACGGGGAAGTGTTCACACTTTGCTCTGCATTTCAGCTTGGATTGTTGATGGCAAGAAGTTTGTCAATCCGTACTATATCCCCATCAACCAAAGAAGCAACTATGACAAGTCAAGTTCTTCTGCTTCCACAACCGCCTTCCCCAACAAAGAAGATCCTCCCATCAAGAATGGCGGTACTTCTCCTACACAACTTGCCAACAGTTCCTTTTCTTCCCTAACTTCTGGAAATGGCGATAATGGCGAGAAGGAAGATGATCCACAGCCAAGCGTCTCTGACATGGAACTGGAGGCGGAAGCCAGAAGGCAATTCTTCAAGGAACAGATGGAAGCGGAGGATGCCCCACAATTTCTGTTGCTTGGGTAATTTGAAAACCGTTATACAACAAGTCTGTGAACATGTGCAACCGCAGTGCGTAGCGTGCTTGTGCGTAAACTCTGATAGCAGTGCTATGCAAGAAATACCAATGTCATACAAACGCACTTCGTTTGTCCGTATGCCAATGGACTTCTTGAACGCTCGCAAGCTCGCATTGGGTTGCACACTTTTATAGAAGCAATACTTGGTATGAATAAGAAAAATATAGAAAAGGAGGCACCGAAATACACGAGCCGCCTGATAGTAAGGCTTACGCCGCAACTCCATAAGGAGATAGCGGAATATGCTGATCTTTGTGGACTGACCACAAGCGCATACGCACGCAAGCGGTTGGAGGGCAAATATCCCAAACAACGCTTGACTGACAAAGAAATGGAGGCTTTGAACAGCCTATCGGATGCCAGGGGCGATATACAGAAATTGTTCGGCTTCCTCAAAGGTCGTCCGCTAACGGAACGTGAGAACATTCTACGTAGCGAAATCTTTATGAAACGATGGAGAACAAGCGCAGAGGTGATCTTGAACCGCATGATTGAGATAGAGAAATACTTAACACAATAGAACATACAACATATATGATAGCAAAAGCAAAGGTAATAAGTCATGGCGCAAATGCCATACGTTACTCAGTTGATAAGGACAAGGCGGAGATTGTAAAGACCAATCTCTTGCCCGATGATATTTCCCCAACGGCAATGTGGGCAAGAATGCTTGCCTTGCAGAAGAAGTTTGAGGACAAGTTGAACCGTTATCATCCGCTAAAACGTAACATGATACGTATTGAAGTTTCCCCAACCTCGGAAGAAACACAAGGTTGGACGATGGAGAACTGGCAAAGGTTGGCGGATGACTTTATCCGTGAATTTGATGCGGTTGACCTTTCAGCCAAGTCGAAACGCAAGAGTGCAAAGGCAACCAACCTCAAAGACAGCCAATATGTAGTTGCGCTCCATCATGACAGCAAGAGTGGCATTATGCACCTTCATATTGATGCGAACCGCATAGACATAAGGGGCAACGTGAATGATGCCCATTATATCTACGAGAGAGCGATGGCTGCTGCCGCCAAGGTTGGACAACAGCGTGGATGGAAAGATGCACAAGAGGTAAGCCGCAAAAATAAGGAAGCGATAACCAATGATTGTCTTTCTGTTTTGGCTAAGATGCCATACTTTGATTGGGGACTATACACAAAATGCCTCACGCATATGGGATATGATGTCAAACTACAATCCGACAGCAAAGGACAAGTGCGTGGATATGCCATCAAGCGAGGCAACTCCATTTATAAGTCCTCGGAACTTGGCAAAGGTCGTTGTCTGATGCCCTCAAAGATTGAAGGTACTTGGGCAAAACTGCATCATCAAGAATTGGAGAAACCAGTTTCAACTTCAACAAAGAATACCCAACAGCCAAAGATTACGACTGCGCCCAAACCAATGCCCACTGCGGACAACACTCCAAAGATACGTCACTTCGACTTCTATACGGACGAGTTTCATCATTACCCTGTTGATATTCCTCAGAATTGTCTGGATGTCATCGATAAGAATATAGCTTTGGATTCCAACAATGTATTTGCCAAGATTGGTGATGTACAGAAGACCGCCATTCTTCTCTTTGCTGAATACATTGATGCTGCCACAACCATTGCCACCCAGTCTGGCGGTGGCGGAGGTGGTGCAACCTCAGGTTGGGGACATGACAAGGACGAGGATGAACTGTCTTGGGCGCATCGTTGCGCTATGATGGCTAATCGCCTGTGCAGACCTCGCAAGAAGCAAGGATATGGCAGATAACCGAATGTTCAACCAACTACATTGATACTATGCCGATAGGTAAAAGCAAAATCTCGGATATGGATTTCGGATCTTTCGAGAATACGATTGACAAGAATATCGAAACGGACAAGGCTTCGGACAAGTTTGACCAACAGCTTCAAGCCTACAAGGATGCTGGCAATAGCTTGACTTTGGCAAAATCAAGTCTTGAAACGGCAACTGGTTCTTTGCAGGAAGCCAAGGAAAACTTGAATAAAGTCACCGATAAAGCGGACGCTGTTACAAAAGCCATTGATAGCTTTATTGCAAAAGTGAGAGATATAAAATTCAAGGCTAAAGTTGATGATGCCGACATGGAACAGGCAATCAACAACAGGAAGAAACTCATTGAAAACGAGTCCAAACTTCTTGAAGACCACCGAAAGGAGAACAAAGAAATCCTCACTCGACATTTCTATGATATGTCTAATATGATGTCAAGGAATGAAGGTGTGTGGTTGTCAAATGGTTGGGTAAAGGCTTTGCTTTGGATTTTTTTGCCGTGTTTCCTTTATACAAGTATTTCGATTGTTTATCTTGTCGCATCATACATAGACAAGTAAGCTGAGGATGGGGTGATGTGGAGTCACCTCATCCTTTTGCCTTTTATAGCCTATGCTACTTTTCTTCCTTATTTTCCAAGAGACTTGAATGTCTTGGTAGCACTTCTCAGTATGCCTAAAGAAGTTATTGAGAATGTGAGAACTCATGTAAATACTTACGAGGACTCAATTCGCTACCATAACGAAATGATACAGATGGCAGCAATTAAAGATAGCATTGCTAATAGCCTATTTAAAGAGGCGAATGAAATTAAAAAGAAAATTAATAAGAAATAATAGACAACGACCATCGGCTACAAGCGCATCCTTCGTTTCGGTAAAGTAAAGACAAACGGCATTTGCATCGTGTTTGATAGTGCAAGAACTTGTCCGTGCATCAACAACATAGCAGCATAATAACTTTTCATTAACTCTCAAATATTCATTCGTGTCCGTGATGCCACTCGCTTGACATTGTGGACACTTTTTCTTTTATGATGGTTATGAAGAAGAAATTGATAATTATAGCAGTTTTGGTTATCTCACTTGTTGCATCTTATATTTTATGTGAGAGGATTTTTATCTCTAAAAGTCAGCTATATAGAAAAATAACGGTACAAATATTCGTTAGAGAGAAGAGGAGGTGAAAAAGTTGTTTTGAGGAAGTGAAAGGTTGGGAAAAGGCGTGTTTTTGGAATGTAACTAAATCTTAATGTTAGGTAAGTTTTTTATCAATCGAGATAAGAAGTCGGAAAGTGATTGAAATCATACACGAATATTTCATGTAATTAGTGGCATATTCGTTGAACTGTATCAAAAATCTCATGTTTTTTCATGGTTTTCATGTGCTAATAGCATGAATCACAACGATTTTTTGTAATTTTTCCCCAAAAAATAAGTGATGAATGTTGAAGATTTTAGAGAACTATGTCTCTCAATGCCATTTGCTAAAGAAAATGCTCCGTGGAGCGAACCTAAATATGATGATTTGTTGACATATACCATTGGTGATAAATGGTTTTGTCTGCTTGACCTTAAAGAGGAACGATGCAATCTAAAATGTGAACCGGGGAAGATTCTTGATTTGCAAGAGGCATATAAAGGGATTGTACCTGCTTGGCACATGAACAAGAAATACTGGTTTACCCTGTATCTTGACTCCGATGTGCCGAGTATGAAGATAGAGGAGCTTGTAGGTAAAACATACTCACTCGTAGTGAAGAAGCTGACAAAGGCTAAGCGTCAGGAATTGGGATTATCATAATTATTTGTCAAGGAATTACTTACATCCACTAAAAATAAGCATGTTATCCTTTTCAAGAAACGACAGAGGTACAAATGGACTATAAACATGTATTAGAAATATTGATAGCGTATCAACAATACGGCTTTTCCATACATAGGATTTTTTCACTTCCAAAGAGAAGAAAACCATTCAATTATAAAAGATTGTCATGTGAAATGAGTAATTTCGCACCATGATAGAAAACAGCCTTCTTATTGAATCGCATATAAAAACCGAATATTTGTCTATTCCTTCCAAAACAGTCCTTTTGGAAGAAGGGAAAGTTGCCCGAAAACTTTATTTCGTGCGCAAGGGTTGTTTACGATTATTTTTCTACAATGCAGGGAAAGACATAACTTTTCAATTCTTTTTTGAAGGGGATTTTGTCGCTTCGTTTGATAGTCTGTATAAACGCACGCCAAGCCTTTTCTTTTTAGAAAGTATCGAGCCAACGGAAGTACAGGTTATCAAAAGAGATGATTTCTTCAGCCTTATAGAGCATAATCCCTCGTTAAGACTGCAATATGAAGAAAAACTCATTGACCGCTTTCACACCTATCAACAACTATTTCTGTCACGTATAAGAAATACTCCACAGCAACGGTATGAGGAACTGTTGAAAGAATATCCCAATATCATCAAGCGAGTTCCACAGCATTATATCGCTTCCTATCTCGGGATAACTCCCGTTTCGCTGTCACGAATCAGAAATCGCCGTTAACTTCATTTCTTTACAATTGTTATCGTTGGTATCTAATTAATTGCCGACCTTTGCATTTGCAAATAAAGTTATAATTATGAAGAATTTGGGTACAACAGGACTTAAAGTTTTGAAGATTAGCCATATCCTTTTTGCTATCATGTGGATTGGTGGGGTTATGGCATTGGTCAGCTTGCAATTGGGATTAACCCCTGATACAAAAGAAACGATGCACACAGCAGCCATTGCACATTTAATAGTGGACGAGTTTTTCCTTATCCCCGGAGGTGTCGGCATAGTCATTACCGCCATAGTTTATGGTGAATTTACCCGGTGGGGCTTTTTCAAGCAAAAATGGCTCATCGTTAAATGGATTCTTACCATTCTGCTGATAATTATAGGGGCAGGCTATATGGGAGTGACGATAAAGGAAAATGTCGTATATGCTCAAAATATGCTTTCCGAAAATATCAGTGCAGATGTATATTGGGATAATGTCTATCATGTGGCTACCGCCGGAATATTACAACTTTTCGGTTTTGTATATATCGTGGTTATATCAGTCATAAAGCCGTGGAAAAAGAAAAATTCCACCCAACCTGATGAGAACTAACATTATGAAGCGTATTTTTATCATAGACTGGTGTTTAATACCCTTGTTCCTCTTTGCTGTATTCACAGGAATAGAGCTACATATAGCAGGTCATGGGAACTGTCATGAATTGTGGCATACATGGGCTTTAGTGCATATCATAGCCAGTTTCTTGTTTACGGTATTTGTTGCAATCCATGTTAAGAACCATTGGGGATGGTACAAAAGCCTGTTTAAAAATGGACTTGGGCGTAAAAGCCATGTTACCGTTGTCGTGTCTTTAGTATTTGTTATTTTAGTTTTGACCGGATATGCATTGTTAGTGGTGAAAGGTTCTGGGTCAGGATTAGGAATGTGGCATTATCGTATAGGACTGTTAGCATTGGTCTTATTTAGTGGACATATAATTAAGCGGATACCGGTTTTGCGAAAAACAATAAAAAGTAAACGAGAGTAAGACTTTTGCCTATCTCCTTAAATTAGCAGACAAAGTTTTTCTGCATAACCTTTAGATTTTTATCGTGCGCACACGCATGTTTGCATGATAAAAATCCAAATACGTTCAAGTCAGGACACAACGCCCCCTTTCCCCATTGGGGATTGAGATTCAAAAGCCTCGAAAAAAATGGGGCTATCCAAAAGATAGTTTGTCATACGGCATGCCGGTATACAAATTCAGCCACCATCTTCTTGCCGTCCTTGTCCATTTGGCGCATACGGCTGTAAAGTGGAAGACAAACTTCTTGATTCTTGACGTAGGAGACAAACTGGTGAATACGGATGACACAGCTCTTATGAAATACGAGAAGAAATTCATACAGAAGGCTGTCGGCGCATGGCTCTATGACTATGCGGAATACTTACAGCCCTTTGATGAAATCAAACATCGGCAGACCTACAAGGAGGTTGCTGATGTCGCTAATGGGGCTTATGATTGGAAATAGAACAAAATCAGGTAGGAATACGTAGATAAGAACTATATGACATGGCAATTAAATCTGAGAAACTCACTCCTTTTGGAGGAATACTTTCAATCATGGAGAAATTCGGTAGTGTAAACAGAGCCGTGACACAGTTCAGTTTACACTATCGTTATGCGTGAATTTGACTTATCTTCCGTTCTTTTGCTGAAACAGCGTCTATTGCAAGAGGGAAAAAGCGATCTCTTATTTTCTAGATTGTCAGTTAAAGAGACGGCTTATCGTTTGTATTTCTTTGAGCCTAACCACCTGATGCTTTTTTTTCAAACAAATGACAAGACAGGCTATCAGTGAATTTATCAAATCAATCAAATGATCCTATTTTTTTAGCCTAATTTTTTCATGATAGAAATAGTTTACTATAACAGGT
>OHAD01000352.1_pt1 | contig 56130 bp, 29 predicted proteins | sample 1577011 | NCBI WGS metagenome assembly OHAD01 (sample SAMEA3541510, study PRJEB24748) | human gut metagenome | biome: human gut; feature: human-associated habitat; material: faeces | place: China | collected 2012 | reverse complement strand
CACCGGACATGGTCCGTTCCGGACGCGTCCTCCAAACCTCAGTTAAATCTCCATATTCCTGTGACCAATAGCCTTATGACTCGTCTGGGACCTCCTCCCCCTCACTGAGCAGTCCGGAGGAATCCAGCCAGCAAAGCCGTCCCTCTTTCATAGCTGTTCTGTCTGCCGCCATATAACCGTCTGCGTCAAAATAATACCAGTTTTCATCCAGATACATCCAGTTATCCTGAGGAAATGTCCCATCCTTCAGCCAGTATCTCCATCCCTCCTCACAAAGCTCCCAGCCGCTTTGGTTCTCATCCCTGTCTGCGTATTCCATACGGTTCTTACCGGCCCTGTCTTCGTCCAGGGACAGCCATTCCGATTCCACCGGAATCCCCTTTTTATCATTGATGGAAAGGGGATAAACCTTATAATGATAAATTCCGCGTTCCCGCATCAGCGGTGAAAAATCATAGGTGGTTCCCTGGGTTTTATGGGGATGGCCTATCCGTTTTGAATTTCTATAAAGAAGAACCATATAGGCATATGCATTGTCTGCTTTGTCCCATTCTGCCATTGTTTCCCGAAACCGGGCATTCCCGATTTCTCCGGTTACATCGCAGAGTCCTTCCGCTTTGACGGACAGGCTCAGCGTCCCTCTTCCGTTCTTTCTGACTGCCCTGCTGCACGACGCCCTGATGCCGGTCAGCCTGATATCCGACTGGGTCATAACCGCAAATTCATTTCCCTCTAGTGCCGTCAGTTCCACCTCATAAATATCCTCCTCATTTTTTTCAATGCCGCTGACTTCGTAAGCCTCACTGTCTGTCTGAAACTCTGCCTCCGGCCTTCCGCTTTCATCGAAGTCTTCGGCCGTAAGCCTGAGCCTGACCTTTTTTATCTCTGCCGCCATGGCGGGGAAATTCCCCGTCACGGCAAGCAGACAGGCTGCTATTGCAGAAAATACCTTTTTGCCTGTCCTTTTTCTCATTCTTTTTTATCCTCCCTGCTTCTTTTGCTTCTCCTTGACCACAGCATAATTGTTCCGCATAAAAAGAGAACTGCCAAAATCAGCTCCCCGGCCCGTCCGCCGCTGTCTCCAGCCGGAGCCAGCGGAGAAAGCCGTTTCCTCTTAAGGAATATATTGCCTGTCCCTTTCAGATTTCTGTCATAATGAACCGTAATTAAACCAGCCTTTTCTGACAACGGGTAATTCGGAATCTGAATTTCTTTTACTGTGCCCTCGTTTCCTGTTACGGTAAATTGATATTCGTCCGGAGAAGGGCCGTATCCCTGTGGTGCTTTTATTTCCACCGCAATATAGGTTCCCGGCCCGGGCAGTTCGAGCCGCACACGTCCTCCGTCTCCTGTGGATACATTTTTTAAGAAACGGCCGTCCCCGTGATAGATGGCAAATTCGGCTCCGGGCAGGCCTTTCATCGTGACCCCGTCGTATTTATGGAGGATTACAGTCAAATCACTGTCCTTACCTGTTTTATCCGGCGGATTTTCAGGCTTCTTTCTGTCTTTCATCCTGACCGTAATCTTCTCTTCTCCGGCAGAAACCGTAAATTTCACTGGCTCCGCCCTCTCATAGCCATATGGCGCTTCCTCCTCTATAGCCGTGTAAGTCTCTCCCTCCTTCAGGATTCCCGTGACCTCATGCGCAGCGTCATCCCGGCTGAGGAACCGGTATACTTCTCGTCCTCTCCTGTCCTCAATCCGTATTAACGCGCCTCCCAGAAAGCCCGTCTCCGTCGTTCCATCCGCCTCCAGGCCAATCTTTTCTATTAAAACACTGGTGGGAACGTCCATCATTACGACCTGATCCATGCTGCCGTCTTCTGACACTGTGAAGGTCACCGGTTCCGCCGTTCTGTACCCGGCAGGCGCGGTAATTTCCCGCAGAATATAGGTTTTACCGGCCTCCAGTTTCCCTTTCAGCACATGGGCGGTTCCATCCGACACCCACTTTTCTATCCGGATGCCGCTTTCATCGGTAATTTCCAGCTCTGCTCCTGACAGCCCTTCTTTTGTCTCTGCGCTGATTTTAGAGACATCCACCCTGGTGGGCCTGTCACTCACTCTGATTAATGTATCGGCGCCGTCTTCAGAAACCGTAAAAAAGAGAGCCTCTGCCCTTAAATATCCCTTCGGCGGACTTATTTCAGTCAGGCAGTAGGTCTTTCCCGGTTCCAGTAAAGCCGATGTCTCATGCAGCTGTCCGTCGGATATCCACTCATCAAGGATTGTCCCGCTCTCATTCTTCAATTGAAAATGGGCGCCGGGAAGCTCGTCCACACCATTCACCTCCGTTTTGCCAAAGAGAACACGGACCGGCTGATCTTTCATATCCAGCCCGTCTGCCGAGGCGGATTCATCCAGCAGAAATGTTGTCTTTCCTGTGACAAGCTCTTCTCCGTCCGAATAACAGGTTACCTCTGTCAAATGGAAGGCGTCTCCCTTTTTTAACAGCTCTCTGACAGAGCCATCATTCATTTTATACAGGAATACCGCGCTTACCGCTTTCCGCCCGGTTGTTCCTTCTGTATTAAATTCGGCTCTGCCGTCTGGTTCCGCCTCCGTAATTTCTTCCACATGGTATCTTGTATTCCATGGGATGCCGGTGAGCACCACGTGTTCACCGCCTCCCAGCGTGAGAACTCCGCCGCTTTTGAATACCCCCTCTCTGTCGCCGGTATAAGGAAAGCTGCCTTTTAACTGCATACCCGTCTCATCACACAACTCCAGCCTGTACTGCCATTCCCGGCCTTCAAGCTGCCCGGCCGCAGTTCCCGACAGACAGCTCACCACAGAAAGGCTTCCTTCCCCCGCAACCGGGTTTTCCTGTAAGAATGCGGCATTGTCTATCTGTGCCCTGCAAACGATTTTCTCTTTTGCCTCCTTTTTCACCGCTGCGGTCAGAATGATTTTTCTTTCTTCTCCGGGAAGAACTCCCTTTAATGTCATCCCGACGGCGCTTTGCTCATCTTCCCTCCACTCCGGTTCAGAATTAGCGGGCATAAACTCAGTCTGGGGATCCAAATATGCCGTAACTTTGATGTCCCTTTTCTCTTTCTTCGTATTTTTGCAGGTAATTTCGTATTTAATAACCATATCCGGCATGACTGCCGCTCCATATTTTCCGTTATCACCCACGGTTTTGATATTGTTCTTTTCTTCGTATTCAGGGTTGCAGATGATGTGCCGGTACCCAAATCCCTCTCTGTTTTCAACCTCCCATTCCTCAAGCAGCCCTCCGCTTGATGTCTCAGCCTTCAGGACCGTCTTTTCTGCCGTCCTAAGACTTGGCCTGTATTCCCCGGCTGCATCCAGATTCATTCTGAATACCAGACGCCGGGTGATTCTGGAATTCTGATCGGTAAAGAAAGTAATTTCTTTTTCCTCATACAGGGCATCCTGCTCAATGCCGTCGGCTGCCGTCAGGGGCGCAGTCTGATAAGATGGGACCACTATCGTTTTCTCTGTCCCAATCCGGGTAAGCCAGACCTCTGTCTTCACCGCTTTTCTTCCCTGAATGGATACTTCCTCCACCGCATCCTGAAAAAGCTCGGCCGTCTTAAGGTTTACCGAACGCTCCTGTTCATGGATACTGCTGATTTTCCTGCCGTCGTCCGAGAGAACAAACAGAACAGGCTCCGCCTTCAGATACCCGGCAGGGCTTTTAAGCTCTTTCAGGAAGTAAACGCCTCCGGCCGTCAATTTTCCTCTGACTCTGTGTCTCGTCCCGTCGGAAACCCACTCTTCGCATGGTTCGCCAAACGGAATGTATTTTCCGTCCTCTTCGGCCGCCTGGTAAATAGCCAGCCTCGCTCCTGCAACAAATTCGCCGGTATAAAAATCCGACTTGGATATGCCGATGTCAGTCGGCTCATTTTTCACCTGCCAATTGAAAGCGAGTGTCTCCCCGTCTTCCTTGCCGTCGAAATAGAAGGTTTGTATCGTCGGTGACAGGGCATATTTCTCCGGAGCAGCCAGCTCCCTTATGGTGTATTTATCCGGAATCCATTTTCCGTCTCTTACTTCCCCTGTCCTCAGCCCGGTCAGTTCTACGCATCCTTTTTCGTCGGTTACAATGGAATAAATCTCTCCCGTATTACAGTTTTTCACTTCAAACTTTGCTCCCGGAAGTTCTTTTCCACTGTCCGATGCCTCTTTCTCTATCCTTATTTTCCCTTTCTTCAGGCGGTTCCTGGCGGTAACGCGCAGGATTCCATTCTCCGTCCTGTCTCCGGGGATTTCTATTCTCTGCGGTTCCATCCGTGCAAAGCCTTCCGGCGCTCTATGCTCTGCTAAATAGTAAATCCCCTCCGGAAGGAAACCAATCCGGCGCGGCTTCATCTCCCCGGCCAGAAACCCATCCGGTATCGTTCCATCGTAGTAATCCTTCATCGTATAGAAGCCCTCTTCCCCCGAAATCCAGGTATCTTCCAGGTATTGGTTTTCCTTTATGAAATTCCCGCTGCTGTCCGAACGGTACAGGGCCAGTTCTGCTCCCGCCAGACTTTTTCCGTCTTCAGAAACCTTATCAATATAAAGATAGAGTGGCTTGTTCTTTACGGAGTATAGCTGGATGTCCGCTGTCTCTTCCACGTCAAGGATTCTGTCCTCCGCCTTCTCAAAGCCGTCCGGAGCCTTCAGTTCCGCCAACCTGTAGCGGCCGCGCGGTATATAGTCGAACCGGTGGTTTCCCGAAGGGGTGTCATAGCTCACCGCATTGGGAAAATGTCCGGATTCCAGCTTTTTATAGTTAAACTTATAATCATAAACATATCCTCCCGTTCCCTCTGGTGTCATGTTCTTCCCTGCGCATATCAAAATCTGTTTTCCTGTATCTGTCTCCCATATCTGCCGCACTGATTCGTTCTTCTGCGTATTCTCGGAGGATATACGCTTTGCCGATCTCTGTGCCAGCCATCCAACCGTCAGGGCATTCTCATCATTTGAATAGCTTCTGATAAAGCCCTCCCTGTCCCGCGGTTCCATTCCCTCCTGGAAAATCAGAGTGTCCTCCTCCAAAATGATCTTAAAACCGTCCGATGTCCGGAACACTCTGTCCGAAGCGGAAGCTCTCACTGCCAGACGCTCCGTCTCCCACGACAGGCTGTCAAATCCGGTTCCATATCGGCTGAACATTTCCTCATAATTATAGGTAAAACCGCTGGGCGACAATTGCCTGCCCGGGTTAAAGAATTTTCTGATTGTATCGGAAATCCCCGTCTTCCTGTATCCTGATGTGTCGACTACCGAAGTATATTCGCGGCAGTCATCGGTTGTCCACTCGTCTGCCAGGTTATTTTCCGCATCGTAAAGGGCAAATTCTGCGGGATTGCTGTTGGCAACCGGAAGTCTGCCGCCGTCCGTCTCTAAGTACTTGTAAATTTCCAATTTCGTATGATCGTTCGGAAGTACAAAGTATTGCAGCCCCTCATTCTCCCGGATCTCAATTCCCATCGACGAAGCGACATAACCGGACGGAGTATCCGTCTCCTCCAGGATATATAAGCCTTTCGGGATGGCCTCCAGATATAGGGGCGCCGCGCCTGTCACCCATTGGGCTGTAAACGTCTGTTCCCGGTTCTGTTCATCGAGTGCCGTCCAGCTTGCAGGCGTTTCTTCCGCCTTTTCCAGACGGTACCCGGAAAACTGATTGCCAATGCCTTCAGGCCCGTTCCGTCTGGCACGGTACAGGGCCAGTCCGGCCCCTGCCACGCCGCCGTATGAAAAACCGGCTTTTCCTTCTGTCCTGAACTGCGTTTCTTCCAGGATCTGATCCTTGTCAATGACCCTGACACGGAAAGACTCCGGGGCATCCAGCTTTTCAAAGTATCCGCTGACAGGCCGGTCGGTCATCTTCACCTTCTGGATTTCAGAACCGTCCTCAACCGCCAGTCCTTTAGGCATTGCCTTTACATAGCCTTTGGGAGCTTTCAATTCCTCCAGAATGTAGAGCCCCGCCGGTACGCGTTTGAGTACATCCACCTGTCCGTCTGTCATATCACTTCGGAACGGATCGTCCGGGGCCGCTTCCCCTGTTGTCCAGGTATTGGGAATAATATAACTCTCTCCCTGGCGGCGGTTCAGCGGCCGGTCGTCCCCCGCCTGTTCCGGTTCTGCGCCGATATCCAGTAAATCCCGGTTTGTTTCAATCCTCCAGGCATTGTCATTGTAGGCTTTCAATTTATCGTCATACCGGTACCGGACATAATCCCCGTCGCGGTCATAGACGGGACTGCCCTTTGAGTACAGCTCTTCCGACTTCTGATAGTAATCGGGCTGTCCGTGACCATTCAACACTGGATTCATCACTTTACGGAACGCGCCGTCCTTATAGGTTCCGATTGTAAACTCGTCTTTTGTATCGGCGTTTATCGTGGCAATACGGCTGGTCGTAATCTTTTCTCTGGCAATGACATTGCCGTATTCATCTTTTGAAATCCTGACCGGCCACACCATAATCCTCCCGTCATCCGCCTCCACATATGCCATCCCTGTGTACGGCGCAGTCCGGCTGTCCCGGTTCTTGTCTGCATCCAGGTGAAACATTTCTGTCCCCGCCGGAACCTTTTCAAAAACGTGATCCTTTTCGTTATATTTTAGTTCCTCATAATTGGGGCAGATAATCTCTAAAAACGGTGTTCCGTTTTTTAATCCATAGATTGGTTCGCCATTTTTAGCCTGTATCTTCCGCGCATTTTTGTCATAACCGTACTGAATGCCTTTTTCCTCCGTCAACACCTCCAGGCCGCCCAGATCATAGTAAAGAATATCCGTATTTTCCCGTTCTACGGTTTTATAGCTCCAGGTGCCCTCTCCCTTGTCATCCTCCTGATCGTTATAGGTGTAATGCTCAAAATCCGTGAGTCCGTCACTGCCCGGCTCTGTCTTATCAAGCACGAATTTAATCTGTGTCCCGGCGAACCCTTTTTGCACATACATATTCATCACATTTCCATACCGATCCCGCTCTACATTCACACCGTCAAACTGGAAATCTTCACTGTCTCCGTTTACTTTCACCTCAATGGCATCATAGAGCGTCATCACCGCACCCGGAAGATATCGGTTCATGTCACCGGCCGTATTCAACTGCTTTTCCAGCCATGCTTTCCCGGTGAAAACGCCATCTTCATATAAAATCTCAATTTTCTCACCGGCGGCCTGTTTTGCCTTCAGCGCATCCAGAAACCCCTTCTTCCAGCCATAACCCAGATACGCCCCGGAACTGTTGCAGGCCAATTCCAGGTTCTCCAAACCATACCGGCCCTTCAGCTCCGTAATACTGCCCTCCAGGCGGCCGTTCAATTCATATTTCACCTGATCCTCATCCGGTTTCGCTTTCGTCATTTCCAGGCGGATCGGAGTATTGTTCAGATACAGCCTCGCCACATCTCCGGTATCGAGTGTTCCGGTAACTGCTTCCTCATAAAGCGCCGCTGCCACCCGGTTATCCCGTTCCCCGTCTAAGTAATAATTAACTTCGTCGGAGTAAATTTCAATTGCAGCCGGCTTGCTCCGGACGTAACCGGCCGGCGCTTTAATCTCACAAAGCACATAGCAGCCGGCTCCTAAAGGCTGCGGTGTCTCCAGATATCCTACATTTTGGCTGCCGTTTGCTTTTCCTCTGTCTTTCGTGGTGGTATAAGCCTTAAATTGCCCTGTCTTTTCACCTGACGCATCGGTCATAATAATCATCTCCGATTCCTTACAGACTGGCGTGCCGGCGGGGACGGTCCCATAATATTTTCCGTTATAGGGAACCTGCCAGGGAAGCGAAGGTCTGGCAAAAGGTGTGATATTATTCGCTCCCATCGCCTCCAAAAATTCTTTACTCCCGGAAATTACCGTATCCTGTTCATAGAATTTCACCCGGCCGTTGCTGTTTCCGGCATCTTCACGGTCTGCACTGTAAAGGGCAAATATTGCACTGTCATGCAGAATATTTTCCCCTGTCTCGGAATCCAGTTTTTCTATCCTGAGCCGGGAAGTATAGAACGTATTGCGGTATTTTCCATCTGCGTAACCGGAAAATGCGGCCGCACTGTACTCTTCGGCATCTGCCGGCTCTGTCACTGACCATGGAACCAGCGCAGCAAAATAAAGGCCGTCATATCCGGTTCGTACGCCGGTGATGGTTTTTACTCCATCCTTGAAATAAAAACCGGACGGATTGTTGTCATCATCGGCCGGACCATGCAGAAAGAATACATCATCGGCTGTTCCAGCCTGTTCAGAAAGCGATGCGTAGTGATAATATTTTTCTACTTTCTGATTGCTCCGGTAATCACTGGCTGTGTTCTCACATTCGTAAACATCCTTGTATGGATCGAATGCTTCCTGAGTGACTGTAAATCCCTGATAACTGTAATCGCCGCCCGGATAGGCTATTTTTCCCGTCAGCTTATCTGCAGCCAGCCCATATTTATATACTTCAAAATCTCCGTCACGATTGTGTGCCCGTATCACATAGTCTCTCAAATCGCCTGTATGCGCAGCCGACCACTCTTCGTTCATCCTGATTAGGTATTTCTTTTGTAAATTTTCCGGCGTATCCGTACCGGTGTATTGATATATGTCACAAAGTTTTTCCGGTGATACCACATTGCCGCCGTCTTCATAGAGAGCCGGAAGAACGATTTCCTTCGGTTTATCTGTCTTATAATGTTTATTGTAAAAGTCTCCCAGTCCGGCGCTGTACGGCTGCTGCTCCACCGCAATATACGCCCCATATGGCAGATATTTCGACACACCATAGAAATATCCGTCCTTCGATGTTTTAAGGCCGTTTCCGGCTGTTTCCCGGAGTGTATCGGCCGCCAGGGTGGTCCGATCTTTGTCGCTTCCCCCATCTGTCTCGCTGTCCCAGGCAATCGAATAGATTTCGTCCAAATCATAAGTGAAAAACGGCTTCAGGTAATTTTCTGCTTTCAAAATGGCCTGCAGCAGCGCCTTATCGTAAATTTCCTCCTGATAGGTTTCACCGGCTCCGGCCGCCTGGCTCTCTCCGCCTCCGTTATCCTCCGTTATCTTTTTCACTTCACCATCCAGATACCATGTAATGGCAAACTGGCGGACCGCATCAGAGCGCTTTGCATTCTCCCTGGCCGGTTCAGATGTATTCACCCGGTTCTCCGTCTCTGAATTATTGTGAACTGCCGGGTATGCTTTTTCTCCGCCGGCTGTCCCGAATATTAATTCCCGGATGAAGGCAAATGGCTTATGGGAGGTGCTTGCGTTATCCTTCCTGTCCCATTTATCATGATTGGCAGTCTGGAGAGCATCAAAAAACTTATCATAATTGTAATTTTCCACCTCTCTCGTTTGACCGTCCCCATCCTCCATTGTCCTGGTTTTCGTTTCAAGCAGTCTGGTATAACCCGGGTTCTGATTTTCCCCGATCATTTTGTTCTCCTCATAAGGATACAGGCTTTCATTCACGGTGACGGCTTCTTTCCATACATTGTTATTGATAGAACCCGCGGTCAGGGAATTTTCCTTGTGCGGCACTTTCGTGTAGAATTTTTGTACACCGGCATACGGTTCTTTTACCGGATAAGCTTTTCGGTAATTTGTTATATCTGCCTCGTTTCCATTCCGATCGAGCCACACTATTCCTCCAGCTTCATCCCGGTACAGTCTTTCCAGATTTGATTTTAGATATAGTTTAAAACGGAAATTCGGAAGTTTTGATGCGTTTTCCGCCCTTCCTCCCGGCCCGTCTGTGAAACGGTCCTGATGGCCTGCATCGGCATTGGTATTGTGCGCATAAGTTCCTTCCGGCGTTGTCTGAATATCTTTCACAATTTTAATCTTCTGGCGGATTGCCCGTTCAAATACCTGGGCCGGCTGCTCCCTTGTTCCGCCATCCTGATAAAGCTTTTCTTGTCCGGGATATGCCAGACTTGTAAGAAGCACGTAGGTGTTATCTCCCACCAGGTTCATATTTTGATAATCCAGGTATGCTTTTGCTCTGGCTTGCTTTACATGCACATAGTAGCTTGCGCTGTTCATCGGACGTCCGGCAACAAAACCGGCTCCTAAAACGGAAACGTCTGCCGCTGATAAAATTACCTCTTTTTCCTTCAGAACAGCCTTGAATTCTATTGTCTGGTCATGACCGGCGTTCGTATGTGCAGTCCCGTAGGAATCGGTATAAGCTGCATTTACCGGAAGGACATACGTTCCATCCGCCATCCTCTCTGCCGGTACCTTTTGCCACTTAACATCTTGTACCTCCTGCAGCTTTGTGCTTGTGACTTCCCGGTACTCAAACGCCCGGATCAATGCTCCGCTGCTGTCCCGCACTAATTCCCCGCTCTGATAATAGACATTTTCTTTTACTGTTTTTGATTGTAGGTTCCCGTCTCGATCCGCAACGGCATCGGTTATCAGAGTGGCGCTTCCAAGGGCCGCAGAGCCGCCGGCCCCCTCCCGGTAATCTTCATACGTACCAAACGCTGCGTAATCCGGATTATTGCAATATGCCGCATAAATGTATCTCGGCGGCAGTGAACTGTCACCCGGAATATGGGGCACTGCATGATAAATAATACTGTCCGCCACCGGATCATTTCCTAAAACCATAAAGTTTTCCGGCTTTCCGACGACACCGGCATACACGGTGAATATGTAATCAAAGCCAGACGCCTCAACTGCATCGATTCCTCCATAGCTGTAAAACGGATTGTTGTCGTAATAGTTCAGGATTGAAAGTATGGCATCACCCACGGTAAGGGCGGTTCCATCCGGCCTTTGGCCTGCAATGGCGACCCGCCGCACAGGGGAACCGTAAACCGTATATGCAGCCTGGCTCCCCGGAGTCACTCCAGACAATCCGTACCGATCCTCCTCTCCTTGCCGCACCCCGGTATCAAACTCACCGGTATCGATCGTGGAATAACGATAGCCTCCGCCCGGCAGGGGTCTTCCCGGCGTTGACTTCCCGTTTTTTCTCAGTGCCTTTTCCACTTTCCCTTTCACAAATAAAAGATTTCCGGAAGTAAATGTTTCAACTAGCATCGACTGATTTTCGTCTTCCGTCATTCCCCCATCGGCCTTATTTAGAACGGCCTGTATAAGAGCTTTGTCCAGTGGCCGGACCGTAACCTGCCGGAACCGTTCGGCCACATAATTTATTGGCACCTCTTTCATCATTGGACTTCCATCCGGATTATATTTCAAATATTGGTGTTCGTTTTCTGCGCGGATATACCGGGGACTTCCATCCGGATTGGTCAACAGGACTTTTTCATACGTTCCGGTTCCCACCTGTACCTCAATCTGTCTGGTTCCTTCCTCTCTGCGATAGAACTCAGCGCCTTTCGGAAGGCCGGACAGGACAATATCATATTTCTGCTCCTTCGTATCTTTTGAACGGGCCGCAAAGTACAAGTCATTCGGCCTGGCTCCGGCACCATCATCGGATGTCTGCTCATCGGCAAACAACTGCTGTGTAACAACTGCATGCCCTTTCGATTCTTCCGGGGCCTTTACCTCTAAATCCTGTCCGAAATTTGTTATATCATTGGCCCGGTTTCCGATTGACAGCTCATATCCTTCGGAACGGGACAGCTCTTTGACATAATAGTCCCCCATCAGAAGGGGCCGGCCGATCCAGCAATTTCCATTGTCCGCTTCATTGTCTGTATGTTGTCTCCTGTACTGGCCGTCCTCTGAATAATCATCATAAGAGCGCTCCGACCGGTAGAGATTCTTTGGCGCTTTCTCCCTCCACCCGTCGCCGGTGTCAACGACAGCTCCCATTTGATAATCATAGGCCCGGCCCGGCGCTTCCGTGATGGCAAGAAAAGAGGCATCTCCGTTTTTATCCGTTGCTGCGATCGCAACCAGGTTGTTTGCCCGGTAAACCACTCCCGTCTTTCCGTCCGGATGGGAAATATCTTCCGCTGCAAACAAACCGTAGACCGCTCCTTCCAGCGTTCCGTCCCCCTGAGCATCCCCATATGCGCTATAATTAGCTGATTCACCGGAAGCCAAATCAATATCCTTTTTGTTAATATGAAATTCCCCTTCTGTCCGGTGATCGTAAATCCTCCAGGCATTTCCTTCCCGATCTGCATTATTGCAGTGACTGTAATTACCATCCGGCCCATAATCCGCGCCGGCTCCACTGCTCTCTGCGGCCAGTGCCTCCTCATAAGCCGGCCAAAACAGCTCCCGCCTCATTGTCTCCATTTCCCTGACGTTGGGATTTCTGAATGAAGATGCCGCATGGAACCATTGAAATGCTGCTTCTGACGGGGTGGCTGCCTCCGATGGTGCAGCAGCCTGTGATGGTGTAGCTGCCTGTGATGGTGTAGCTGCCTGTGATGGTGTAGCTGCCTCCGATGGTGTAGCTGCCTGTGATGGTGTAGCTGCCTGTGATGGTGTAGCTGCCTGTATATCATTTTTCTCATCTTCATCAATAAACTGAAATACGGGGGTAGACGGTGCAGATTTTCTGTTGGAAGTTTTTTTCTCCTGCTCTTCTGCTGACTCAATTTCGTTTTCATCTGTTATAGCTTCAGGCGTAAGATACGTCACAATGTCCTGGACAGTCGTTGCAGCTTCCTGAAAAAGCTGCTTCGCCACATTCTTACGAATCGGTTCGACCTCTTTCTTTTCTTCCGTTTTCTCTGTTACAGCAGTTCGATTAGAATAGCCGGCTGCTCCGCTTTCCAGCGTTTCTTTTTTACTGTACCCGCCGGCAAAAAATGCATTTGCACCGGCCTCCGATGAATCGGTTGTAATAATTTCCACCGGGAGATCGTCAGCATGAAGATCGTGCCGGATATAACCATCCCTTGCCTGAAACTCCGTATAGGCGTAACTGTATTTCAAGGATATAAACTTCTCATATGTTTCTTGCATGTCCTGATAGCAGCCTGATTCTTCATATGCTGTGTCGGAATCCGGCTCTGTTGTATTTCCACCGTCCGGAGTGCTGCCCTCGACTCCGCCTGAACTTGCAATGTTTGTAATTTCCCCCTGGTCTACATCGGACATCAGCCAATGGAAATGTACTCCCTCAAAATTCCCGGAGGCCTGTTCTTCACAGTCTGACACACAGTCAAGCCATGCCTGGGCTAATTCCCGGTTCACTGTTTTGGCTGCTTCAATTTCCTCGGCGTTTAAAATCCCGCCGCCCTCGTCGTCATCCTCCGCAAAAGCCGTTAATTCCTCCTCTTCCTCGATTTCCGGTTCGGGTACCGGAACAAAGGTGGGAGCCGGATGACCATCACAGAATGTCTTGTCATAGTGATAGCCGTGGGTTATTGTCTGTGCTGCATGTCCGTTTGCATCTGTCACCACAGAACCAACATTCCGAAAGCCGGACCAAATGACAGGGTTATCCTTGTGATAGCTGGCGTACGGTTCTCCTCCTTCGTAAATATGTACCGGGCCATCTTTTTCGGTGTCAATTTCTCCTTTATCATCAAACCGCTCAAACAGGACAAATCTCGCATTTTCCAGCGGCTGGCCGGTTTCATAATCATATTTATAAAGCTGTGTGTTATACGTGGATTTAAACTCTTCCTCATGGCGAAAAACCTGGAAAGTGATTCCTCCTCCAGCCGCACTAACAGCCGGTTCGCCGGCAAGGGCAGCGTAAAACACTATTGGTACAGTATCAATTTCCAGCCAAACCATTCGTTGATGTTGCCAAGGTGGAGTGGATGGAGGAGTTCCCCCACCATGTCTTCCCGAACAGGTAATACATTCCCATATTTGTAGACACTCATCAAATAGAGCTTCTTCTGATACATAAGCACCGCCCGTGCTGGCATACTCCGTTCCTTCTACTTCAAATTTAATTAATGCTTTGGGAGGTTGAGGGTTTGGATTTGAAAAGGTAATGCTGTTTGATGTCTTTGTATAGCTCCATCCATCTGTCGGCTCTGGTTTATATGTTGCACCATTGTCATTTGAGAATACAATTGGAACCTTTTGAATAAAATCTGCATCAGCTCCACCCGCATCAAAGTGTATAGTAAAATCAGAACGGTTGATTTGATAGGCGGTTGTAAGAGAGGTGCTGTCGGCAATTATATCAGGAACTTTTTTCCCGCTTTGAGTGGAACCACCACTGCCACCAAGGAGTCCTCCCATCTTCAAATACTCCTCGGTATGAGCAGCAACATATTCCAGCCATGAATACTTATCTCGGACGCTAAAGCTATAAATCAACGCCTTTAAATCTTCCTCTGTTACATACTTTCTTATTTGAATTTTTCCTTGCGCTGGAGCATTAGAATTAATTATGTTAATGATACTATTTGCTTTCTTAACCCCTAATGATGCTTGAAGAGTTAGAATTCCCCAAAATATGTACTCTTGTTCTTTTTTCGACAAAGGTACTTCTGCTTCTGACGGCCTATGCTTCTTGTATACATCTCCATCATCAGCAATTCCCCAAATGGCAAGCCCTCCTTTGTCGATACAATAAAGCTTATGAGTGCCACCAAAATCGCCATGCGCGGTGGTTAATGTTACTGTATCCTTTTCTGCGGCCTGCACCTGTAATGACGACAGGTAGGGAAAAAATGTCATAAGGCACAACATGACTGACAAAAACAATGACGTTGCTCTCTTTCCTCTCTCTTTCCACATACTAACTTTTTTCATCTTTTTTCTTCTCCTAATTACCTCAAACAAAAAATGCCTTCAACCCACGTTCTTTTCAGAGCGCCGGTTGAAGGCATTAAAAATTATTCTATAATAAAACTTATTCTTGAATCATAACATCAATTGAGTTATAATATACATACAAAAGGAATAACCGCCCACAAAGTGGTTGGCCAGATATTTGAGTAGAAAATCCACCCTAACTCGCCAAAGTTTAGAGGGTGGTTTTTCTATGGTTTAAAGCATTTATCTAGCGAACGTAAAAACGAACGTTAGCAATGCCAAGATGAAAAGTCCAAATGTCATCAAATCCTTGAAGTCAAATTTCATCTGCATCACCTATGTAAGATGAAGGCCAACCACCCTGTAACACGGTTATTCCCTTTAATAATTTATCATATGTCTTGACATTTTTCTACAGCCATTTTACCACATTGACTTTAAAATCTCACACATTTGCTTTTCATATTCTTCATATGATATTTCCTTAGCTGATAGTTTTCTATCCAGTTCTGCTTCCATAGGATTAATTCTTGCCCAATCAGCTTCAGTAATTAAACCGGCTGTTGTTTTTTGATCCACTGGATATGTTTTCCCGTTAGATAGAAAAGGATCTGTACCGGTCGGGTCGGTTGCAAACCATTGACCATTAATTTTTAATAAACAAGCCTGATGTAAATATGAAGGTGTGTATACTTCACATTCTAAGCCTACGAATTTAGCTAAGTATTGGAACTCTTCAGAGAAATCTCCGCATACACCCTTTCTGCTGATATGATTGTTGTGGTAAACATTGAAACAATTTTTTTGTATTTGTTATTTATCATATTATTTTTTCCTTGTCATTTATAATCAACACGCTTTTTTGTTGACTGAAAGCAAAAAGACGCTTAAACGTCCCATTGCATATTAATAAGGCGAATTATGCTAAATGACCTTAAAATTTAATTATTAATTTCTGAAATTCAGAGTCTTGTTAGAAAATCCCCCCATCTTTCATATCCGTCTTCTTCACAAAGTCCAGGTGATATAATTTTTCCCAATGGTTAATATTCAAGGTCCCCTTTGTAAGATAAATTGCTAAAATACAGCAATTTTCATCATTTTCGTTGTTCGCCATATCATACCAGTCCGCAAAAGCTGAACGAAGGTTTTTTCTTATTTCAGTGTTTTGGGGCTCAAGTACCCAACCAAGGTTTTTACCTACTCCGATAGCAGTAAACATCTCCGAGGAGAGAGCAACTGAAACCTCCGCATTTTGCTCTATTTGTAACATTTTGTTTGATTTTCCATATGTAACAACATAAAAGGTGCAGTCTTCGTAATATGCATCCACACAACGGACAACCGGACGAGGATTTCCGTCAGCACTCGATTCTCGGGCGATGGTCGCAAGGGAAATAATATTATCTTTTCCGTTTCCAAATTTCTCGTCTATTAATTGTAAACCTTCTTCGTAAATACTCGCCATTATAACATCCCCTTCTCTTTTCACCTTATCTGTCAAAACAACTATCTTTTATAGGGTATTAAAAATACTATTTCCGATGGTTCTCTCTGTATGTCAATGCGGTGAAAATCACCAGCAGCAATGTCAATACCTCTGATGTATTCATAGTCATTTCCTCCTTCGTACATTTCCGAAGGAGCATCGGAATCTATCCTCTGTCTTCTTTGCTTTTACACACGGTTATTTTATCATGCTTTATCATCTATGACAATCAATTATGTTTTCCTTTTTACTTTATCTGCCTTTCATTTAACGCTCTGGTTCATCTTAAATTTTCCTTATCGTTTCCTCCATAGTTTTTAGGGGCGGCCGCCGTGCCATTAGCCGCCCATCATTTGTTTCTATCATTCAACCGTGTAATCTCTATTCAGTTGTCAATGTGCATCGATTTTGCTGCGTTGATAAATGGGAAAGTGGGAGTTACACCCACACTGCTCTGCAGCTTCTCTATTTTGAGAATTTTCCCTGATTCTTATTTATACCGAAATACCAGGAACTCTGACTTGAATCACTCCTTCCACCGTCCATTCCCCCTTATCATTCACCTGGTTCCCATCCGGTAACGTCGTGTTCTTCAAAAGCGCACCTCTCGTTCCATCCGGCTCCGGATTAAAATAGTATCTGCGTTCCAGACCGTCTGCTCCGGCAATCCACTGCCAGCCTGTCACCATATGTCCCTGTGTTCCATCGGACTTCGGCCACAGATAATACAGATTTCCGTCTGTATCCGGATACCAGCCGCTCACCATATGTCCGGTTTCATCAAAGCGGAACCAATCTGTGCTGCTCTGTTCTCTGCCTGCATATGGATTATGGACATAGGCCCATTCGTTGTGATACATTCTTCCGTTTGCTGTAAATGCCCATAAACCGTCTGCCGTATTAACCCAGGTTCCGACAACGCTGCCGGCCGGAGCCGAGGTGCCTGCAGCCGGGCCATTTCCGGCAGGGCCGATGCTTCCGCCCGGGCTTACGCCTGAGGAGGAGCCGCTTCCACCGCCGGAGGAGCCGCCCTTGCCGCCGCCGGAGCCTCCATATGTCAGATCAGACAGTTTATATCGGATTGTGGCATTGCAGATTGCCTTGAATCCTCCATCCTCTGTTGTAGCTGTAATAATCGCAGTGTGAACGGCTGTGTAAGGATATGTCTTATCCGTATCCTGAATCCATTTTGCGTTTCTGTTAACCGTCACCGTTCCGTCGCCGTCCAGCTTCAGGGAATCGTCGCTGACCTCAAAACGGCATGCCTTATTAAAGGCCATTTCCGGAAGCACAACTGCTTTTATCTTTTTTTCCCCGTCACCTGTCCATGAAATTACCGGGCTGCTTCTTTTACCGCTTTTCGTACATTCCAGTTCGAAATTCATGGTTTGCGGCTCTGTAATTACTCCCTCCGCATAAACCTCCGTCTGATCCTCCGTCACAAAATTGATCACAATATTGCAATTCGCTGCCTGACGGTTTCCCAGCATATCGTCCGCTGTAACCGTTACCTTCGTCTCCCTGCTGCCGGAGCCTCCAAGGACTGCATAAGGCTCATTCGTCCGGATGCCGTTATCTGTCTCTATGATATCCTGAATCCATTTTGCATCTTTCCTGACACTGACACCGGCGGACCGGTTCTCTCCATCCACGGTAGCAACGGCAGGATCGTCCACTGACCAGGTGATGTCTTTCCTGTCAAAAAAGTCCGGGGAAAATGAGGCAGTCAAGTTTTGAGGCGGTGTTACCAGTATCCTTTCTTCGGGCTTCTTCCGGCCGCCCGTTAGTCTTCTTGTCACCGTAAACCGGAGTTCCTCTTGATCAATGACCGCCCCCTCATTTGCCACATAAGTTTTATCTTTTATCTGAAAGGTGACATTAATCCGGCAGTTACCGGTACAGGGTTTTCCTTCAAAGCTGGCGGCCGGTCTGGTTGATGCCGTCAGAACGGCCACGCCTCCGTTCTGATGCCCGGCTCCGAAAATGGTGTCAGGAATCGGGTACCGGTAAGCATTGTCCGCCTGCTCTTTTTCCAGTTTCCGGATTGTATCGTCAAAGAAGGACGCATTCAGATTGACACAGACAGAAGCACTTTTTTTCGTGAACCCTTCCCTGTCTTCATCGTCATTTGCCGCAAGTATAATCAGGTCCGGATCATCCACGGACCATTTGACAGAATTGTCCGCCACATCATTGTTTGTATCAACAACAGCCTGAATGAAGACAGGCTGAATTTGTGTTCCCTGCTGAAGCGCTCCGTTGATGTAGGAGGCAATCAGCTTTCCGTTGTGATCCAGAACCTTTGTCGTCTTCACAGGATTTTTCCTATTGCCTGTGCGTTCCTGTATAACGCTGATATTAAAATTTGAAGGAACAACCGATACCCTTGCCGCAACTTTTTTATACACGGCTTTCACCTCCGTGTTTTCCTCCGGCATGGTGAAGGTGTATTCGCCGCCGTTTCTATAAGTTGTCTCTTTCTCCCCTCCTACTGCCGTATAGGTCGGAACCCCGTCCATCTGAAATTTGGCTTCTTCCGTATTATTCGGTGATGTCGTTACCGTGACACTCTTTCCCGGCGCAACAGCTCCCCTTTTTCCCTTATTAACCGCACGGTAATAACTTCCGTCTCCGCGCGCCTCCAGCATCGCCACATCGTAATAATAGGTTCCTGATGATATTGTATCTATCTGGGGAATCGTAATTAAATACCCTCTGGTCGGGCGGCCTGCATCGTTGGGGGCAAAATGGTCGATTGAATACCCGGCTTCATCTGCACCGGCACCGCCGTGATCTTCATCAATAATCGATAAAATTCCTTTTTCCAGAACCTCATAACAGTACTGATCCGATATATTTTTCGATACTCCGCCCTGTACGAGGGTATAGAAAGGATCGCCCGGATGGGAATACCCAATATTTGCAGAATACGTGTATTCATTGTCATCCGAAATTCCGCTTCCACATATGTTAAAAGCAATTTTGCTCTCCATGTCGGCAAACAAGAATCCAACATCCGCGCCATAGCGGAAATAATCCCCCGCCTCCCTATGTCCTATAAAGGTTCCCCTGTGCCCGGCCGCTCCGGTTCCCGACTGGCCGATTATTCCCTCAAAGCGTGCCACCTTCATTCGTCCTGACGCATACTTTCCCGTAATTCCTCCGACAATACCGGAGCCGCTTCCGCCAATCGTACCGGATACATAGCTGTTATAAATATCAGAGGCATTCTGGAATCCGGCAATTCCTCCAACCGTTGCATTACGGCCCTGTATCCGGGAGGTACTGTTATCCCCCGTCTCAACCCGGCAGTCCACAATACTGCTGCCAGCCGCCTTCCCGGCAATCCCGCCGACATATGTATCGATTCCTCCGTTGACATTGATTGTTACGTTGGATATGCAGTTTTCGATTACCGACAGGGACGGATCGCTCCCCTCAATTACAGCCGTAATTCCGCCGGATGTTCCGGATGCCGATACGCTGCCGGATACGGTACAGCCTGTGATTTTTGAATTTACTGCGCTGCCGGCCAGAATGGCAACCTCTTTTTGGCCGCATACTGTTTTTCCGGGCTTCAGGGTCAGATTTTTAACCGCAGCATCTTCAATTGCCCCAAAGAATCCAACCTTGTTCCAGGAAGTTCGGTTTAGTCTGAAATTGGAAATAGTTTTGCCATTTCCATCAAAACTGCCGAAAAATTTATTTGTAATCTCGCCGGAAAACTCAGAGGAATCCCTGAAATATCCAATCGGATTCCACTCCATTCCTCCCAAATCAATATTGCTCATCAACCTGAAATGCTTACCGTCATAAGAGCCGATAATTTCTTCGTTTCCCTCCCCCGGCTGTACCCGCATTCCCATTGCGGCAAGCTGGGCAAGGCCCATTAGCTGATTTTTATTTTTAATCTGATACGGTTTTTTTTCCGAACCGTCCCCGGCTGTTCCGTCTAAAAATGAAAAATCCCCGTTCCAGTTATCCCAGATATCTCCCAGCGAACTTTTTCCCACCGCCGACAGCGCCATGGAACTTGTTGCAGGGATCTCACTTCCGGATGCCGCTGCTAGCCTTTCCGGCTCTGCCTCTCCCGGAGTTGTCATGCGGTTCTCCTTGCGCCTTCCATCAAATTCCCGGCTGTGCACGGTATCCCAGTCCTCAAAGGTAAACCCATTTGTCGCTGCCAACCCATGGAGAGAACCGGTTAAAAGCATGATGGTTATCAGGACTGCCGATGTCAGCCCTTTCCCCTGCCTGAGTATGCCCTGATTTCTTTTCTTCATCGTATCCTCCTCGCTTTCATTCTCAAAAGAGCTTTTTTTAAGAGCCGCCCTTGTTGTCTTCCTTCATTTCTCGTCCCCGCTGTCTCTATATATTACGGTTCTGCGAATAGAAACACGGTACTCCCTATTCTGCCTGCGGCACCGCAAAGGCGGGACGGAGTCCGTATGTCCGGCTCCCTGCCGGTACCGGATGAATATTTCCGTTGACTAAATCGACGGCGTATACATGATCGGAGTAATAAAATCTCCCTTCATGATCCTCTGCGTAATAGGGCGTCCGAAGATAATATCCCTGTGAATAGGGGCTTATCTGAACTGCCGGATTATTCTGCTGTGAACCGAACCGCCACAGTTCCTTCCTGTACCGGAGCGCTTCCTCCACAGAAAGGCAGAACAAACGATCCTGCATCAACTGAAAACCGATATCATGCGGCGCCAGCAGGCTGCCGTCCAGCTGCTCCATGGTTCCTGCCACCGTCCCCCCTGTATAGGCCGTATTAATTCCAATCAAAACCGGTTCTAAATTAAAGCTGCTGTTCACGCTGTTTTGCGCCAGCCATTCCCGTATCCGGGAGGACTTATAATTATTATCAGGCCCGAAAGAAATCTCTTTTAATGCCATGCTGCTGCAGGTATCGGCACGGATCACACTGTCACAGAGAAACAGGGCGGCGCTTCGGCGGCCATCCAGATTATCACTGTAATCTTCATCCACACAGCGGAAACGGTACAGCTTCTGCCCTATCTGCCGCATCTGGATATCCCCCGTTTTCCAGTTTGACGGCTCAGCTTTCTCCCCTGTCTCCGGACTTTTCAACAATATGAACGGGCGGACACCATACGCCCTGCTTTCCGCTGCCGGAACAAGGCACAGACCTCCCTCCGGATCCACGGCGTAAACAGCGCCTCCTGACACGGTCCGAAGAAGGCAGGTATTCCCTGCTTCTATCATTTCTGCATACGCTTCATACTCATCCGTTGAAAGCAGTGCCGCATAATCGTTCCTTCCGTCTGCGTCCGGCCGCTCAATCGGCTGGAGGGCAGACGCGGCAGAAATGTTGTTGGCAAATGCGAGATTAAAATATTCCCGGAGAGGCGAACCGTTATAGTCAGACTCCGTAAAACAAATGCCCGTAATATCCTCCCCCAGCGTTTCCTCCGACAGATAGAGCATGTTTCCGGACCCTCTGTAATTCAAATCAAGACAGCGGAAGACAAGCTCTTTTTCCCCACTCTCCGTTTGGAGGACAGTTCTGATTCTGTCTCCAATCTGTGCGGGGAACGCCCGTTTTTTGCAGCGGTCACAGAGAGAATCTCCGTCCGAATCATAATGGCCTGATGCGGGGAGGATTACTGTCTCCTCCGTTCTGCATTTCTTACAGCAGTAGGTCTCCTGTCCATTTTTCAGACAGTCATTCTCCCCTGCAATGATAAGCTCCCAGTTATGGGTACAATTTTCCGCATTCCAGTTACGGCGAACGGAAATCCGGAGTACGGTGCAGCTATCCTTCCCAACCTTAAATCTGTCTTCCGTGACGGAAGAATACTCTGCATCAAAGCTTGTGCCGATTACCAGCGTCTGCGGCACGTAATTTTTTCCAATCATATAAAAACTGTGCCACCGGGCATCCTGAATCATGGAAACAAGATTTTTAATCCGTTCGTTATTGCGTGATTCATTCTCTACCATCAAATGAACGCCGCTGCCTTCCTCCTCTCCCTGTCCCGTAATAAGGCAGTCTGCCTTCCACGCCCGCTCGAGCCACCGGGCGAGCCTTTCCCGGCCTTCCCGATCCGGCTCTTCCGGCGCCGCTATCTTCTCACCCTGCCGGTATTCGACGTAGTACTTATGGCGGCCTGCCTGATAGAGGAGAAATTCCTGGGGACTGTCTGCCTCCGCCCTCCAGATATGTCCGTCGGCCCCAATAATCTGCTCCGGAAAAGAAACATGGATTGCAGTTCCTTCCGGAGCCTGCCCCTGCTGCGAATTAAAAATCCTGTTATCATGGTCTGCGGCATCTACAAAAGATACCGTATATTCAATAAATCCCTCCTTTTCTTCTTTGCCATAGGAAGGGAAGCCGTGGCAGATTATCAGCACGGCGGCGGCAAGTAAAAGTCCTGTATTAAAACGCTTCACGACTTCCCTCCTTTGACTTCCCTAATCTTCCTTTTTTCCATTTCATTGTTTTAGGTTTTGTCATAATTTCCTCCTGTTTTTATTTTTTGGCAAACAAAATCACACTGATATGATACGGCATGATTAATATTAGTAACAGTTCATGCAGTCTGAACTGTTACTAATGTTTTGAAACTCTGCGGATTCGGGTTTAGATGTAGCGGATTTAGATACTAAGCATGACTAACAAACAGAAATTCAGAATATGAAAAAAAATAGTACAAATTAAGCACAAAAGCAAAAAGATAATAATAATAAATTGCAAAATTGAATATTAAATGAAATACTGCCGGAAATTCGGCACCGATTGATTCATGGAAGGCCTTGGCCCGCCTTAGAACAGATAAAAGAATAAAACCGATAACGAAATTGATATCTGTAAGTCTCCTCCGATTTGAGGATGATTTTAATCTAACACAAATCCTTCTCTTTTGCAAGATCTGTTTTTAGATTTAACTGAGATTGGGAGGACGCGTCCGGAACGGGCCATGTCCGGTGTGGTGAGGGGAGTGGCTGAATCTTTCGTCCCGGAGAAAACCTATCCTTGGAGCGGAGGGGAATATATAGTCTGCGCAGCTCCAACCCACGGCAATCTTCCCCGGGACGAAAGACTCATGAAACCACCTCACCGCCCCGTCCACTGGCCGTACCGGCGGCATCCTCGCCTGCTTAATTTTTCTATTGACACTGTTCTCTATATGTATTATAGTGTACTTGTAATAGTAATACAGTATAGTACAGCGGAGGTTTTTTGTGGAACTATTTATTAATAATCATGCAAGCAAACCCATCTATGAACAGATTTCCGATCAGATAAAAGCCTTAATCATAAACGGAGAACTAAAACCGGGAGATGCCATTCCGTCAATCCGCTCAATGGCAAAATCGCTTCATATCAGCGTTCTGACAGTACAGAAAGCATACGATTCTCTCCAGACAGACGGATTTATTGAGACAACGGCCGGAAAAGGCTGTTTTGTTTCGGCACAGAATCAAGACTTTTATCTGGAAGAACAGCAGAAGAAAATCGAGGAACACTTTTCCGAAGCCATCGAAATCGCCCGTTGCAGCGGTATCAAGCTGGATAAATTAACGAGACTTTTAACGCTTTTATACGAGGAGGACTGACCATGGATGCTTTAACTGTCAAAGGATTAAGTAAAACCTACAGCAGCTTTACTTTACAGAACATTTCCTTTCAGGTTCCAAAGGGCACAATCGTAGGATTAGTCGGTGAAAACGGCGCCGGTAAGAGTACAACCATCAATGCGGTGTTGGGGCTTATAAAAAAGGATTCCGGTGATATATCGATATTAGGCAGGCATGATTACGAGATGACGGCCGCTGACCGTGAACTGATTGGCGTAGTGTTTGACAACAGCAATTTTTCCGGGGAGCTTTCACCGAAAATGCTTCATAAGGTTTTAAAAGATATTTATCATACATGGGATGAAGCTCTGTATTTTTCGCTTCTCGAGAAAATGAATTTACCGCGTGATAAGAAAATCAAGACCTTTTCCAGAGGCATGAAGATGAAGCTGTCCATTATTGCCGCCGTTTCCCATCATCCCCGGCTTTTAATATTAGATGAGGCCACAAGCGGACTTGACCCGGTTACAAGGGACGACATCCTGGATTTATTTTTAACTTTTGTCCAGGAGGAAGAAAACTCCATTCTGCTCTCCTCCCACATTACAAGCGATCTGGAAAAAATAGCCGACTATATTATTTTTATTCATGCCGGAAAACTCGTCTTTTTTAAATCAAAGGATGAATTACTCGCAGACTATGGAATTATAAAATGCGGCCTGGCCCAATTTGGCCGGATTGAAAAGCAGGATATTATCGCTTACCGGAAAATGGACTATGAATGGCAGATTCTGGTCGGTGACAGAAAGAAAGCCGAGAAAAAGTACCCCAAAGCCATGATCGTCCCTGTAACAATAGACGAAATAATGCTGCTTTATGTGAAAGGAGAGACATAGATGAAAGGGCTTATCAGGAATACGTTTTACTCAATGGAAAATAATATCAAACTCGCTTTTTTGATGGCCGGCTTTTTAATATTGACTCCGCTGATAACCAGGGAACCCGTTGTTTTATCCATGATTACGGCCGTTCAGATATTTATCTTTATCGCTAATGTGGGCACGTCGCTCCAGGCCGATGAAATCTCAAACTGGAACCGCTTTGAACTGACGCTGCCGGTGAACGTTAAATCAGTGATTCTGGCAAAATATATTTCATTCTGTATCCTGATATTTTTCGGATTTGCCGTCAGCCTCCTTACCGGTCTGATTACGGTTGTAACTGTACCGTCATTGAACACAACTTCGTTGATTTGGGGGTATCAGTACGGTCTGACACAATCCATTACAGTGGCCGCGATAATGTTTCCTGTCATGCTGAAAATCGGCACAGAAAAAAATGAATTGATAATCCTGATATCCGCCTTTTTTGCCGGGATTTTCATGCTGATTGTCGCAGTATTACTCGCTCCGTGGACCGCAGGGATTAACCTGCGATCCGGCCTTGTCGGAGCGGCAGCTTTATCTGTTTCACCGCTGCTTTTGTTGATTTCCTATTTTATCTCGCTGCGGATCTACAAGAACAAGGAATTTTAATATGGGCAAGCTCTCTGTGCAGGTGGACCGCCATAATAACGGCAACAGCGGCAGAGATAACGTCGGAAACAGGCTGGGCGAAAAGAATCCCATCCATCCCGATAAATGACGGCAGAAGCCAAATCACTGGCACAAAGCAGATTCCCTGTCTGCACGCTCCCAGGATAAAGCCTTCCCTTGCTTTGCCAAGCGCAAGAAAAAGGGAGGAATAGACGGTATAAAAGCCAAAGAGCAGGAAAGTACAGCCGTTTGCCGCCAGGGCTTTCCGGCCGGCGCGGATCATTTCCCCGTCTCCTTTCGTAAAGCCTGATATAATGGCTGTTGAAAACAGGGCTAAGGTCAGTCCATAGACCGCGCAGAATACGGTCGACCATATAATCGCGGTTCTGACCGCTTCACACAGCCTGTCATATTTTTCAGCGCCGTAATTAAATCCGGCAATTGGTTGAAATCCTTTGATAAATCCAAATACCATCAGACTGCCCATAGCGGTGATTCTTGTTACGGCTCCCAGTCCGGCAATGACTGAATCACCATATTCTTTAGCCTGCAAATTGATGAGTGTTATGGACAGACCTGTCAGAAGCTGGAATACCAGGGTGGGAATGCCGACTTTCATAATTTCCGATATGATTTTCCCAGTAAAACAGCAGTCTTGAACACGGAAGGTAAAGACACTTTCTCTCCGTAATACGTAACGTAAATACACAAGCGCAGACACCGCCTGGGAAATTGCGGTGGCGGTTGCCGCTCCTGTAACCCCCAGTCCCAGAACATAGATAAATACCGGATCCAGGACTATATTCAGTACCGCGCCTGCCATCAACGCACACATCGTGGTTCTGGCCGCTCCCTCGCTTGTCACAATACTGTTCATTGTGACATTAAAGACATTGAATATGGATGAGGCCGTATAAATTCCTGCATAGGCCAAAGCATAGGGCAATATGCTCTCCGTCGCGCCCAGAAGTATCAAAACCGGCTCCAGAAAAAGCAGGGCGCAGACAATCATTACCGCGCCGGCAAGCAGACTGCCGTACAGCGCTGTGCTTGCAGCCTTGTTCGCAGTTTCTTTTTCACCATAGCCCAGCAGCCTGGAAATATAGGAGGCCGCGCCGTTCCCGAACAGCAGTCCCAGTCCTGCCACTATCTGCCCAAGCGGAAATGCCACAGAGATTGCCCCCATCTGGCTGGTTCCCAGACCTCCGACAAAATAGGCGTCCACCAGATTGTATAATGCATTGATCATCATTCCAATCATGGCAGGCAGCCCCATTGCTAAAAGAGCTTTGGGGATAGGCGCACTCCCCAGAAGCTCCATTCTTCTGTTACCCTCATTCATGATAACACTCCTTTCTTTCATTCGAATTATATACTATAGTATATATCACTATATTTTATAGTATCGTCAGTGTCATTACCCATAATACTGTAATTTATAGTATGTGTCAAGTAAAAAGAGAAGGCTTTGTTTTCCATGCTTTATCCGACGCAAAAAGCGCCTGTCGTGATTGGCTAAACCACGACAGGCGCTCCTTTATTTTTCTTTCCCTATCTGTTCTTTTCTTTCTCAGCCGTCCGCGCCAGGTACCGCAGGCGCCGTGTTCCATATCCAAATCCGGCTGCGATTAATGTCTGTGCATTGAGAAGGAATCCATCTTATACTGTTTCAGATTCTCATGCACCTGTCTGGCATCGGCCTCGGCAATCAGCTTATCCCTTGATTTCTTCGCTTCCATCTCACTCTTATGGCTGCTCGGGCCGCCGACACAGCCTCCGACGCAGGCCATACCCTCCACGAAGTCCTCCGGAAGTCTGCCCATCTTCAGAAGCAGCAGCGCTTTCTTGCACTCTGCGGCTCCATTACATTTCACCACCTTGATATCGGCATTTTCATTCGTCTCTTTCAGGCATTCCAGAACAGCGGCCGTTACGCCTCCGCCGTTGGCAAAGCGCTTTCCAAATACGCTGGCCTGCTGGTTTTTATTCTCCTCCGGCTCCAGAACTACGCCTTTGGCGCGGAGCATGGCGCGTATTTCACCGTAGGTCATTGCATAGTCGGCATTTCCCTGGATATTCAGATCCAAAGTCTCACTCTTCTTGGCAATACACGGGCCGATGAATACGGTGACGATCTCAGGATCCTCCGCTTTCAGCATTCTTGAGACGCCGCACATCGGGGATACGGTGGTGGACATATTGTCGATCAGCTCCGGATAATGCTGTTTAATCATATTGACGAATGCCGGACAGCAGGAAGTGGTCATCTTCTTACCCTCTTTATAGGCCTCCGCCCACTCCTCAGCCTCCGCGGCCGCCGTCATATCGCCGCCCAGGCCAACCTCCACCATATCGGCAAACCCAACCTTCTTGAGGGCGGTTCTCCAGCTGTCAAAGGTAATATCCGGCCCGAACTGGCCTTCTGTGGCCGGGGCCAGCATGGCTACTACTTTCTTTCCCGCATTAATCAGGCGGATTACATCTACCATGAAGGTCTTGGAACCGATTGCTCCAAACGGACAGCTGTGGATACACGCACCGCACTGGATGCATTTCTTCTCGTCTATCACGCAGATACCGTACTCGTCGTAAGTGATGGCGTCCACCGGACACACCTTTTTACAGGGTCGTTCCAGATGAGCGATGGCATTGTACGGGCAGGCTGTCGCACATTTACCGCACTCACGGCATTTGTCCGGGTCAATAAACGCCTTATTATTGCCCATCGTAATGGCTCCGAAGGGACAGGAGCTCTGGCACGCCTTGCCCATACATTTACGGCAGTTGTCCGTAACCGTATAGGAGGCAATCGGGCACTCCTCACAGGCCGCATTGATGACCTGGACCACATTATTCGTGTTTCTTCCCGTAGGGCACTTGCCTTCCGCAAGACGGACCCTCTGTCTGATTACTTCTCTCTCTTTATAAATACAGCAGCGGTAATGGGCCTGCGGTCCGGGAATCATTTTGCCCGGAAGTTCGTCCCTTTTATCATCCACCAGCTGATCCTCCCATGCCAGCTTCGCTACCTCGTAAAGTACATCATGCTTTAACTTCAGTATTGTTGCGTCATTTGTTACCATTTTATATATCCTCCTTGTAACTGTTAAGTAGGTTTATTCCGCGGGATGTTACCGCTCCTGTTACTGTTCACAGGTAGTATCCCGTCCTAATAGTACGTAACCGTAACTCGTTTTCCCATTTTTTCGACTGCCGTCTTAAGCTGCCTCACCAGATTCTGCCGGATTCCCAGATCAAAGGGGAGTCCCGGATTCTGGTAAGCGCTGTTAATGGCTTTCCCCACATACAGGTTCAGCTCCGTACAGTCCTCTATCAGAATTTTCGCAAGCATGGACGCTCCGTTATTTTTGTCCAGCTCTTTGAAAAAGTCGTAGCTCAAATCTTTTTTTTCTACAAACCGGTTCAGTATGTCAACAACACGGCTGAGAGTCAGGACTCCCTCCGTTACCAGCTCAATTCCATCCATATAAGCGATGGGCGGGATCTCCGGGTCCGTATAATCCATTGAAACCTTCAGCGGCCTTCCCAGCTCTCTAGAAAGAATCGTTGCACTGGTTCCTCCGGAGACGATGCGGGAAGCCGTCTCATCTTTCATAAACTCCGAGATAATCCTCTCATCGTCATCCCGGTCCACGGGCGGCCCCGTCATCAGATGCACCGGTCTTCTGTCAATAATCTGCATCACGGCTACCGTCGTGTCATCTCCCGGTTTTCCCTCATAGAGCTTATCGCATTCTTCGCAGACAGCCGCCGCGAGACGAATCGAAGAGATGGCATGCTCCCTTTGTCTTACCACAAATTCCGCAATATCCTTCCAGGGCCATCCAAAGGTCATGGATTTGCCCACACCGGCGTGGATCGTGCCGTCGCTAAGAAGAATCAGCGCATCTCCCTTTTTTACGGTAAAACGGAACTCATTAATCTCTTTATCCTGAACTACCCTTGTGTTCCTGGGGATCTTGATTACTTCCCCGTCCCGGATAAAAATACAGCGGGGATTATCATATTCCACCAGGTAAGCCTCTCCGTTATTAAATACCTGGAGGATGGAAAATGTGGCGTAGGCCACCTGCCGGATCTGACAGATGGGCAGCGTCTGCATGATGGTTTCGACGCACTCTTCCAAAGTGGCGCCGTTTAAAAACATCGTACCGAGAATTTTGGCAGTCAGGGTGGAGAGGATGTTGGCTTTTACCCCGCTCCCCATTCCGTCCGCCAGGATCATTACATCGGAATCCTCCGTTTTTAAAAGCTCCACCGTATCTCCGCAGAGGATTTCGGAATATTTATTCAGACTCTTATAAGTGACATCTACGGTAATTCCCATTATCGGACCTCACTTTCGTTCCCGTCATCAATCAAAGAACAAAGTTTTGTAAGTGTCGTTTTTGTTTCTGCCGTTGTTTCTCCCAGAAGCCCCGCTATTTCCTGGGCCACCATCATCTGCTTGAAAATTACTTTCTGGGCAAGTTCAATTGTGGCTTTTCTCTTTTCATACTCCTGCTGTTCCAGCTTCTCCTCCCTCGTCACATCGATAAGCGTGGCGATTACCAGATTACCTTTGGAAATATAGGCAATATTCTGCAGGGTGGCAAGCTTCAGGTCCGGATAAAGCACTTTTCTGCTGTGGATATTGGTATGCGTCCTGAATACCTCTTTTACATCTTCCGTATCGATGAATTCTCCCAGCAGGCGTCCCTTCATCTCCTTGCGTTTTATACCAAAATATTTTTCCGTGGCCGCGGAGCATTCCAGGATCTTCAAATCTTCGTCAATCACCATAATGATATTCGGCGAGGTCTCCATAACCAGATGGGACATCGATCTTGCCCTGTCAAAAAGGTAGGGGATGCACATATTAAGCTCCGCCTTCTTCTGGCAGACGGCAATCGCTTTTTCGCGGCAGGTCGGATAGCCGCAGGCTCCGCAGTTTAATTCCTGTTCCGGCCTGGTTTTGCCCGTTTTTATTAAAATCTCACGGATCTCTTCCTCCGTAGGCATAATCTCTTTCCGGGCACGGTTTTTAAAGGTACGGCCGATGGAAACAGCCCTGGCCTTCTCGCTCAGAGCCGACAGCTCCGCAGGTTCTCTGGGAAGCGTCGCCTCCAAATCCAGCTTAACCTTAAAACTGGATACCGTAGCCGCGGTAGCAGGGCCGTTGATGCAGCCTCCGTGGCAGGCGTTCATCTCAATAAAACAGCCCTTCACTTCGCCGGTCATCATAGCCTCACAGACGTCCAGGCAGTCCTTGACGCCGCTGACATAAAATTTACGGTACCTGTCCGGCTTTGTCTTTGTCGTCTCCACCGAAGTCAGCAGCCCTCCGCTGACCGGATACCGCAGGTTCGCGCCGAGATGGCGCTCGTCAAAATCCGCGTCTTCGCATTCGTCTATTTTAATTTCTTCTTCCTCAAGCCATCCTTTCAGCTCTTCAAACGTCAGGACCGCGTCGGGGCTGACCGCCCTCATTTTCTCTTTCTCGGCGATACAGGGCCCGGCGAAGACAATTCTCGCCTCCTCCCCGTACTCCTCCCCCAGCATCCTGGCATGGATTCCGGAAGGGATCAGCACCGGAGCCAGATAGTCAATGAGTTCCGGATAATGAATCTCTATCAGACTCACGATGCTCGGACAGGCCGTGGTGATGATGTTCTTCATATCGCCCTTTTCCAAAAGCTTCACATACTCGCCGGTCGCCATCGCAGCCGCTTCCGCCGTATCACGTACATCCGTGAAGCCCAGCTTCAAAAGGGCATCTTTCACCTGCCCCCTCGTTTTATATTGAAACAGCCCGATATAAGCCGAGGAAAGTGACAGGATAACCGGCCTGCCCTCTTTTATAAATGATTTTACTTTTTCCAGCTCGCTGGACATCTTTTTTGCAGACTGCGGGCAGCTAATCAGGCACTGGCCGCACAGAATGCAGCGGTTCGGCATAATATAAGCGTGGCCGTCACGAATCATGATCGATTTTACTTCACAGTCGCGGACGCACTTATAACAATGCTTGCACATCGCGGCTTTGAAATCTATTATCGGCATCGCATTCTCCCTCTTATTGATGGCGGTGACCTGTGCGCAGGGCATGCAGGTTATTGTTGTTACTGTTCACAGGTTGTATTCCGCGAGGTGTTTTCGTGCGCATTTTGCACGAAAATCCCGAGTTTCACGGCGCGAAACTGCGTTTTTTGCAGTTTCTGTGCATCGCGAAGCGTGTTATTGTTTACATCATGCTGTATTTTAGCATGGTGTGAACAGTAACCTTTATTACTCTTCTACATAGGTATCCTGTAAGGTAAGGCCGGAAAGATAGGTCAGGATGCCGTCCAGATTCTGAAATCCGTGAACGTTCTTAGCCGTTGCAAATACCTGCTCCCTGAAGTTGATGAACACGAACGGTGAAAGCTCCAGCGCCCTCTCCCTGAACTGATCATATATTTCTTCCCTCTCTTTTTCGTCCAGTGTGGTTCTGCCCTTCTGAAGCAGTTCGTCGATTTTGTCGTCTGCAAATCCCGGACAGCTGTTCATGCGGACATCGCCGCTCTCATAGTAATTGGTGGCCCAGTCCATGTCCACGATGTTTCCTGTCGTGCCGGAAACCATCATATCGTAGTCGCCTACATTGGAGCGCTCGATACGTGTCGCCCAGTCCGGAAGCTCAAGCTCCACCTTGATTCCGATTTCAGCGAGACTGGACTGTACGCATACCGCCGTCTGCTCATGCATGGCATAAGTGGAGGAGGACAGCAGCTTGCAGGAGAATCCGTCGGGATAACCGGCTTCTGCCAGAAGTTCTTTTGCCTTTTCAGGGTCATAGGAAAAATAATTGTCATATTTTCCGTCGTATCCGTTCTGTCCGACGATGGTCGGGAACCCAAAAATCGGTTCTCCCCGTCCCATAAATGCTGCATTGATTACATCATCCCTCTTGATTGCGTAGGAGATGGCCTGTCTTACCTTCGGATCCGCCAGCGGACTTCCCTCGGTACAGTTAATCTGAAGGCACATGAAAGGAGCTACGGATACATCTACGTTGGCGTCTCCCGCGCCCTCAAATGCGATAACCTCCTTCGACGGAACGTAGTCAATAATATCAACCTCTCCCGTCCGCAGCGCATTGGCCCTGGTCGTCTCGTCCGTATAGAAATAGAAATCGATATTAGGCGTCTGTACCGGAGTCCCGTACCAGCCGTCATATTTGGTGACGCTGATGGAAAGTCCGTTTTCCCATCCTCCGAAGCTATAAGGACCGCATCCCATGGCAACCGTACTTAAATCGTTATTATTCGCCTCACAGAAAGCCTTGGACACTACGGCCGCCTCCGGCAGGCAGAGGTATTCCAGGAACGGCGCACACGGCTGTTTTAAAACAATTTCCACCGTTTTTTCATCCGGTGCGTTCACATGATCCACAACAGAGCGGAAATCGCTTCCGAAGGTGGCTGCTACCGATTCATCCATCACACGCTCAATCGAAAATTTCACATCCTCTGCGGTTACCGGGGAACCGTCGTGGAAGGTGGCATCCTTCAATAAAAAGGTGTAGGTCAGCCCGTCGTCGGATACCGTGTAAGAATCCGCCACGTCCGTTTCAATGCTTGAGTCAGCGGTATAGGTCATCAGTCCCCTGTAAATCTGCTGCTTTATCAGACGCGTGGCCTGTCCCGATTGCAGATGAGGATCCAGTGTGGCCGGTTCGGCGCTGATCCCCACATTTAACGTATCCTTTTTGCTGCCGCCCTCTTCTCCGGCCGTACCCTCTGTTCCCGTGGCACCCCCTGCCTCTGCTGATGCGGGCTGCGTGTCGCTGCCTCCTGTCTTGGAGCTGCAGGCCGTCAGTACAGCAGATGCCGCCAGTGCCGCCGCCAGTGTCAGAGCAACTTTTTTCAAACTTCTTTTTTTCATGAATCTTCCTCCTTTTATTTTTAAAAACTGTTGTTAAGCTTTGGATCCAGAATATCTCTGATTGCGTCCCCCATCAGGTTAACCGCCAGAATCGTCAGGCACAGGCAGACAGCCGGCCAGAACAAATACATGACGTTGACATTCAGATATCCCCTTGCCGAGCCAATCATCTGCCCCCAGGACGGTGTGGGCGGCTGAACGCCCAGCCCCAGGAAGCTGAGTCCCGATTCCAGCAGAATCGCGTTTGAGATTGTGGTACTCACCTGAACAATCAGAACCGATATGATGTTCGGGAAAATAGCCTTCCACATAATAGCCGACGGCGCCGCGCCAATCGATAAATCGCTCTCCACATATTCCATTTTTCTGACTTGCAGTGTGGAAGAATATGCGACACGTGAAAAATGGGGAATGTAAAGGAGCCCGATTACAAGCATCAGGTTAATTACACCGGCGCCCCACAGTCCCGCAATAATCATCGCCAGAAGGATGGGCGGGAAGCAGAGGATGATATCAATGCCCCGCATGATGACGGCGCCGATCCTTCCCTCCAGATATCCTGCCGCCACCCCCAGGAGAGTGCCTCCCGCAAATGAAATGGCCGTCCCTCCCAGGGCTACCATCATGGACGGCCTGATTCCCAGAATCAGACGGGTCAGGATACAGCGCCCGTACTCGTCCGTTCCCAAAGGATATTTTGCCGATGAATTTTTCAGCATATTGACCGTATCAAGCGCATACGGATCGTTGGGAACCAGGAAATTGCCAAATATCATAACAATGATCAGAGGGACCAGTATGATAAAGCCAACAACAAACTTCTTATTGCTGAAACATTTCTTTAACATTTTATCCCTCCTATCTCACTCTTGGGTCCAGAATTCCATATATTATGTCGACCATCATGTTGGTAAAAATGTAAACGACCGAGATCAGCAGCACACATCCCTGTATCAGCGGATAGTCACGGTGATTGATGGCCTTTACGAGAAGGGAGGCAACTCCCGGCCAGTTAAATACCGTCTCGCAGAGTACGGTTCCTCCAATCAGGTTTCCAAGCTGCAGGCCGATAATCGTGATAACGGGAATCATCGCATTGCGGATTACATGCTTTCTGATGACTTTGCCGCCCGACAGCCCTTTTGCACGCAGCGGCCGGATGGATTCCGCCGCCATCGCGTCCAGCATTGAGGAGCGCGTCGTCCGCATGATAGATGCTGCCACACCAAGGGCCAGTGTGACGGCAGGAAGGATAATCTTCTGTATATGCATGGCCGGATCCTTGGAAAATGCGGTGAACCCGCTGGCCGGCAGCTTTGCAATGGGAAGATTGAATATATTGAGCGCAAAAACCACCACGAGCAGATACCCCAGAACATAAACCGGCACCGAGGTTCCCACCGATGCCACTGTTGTCAGCATCAAATCGGAAAGTTTCCCTCTTCTCACCGCAGCGATAATCCCCAGGGGAATCCCCGCCAGACAGGCAAGCACCAGGGACACGAAGGCCAGCTCCAGCGTCCTCGGGAAACGTGATGCAATCGCCTGTACCACCGGAATCTTCTCGGAATAGGATTTCCCCAGATCCAGCTTTACAATTCCTTTCAGATAATTGCCATACTGTACCAGAATCGGCTGATCCAGTCCCAGCTCCGTGCGGATCTTTTCCACCGTGACCGGATCGGGGTTGCTGTCGACGCCCAGCATCGTAAGGACCGGATCACCGGGCATCATATGTACAAATGCGAATACCAAAGTTGTCACAATGAAGAGTAATACCACTGAGATTGCAAGTCTTTTTGCTATAAATTTCACCATATCAGCTGCCCCCTTTCCCGGCCAGGAAGCAGGCGGCAAAATGACCCGGCCTTATTTCCGCAAGCTCCGGCCTCTCCGTCCGGCAGCGATCCTGTGCAAAAGGACACCGTGTGCAGAACCGGCAGCCGGCCGGAGGGTCTGCCGGACTTGGTATATCGCCGTTTAATATAATCCGTTCTTTCTTCTGCGTCGTCTTTGCTTCCGGAATCGCAGACAGAAGCGCTTTTGTATAAGGATGGGACGCATTTTCATAGATTTCCCCGCTGTCGGCCAGCTCCACGATCACACCGAGATACATTACCGCTATTCTGTCCGCCATGAATTTCACAACGGATAAATTATGTGAAATAAACAGATACGTCAGTTCAAATTCTTTCTGAAGATCCTTCAGAAGGTTGAGAACCTGTGACTGGATTGATACATCCAGAGCCGACACCGGCTCATCGCAGATTATTAACTCCGGGTTTCCCGCCAGCGCCCTGGCAATTCCGATTCTCTGCCTCTGGCCTCCCGAAAACTCGTGGGGGTAGCGGTTTAGCCACTCCCGGTTCAAGCCTACCATATCCATCAGCCTGAGTACCTCATCCTCCAGCCCGCTTTCCGGCGCCGTATGATGGATTTTAAGAGGCGCCCCGATTATATCCTTCACCTTTTCCCTCGGGTTCAGAGAGCCATACGGCTTCTGGAAAATCATCCTCATCTTACGGCGGATTTTTTCCATTTTCTTTCCCTTCAGGTTCGTGATATCTTCTCCATTGAATATTATGGTTCCCCCATCGGCAGGCACCAGGTTTAAAATTGTCCTGGACAGGGTGCTTTTGCCGCAGCCGGATTCCCCTACCAGGCCGAATGTCTCACCTTTTCTTATCTCAAAGCTTACGTCATCCACCGCATGGACCGTACCTTTGCTACCGGAAAACATCTTTGCCTTGACAGGGAAGTACTTTTTAAGATGATCCACTTTCAGAATTACTTCACTCATCAATCAGGCCTCCCTTCGCAATTTCCTCCGCCCTGTGGCATCTGACGAAATGTTTCTCATTTAGCTTTACAAACGGCGGCTCCTTCTCTTTGCATACGGGAAGAACAAAGGGACACCGCGTACAGAAACGGCAGCCCGGAGGAAAATTCCTGATGTCGGGAACCGTTCCCTGAATGCTGTAGAGCCGTTCCGCCTTTGTATCGAGCTGTGGGATGGATCGGATCAGCCCGTGGGTATAAGGATGGCACGGTGAATTAAAAATCGTATCCTTTGGTGCAATCTCCATCGATTTTCCCGCATACATAACCACGATATCGTCAGCCACATCCGCAACAACTCCCAAATCATGCGTAATCAGGACAATCCCCATATTATATTCTTTCTGAATCTTCTTGAGCAGCTCCATAATCTGGGCCTGCACCGTCACATCCAGGGCCGTCGTGGGCTCGTCCGCAAACAACAGCTTCGGATTGCAGCTCAGCGCAATGGCTATCATGACCCTCTGGCACATACCGCCCGACAGCTCAAAGGGATAGGAGCGGTACACGCGTTCCGGATGGGGAATTCCCACATCGCCAAGCAGGGATAACGCCCTCTTTTTGGCATCGGACTTCGGCATTTTCTCATGAGTCAGAATCGCCTCAATAATCTGATCCCCGACCGTATAAATCTGATCCAGGGACATGACGGGATCCTGGAAAATCATCGACATTTCGTTGCCTCTTAATTCCTGCATCTCCTTTTCACTCAGCTTCAGAAGATTTTTTCCCTTAAACGTAATCTCACCTTCCGCCACCCTTCCCTGATTCGGAAGCAGCCGCAGTACGGAAAGAGACGCCATCGTCTTTCCACTCCCGCTCTCGCCTACGATTCCGAGGGTTTTTCCCTGTTCAACAGTGAAACTAAGTCCCTCCACCGCAGCAAATGAGGACTTCTTATTCTGGAATACCATCTTAAGATTCTCTACTTTCAGTAAAACTTCTCCCATCCGCTCACACTCTCTTCTCTTTACTCTCTGTCTCTTCCGCCAGATTCAGCAGCCCTGTTTGCATATGCGCTTAATGCGTATAATATTTAGCATATTATTATGTATCATTATATAATATGTGGATGCATAAAAAATGGCTGTTTCACCGCGCCAGCTCATTATATAACATTACAAGATATGTTATTCTCTTTAGAAAAATATTATCATTTTGTAAAATCCTTGTCAAGATATTTGAAAACTTTTTATTATAATCTTATCAGGATGAAAACACCATCCATCACGCCCTGTATTCTTATCAAATGCACAGTATTTTGTTAGATTTCTGACAATATTTTATTCTTATATCCGTTTCTTTATCCCTCAGATAACCGAATCAGCTCCGGCTGTCTCTGTCAGGCCTTGATAATTAAAGGTTTTACCCTTATTCGTCATCAATATTATGCTTATCTGTCCCGTTAAAAAAAGTACAATTGGAATAGTTTTACAGAGACGCCAAAAAAGCCAAAGTCATCACTCATGCTGCTGACTTTGGCTTTCTGCCGTGTTATCATGTATTCATTTATCGGCCGTACCCTTATACGGCCGTCTTTTCCGCTTCTGCCAGCGCTTCGTCAATACAGCCAAAGAAATTTTCTTCCCCTGCCTCATGACAGAAGCCGGCCTTCCTCATAACCCTCATCGGTTGTTCATTGACATGTGAAAGCATCAGCCGGATTCCCTTCTCCCTGCAGACACTGTTTAGTTTTCTCAGGCTGTTCAGCGCAGTGATATCCATAGCCGGAACACTTCTCATTCTCAGGATCATCACCTTCTTTTCTTCATGAAAAGGCACTTCCAGAATCTTGTCGGCAGCAGCGAAAAACATTGGTCCGGTAATTTCAAATACCGTTGTATGGCTGGGAACCGGCTTCAGGTTCCTGTTGTCCCTGCCCTCTTCATAATCGTCCAGATAATCCCATTCCTGCACATCCGCCACATCAGCCATCCGGCTCAGGAAGAGCAGGGAAGCCAGAATCAGCCCCACTGCGATAGCCACAACCAGATCAAAGATAACGGTTAACGAAAAGGTCAGTACCAGTACGGTCACATCACTTTTCGGTGATGTCTTCATAATCTCTGCGAACGTGCGCCATCCGCTCATGTTATAAGCCACCATGAACAGGATTGCCGCAATGGCCGGCATTGGAATCAAGGCCGCATAAGGCATCAAAAGCAGCAGCGTCAGAAGAAGGACGACGGCATGGACCATTCCGGCTACAGGGGAGGTTCCTCCATTCCTGATATTGGCCGCGGTTCTGGCAATTGCTCCTGTCGCCGGAATACCGCCAAACAGCGCAGAACCCACATTGCCCAGCCCCTGCGCAACCAGCTCCATATTGGAATTATGCCTGCTGCCGATCATACCGTCGGCTACCACGCAGGAGAGTAATGATTCAATCGCCGCCAGAATTGCGATGGTAAATGCATCCGGCAAAACAGTTTTTACCAGTTCATAGGATACCTCCGGCAGGTGAAAAGCCGGGAGGGAGGAAGAAATCGTATATAAATCCCCTATCGTATTGACATTCAGCCCTGCCGCCTTTACCAGCACGGCCGACACAAGAACGGCAATCAGGGACGGCGGTATCTTCTTAAAGAATCTGGGCCATATGATAAGAATCGCGAGCGATATCAGCCCCACTGCCAGCGCCTGGACGTTCAGCGTCCCGAAACAGGTAATTACCTGCTCCAGTTTCTCCATCGTTTCCACAGGCGCCTTTTCAAAGGCCAGCCCCATAAAATCTTTAATCTGCCCAATCACGATAGTCACGGCAATCCCGGCCGTAAAGCCGGTGGTAATTGTAAAAGGAATAAACTTAATCATGCTTCCAAGATGCAGAAGTCCCATGGCAACCAGGATAATTCCGGCCAGTACGGTAGCAATAATCAGCCCGTCCATTCCGTTCCGGGCCACAATACCCGCCACGATTGAGGCAAATGCGGCTGTCGGGCCTGCGATCTGTACTTTGCTGCCGCCGAAAAAGGAAATAATGAACCCGGCGATAATAGCCGTATAGAGCCCCTGTTCCGGTGTCACACCGGAGGCCAGCGCCAGAGCAATCGACAGCGGAAGGGCAATGATGGCAACGATAACACCCGCTGTCAAATCCCCCGCCAGCTGTTTTCCGGAATACTCCTTCATGGATAGAAACAATTGTGGTTTCAGTTCTTTCATACTAATAAAACTCCCCTTAAAAGTAATTAAATAATAAATGTTAAAAATTTGTAAATATGTTCCATCCCAATCTTACACTCACCTTCCGCCATAACACAAGTTCTTTTTTAAGTACTTTGTTTTTTGTATACATCTCACCGGGAAACTGGTTGCCGATTATCAGCCTGCATGCTAAAATCATAACGTTACGGTTACCATAAGACGGCTGCCTATCAGGAGGAACTTTCCGCATACAGGGCCGGTATTAACGATTAACCGGGGCAAAAAATCCCGTACAGCCTGAATAAAAGGCCGTACGGGATTTATTACATTGTCTGGACTGCTTCAGCCGTTTCAGCCTGTTACTGGGCTGCCGGCATCTCCACTTCGGTATATCCATCTGTGTCGGGAAGCTCTACCGTCACATCCTGTCCCGGGTTATTCACTTTACCGGTTAAATCCAGGACCATGGAAATAGACTCGCCTTCCATTGCCATATCCACACTCATCTTCATTGTCATGTCTGTGTAGAATCCGTCTTTGTTTACAGTATAGGTTCCGCTGGCCTCTTTGAAGGTCATCTCCATACCGTCCATTGTGCCCATTCCGCTCATGCTGCCCATAACTTCCGATAAATAAGCATTCATTTTTTCCGGGTCAGCGGTAAAAGTAAGGATTGTGCTGTCCCCCTCTTTTGCCATGGTAATCTCTTTCATCTGCTCGGACTGCAGGTTTGTACTCTCGGTGCTCTGTTTAACAGATTCCATCAATTCGGTCAAATCCATCGGATATTTAATCTTCTGGCCCATTCCGTCCATGTAATAATATCCGTCTTTATAGAAAATCCTGGCATCCATGCTCTGGCCCATCAGGGAAGTTTTTGTGTCGGCAAGGTACTGCATGGAGTCCTCATTCATGTTGCTCATCTTCATGTTCATATCAACCGTGATGTCCATGGTCTCCTCGCCCTGGGTCATGGTCATTTTCATTGTCGTATCCATATCCAAGGATGTCAGCTCCGAGTTTTTCTTAACTGCTGCGTCAAATACCTCTTTCGGATCTGCTTTCTTTGCGCATGCTGTCATGGAAAATACCATAATGGTTGACATGATGACTGCTGCTGTCTTGATCATCTTTTTCATTGTTTTTCTCCTTTTTCCTCACTTTTAAACGGCTATTGCCGTACAGCCCTTCTTTTACCGAATAAGCATAGCAACAGTATAGCATTTTTTCATCTGTCAGACAATTGACTATATTTACCTTTTAATTAATATTTTACGACTATTTTATTACAACTTCAGTAATATCACAAAATTTCCGGCTGAAATTTACGCAGTAGCGTACACACCCCGGGTGCAGATACCGCCTGTCGCTTCTACTTAATCGGTGTGCGGTAATCATTCATGAGTTCATCCGCATTGTCCGTCTTAACAGGCTTTAACGTATATGTGTACTGATAATTCTGATCCGAGGGATTCAGATATTTAGTCAGCGGCTTTGCTCCCCAGGAGTTGTCGCCTCCCAGCCCCATCTGACGCATGTTGATGCGCAGTGTAATATCCTGGCCTTCCGGCAGCATATAGGAATGAAGGGCATTGGTAAGCTGTTCCGGCGTATAGGTAAGAGTATTAAATTCTATTGGTTTTGCCGCCTTCACCAGAAGCCCGGCGCCCTGATCATTGGTCAGGCTCACCCATCTGACATCTGTGCGGTTCCCTGTTTCCTGCGGCTTAATATAATCAATGAAGAATTCGTCCACATTCTTACGGTAGACTCCAACTCCGTAACCGGTCTGACGATCAATATAATTTTCTTCCGGTCCTCGTCCATACCAGGTAATATTGGAAAAATCTTTCGGAATCGTCAGCATGTTTCCTATTTCAGGTATCATTGGCAGGTCCGCGCTTCCTGGCTTTAATGTGCTGGTAATTTCCACATCGCCTGTTCCGTATACCGTATATACCTGATTGTATCCGGAGGTGGTGCGTGTAGGAAGCTCTGCGCTCACTGTAAATGTCACACGATCCGTTTCTTTTTTCACTGTCACGTCCGTCACTGTCCTGTCTTCACCTGCATAGCGCCAGTCGGCCATCTCCAACTGAGAATAAAAGCCCAGGTCACTGTCCGTAGGCGCGCGCCAGAAGTTGGGAACAGGGCCGTTCTTTATCAAATCAATTCCGTTAAACCGGAAGGAATCTATGGTGCCCGTTTTCTTGTTAAATACCAGGTCAAAGTCTTTTCCTTCCACATTGACCGCAGCATCTGCCTCTTCCACAGTCAGCGGATCCATTTCCGCTTCCGACGCATCAGCCTTCGGTACGTTAAATGGCAGATAAAATTGTTCCTTTGCAACCTCATGTCCTGCCTTTGCCCAAGAGGTGTCTTCCTTCAGGGTAAAGCTTACATTGAGGAAATATTCAGCCCCCGGTTTGAACTCAGGCGTTGTAAAGGCTGCGGTAAGAATCCCTTCCTCCAAAGGAGCAATATTCAGTTCCTCAGGCGCAAATATACCGGATTGTATTACTTTTCCGTCCTCCATCAGCTCCCAGGACCCATTAAACCGGTTAAGGTTTGTAAATAAGTATTTATTCTTTGTGAGTATTTTACCGTTCATCACATCGCCGTTTTCCAGACCGATATTCTGATACAGTTTTTTTACTTCCACTAACTCAGGCTGTACTGTACGGTCAGCTGATACAAGCCCGTTAGCACAGAAGTTCTTATTATTAGGGTTCCCTGCGGGTATATCCTGCCAGTCACCGCCGAAGCTGTAATAAGTCGGCTGCGGATATGTCACATCCTCCGCCCCTTCAAAATCCAGCCATACAAGTGCGTTCTCATCCGGTTTGCGGGAGGTTTTTTTAATCTCATCCGGCGTCAGCGCCTTATTGTAGATACGTACATTGTCAATCAATCCTTTAAAGACCGGCGGAACGTTTGGATTCTGTGCGTCATAGGTTACATCCGCGCCGATGCCGACCGCATTGCCTCCCCTGGCGATTCCGTGGGAATCCTTCGCCGCGGCAACCTCTTTTCCGTCCAGGTACAGCTTCAGGTTCTCTCCGTCAAATGTTCCCGCAATCCGGTGCCACTGTCCGGCCCAGTTATCAGGTGTGGGAATGGAGGCCGATACCTTGGTATAAACACCGTCGTCTTCGTTCCACTCTGTGTTGTAGATATAAAATTCAAGATAATCCTCCACCGGATCTCCTGTCTCCTGATTAAAGAATACTTTTCTCTGTAAGCCGTAGGATTCGGTACACTTCCACTCATCATTTCCTTTGGTGATAATTGGTGTTGAAGCCACCGTATCCTCAGGATATACATATGCCTCCAGGGTAAACGGCATCTTTCCGGAAAAGGCCAGCGCTTTGTCATTGTAGCAGACAGCATAGCCCTTCATTGCCTTTCCTTCATTTCCGCCATCCTCCAGGCTGCCTTTTAAAGTAATTGCCAGATCTCCAGCGTCATTCTTAAGGCGTTTTTCCGCCGGAACCGGCATCTCCACGGTCTGATCCACCCAGTCCCAGATAAAACCGCCCTGTAAAATCGGATATTTCTCATAAATATCCCAGTATTCTTTCAAGTTTCCAATGCCGTTGCCCATTGCGTGGGCATATTCGCACTGGAGAGCCGGCTTGGTACCGTAATTGCCCCACCAGACCAGGGGGTTGGCAGTCTTGTCCATCACATCCGGCTTGTTAACGCGGCGGTACATACGGGACCAGACGTCAACCTCCGGTATATCCCGGTCCCCCTCGTAATGTACCAGACGTGACGGATCCAGTTCCTTGCAGAGACGTCCCAAATCAGCCCAGGTATCACCGTTATAGGATTCATTTCCCAGGGACCACAAAAGAATGCTTGGGTGAGTCTTACTGCGCTCAATGGTGCTGGTCATCCTGTCCCGGCATGCTTTCATCCACTCCGGATCGCTCTGGGGTATATAATCATTCAGCCCGTGGGACTCAATATTGGCCTCGTCAATCATATAAAGGCCATATTCGTCGCACAGCTCATACCACCTTGGCTCGTTGGGGTAATGGGAATTTCTCACGGAATTAATATTGTGCTGTTTCATCAGAAGAATATCCTGAATCATGCTTTCCTCCGTGATATGCCTTCCCCCCTGCGGTTCCGTCTCATGGCGGTTAACTCCCTTGAACATGATTGGCTGACCGTTAATCACGACCTGAGCCTGGTTAGTCCCGTTATTGATAATGGAAACCTCCCGGAATCCCACGTTGCAGCCGGCGCTTTCCAGAATTGAGCCGCCGCTGTCCTTTAAAGTCAGCACCATCTGATAAAGATTTGGTTCCTCCGCCGACCATTTTGCAGGATTGCTTACGGAAACCTGTTCAGAGATCACTGCCTCCTCTCCATCAAATGTGACAGGAAGCGTTTTCCTGAACACCTCTTTCCCGTCCTTATCAAGCAGCGCAGTTTCCAAAGTATGTCCGCCCCCGGCAGACTCGTCGAAACGGCGCAGCACCGCCTCAATATTCATCACTGCATCCACGTAGCTGTCATCCAGATCCGTGGTGTAATTAAAGTCAAAAATGGAAGCGCCGCGGTCTTTGCTGTATAAAAATACATCTCTGAAAATACCGCTTAAGCGAATAAAATCCTGATCCTCCAGATAACTTCCGTCAGACCAGCGGTATACCTGCACCGCAATCGTGTTATTTTCACCGGCTGCATTTAAATACGGGCTGATGTTAAATTCTGCGGCTGTGTAGCTGTCCTCACTGTAGCCTGCATATTCACCGTTCACCCATACATAAAAAGCGGATTCCACTCCCTGGAAGGAGACAAAAACCTCCTTGCCGTCCCAGTTCTCAGGCGTTTTAAAGTCCCTGCGGTAGGAGCCTACCGGGTTATACAAAGTCGGGGACACGCCCAGTTCCGGAATTTCCACTCCTTCCCAGGGCAGCCTGGTATCTGTGTATTTCGGATAATCAAAACCTTCCGTCTGCCAGTTGGAAGGTACATCGATATTGTCCCATCCGCTGACATCGTAGTCCGTCCTGTAAAATTCTGTGTTCCTCTGATGAGGGCTGTCAACCAGTTGGAACTTCCAAATTCCGTTTAAAGACTGGTAAAAAGGTGACTTCTCCTTCTCCCTTACCCTGGCATCTTCCTCAGATGCAAAGGAAATAAAGCTGGTATGAGCCTTTTCCCGGTTCACCTCAAACGTTCCCCTCTGATCAAACCATTCCTCTCCTGCAAATACGGACGCATTAGGATCTGGCCCCGCTTCTTTGATGGCGGTTGATTCGCCGGAGCTTCCCGAACCGTCTCCGGAGCCGTCTGCTCCCCCTACAGCGCTGCCTGCCTGGCTTTCGGCAGCCTTTTCATCCTGCCCACTGTTATTCGGAGTCTTTGAACACCCCGCCACTGATGAAATGCCAAACACAGCGGCCAGAGCAAGACAAAGCGTCGCTTTCCGTTTCTTCATATAAATCCCCTCCACATTTCTTCGGTTAATAATCCACTCCGTCTTACACCTGCGGCCATATGTAAAAAACGCTCGCCGCTTCAGTCATAATGACGGTGAATTATACCGATATTATTACGACATTCATATTGTATCAACATAAATCAAGAGGGTATATAGGAAATAATTGGATGTATATACAAAAATATTTATTTTTTTCAGAAATTCAGAAAAGCGCAAATTTTTACAAAATTTTCATCTGTTGTTTCAGATATTATGCTATTTGGGATTAATCAGGACGTATGGGTAGACTTTCTGCACAGAAAAATACGGCTTCCGAAAGGAAACCGCATGATACTTTCTTTTATAAGAGCGCGAGACGGGATTCGAACCCGCGACCCTCGCCTTGGCAAGGCGATACTCCACCACTGAGCCACTCGCGCATAATATTATATGTCTCTCAGGTTCAATTAACAAACCTGTCAACGAGAAGTATTCTATCATAATTCACGCTCAATGGCAAGCACTTTTTTGCAATTTTTTTATTTTTTATTCCGGTCCGGCGCCCCTTATATTATAATTCCATACTTCTTAATCCGGTACTGCAGGCTCTGCCGCCTCAACCCCAGCGCGTCCGCCGTCTTCGTGATATTATATCCATAATGCTCCAGCGCCTTCTGCAAAACCTTGTGTTCATAAGCATCCATGATACTCTGAAGCTCCACTCCCGGCATAAACCCCGAAGCTTTGTCTTCCCCTGCCGGCTGGAAAGTCTGCACACCCCGGCTCTCCTCACCGAATTTTCTCAGATAGCCTGGAAGGTGCTCCCGCCGGAGCGTCTCTCCGTCCGCCACATTCTGGGCGTAATCCAGCACATGGAACAGTTCCCTGACATTGCCCGGCCATGAATAGGACCGGAAGATTTCCATAACCTCGGGAGAAATTCCGGAAAACGAGTGAACGTATTGAAAGGCCGTGGCGTCCAGCCTGTAACGGATCAGCTCCTCCAAGTCCTCCTTATGTTCCCTGAGAGGCGGCAGTTCTATCATCACCGTCGATAACCGGTAAAACAGATCCTTGCGGAACTGATTATCAGCAATTGCACGGAAGGGATCTTCATTGCAGGAGGAAATAATACGTACATCCATTCTGATGTCCTTCTGTCCTCCCACTCTGCGGAATGTATTTTCCTGAATCGCTCTGAGTATCTTGGACTGCATACTCAGGCTCATGGAATTCAGCTCATCCAGAAAGAGCGTTCCGCCTTCGGCCTCCTCAAAGTAACCCGGCTTATTCTCGCTGCCAGTGAAACTTCCCTTTTGCGTGCCGAAGAGAAGGCTCTCAATCAGGGAATCGGGAATGGCCGCACAATTGAGGGCGACGAACCTTTTATCCTTACGGCCGCTGGCCCGGTGAATACTCTGCGCGAAAATTTCCTTGCCTGTTCCGGTCTCCCCCACCAGAAGAATCGAGCTGTTCTGGGACGCCACCTTTCTGGCTATGCCGACCGCCTCTTTTAATTTTACTCCGTGGCCGATTATATGTTCAAAGGTGTATCCTGTAAACCGTGTATAATGGGAATGCTCCTCATAGAGCTTCAGCGCCTGTTCAATCTCCTGCATCTTTTTATTATATCTCTTCACAATATCGCTGGTCTGCTCAAATACAACGGAGCCTAAAATCTCCTTTCCTTTCCGGATCGGATAGGCCGTGTTCGCCGTGGCAATCGATATCCCGTCACTGGACTTATAATGATCCACCCTGTTGATTACCGGAGACTGGGTCCGGAGGCATGTCATAATCGTGCTTATATTTTCATCCAGATTATACATGTCCAGCAGATATCTTCCCTCAATGGAGACATCCGAAGGTATATGGGCAATTTCCCGGCTGGCTTTATTAAAGAATACGGCACAGGCGTTCTTATCATAAATCTGGATCCCGTCTGAAATATGATCCAGCGTCTTGGCAAACAGATACTCCTGATCATTCCTTTTTTTGAAAAAGAGGTAATATCTCTCCTTTGACACCTTTATCTTTTCAAAAGTAAAATGATCTTCATCCCAGAACAGCTCCCCATCCTGGTCCTCGTCCGCCATCGGAAATACACCCGAAGGTTTTTCACCCCTCAGTATCCAGTTTGAAAACAGCAGCCGGTACATATCCTCCGACCGGGGATTCCCCCATTCCGTTCTCAGCATCACCTGATTTTTGTCCAGTACAAAGTAAAAATCATAAATTTTCATCCCGTTCCCTCATCTCAGCACGTATCTTTTACGAAACATAGTACCACAAAAAAGATTCTTCCGTCAAGTTTAGATGCCAAATTATTTGGCATTAAGCAAAATAGTTTGGCACAAATCGACTCATTCTTTACAGAAAACGCTTCCATATGTCACTCTGTTTTTTTTCCAAAGCAGACAGCCGCAAATTTGTTTATTTTTTAATTTCTTTCAAAATACTGTTAAATACAACGAAAATTGTGTATTACTATAATATATTTTTTACCACTCCGGCAAAAACAAAAAAAGTTGGCACGGTTTTTGCTTTATATAATATCAGAAAAACGGAAAGGAGAGTATGGAGTTCCATGGGGGAAACTCTATACAACAAAAAACATGAGTGAAAAAAATTCAAATTCTAAGCCGATCCGGTGGAGCGTATTTATTCCCTGCTTTTTAATCGTAGGCGGGGCCGCCATTCTCGGTATCGTGAACAATGCATGGCTCACTGAAGTCACCAAGGCAATTTTCACATGGTCTCTGGGTAACTTCGGCTGGCTCTATCAGGTAATTGCAGTTGTAACTCTGATTCTGGTAAGTCTTCTGTGCTTTTCAAAAATCGGTACGATTAAGCTGGGCGGACCTGAGGCAAAAGCAAAGTATTCATTCGGTTCCTGGTTTGCCATGACCCTGACGGGAGGTATTGCAACCGGACTGATTACGTACGGCGTTAATGAGGTTCTGATTTATTTCGGCAATGTATACGGGGAACTGGACGGCTACGGAGTTCAGGCCTATTCCAATGAGGCAGCCTATTTCGCAATGGGCCGCAGCTTCTATAACTGGACCGTTATTCCTTATGCCATGTATGCACTTTCCGGCGTTATCATCGCCTACATGTATTTCAACCGTAAACAGGAATTATCCGTTTCCGCTTCACTGACACCGCTGTTTGGCGAGAAGGTGACGAAGGGCTTCTGGAAAGCGCTGGTTGACGTATTATCCGTACTGGCAATTGCACTCGGTCTGGCAGCCTCCCTCGGCGCAGGACTTGCACTGATTGGTACGGGACTTTCCGCAGCCTACGGCATCGCGCAGGGTCCTGTCGTATGGTTCATCCTTACGGCAATCATCACAGTAACTTTCACGGCAGCATCCGTAGCCGGTATTGATAAAGGCATCAAGTGGCTGGCAGGTATGACATCAAAAATTTTCTATGTGCTTTTAATCCTTCTCTTCATCATCGGGCCGACCGTTTACATCCTCAACATGGCAAATGTAGGACTCGGCTACTGGCTCGACCGCTTCTGGATGTGGGGATTCGACCCTTACACAGTAGGCGGAGAAGCGCTTGTTACCTGGTGGACGATGTATGACTGGGCAATCTGGATCGCTTATGCTCCTTTAATGGGTATCTTCTTTGCAATCATTGCCTATGGCAGAACAATCCGGCAGTTCCTGATTATCAACTGGATTCTCCCGGCATCTTTCGGTTTCGTATGGTTCTCCGTATGGGGCAGCACAGCTCTTGACTGGCAGATCAGCGGCAAAGCCGATATCATCGCTGCCATCAATGAAGGCGGAGCCGTATCCGGCATCTGGGAGTTCTTAAAGCATGTACCGTTGGGAGCAATCCTGATTCCTGTTATCATCATCACCTTGATAGCCGCGTTCTCAACAACGGCCGATACCATGTCAACCACGATTGCGGCCCTCTGTACGGAAGGCGCCCGCCACGATGAAGAGCCGGCTCTCTGGCAGAAAGTAGTCTGGGGTGTCTCCATCGGACTCATCGCCTGCATCATGGTTGCATTCGGCGGCGGTTCCCAGGGTGTGGACGGAGTTAAATACCTGGCGGCCTGCGGCGGTTTCGTCGTACTGGCTATCTTTATCCTCCAGGTAATCGCTTCCATCAAAGTGTTCTTCTTTGACCCGCAGACGAAAAAGGACATTGAAGAATGCGCCGAATATACGGATAAAAACATTCAGGCCGGAACTGCCAAAACCGGGGAAGCCTGAAGTAATATCCGGGCAGAGTAACACGCAGACAGAGTAACTCTCTATGAAGGTAAAATCAAATCAATATGGAAAATAGTATAAATACAGCCAACAATATAAACAATATCGTGTTAGGCGCTCCTATCACACTGGACGATTTCATTGCAGTTGCCAGATATGGCGCAGCCGTTGAATTCTCGGAGGAATATTGCAGACGAGTGGAAAAATCCCGGGAACTGGTAGAACAATGGGTTTCCGAAGAGAAAGTCATGTATGGAGTCACCACCGGTTTCGGCGCTCTCTGCACCAAAGCAATCGGTAAAGATGAAACGGCCAAACTCCAGGAGAACATCATCCTCTCACACTCCGTATCCGTCGGGGAACCGTTGTCTATTGAGCGGGTCAGGGGAATTATGCTTATGGTGCTCCAAAATCTGGGCCAGGGTTATTCCGGAGTCCGCCTGACCATTTTAGAATATTATAAAGACTTTTTGAATAAAGGCATCACCCCCTGGACACCGGGAGACGGAAGCGTCGGATATCTGGCGCCGGAAGCCCATATGGCCCTTGTGCTGCTTGGCAGGGGTAAGGCCTGGTATGAAGGTGAACTGCTGGAGGGCGGCGAGGCGCTTAAGAGAGCGGGAATGAGACCGTTAGAGCTAAGCTCCAAGGAGGGGCTTGCCCTTGTATCGGGAACCACCTCCCCCACCGCTATGGCTGCCCTGGCGATTTACGACCTGCTAAACGCAGCCAAAGCAGCCGACATCATCGGCTCCGCCACACTGGAGGCATGCAAAGGCGTGATGAACGCCTTCGACGAACGTGTTATGTCTGTCCGCCCCCACAGTGAACAGGCTAAAACAGCAGAAAATGTGAGAACGATTTTAAACGGCTCCGGTATTATAGAAAAATATAAAGGCAGCCGCGTACAGGACGCCCTGTCCCTGCGCTGCATTCCGCAGCTTCACGGCGCTTCTAAAAAAACACTGAAGGATGCAAAGGAAGTCATTGAGATTGAGATGAATTCCTGCTGTGACAATCCAATCATCTGGCCCGGACAGGGCAATGAGGATGTCATCTCAGCCTGCAATGCGGACTCCTCCTATGTGGGAATCGAAATGGACAGCGCCTGCATTGCCGCCGCTGCCCTTGCCAAGATGTCGGAGCGCAGAAATAACCGTCTGATTGACGAAAGCCTGTCCGGAAATCCGTGGTTCTGCATCAAGACGCCGGGCCTTAATTCGGGCCTGATGATCCCTCAGTATACGCAGGCCGGCCTGCTGAATGAGATGCGGATTCTGGCTACCCCCGCAACCATCGACAACACGCCTACCTGCGGAAACCAGGAGGACTATGTGGCTATGGGATACAACGCCTGCAAAAAAGCGGGCTCTGCAGCCGAAAAGCTGGAGTATATCCTGGCCATCGAGCTGCTTTCCGCCTATGAGACGCAGCAGTTCCTGGATACCGACGTTAAAAGGAGTGCAGCCACTGAAGCTGTTATGAAGGAAATCGGCAGACATGTCCCCATCATGGAACAGGATATGTTCCTCCATCCTTACATCGAATACCTCAGGGAACTGATTCATTCCGGACACCTGATCCGGATTGTCGAATCCATAACGGGTACGTTAAACTGATTCATACTATCAAATCGTTATATATAACTATCTATCAATTAAAAAAGGAGAAATGTGCAGATGAAAAGCATGGAAAAAAGACAGGTGGAAATGGATTTAACAAAAATTTTTCTTACTCCCCCAAATACCAGAAAAGAAAAAATCACGCTGCTGGTCATGCTGGTAGCCACTTTCGTTATTTTTTTCGGTCCCATCTGCTTTTCGGCCATTCCTCCTGTAAAGGCGGTCCTGCTGGCCTGCATGCCGTCCTTTTCCCTCTCCTGGGGCTGGATAGTTTTGCTCCGCTCCCTGTTCAGGAAGGAAGATTTTGCAAAATAGGATTTTTCAGGCAACGTTCATCTGCACGCTCTGCGCACAGGCCGCCGCCATCACTAAAGACCCGTCCGGGACTGTTACGTTCCGGACGGGTCTTTTAGTTTTTATCTGTAAAACAGCTTTGTTCCGATATTCGAAGCGAGCGCTTTCTCATAGTACAGCTGTCCCAGCGCGATATCGTTGATGGAAAGACCTCTGTGCCAAAACAGGATTTTTTCTTCATCACTTTCCCTTCCTGCTTTTCTTCCCGCCACAATATCTCCCAGCTCCGCGTACAGCGTTTCACCGGTCAGCTTGCCAGCTCTCACATGCGGACTGAGGCTTCCCAGCCTGCCGCCTTCCCTGCACTGCCCCCAGTCATCAACAACAATTTTATCCATGACATCCGTCAGGGTTATCTCATTGGCGCAAATAGTTCCGTAAGGAACTACAAAATTTCCCGGCCGGATCCATTCCGTCTTCAGCAGAGGCATAGGTTCCATCAGGCGGGTGGCCTCCACCATAATATCAGCGCCCTCCAGGCATTCCCGGCTGTTTTCCGTAATCGTTATCTTTTTGTGTAACCGTGCCTCCAGGCTCTTTGCGAAAGATTCCATTGATTCACGTCTTCTGCTGTTTATTCTTATCTCTTCAAAATCATAGAGATGGTCAAGCAGGACAACATTCCAGAACGCCGTTCCGCGGCAGCCTAAATGGCCCAGGATCTTATTCTTCTTTTTGGCAAGGTTTTTAGCCCCAACCGCGGTTATTGCCCCTGTCCTCATGGTGGTAATCGCAGTTGCGTCGATTACGGCATAAGGCGCTCCCGTTTCCGGGTCAAACAAGTTCAGCAGTGACATTTCAGAAGGAAGATTTTTTTCATAGTTAAAGACATAGTCACCCACAATCTTGACTCCCACCGCATGCTTAGGCTCAATATAGCCTCGCAGCACATTAAAATGTCCGTGGTATTCCGGATTCGGATGGATATGAACCCGCGGCTCAATGGAGGTTTTTCCTTCCCCCTGTGCTTTTAAGCTGTCTTCCACCGCATTTATAATTTCATCGTTGGTAAGATTAATTTCTTCAATATCCTTAGAATTCAAATATAAAATTTCCATATGCTCCTCTTTCTTCCTGATTGTTCTCTAAAATCCTTTACTCCTTTAATTCACCGCTCATAAAAAATGTTTTAATAAATGATATAAGCTGTAGTATGAAAACCCCCAGTACGATAAATGCCCCCACCGATGAAAGCTGCCTCAGGCCGTCAACACCCCTCACACCTCCGGCAAGCGCTCCCATAATAACTGAAACGGAACCTATGATCACTCCCCATACCAGTTTCAGAGAAGCAGGAGCCTCATCGTTGTTTCTTTCCTGTGAAACACAGAGGGATGCCAGCGTATGTGTAATCGAATCTGCCGCGGTACAGAACGAAAGAATCAAAGTGACCATTACTACCGGTATCAGGACGATTCCCATACGGAATGGAAGATGCTGCAAAAATCCCCATACGGCGGCGGTAGCGTTATTTTCCTTCAAAATTGTGACCAAATCCACAACACCGTTCATCTGCCAGTTCAGGGCCGTTCCCCCCCATACGGAAAACCAGACAAGGCCGAAAACAGAAGGTAATATCCAGTTGATAATCATAAACTCGCGGATTGTCCTTCCATAAGATATCTTAGCCAGAAATAATCCCATTACAGGCGCATAGGCAATCCAGACCGTCCAGTCAAACAATGTCCACCAGACTGTGAGAGCTTCCCCTCCGATATCTACCGGATCAAGGCCCCAGACCCAGAAATTTGTCAGCCATTCGCCGAGGCCGATCGGCAGGGCTTTGCAGATATCAACAACAGGTCCTGTCGCAAACAGTATGATGAGCAGGAAATAGAATATTTTACTGTTAAATGTAGCCAGCTTCTTTATTCCCTTGTCAATTCCCAGCCAGGCCGCGCCGGTAAACAGGGCGGTGACTGCCGTACCCAGGATAATCCATATGATAATGCTCGTATCAATTCCATATACAACCTTAAATCCTGAGAGGACAAAGGAAAGTCCGGTCCCCAGTCCGGTTGCCATGCCGAGGACTATACCTATGGTGCAGAGAGAATCAATAATACTGGCTATTGTATTATTGTAGACCTTGTCTCCAAAAAGAGGTTTCAGGGTTGCTACAACCGAAAATTTTTCTTTCTTATTAAAAAACAACCAGGCGATCAGCAGGCCCGTTATTCCATAAAATGAATAAGGTACGAATGTCCAGTTATAAAAGCATCTCCCAAGAGCAAATCTTGCCGCCTCCAATGTTCCGGGCTGTATTCCTAGCGCATCCAATTCGCCGTAAACATTTCCAAAATAAACCATTGGTTCATTGATTCCCCAGTTAACGATACCCACTGATATGCCTCCGGTCAGTGACATTGCAAACCATGATTTAAAAGAATGCTCCGGCCGCGCATCCTTGCCCCCGATTCTGCGGCTGCCTATTTTTGAAAAAGTGACTGCCGCAACTGAAATCAGACAAACCATTGCGACAATCTGATAGAGCCAGCCAAACTTTAGCAGAGAAAACCGGAAGACACTCTTGCATGCCGCCTGAAGCCATTCATTTTTAAAAATACCGGTAATTACAGCGCAGAGCATAAATATGAAAGTCGGATAAAAAACCCCTTTTCTCAGCAAAATGTGTTTGGCTCCCGTTTTGACTTTTCCATCTGTCATTATTTCATTCCCCTTTCCCCTTACTGTTTTAGTCTTCCAAACCATTTAACACCGATTTTAAAAAGTCACCCGATTTTAAAAGCGTATACGCCTTATCGATATCAATTGAAAGAATTCTGTTATCCGAATCGTAAAAATCAACCACACGCCTGAGTGCCTTATATCCGGCCCCGGTTCCTTTTCCGCAGTTCCCCGCATTTCTCAGGCTCATAGCCTGTCCTGCATGCAAAAGTTCTATTGCCAGAATGTAAAACAAATTATCTATAATTTTTTTATCTTTCTGCATGACAAGAGGCGCATTGGTACTGATATCCTCCATGTCACCGGAGAGGGAATACGTGTTCATTGTTACTGGATTTGCAAGCATGCGTATCTCTGCATCCAGATTGGCAAAGCTTTTTTGAATGGTGGAAAAGGCGATTGTGCCTTCATCCGGTGTCAGGTGCCGGGATAATCCCGTAAAACCGGGACTTGCCAGCTTAATTGTTCTAAGGCAGGACAGCCTGGATATGTGGCAGAGCGCAATTCCCAGATTCTGCATGCCCAAAACCCAGCAGAGAGGATCAAAGTTTCCATTGGAGGCAATATCGCCTTCTTCATAAAGCAGGCATGGGTTGTCATCCGAAGAGTTACACTGGATGGTCAAATTGGAGGCGGCGTAATCCATAGCCGTTCTGACAGCTCCGTGAACCTGCGGAACGCATCTGTAGGACAGCGGATCCTGGAGCGGACGGCCGGAACACGGTTCATACAAATAACTGCCTTTTAGATACTTCCTCATGTCTGCAGCAGTTTCCGTCTGACGGTTATACCGGCGTTTATTATGTACCCCCTCCCGCAGGGATGAAACATTCCCGCTCAATCCCTCCAGCGACATGCAGGCAATAATGTCTGCCGTCTTAAGCAGCAGTTCGGTTTCAAATAGTACGCTGGCTGCCTGTCCGGCTGAAAATGCGTTGGAGCTGATGACTGCAAGACCATCCTTCTCCCTTAATGTTACAGGTTCAATTCCCTCCGTTTTAAAAGCATCCTTTGCTTTTATCTCCTTTCCCCTGTAATTCACAAGACCTTCTCCCATCAGGGCCAGACCCAGGAATGAAAGATTTACGATATCTGCTTCTCCCACCGAACCGCGCTCCGGAATTAACGGATGGATTTCACGGTTCAGCATCTCCTTTAAAAGCAAGGCAATCTCCGGGCTCAGACCCGTACACCCCAATAAAACAGTATTCAGGCGAATCAGCATGGCTGCCCTCACATCCTCCTGCGGAGCATAAGGTCCCACTCCCACTGCGTGGGAATGCATCATATTACTGTTAAACCGGATAATCATTTCACTGGTTACATTTTTGTCCTTATTCCAGCCGACTCCACGATTACAGCCATAGATCGGCACTCCCCTGCCGGACAGTTCAAAGACCAGTTTCCTGGTGTTAACCAGCAGTTCCATTGATTTCTCTTCGATTTCAACAGGCCTGTGCTTATGGCTTACCTGGTAAATATCATCCAATGTCAAATTATTCCCAGATATTGTAAGCGCATTTTGCATACTCTTCCTCCTTTATTTTTATTAATATCTATAATCCGGCCGTTTTATATTTTCGATTATAACACTTGACATATTTTCGGTAAAACAGTAAAATATGATAACATCATAGGCAAAATCGATAGTTGGGAGGCTTAAATGACAATCAGAGAGATGACAATATTGCTAGAGGTTGCAAAATACAACAATATGAGCGCCGCAAGCAGAACTCTGTACATTTCGCAGTCCACTGTCAGCCAAACGATACTGGATATTGAAAAAGCTTATAATGTAAAGCTTTTTGAACGCCTGTCCAAAAAACTCGTCATTACGGAACAGGGAAAAATATTCATCGATTACAGTAAAAAAATCATAGGCCTGTATACGGAAATGGAAGAAGCCATTAAAAATTCACTTGGCAAAGTGATCCGTATCGGCACCACTCTTATCACCATTTCCAGCATCCTGAATGAGATCTGGTCTGATTATCATTATCATTGTCCCGATGTAAAAACAAAGATGATTGTAGACGATAATTATATTCTTAAGAATAAACTGTTGAACGGAGAAATCGATTTCGTACTGACGGAAGAAATTTTTGATCACGAGTATTTAGTATGCAGTAAAATTGCTGAAGATGATTTTGTGTTTATTTACAATGAACACAGTGAATTCTGCAACAGGTCCTCAATTTCTCTAAAGGATCTGTCGGAACATCCATTAATCATGCGGGAGAAAGGCAATTCTACCCGGGAATATTTCGAACATGCCTTAGCGGCCAGGGGATATAAATTCCAGTTGAAAGAAGTATATCGGAATATAGACTCGATTAAGTTTGAAGTAAACAACAGCAAAGCATATTCAATCATGGCTAAAAAATTATTTATTAATGATGTGAAGCTGAAAAATTTAAGGTATTGTACGATATCTGATATGGAATTAAAGCGGTATTTTTATATTGTTTATCATAAAGATACGTTTCTTCCCCCTCATTTCAAGAAGTTTATCAGAGTATGCCACTCGATATGGAATAATCAGACCGCCGATTAGGCGCAAGATACGCAAAAACCCGGAAAACCTCTTTACGCTTGGTTTTCCGGGTTTTAAGCAACAAAAAAGCGGGTGATGGGAATCGAACCCACGTATCTAGCTTGGAAGGCTAGTGTTCTA
>OHAD01000332.1_pt1 | contig 57471 bp, 47 predicted proteins | sample 1577011 | NCBI WGS metagenome assembly OHAD01 (sample SAMEA3541510, study PRJEB24748) | human gut metagenome | biome: human gut; feature: human-associated habitat; material: faeces | place: China | collected 2012 | reverse complement strand
TAGCGTTGGGAGAGAATTTTTTCTCTCACCAACGCTAAATATTATACAACCATTTTTTGAAAGAATGCTACCTTATCCCACTGGCTTTAGACGGTGTGATAAGGTAGCAAAAAATAGATATTCATGATATAATAACTATTATCATAGGAATATGGAAATCAAAGAATAGACATAAATATTTACTACAGTATCATATTATTTTTGTATATAAGTATAGAAAAAAGCTTTTAGTATCAAAATAAATATCAGATTATATAAAACAATTTTCTTACGAGATATGCACAAAGGATATTTTGCTTGTAGCCTAGGCAATGTTTTTGAAGAAATATTAAAGCAATATATAGAAAATCAAGGGTAGAAAGGCAGGTATGCTTAATGTTAAAGGCATATAGATATCGAATTTATCCGAACAAAGAGCAAGAAATACAGTTGGCAAAGACATTTGGCTGTTGCCGTTTTGTATATAATCAGACCCTTGCATAAAGAAAAAATACTTAGTGTCCATTTAAGAAAAAAAATAAGGCAGGTACTGTCCGAATTAACGCCTGTGGAGATAGTAGGTTGCGAGGTCAGCGAAGCAGGAAGCCCATAGGATTTAGACTATGGGTAGTTCACAATAGTGATTGATTGGTGTTATAATAAGTAATAACAAATAATAATAAATAATAATTATTGGTAAGAGATAAAGGGAGGTATTGTATGAAGGTAAAGTTAGATGGTGTTGCGGAGACTCTTTTGATTACATTGTATGTTAGGGCCAAGGATGCTATGAATGAGAAGTCTATTTTGAATGATCAAAAATCTCTTGAGATTATGAGGAAGATTGATTATGATTTTAGTAAGTTTGATAATTCCAAGGCTTCTTTTTTTGGAACACTTGCTAGAGCTTGTGTAATGGATAGAGAAATTAAAAATTTTATCAATAGAAATCCAAGAGCGAATATTGTTTATATTGGATGTGGACTAGATACTAGGTTTGAGAGGATAGACAACGGTCAGATAAGATGGTATAATCTTGATTTTCCTGAAGTTATAGAGATTAGGAAGTCTTTTTTTGAAGATAATGAAAGGGTTTTTAATATTCCTAAATCTGCTACTGATAGAACGTGGACGGAAGATATATTTATCAATGGTGAGCCACTATTAATAGTTTCTGAGGGAGTTCTAATGTATTTACAGGAAGATGAAGTAAGAACTTTCTTGAATATTTTAACTGATTCATTTGATGGGTTTGTAGCTCAGTTTGATTTAATATACAAAGAAATGGTAAACAAGGGCAAGAAGCATGGAACAGTAAAACATACAAATGCTGATTTTAATTTTGGAGTTACAGATGGCCATGAAATAGTAGACCTAAATCCCAAATTAAGACAGGTTGGTTTTATAAATTTTACAGATAAGTTGAAGACTTTTAAATTGGGTTGGTTGAGGTTGTTTCTACCAATAATAAGAAGGATGAATAACCGACTGTGCATATATGAGTACAGGAAATAGTATGTGAATACTCTTGTTGGTATGATACTAAATTAGACTTATGAGTGCATAAGAAGACTATATATATATATTTATAATTAGGTTGACAGTTATTGAATAATCGAGAGTTTTTTGGTAAAATTTGATAAAAGATAGTAATATTTTATTTATATTTATAGATTGATGCAAATATTTATAAATAGTGAGTGAAGAGGGATTTGATCCAGGCTATTGGACAGCATGAGGAGGTAATTTTATAAATGTATATTAAGCATTTTTATATAGAAAAAGGAGTGGGTGAACCCCTGGTGCTCTTGCATGGAAATGGGGAAGACTCTAGCTATTTTGAAAATCAGATAGGGGAGTTTTCCAAATATTATAGGGTGATAGCCCTTGATACAAGGGGGCATGGAAATACACCAAGGGGAAGTGCGCCTTTTAGGATTAGGCAGTTTGCTGATGATTTGGCAGACTTTTTAGACAGGATAAAAATAAAAAAGGCAAATATACTTGGTTTTTCTGATGGGGCCAATATAGCTATGTGCTTTGCAGCAAAATATCCTGACAGGGTCTTGAAACTGGTCTTGAATGGAGGAAATCTAGATACAGATGGTATTGAAAAGGATGTTCAGGATGCTATAGAACGTGGTTATAGGTCTGCGAGGCTTCTTGCTGATCGAAGTGAAAAAGCTAGAAAAAAGATGGAGATCTTGGGCTTGATGGTGACTGACCCAAATATAAGCATAGAAGAGCTTGAAAAAATAGAGTCAGAAACTCTAGTTATAGCAGGTACAGAGGACTTGGTTAAAAAAGACCATTCAGAGTATATAGCTAGTCAGATAAAAAATGCTACTCTTAAATTTGTTAGGGGAGATCATTTTGTGGCAAAGGAAAATCCTTCTGAATTTAACCTTGTAGTTAAGTCATTTTTACTGAATAAATCAAACAATATATATGTAAGAAAAGCTGACTTAGGCCACATAGATCCAATAATGAAGATATATGAAGTTGCACGCCAATATATGATAAATACGGGCAATGACAAGCAATGGGGTATGAACTACCCATCTAGGCAGCTTATAGAAGAGGATATAAGGAGCAAACATTGTTATATTTGTATAGGTGACGATGAAGAGATACATTGTGTGTTTATGTTGATCGAGGGGAAGGATCCGACATACGCCAAGATTGATGGAAAGTGGTTGAATGAGGACCCTTACAGCACTATACATCGTATTGCCAGCGACGGTAAGTATCCCGGTATGTTTGACAAGTGCATAGAATACAGCAAGAGCAAGTGCAATAATATCAGGATAGACACCCATGAAGATAATGCTACTATGCGCCATTTGATTGAAAAAAATGGTTTTGTAGAGTGTGGTATTATTTATACTAGACTTGGCGACCCTAGAATTGCCTACCAGTTGACTATTTAGATTAGATATACTAGATTAGTAATTTAATTTGGATAATTATCAGTAGGGATAAGATAGAAAAGAGTATAAAAGCATACTTACACAGGATAAGAAGGCAGTATTATGTTGTAGGAGGTAAAATCGTGAAAAATAATTAGCAGATATATTGCGGATAGAATAATAGAAAATGTTGAAAGAAAATCACTCTTGTGATATGATTTCAATTAGGAAGAAATTTAAAAAATTTATACAAAGGAGTGACTTATATGAAAAAGAAATTATCTGTTTTTTTGGCAGCCTTACTGGTAATCACTGGCTTGACTGCTTGTGGTCAAAAGCAAAGTGTATCAGAAGAGCCTGCTGTTACTGCTAGGGTTGCAGCATTAAAGGGACCTACTAGCATGGGTATGGTCAAGATGATGGCCGACCAAAAGGATGCCAAGGAAAAGGACTATGAATTTACAATCGCCGGTTCGCCGGATGAGATAGCACCAAAATTTTTGAAGGGGGACTTCGATATAGCAGCCCTGCCTTCAAATTTGGCATCAATTCTTTACAACAAGAGCCAGGGAAAGGTCCAGACCCTAGCTGTTAACACACTGGGAGTCCTATACTTGGTGGAAAACGGCGAGTCCATCAAGTCTATAGCAGACCTAAAGGGCAGGACAGTATATTCTAGTGGTAAGGGGGCAGTTCCAGAGTATGCCTTTAACTACATTCTCAAGGCAAATGGTCTAAACCCAGATACAGACCTAAAGGTCGAATACAAGTCTGAGCATACGGAAACTCTAGCAGCTCTTATTGGCGACAAGTCTGGAGTGGCAGTTTTACCACAGCCATTTGCTACAGTTGCCAGCCTAAAGAACAAAAAGCTTAGACCGGCCCTAGACCTTACTAAGGAGTGGAACAAGGCAGGCAAGGATTCTAAGAGTGCCATGATTACAGGAGTGGTAGTTGTAAACAAGGATTTTGCAGCCAAGTACCCTGAAAAGATTAAGAAGTTTATGGCTGATTACAAGACATCAGTGGACTATACTAATAAAAACATTGATGATGCAGCTAAGTTGATAGAGGAAAATAATATAGTTCCTGCAGCAGTTGCCAAGAAGGCTATACCACAGTGCAATATTACCTACATAGATGGGTCTGATATGAAGGACAAATTGAGTGGGTATTTACAGGTCCTATTTGAGGCAAATCCTAAGTCTATAGGAGGCAAGATGCCTGCTGACGATTTCTACTATGTACAAAAGAACTAGTAAACTTTATATACTGGCTATAGTCTTTTGGTTAGCTATATGGCAAATAGTCAGTTCATTGATAGGCCAGGAGATACTTTTAGTGTCTCCTGTTTCTGCTTTGCTAAGGTTGGGGAGCCTGGCATTAGAAGTAGATTTTTGGAAGACGGTGTGGTATTCGTTTTCTAGGATTAGCCTGGGATTTTTATTGGCCTTTATTCTCGGCATAGTTATGGCCTTGATGGGGGCAGTCTATAGGTGGTTTAGGATATTTTTGGAGCCCCTAATGGCTACTATTCAGGCGACTCCAGTGGTTTCTTTCATAATACTATGTCTGATATGGGTATCGTCAAAAAATTTGTCGATTCTTATATCTTTCTTGATGGTCCTACCAATTATATATACCAATGTATTGACTGGTATTGATAGCCTTGACTCATCACTTAGGGATATGTCGCAGGTATTTAGGATGAAAAAGACCAAGATTATTAGGTATATCTACCTGTCAGAGGTCTATCCTCATCTTAGGTCTGCTAGCCGAGTTTCCTTGGGACTAGCATGGAAGTCAGGTATAGCTGCAGAGGTAATAGGTATGCCTAATATGTCTATAGGAGACAAGCTCTACCAGGCCAAGATTTATTTGAGTACGGGAGACCTATTTGCCTGGACCCTAGTCATTATTGTGCTAAGTGTGGTCTTTAGGAAGGCTTTTATGAGCTTGATAGACAAGTTAGTTAGTGTTTTGTCTGTATAGTATCTTGTCTGCAGAATATCTTGTTTGCATAGTATCTTGTATGTATAATATCTTGAGCACAAGGAAGTATTTTAAAGAATCTATTTGGATGTAATTATTTTGTATAAGTTTCTATAAGGTGGTATTATGGATATTTTGGTAGAAAAATTGAATAAGTCCTATGGATACAAGATGGTCCTGAGGGATTTTACTGCTACTTTCAAGGAAGGCAGTGTAAACTTTATCACTGGTCAATCGGGTATAGGCAAGACTACTCTTATTAGGATTTTGATGGGGCTAGAGGAGTACCAGTCCGGAAGTATAAGCGGTCTAGATGATAAGAGGATTTCGGCTGTATTTCAAGAGGACTGTCTTTGTGACAGCCTCAGCCTATATAAAAATTTGGCCATGGTTGTCGATGGTGACTTGGAAAAAAATCCTGAGCTAGCTTCCTTATTAGACTTGTTTGGTCTTGCTTCCTATGGGCATAAGAGAGTCACTAGCCTGAGTGGTGGTATGAAGAGGAGGCTGGCCATTGTCAGAGCCCTTGTATATCCACATGAGCTTATGATTATGGATGAGCCTTTTAAGGGCTTGGACCAGGAAAATAAGGCTAGGGTAATGGAAAGAGTCGGACATTATTTGAAGGGGAAGACAGCTATAATTGTTACACATGACATGAGGGAGATAGATTTTTTTAGGTCTATGAAAGGACTTACTATAAGCGAGATAGACCTAAAATAATATTAAGCTGAGGGTCTTAATATGAGACAAATAGCCACGGAAAATGGTAGGCTAAAAGTAAAAATATGAATAATCTGAAATTTATATAAATAGTGGTAGAAGCTTATAATTTATTGTATAATATAGGGTAGGAATAGTTTGTATGTTAAATAAAATTTTAAATATGGAATTGTTGAAGGAGGAAAATAGTTAATGAATACAGTTAGTGTGGAAATATTAAAAGACTTGTACTATATGGGAGTAAATGATAGAGATACAAATCTTTTTGAAAATATGTGGCCTTTGCCAGAAGGTGTAGCCTATAATTCATACTTGATAGTTGATGAAAAGACGGCTCTACTTGATACTGTAAAAATCACTAAGGTTAATGGATTTATTGAAAATTTAAAGAAGAATCTAGATGGTAGAGATCTAGACTACCTGGTAATCCACCATATGGAGCCAGACCATTCAGGATGCTATCTATCAGTTCTAGATTTATACCCAAACCTTACTTTTGTAGGTAATAAGAAGGCCAAGGCTATGTTTAAGGACTACCTAGATATGGAGCCTGAAAACTTCCTAGAAGTGAAGGATGGAGACAGCTTGTCACTAGGTAATAGAAACCTTACCTTTGTAAATACTCCTATGGTTCATTGGCCAGAATCAATGGTTAGTTATGAAACTACAGACAAGGTCTTGTTCTCACAGGATATATTTGGAGGTTTCGGAGCCCTAAATGGAACAATATTCGATGATGAAATGAACTTTGACTTCTTCAGAGACGAAATTAGAAGATACTATTCAAATATAGTTGGTAAGTACTCTAAGCAGGCAGCCAAGGCCCTTCAGAAGGTCAAGGCCCTAGATATAAATGTTATATGTCCAGTTCACGGTATTGTTTGGAGAACAAATCCAGACGCTATAATTGACGAATACATCAGATTAGCTAACCAGGTTAATGAAGAGGGTGTAGTTATAGCTTATGGTTCTATGTATGGAAATACAGAAAAAATTGCAGATACACTAGCTAGGTATCTTGCTGAGGAAGGCATCAAGAACGTAAAGGTGTTTGATGTATCTAAGACTCATGCATCATATATACTAAGTGAAATATGGAAGTACAAGGGCATGATACTAGGAAGTTGTACATACAACAATTCTGTATATCCTAATATGAACCAACTACTTTATACTCTTAAGATGAACAAGTTATCAAACCATGTCTTAGGAATATTTGGTTCTTACGGATGGAGTGGTGGAGCTGTCAAGGAATTGACAGAATTTGCATCTGAAGGTGGTAGTTTCGAGGTTCTTCCAACAGTTGTTGAAGCCAAAGGAACTATGAAAGCAGAGGATGATGAAGCACTTAGAGCTATGGCCAAGGAAATGGCTGAAGCCCTAAAGAATAACTAGAGCGAGGGGTAATTAGATGAGAGGTTTTCAACTAGTTTCAGCTCAACACAGAAAGCACCCTGAGTGTAATATTGTTATGCCTCAAAGGGGTACAGCCAGGTCAGCCGGCTATGACCTATGTACGCCAGTTGATATAGTGATACCTGCTAGAGGACAGTCAGGTGTGATTTTTACTGACATAAAGGCCTATATGGAGGCTGATGAAGTTTTGACTACCCATGTGAGGAGCTCTATTGGTATGAAGAGGGGCTTAGTATTGGCTAATACTACTGGTATAATAGACTCAGACTACTATTCTAATCCAGACAATGATGGTAATATCGGTTTTATGCTGAGGAATTTAACCGATAAAGAAGTTGTTATAAAGGCTGGAGAGAGGGTTATACAGGGGATATTTATAAAGTACTTGATCAGTGATGACGACCAACCCAAGTCTGAAGAAAGACTAGGTGGAGTTGGGTCTACTGGTAAAAAATAAATGAAAAGGCTTTAAACTTGCATCTATTAATGCTATAATAAGTTTATGTGCATATGTACGTAACAAAAGTCTAAAAACGAAAAAAAGACCTAGAAGATTTTTCTAGGTCTTTTTTTTTCGCCTTTTTCTATTCACTTTTCGGCATATGTATAGTATTATGTATATGTAAATATATATACATATAGTTATATATAGATTAAAGAAGTTTTATGTGCTGAGGAGGGTATATGGATAAGGATATTGAAATTTTAAAAGAGAAGATTTTGCGTTTGAAAGAGGAGAAGGATGTGCTAATACTTGCTCATTTTTATGCAAATAGTGAGGTACAGGATATAGCTGACAAGGTTGGAGACTCTTTCAAGCTAGCCAAGGATGCCCAAAATGCTAATAATAAAATTATCTGTTTTTGTGGTGTCAATTTTATGGGAGAAAGTGCTAAGCTATTAAATCCGGATAAGAAAATACTGATTCCAGACATCAATGCTGGCTGTGCCATGGCTGATATGGTAAATTTAGATGATATAGATAGGGTAAGGGAAAAGTATGAAGACCTAGCTATAGTTTCATATATAAATACAAAGGCGGATGTAAAGTCAAAGAGTGACGTATGTGTGACATCTTCAAATGCTATGAAGATAGTATCTGCCCTACCTAACAAGAATATATATTTCTTGCCTGACAAGAATTTAGGCTCTTATATTGCTGACAAGATGCCTGACAAGAATTTTATCTTCCATGAGGGCTACTGCAAGTACCACAATTTTGTGGATTATGAAGAGGTAAGGGCCTTGAAGGAAGAGTATGGATATGATGTGCTGGTACATCCTGAGTGTACTAGTCAGGTAGTTTCACTTGGAGATTGTGTAGGTTCTACCAAGGCTCTTTTGGACTATGTTGAAAAGACCAAGAAGTTAGGTTATATAGTCTGTACAGAAGAGGGTATACTGTATCAGATGAATAAGGTGTCACCTGATAGTGAATTTATAATACCTAGGTCTATGAAGCCATGCAGGGATATGAAGAAAAATAGCCTGGAAAACCTCTATAGGGTTTTGCTAGATGAAGGACCAGAAATTATTCTAGATGAGGCTATGATGGAGAGGGCTAGTCTGCCCCTTAAAAAGATGATGGAGATGAGTTAAAATGAAGAATTTTTATGATGTTGTGATAGTCGGTAGTGGAGCAGCAGGTCTTTCTTGCGCCCTAAAATTAGACCCTGATTATCATATATGCTTGATATCAAAAAAGGGCCTTTCAGAAGCCAATTCATATCTGGCTCAGGGGGGGATATCAGCCAAGCTAGCCGATGAAAACCTAAATGACTATATTGAGGATACCCTAAAGGCAGGTCATTATGAAAATGATGTGGATGTAGTAAGGGATATCTTGGATAATTCCCTTGATGTAGTCAAGGACTTGGTGGACTATGGTGTTGATTTCGATAAAAATAGTGATAAATCCTATAACCTACACAAGGAGGGTGGTCACAGGTTACCTAGGGTATATCACGTTGGAGACTTTACTGGTAGGTCCATATGTGAGGCCATGGCAGAAAATGTAAAGGCGAGAACTAATATAGAAATATGTGAAAACACTACCTTTTATGACCTGATTGTCGAAGGCGAAAAGGCTGTAGGTATAAGGGTCTTTACTAAAGATGGCTACAAGAATATATATGCTAGGGCAGTGGTATTGGCTACAGGTGGCATAGGTGGAATATTCAATTCATCTACCAATTACAAGTCGGTGTCTGGAGAGGCCCTATCCATAGCCATGAAGCATGGTGTAGAGCTTTCTAATCTGGAATATATACAGATACACCCGACTGTCCTATATGATGAAGCCATGGGCAGGCATAGTTTGATTACAGAGGCCCTAAGGGGAGAGGGTGGTATACTTCTCGACGTAAATGGAAATAGGTTTATTGACGAGCTACTACCTAGGGATGTGGTCAGCAAGGCCATAAGTAAAAAGATGGAAGAGGACCATAGTGATTTTGTCTACCTATCACTGGAGAATATCAAGAATAGGGACAAGGTTGACCAGACCTTCCCAACAGTCTTCCAGGCCTGTATGGACAAGGGGATAGATATCAGGCATGATATGATACCTATATGTCCGGGCCAGCACTATCATATGGGTGGTATCAAGGCCAAGATAGATGGTAGGACTAGCATGGCAGGCCTATATGCTGTAGGTGAGACTTCGTGTACGGGATTACACGGCAAGAATAGGTTGGCATCTAATTCACTTTTAGAGGCATGTTTCTGTGGCATGAGGTGTGGCGAAAATATAAATGTTTGCCTACCAGAATTTAAGGCTCATATGGAAGAAAATACAGAAACTAGGAAGATTGACGATATAATTGATGACTACCATAGGATTTTGGTGGATACAATCAAGGAAAGGAACCATGATTTTTATGAATACTGGCTTAAAAATGAAAATGCTTGATAAGATAAGGGAAAGCTTGATGGAAGACATTACCTACAAGGATATCAGCGCAGATGCCATTATAGATGAAGATAGGATGGCAAGGGCAGACCTGATAGCCAAGGAGGATGGAATAATCTGTGGCTTGGAGGTTTTTTATGAAACCTTCAGGATCTTGGACCAAGATGTCAAGTTCACCACTTCCTATAAAGATGGACAGAGGGTATCTAGGGGAGATAAGATAGGTCTAGTTGAATGTAGGGCCCAGGCTATGCTCTTGGCTGAAAGGACGGGCTTGAATTTTCTTCAGAGGATGAGTGGTATAGCCAGTATGACTAGGCTGATGGTGGATAGGCTGGACGATGAATCTGTGAGCCCGGTTGACACTAGAAAGACTGCCCCAGGGCTTAGGGTCTTTGACAAGTATTCAGTAGAGGTCGGCGGTGGAAAAAACCACAGGTACAACCTATCCGACATGGTCATGCTAAAGGATAACCATATAGGTGTGGCCGGTGGTATCAGGCAGGCAGTGGAGATGACAAGAGACAAGCTATCCTTTAGCAAAAAAATAGAGGTTGAGGTGGAGACTATAGACCAGGTTAGGGAAGCACTAGAGGTCGGCTGCGATATTATAATGTTGGACAATATGTCTCTAGACCAAATAAGGAAAGCTGTTGGCTTGATAGGTGACCAGGCTCTTATAGAGGTTTCTGGAAATATTAGCCTAGACAATATTGGGTCCTACAAGGGACTGGGAGTAGATATTATATCTTGTGGTGCCCTTACACATTCTGTGAAGGCCCTAGATATTAGTTTGAAAAATATGAAGATTATTTAATTGTATATTTAAGTCCTTACGAGAGCCAAATAAGGCTCCTGTAAGGGCTTTTTTTGTATAAATATTTAAGTTGGTTAGTAGGATAAAAGCGAGCCCTAGCTTTAAGTTTGTGAGATACAAGATTTAATTTTTTCATTTACAGATTGGAGAATAAGGTGTAATATATAATTATAGAACATATGTTCGAAAGAGTAAGGGCATAGATATAAATACAAATACAAATACAAATAGAGATACAAATAGAGATACAAATAGAGATAGATTTTATAGTGGGGGGTGCTTGTGTGAAGGACAAGGTATTTTTTCATATTGATGTGAATTCTGCCTACCTGAGTTGGGAGGCTGCCAATAGAAAAAGGTTGAATATAGGGGGTCCAGACCTTGTAAATATTGCATCTGCTATAGCAGGTGATCCGGAGAGAAGGTCTGGCATAATCTTGGCCAAGAGTCAGATAGCCAAGAATTTTGGTGTCAAGACTGGTGAGCCTGTGGGTATAGCCAGGTCCAAGTGCCCCAATATATACCTAGTTCCACCCAACTTTGATACATATGTAGACTACTCTAATATGTTGATGGAATTTTTGAGGACCTATTCCCCAAATGTATACCAATACTCTATAGATGAGGCCTTTTTGGATATGACTGGTACGGAGAGGTTATTTGGAGACCCTATAGACTGCGCCAATACTATAAGACAGAGGGTCAGGGACGAGCTGGGATTTACTATAAATGTGGGGGTTTCTGACAAGATGGTCCTAGCCAAGATAGCTGGAGACTTTAGCAAGCCAGACAAGACCCATAGGCTTTTTCAGTCAGAGATAGAGGAAAAGATGTGGCCTCTTCCGATTGAAGATTTATTTTTCGTTGGGAAAAAGACTTCCAAGAAACTGAGGAGTCTGGGTATAGAAACTATCGGACAGCTAGCCAAGACAGACATCAAGTTTATGAAGAGGCATTTCAAAAAGCACGGTCAAGTCATCCACAACCATGCTAATGGTGTAGATGGATATGACTTTTTCCGCAAGCTGACCACCAACAAGTCGGTTGGAAATTCTACCACTACATCCAGTGATATCAACAGCTACGAAGAGGCCAAGCATTGGATTTTGTCTCTGAGCGAAACAGTGTGTGCTAGGTTGAGGAAGAAGGAACTCACAGCAGGTGTAGTATCTTTAGAGCTAGTGGACAAGGACTTTAATCGCTGCCAGGCTCAAAAATCTCTGGGTTTTAGAACAAATAAGGTGAGTGACGTATATGAGGTATCCTGTAAAATTTTCAAGGATATATGGTCTGGTAGGCCCATCAGGCATATAGGCATAGCTACTAGCAAGGTCGAAGAAAAAAATTCTGACCAACTTAACTTTTTTAGTCAAATATCCAGCAAGGAGGAAAGGCTATATATAGCCATGGACGATATTAGGTCCAAGTATGGTGATGATTCTATCAAGAGGGCTAGCTTCCTAAAGGGGGAGGCAGGACATATGGAGGGGGGTACATCTAAAAATAAAAAGAACGGTTTGGTATACTTATAAAAAATAAAATGGATGGCCCAGAAGAAATCTGGTCCTCAGATGGTATAGTGTATTTCTAGCGTCTAAAAGAATAGTTTGGTATATAGATAGTATAATTTAGTGTATAGCACAATGAGAATAAAATTCAAAAATATCCAGATAGGGCTTGTCGTAATGATTAAAGCCCTATTTTTTGGTGTATAAGGATAATATGAATATTATACAAAGAGTAAAGGTGTATACGAAAGCGAGGAATATAGATGAATAATAATATAGGTGTAATTGGCCTATCTGTCATGGGCATGAACCTAGCCTTAAATATGGCAGACAAGGGCTACAAGGTTTCTATCTACAACAGGACGACTTCAGTTGTGGATGATGTAATGAGGGACCATGGGCATGAAAATTTTACCCCAACTTATGACCTTAGACAATTTGTCAACTCACTAGAAAGCCCAAGGAGGGTCTTTCTCATGATCAAGTCTGGCAAGCCTATTGATATGGTGATAGACCAGTTGATAAATCTACTAGACGAAGGAGATATCATAATAGACGGTGGTAATTCATTTTTCAAGGACACTATCAGGAGGACGAATTACCTAAAGGAAAAAAATATACACTACCTAGGAGTGGGTATATCAGGTGGTGAGGAAGGTGCTAGGTTTGGTCCAGCTATAATGCCTAGTGGTGACAGCAAGGCCTATGAATATGTCAAGGATATATTTGAAAATATATCAGCCAAGGCCTATGGAGAAGCCTGCTGTAAGTATATCTCTACTGGAGGATCTGGCCACTATGTCAAGATGGTCCACAATGGTATAGAGTATGGAGATATGCAGCTGATCAGTGAGGCCTATATGCTACTAAGGGATGTGGGAGGCATGGACAATGCCCAGATACAGGAGGTATTTGAGGCCTGGAACAAGAGCGAGCTAGAGAGTTATCTGATAGAAATAACTGCAAATATACTAAAGGTCAAGGAGGCGGACGGCTCCTACCTAGTAGATAAGATTATGGACAAGTCAGCCCAGAAGGGTACAGGCAAGTGGACCAATTTAGAGGCCATAGACCTAGGCGTAGATGTGTCAGTAATCACTGCAGCCCTAAATGCTAGATATATGTCTGGCCTAAAGGATGAGAGGGTCAAGATGGAAGGCATAATAGGCAAGAACCAGCCTGAATTTGCAGGTAAGAAGGACATCTTGGATGTGATGGGACTTTCAAGGCAGGACCTTGTTGACATAGTCAAAAATAGCCTATACGCTTCCAAGATTGTATCCTATGCCCAGGGCTTCAAGCTGCTTAGTGCAGCAGAGGCCGAATATGGTTGGGATTTGAATTTTGCAGAAATAGCCAAGATATTTAGGGGTGGATGTATAATTAGGGCCAAGTTCCTAAACGATATATCGGCAGCCTTTGACCAGGACAAGGGTGTGGAGAATTTGTTGATGACAGACTTCTTCTCAAAGGAAATTAATGATAGGCTAGCAGACTTAAGAAAGCTAGTGGCTATTGGGGCCATGGGTGGTATACCGATAACTGCTATGTCAGCAGCCTTGGCTTATGTGGATACGTATAGGTCATCAAGACTAGGTGCTAATATGGTACAGGCACAGAGGGATTATTTTGGGGCCCATACATTTGAAAGAGTAGATGTAGATGGAGTATTCCATCATGATTGGATAGGTGAACATGAAAAATAAGGGAATAATAATATTTGGAGGAACAGGGGATTTAGCTTATAGAAAGCTACTTCCTGCTTTATACAATTTGCATTGCCTAGGGCTACTACCAGATGACTACAAGATAGTAGGTGTTGGTAGGAGAGACTATAGCAATGAAGACTATATTGAGATTATAAAAAAGTGGACTAGTGAATTTTCTAGACTCAAGTATACAGAAGAGGATTTTATTGCCTTTTCAAAGAGGATTATCTACTACCAGATGGATATGACTAAGGTTGCCAAGTACAGAGACCTATTGGCTGACCTAGATTATGTAAATGGTAGGACAGAGAGTGGATGGACCTATTATTATGCAGTTCCGCCTAAGATTTTCGGCTTTATAACTGACGGAATCAGGCTGGCAGGATGTCCTCTAAAGGGTGCCAAGGTAATAATAGAAAAGCCATTTGGTGATACTATGGATGCAGCAGAGTATATTTACAAGAATTTGAAACAGTGCTTCTCACAAGAAAATATATTCTTTATAGACCACTACCTAGGCAAGGAAATGATAATAAATATAATGACCCTAAGATTTGCCAATGCCATCTTCGGAGGTATATGGAATAGGGACTTTATAGAAAAGGTGGAAATAAATGCCTTTGAAGAGGTAGGAATAGGCACTAGGGGTGGTTACTATGATAAGAGTGGAGCCATGGTGGACATGGTACAAAACCACCTATTCCAGATTTTATCTATAGTGGCTATGGAAAAGCCAGTAGATGATTCAGCTGAGGCCATAAAGGATGCCCAGACTAGGTTATTCAAAGAATTAAAGGATATAGAGGACCCTCACAAGATAGACCAAATTTTGGTCATGGGCCAGTATAAGGGTTACCTAGAAGAAGATAAGGTAGATCCAGAATCTACTACAGAGACATATGTTTCTCTTAAGATGGCTGTAGAAAACGACAGGTGGAGGGGGGTTCCTTTCTACTTGAGAACAGGCAAGAAGATGGGCCAGAAGAAGAGTGAGGTAGTAATTACCTTCAAGTCTACTGGTGAGGGTGTCCAGCCGAATAAGCTGGTAATAGAGATACAGCCTGACGAGGGTGTCAAACTGGACTTCAATATAAAGAAGCCGGGAACAGAAAACACAGTAGAAAAGGTTGATATGGACTTCTGCCAGAGTTGTGTACTAGAAAACAGACAGAATACACCAGAAGCCTATGAGAGACTTTTGATGGCAGCCATGAATGAGGATAGGAGCCTATTCTCACAGTGGAACCAGATAGAGATGTGCTGGAAGTACATCAATAGAATAATAAAAATATACCATAGGTTCTCTGACAAGCTACACATATATGAGCCAGGCCAGGAAGGTCCTATAAATAATTTTTAATCGATACACAAAGAGACAAAAATGTACTATAATATAAGGATGGTGCATATGATATAAAAAATTACATTTTAAAAGTTAGACAGGAAGACAAATTTGGAGGTAGAAAAATGAGTGAAGTTAAGGTGCATGATATAGTTATAATCGGTAGTGGACCAGGAGGTATGACAGCTGGTATTTACGGTGGAAGAGCAGAGTTGGATACAATGATCTTGGAAAAGAACTTCCATGGTGGCCAGATGGTTTCTACTACAGAGATAGAAAACTATCCAGCCCTACCAGATACTAATGGCATCCAGCTGTCAAATGATATGTTGGCCCATGCCAAGAAGTTTGGTGCAAAGATTGACTACAAGGGAGTAGATTCAATAGAAGTACTAGAAGATGGTACAAAGAAGTTGATGGCAGGTGGTGAAGAAATCTTAACTAAGACAGTCATCCTATCCATGGGATCTACACCAAGAAAGTTGGGTCTAGACAAGGAAGATAAGTTTACAGGGAGAGGCCTAGGTTACTGTGCAACATGTGATGGTGGCTTCTATAGAAACAAGGTAGTAGCAGTAAACGGTGGTGGAGACACAGCTGTTGAAGATGCCCTATACCTATCAAGGATAGCATCTAAGGTATACCTAATCCATAGAAGGGATGAACTAAGAGCCAACAAGACACTACAGACAAGGCTAGCAGAGTCAAATGTAGAGGTTGTATGGAATAGCACAATCAAGGAAATCTTAGGCGAAGAAAAGTTGACAGGTGTAATAACTGTAGACAAGACTGACCAGTCAGAGAGGACTATAGAGCTAGACGGGCTATTTGTAGCCATAGGTGGAATACCTACTTCAGGTCTAGTAGATGGCTTGGTTGAATTAAACCCACAGGGCTACATAGTCACTGATGAAGATTGTCAGACAAGTGTAGATGGTATCTATGCGGTTGGTGATATCAGGGTCAAGTCTCTAAGACAGGTAATAACAGCAGCTGCAGATGGGGCTATAGCAGTTCATGCAGCAGAAAAATATATACTAGAGCACCAGTAAGGCTATAGGGACACTAGTCCTATTAGCAGTAAGAAATAAAAATTTAAAGCTTAGAAGAGCTTATACAAGTAAGGACCGAAGATTCAGAAATGAATCCTCGGCCCTTTTTAAGTATATTTATTTTGTGGTATATATCTAGCCCAAGAGGACTTCTAAAAGTATTTTTAGACCTATACCTATCAGGATAAGTTTTCCTCTTCCATGCTCTTGACTCCTTAATCATGTTTTCACCTATAAGGGCCAATAGTTTATTATTCTTGTACTTCTTGTGTAGGGGTACTAGTAGCAGGTTCGCTACTAGGAAGGCTATTTTCTCCAACCTTGTCTTTAGAGTTAGTCTTGCTAGGCTCTAGGTCAGCCTTTGTCAGCTTTTTACCTGAGTTTGCATCTACCATTACTGTCTCAGTGTTTTTGATATCTCCATCATACAATTTGAATGAGAACACATTCTTGCCGTTTTTTGCAAACAGCCTATATGAAAGGACCTGAGAATACTTTTTGCTAGAAGCCTTCGCAGCAGTACTTGCAGCCTCGTCCACATCCATAACTGGTACAAAGTCTAGTAGGTTGGCCTTGGCTTCAGCAGAGGCTGGTCCATTTTCTGTTTTTCCTAGTATATCACCAGTCTGGGCATCTATAGTCAATACCTGGCTGATGCCCTTCTTTGATATTACATCTAGGGTATATATGTACTTCTTTTCAGTCTGGTCCTTTTGCTTGTCGTCCTTGCTATCATCAGATTTTACATGTATTTCTTTTTCTCCTAGACTGACAGAAGCCACACTGCCCGCCTTTTCTACTGTTGTGAATTTTAGCAGAGCAGCTTGTAGTCCTATTAGTTTTTCGGATTTTAGCTCATTTACTAGGCTAGGTCCTGTTGGTTCCTGCTCATTACTAGAGCCAGACTTCTTATTGCCACATCCAACCAAAGATACAGCCAATATAGAGCACATTGAAAGTGCCAACAAATTTTTTCCTATTTTTTTTCTTATATTATTTTTTGAAGTTTTCATATGTCCCTCCTCATCAAATTTTAATAAATAATACGTATATTATACTATACTAAAATCTAAAAGTCAGTAAAGTACTAAAAAAAAGTTTGAGCATATGGTATAATAGTCAGATAAAGAGAATAAATCCATTAGCTTGGTGGAAGGAGAAAAAAGTGAAAATAGTAATAATAGGTGGAGGAAAGGTTGGTTCTAAACTGTCTGAAGAATTGTCTAATGAGTCTCATGATGTAACAGTGATAGAGAAGGATGTAGATGTAATCAACAGGATAAATTCTAACCAAGATGTCGCCTGCATAAACGGAAATGCTATTAACTATGAGATCCAAAAGGAGGCCGGTGTAGAGAGTGCTGACCTGCTGATAGGATGTACCTCATCTGATGAAATAAATATGTTTTCTTGCCTATTTGCAAAGAAATTAGGAGCAAAGAATACTATAGCCAGAGTCAGAAATCCCGAATACTATAACCAGTTAAATTACATAAAGGAAGAACTAGGTCTAAGCATGGTAATAAATCCTGAGTACGTTGCAGCTAATGTAATTTCAAGGATATTGAGGTTCCCGTCTGCAATTAAGGTAGAAACGTTTGCCAAGGGTAAGGTCGAATTAATGGAGTTTAAAATATATGAAAATTCTAAACTACCAGGTATGCAGATGAAAGACTTGGTAGGAACTTTTGGTGTAAAAATACTTGTTTGCGCAGTGCAGAGGAAAGAAGATGTATTTATACCAGATGGAAATTTTAGCTTTGAACCAGGTGATAAGCTAAGTATAGCGGGTAGTCATGCAGACTTGGAAAAGTTCCTAAAGAGGGTAGGTGGTCTCAAGAGAAAGGTCAAGACCGTCATGATAATAGGTGGGGGCAAGATAGCCTATTACCTATGCAAGAGTCTTGAAAATATAAATATTAAGACAAAGATTATAGAAAGAGACCTAAAGACCTGCCATTTCTTGGCCCAGCACCTAGCTAGGGTAGATATAATACACGGGGATGGTACGGACAACCAGCTCTTGGAGGAGGAAGGAATCAATGATGTAGATGCCTTTGTATCTCTGACAGGTATAGATGAGGAAAATATCATTATGTCCATGTATGCAAATTCCAAGGGAGTTTCAAAGGTTATTACCAAGATTAGTCAATCTACCTTCAAGGATATGACAGATACCTTCAATCTAGATACGGTGATATCACCTAAAGAGTTGACATCTACAAGGATACTCCAATATGTCAAGGCTATGAATAACTCATACGGCAGCCAGTTGAACTCTCTATACAGGATAGTAAACGACAAGGTAGAGGTTCTGGAATTTTCAGTAAATGCTACTGGTAGGATAGTAAATCAACCGCTTAGGGATTTGAAATTTAAAAAGGGGATGCTGATTGCTTGTATAGTGCGTGATGGCAAGATTATAATACCAGGTGGCGACGACAGGATCCTGGTTGGAGATAATATTATAATTGTGACTTCAAGCCTTAGGATAGCTGATATAGAGGACATATTAAAGCGAAATGTATAGGTTTATTTAGGAGAATTGAGATGAATTATGAGATGATGGCTTATGTTCTGATGAATATAGCCAAGGTAGAAGGTTTTTTAATGTTTATACCTACCATAGTATCCCTTGTGTATGGAGAAAAGGATGTGGCTATCAGGATATTTGAGATAGCCGTGGTCTTAGTTCTTGTTGGCAAGATATTTACAATAAAAAAGCCTAGTAAGTCTGAGCTATTTATCAAAGATGGACTATTGATAGTTGGTTTGGCCTGGATAATATTTTCTGTGATAGGGGCCATGCCCTATTATTTGACAGGGAGTATAACTAGTATAGTTGATGCTTTTTTTGAGACCGTGTCTGGTTTTACGACTACAGGTTCTACTATATTGACAGACATCGAGTCCCTGCCCATGGGAATTCTTTTTTGGAGGTCATTTACCCACTGGATAGGTGGCATGGGTGTATTGGTATTTGTAATGGCTATAATACCACTGTCAGGTGGAAATACCATGAATATAATGAAGGCGGAGGTACCTGGTCCTACAGTTGACAAGTTAGTTCCTAAGACCAAGCAGACAGCCAAGATCCTCTACCTGATTTATATAGCGATGACTGCCTTAGAAGTAATTTTGTTGATGCTTGGTGGTATGCCTTTTATAGATAGCCTGACAAATTCTTTTTCTACTGCTGGTACAGGTGGTTTTTGTATGAAGGCAGACAGTATAGGTTTTTATGACAGTGCCTATATAGATGGTGTAGTTACGGTATTCATGATATTATTTGGGATAAACTTCAACCTTTTCTATCTTGTGTTACTTAAGAATTTCAAACGTATATTCAAGAGTGAGGAGTTGAGGACCTATATAAAGATTATAGCTGTAGCTATTGCCTTGATTACTTGGAATATACACGGTATGTATGGTGGTGTATTGAAGTCATTTAGGTATGCATCCTTCCAAGTTGCTACCATAATAACTACTACAGGTTTTATGACTGCTGATTTTAACCTATGGCCTACATTTTCCAAGGCTATATTGCTGTCCTTGATGATAATCGGTGCCTGCGCAGGTTCCACAGGTGGTGGTGTAAAAGTATCGAGGGTATTGATTACCTTTAAATATATAAAGTCAGAGATAAAAAAGGTCATTCAGCCTAGGTCTATAAGTAATATAACCATGGATGAAAAGCTGATAGATGATACAATGACGAAAAATATATCAGCCTATCTATTGATATACCTTGTAATTATGGCAGTTTCATTTATACTGATAACTTTGAACGAGTTTGATATTGAAACATCTCTGACATCTGTTGTAACCTGCCTTAATAATGTTGGTCCGGGCTTGGGTAATTTGGTAGGTCCTACAGGCAACTTTTCGACATTTTCGCCCTTTTCGAAGTTGGTCTTAACTCTTGACATGCTATTGGGTAGGTTGGAAATATTCCCAATTTTATTCTTATTTAGTCCAAGAATATTCAAGAGACGTTTTTAACAAATTTTAAAAACAAATACGAACGTTTTCACAAGAAAGTCTATAATAATGTGAGGTATTGTATACATTTTTATAGACTTTTATTTTTTTGTATGATATAATTTTTAAGTAATAGGCAGTCTTGCTAGTTCTGCTTATTACACTAGTTATTTACAATAAGTGTGGATATGTGTATACATATAGATATACACTCCTTCTGCTCTTAGTGGTATAATAGATATTAGGTAAAGATAGCAGTAATAAGAAAGGACTAAAAGATATGTTAACAGCAATTACAGGAATAAACTGGGGCGATGAAGGCAAGGGCAGGATGGTTGACCTGCTGTCAGAGGACTATGATATAGTTGTTAGATACCAAGGTGGTAATAATGCAGGACATACAGTAGTAAATGAGAGGGGTAAGTTTATCTTGAACCTACTTCCGTCTGGAATTTTGCGTTCTGATGTTGTAAATATAATTGGTAACGGGGTGGTTGTGGATATCAAGCACCTAGTTGGTGAGATTAGCAAGTTGAAAGAAGCTGGCATAGTAATTACACCGGAGAACCTAAAGTTGAGTGACAGGGCAGTAATAGTAATGCCTTACCATGTAGACCAGGATTGTTTAGAAGAAGAGAGATTGGCAGATGCCAAGTTTGGCTCTACAAAGAGGGGAATAGCACCAGTCTATGGTGATAAATATATGAAGAAGGCTATCAGGTTAGGTGAACTATTAGATAGTGAAGAGGACCTAAAGGAAAGACTAAGGGGTATTATCGAATGGAAGAACCTGATGATAGAAAAGGGATATAAAAAAGCCCCTATAAAGTTTGAGGATATGTGGTCCTACCTAAAGGAATATGGCGATATAATAAAGGACTTTATATGTGATACAGGCCTATATTTAAACCAGGCCAATAATGATGGTAAGAATATAATGTTTGAGGCCCAGTTAGGAGCCTTGAGGGATATAGATTTTGGTATATATCCATTTACATCATCATCTTCAACAATAGCACCATATGCACCTATAGGAGCAGGGGTACCTAATTTGAAGCTTACAAATTCTGTAGGTATAATGAAGGCATATTCTACTTGTGTGGGAGAAGGTCCTTTTACTGCAGAAATGTTTGGAGACAAGGCAGAAGAGTTACGTAAGGCAGGTAATGAGTACGGTGCTGCTACTGGAAGACCTAGAAGAGTCGGTGGATTTGATATATTGGCTTCAAGGTATGGGGTTAGAGCACAGGGATCTGACGTAATCGCCCTTACAAAACTAGATGTTCTATCATACATGGAAGAGATACCTGTATGTGTAGCATATAAGTTTGGTGACCAGATCTTGGATGAGTTCCCAATAGGTGAGAAACTCTTCAAGGCTGAGCCAGTATATGAATACAAAAAGGGTTGGATGAAGGACATATCTGGATGCAGAGTCCTAGAAGACCTACCTCAGGAGGCTATTGACTATATCAAGTACCTAGAAGAGGTAGTGGACTGCAAGATTAAATATGTATCTGTGGGTCCAGAAAGAGAACAATATATAACAATGCCTTAGTAGGGCTATAAATTTTATAAATAAAAGTGTAAGTAGGCGAGTAAACATGTTTTTGCATGTCTACTCGCTGTCTAATTTAAATAATAATTTTTGGAGGAATAATATGAAGAATACTTATGAATCACCATTGACTTCTAGATATGCAAGCCAGGAGATGCAGGCCTTGTTTTCTCCTGATAAAAAGTTTAAGACTTGGAGAAAGCTATGGATAGCCCTAGCTGAATCTGAAATGGAGCTGGGAATAGATATTAGTCAGGATCAGATTGATGAATTGAAAAAATACCAGGACGATATAAACTATGATGTGGCCAAGGCGAGGGAAAAAGAGGTAAGGCACGATGTAATGAGTCATGTATATGCCTATGGTGTCCAGTGTCCTAAGGCTGCAGGTATAATCCACCTGGGCGCAACATCATGCTTTGTGGGTGATAATACAGATTTGATAATAGACTATGAGGCCCTAGAGCTGATAAAAAAGAGGTTGGTAAAGGTTATATCAGTATTGTCAAAATTTGCAGACGACTACAAGGACCTGCCAACTCTTGGTTTTACCCATTTCCAGCCAGCCCAGCCTACAACTGTGGGTAAGAGGGCTAGCCTGTGGATACAAGACTTCCTGTTTGACTTAGAGACTTTGGAGGACTTCTTACAGAGAAAGAGGTTAAGAGGGGTTAAGGGCACTACAGGAACACAGGCATCCTTCCTTGAATTGTTTGATGGAGACTTCGAAAAGGTCAAGGAACTTGACAAGACAGTGGCCAAGAAGATGGGATATGATGATGTATTCGCAGTCACAGGCCAGACATATTCTAGAAAGTTTGATAGTAAGGTGGTAAATATTCTGGCAGGTATTGCCCAGTCCGCTACAAAGTTTTCAAACGATATTAGACTACTACAGCACCTAAAAGAGATTGAAGAACCCTTTGAGAAAAATCAGATAGGCTCATCTGCTATGGCATATAAGAGAAATCCTATGAGAAGTGAGAGAATAGCAGCCTTAGCTAGATATGTCATCGCTGATACTATTAATCCAGCTATGACGGTAGCAGGCCAGTGGTTTGAGAGAACACTAGATGATTCGGCTAATAGGAGAATATCAGTTCCAGAAGCCTTCCTAGCTACGGATGCAGTACTTAACCTATGCGCTAATGTAAGCGACGGTCTAGTGGTCTATCCCAAGGTGATAGAACAAAGATTGATGAAGGAGCTACCTTTTATGGCTACTGAAAATATAATGATGGATGCTGTGAAGAGAGGGGGCAATAGGCAGGACCTTCACGAAAGGATAAGAGTACACTCATTAGCTGCTGCTAAGGTAATTAAAGAAGAGGGTGGTTCAAACGACCTAGTGGACAGGATAGCAGGGGACCCTAGCTTCGGAATTACTAAGGAAGAAATCCTAGAAGTCCTAAGGCCAGAACTGTATACTGGTTGCGCAGGTCTGCAGGTGACAGACTTTATAGAAAATGTGGTAAAGCCTATGCTAAAGGACGAAGAGGCTATAGAAATAGCAGAATTGACAGTATAGTGTAGTAGCTCATAGTATGATATAATATTAATAATACTAAAAATATATTAGAAATTATAGCAAAATAATATAAAAATGGAGGTGCATCCTATGAAAGATTTCAAGCTAGCAATTTGTCAGATGAAGACAGGGGCAGACAAGGTGGCAAATATAGACAAGGCTATAGATATGATAGGCCAGGCTGCTAAAAATGGAGCCAGCCTAGTAGTCTTGCCGGAAATATTTAATTCTCCATATGATAACAAGTGCTTCCATGAATATGCAGAGGTATATCCAGGGCGGACTTCCCAGGCTATGATGGAGATGGCCAAGAAGTATGGAATCTATCTGTTGGCTGGATCTATACCTGATAGGGATGGTGATAGGGTCTACAATACAGCCTACTTCTACGACAGGAGTGGAAGTATGATAGCTAGGCATAGGAAGATGCACCTCTTTGATATTGATGTCAAGGGTGGCCAGTACTTCAAAGAGAGCGATGTCCTATCAGCTGGAGATGACTTTTGTCTAGTCGATACAGACCTAGGAAAGATAGGTGTTGGGATTTGCTATGACGTGAGGTTTCCTGAATATTTTAGGATTCTAGCCAAGGAGGGGGCAGAGTGTATCCTCCTTCCAGCAGCCTTCAATATGACTACAGGACCGGCCCACTGGGAATTGTCGCTTAGGATGAGGGCTCTAGACAACCAGGTATATATGGTTGGGGCATCAGGGGCTAGGGATACCAGTGCATCATATATATCCTATGCAAATTCAAGAGTGATAGACCCATGGGGTAGTGTAATTGCCCAGGCTGGTGAAGAAGAGACTATATTATATGCAGACATAGTAGGTCAGAGGGTGAGTGACATTAGGGACCAGCTGCCACTTCTCAAGCATAGAAGGCTAGATATGTATTCAGTAGACAAGAAGTTTACAGATAAAAAATAAGACGAAATTTATAATATATACTTTATGGATAAAAAAGTCTAATTAAAGTAAAAAAATATTGAAAATAAGTCTACTTTAAGTTATAATATACGAAAATCAAATAAAAATAAAAGGGAGGTCTTTTATGTTATCTAGTAAGGAAATAAGAGCCCTGAGCAGGGAACAGCTCAAAGGGAATTGGTCGAAGTTTATATTGATTAACCTAGTTAATTTGCTTGCAGTGGGAGTTTGTACCTACTTATCAGTTAGGCGAGGAATGCCATATATGAATGTGGTACAAATTTTAATACAGGTATTTGTAACTCTTGGTACTTATAAGCTAATGTTAGACCTAGCTAATGGACAGGAATTTAGGTTCTCAAACTTTTGGCAACCAAAGAGGGTCTATATAAGATATCTAATAGTAAGTATATTATTGGCTGTTTTGATAGCAATTATAAATGTAATTGTAGGAGTTATTCTAGGCGCTATCGGTTTATCCATGATGATAGGAAATGCCACTAGTGGATCACTAACTTTCCTTGGTGGCCTAACATTAGGTTCCATAGTTATGGTTGTGGTTATTGGTTTGATTGCAAGTATTATAAATATCTACATTCAGTTGACATACCAAATGACAGAGCTAATAGTAATAAAGAACCACGACGATATAGGAGCAATAGATTCTCTAACATATTCTAGAAAAATTATGTATGGCTACAAGTGGAGATTGTTTAAGTTGTGCCTATCATTCATAGGCTGGGCAATATTATCGATTGCCAGTTTGGGAATAGGTTTACTATGGTTGTCATCATACATATACATGTCAATAACTAATTTCTATCTAGAGTTGTTGAAGGAGAGGGAAGAGCTAGCAAGAGACCTTAACCTAGTTGATGCAGAGACTATATCAACATATAGGACTTTTGTAAATCAACTAACACCAGCAGAATATACATCATCCAAGGATGAAGAGGTTGTTGAACCAATAATACTTGAATTAGGAGCAGGAACTAGTGAAGGAGACGAATCAAGTGTTAGTGATAGTAAACTTACAAATGCTGAGGGCCAGGAAGTAGATTCTAATGATGATGACAGTAGCAAAGATGATGGTGAAAATGAAATATAAGGTATAGATGATATTGAGCTAATTATTATTGATTAAAAAAATGGCTACAGGGAATATTTTTTTCTTGTAGCCCTTTTTTTGTGTAAAATTAAGTAATACCCTAAAAATAGTTAATAAATTGCCGAAAATATTGAATTTTATTATCACTGATTTGGTGTTAAAATATTAATAGAGATAATTTTATTTTGAAATTTAGTATCAATATCAATTATTTGTGCTATAATTATTGTAGGGATAATTTTATTTTGAAATTTAGTATCAATATCAACTATTTGTGTTATAATTATTGTAGGGATTATTCAGTGCACGCTATTGAGGTTATTCAATATGCGATAAAAATAAGTATAATACCTGAATTTTAACGCATATTAAACTAGTTTAGAAGATATGAAGGGGGTGATTTTATGAGATATATTTACATCATAATAGGTATATTGTCGGTGATATTGGGGGGGATAGGAGTTTTGTTACCAGTTTTGCCGACAGTTCCTTTTTTGCTTTTAGCTTCTTTTTGCTTTGCAAAAGGATCTGATAGGTTTAACACTTGGTTTAAATCTACAAATCTTTATAAAAACAATTTGGAGTCTTTTGAAAAAAACAAGTCCATGACTAAAAAGACTAAGTGGAAGATACTAATATTTGCGTCTGTAATGTTGTTATTTGTATTTTTTAGGTATGATATTTTGCCTATGAGAATATTTATAGTTACCTTAATAGCCTTTAAATATTATTATTTTTTGAAAGTTATAAAGACAGTAGATGGAGGTGATTGTCATCGATAGGTTGTTGGGTCAATCAAAAAAAGAGAGATTGACTAGGTTTGATAGAAAAAAAATAAGAAATAGACAAGTATCACAAAATACTAGGAAACAAGATAATAAGAGGAATTTTAATAAATCTTTAATGAGAACAATAGTATCTCTAGTAGCAGTTGTGAGTTTACTATTGGGGACACTTCCAATTACGAGTGCCATAGGGCCTTCAGACGGTATATATAAGGTAAAGTTATCATTGATGAAGAAGTACGATGAAGAAAAATCAATGGGAAACGGTGCCTTTGTACCGGAAGGATTCATAAGTGTGTCGGCTGGTAAGGCCAAGATAAGGATAAAAATGGTTCCTCTTACAGCCTTTAATTTTAGGGGCTATCTTAGTGAATTGAAGGTAAAGGACAAGCCTGCGACTGTTTTGACTAGGTATGATGAGTATGACGTATATAATAATCCCAAGGATGGTAAGGATGCTAGATTTAAGGGAGTGAAATATCCTAAAGAAATGGAATTTGATGTCGAGTGGGGAGAAAAAGATATACCTGTTCAGGTATATGTACCTGTTATGGGAGAAATGGCCAGTGGGGAACAGAAGGCTAGATTGAGGATACAATGGCCTTCAAATCCAGACTCTGCCAAGGTGTCCTCAATAAATTTTGACTCTTCATCTAATTTAGAGGCATCTGATGATACAAGTGAGACAGTCAATAATGCCTACCAGTCAAAGGACAACAGAAATTTGCCACCACTGGAAAAGGGAGAGAATATAAATCTGGAACCGGGCTATTATAAGTTGAATGTCAGCCTCTACCATGAAAGGGAGGACAGGCTTTCTATGGGAAATAATGCCATGATTCATGATGCAGAGCTCTTGTCCAAGGATGGCAAGTATACATTTTTGTTGGGCAGTACGTCTATGGAGGTTTCTAATATTATAGCTTCCTTAGTTTCTCTACAGATTAGGGATGACAATGCCTACTATCATTTTGCAGAGCCACATGCCTTTGACCTAACTATACCAGGGGAACAGGACAAGAGACCTGAGGTATTTAGTTTTGATCTAGTACGTAAGGACCCCATGATCTATGTAAAGGTCGATCCAAAGGTCAAGCCTATGGGAGAAGTTCCTGTTGGTGCTAGGTTGAAGATAGATTGGTCTACTATAAAGAAGTCAGAAGAGGCTGATACAGTCTTGTACAAAAAAATGAAAAATGGTACTCCTAGAAAGAAGTTTGATCCTAAGGAAACAATCCACAAGATTTTGCCGGAAGGATTTGAACTCTTGGCTGAACCTGGAGCCTTCAAGGAGAATATTGTATTCAAGGCCAATCCAGTCACTGGAGGAACTAGTTTTCAGAAGGTAACTCAAAAGTTTGGTAGGGGAACTGCCATGAAGATATACGAGTTTAAGATAGAAAATGACTATGGTGTACCAACCAAGCCATCCAAGATGGTGACAATAAAGGCCAAGATACCTTCAAATGTAGTGAATCCTAAGGTTTATAGGTTGACTGATATGGCAGAAATGAATACATCTGTTTCTGGTGAGCATACTATATTTACTACGGATACATATGGTGAGTTTGCCTTTGTTGCTAGTGGTGGAGCCAAGGCTTCCAACCAGCTAAATAATGGTAATAATGTGAAGAAAAGCCCATCAAATGCAGTTGCCAGGTCAAATAATTCTAAGTCAAATAGCAAGTCCAAAAAGAATGACAAGAATAAGAATAGCGACAAGAAAAAAGACAAGGGTGTAAAAAGCAGCACGCCAGCATCTATAAGTCAGTTAAAGAATGAAGCAACTGATTTTTCCAACAATGCACAGGTCAATGAGCCTGATCAGACAAAAGAGGCCAACAAGGTTCAGAAGCCATTGAAGGCTAGGGAAAATCCAAAGGTTATCTTTTATTGCATACTGATACTTGGAGCTATAATTTCTGGTTCAGTATATGTATATATCAAGTTCAGCAAACACTTGCTTTACGAAATGAAGTACAACGAATACTTGAGGAAGAAAGTAGCAGAATTTAATAGGGTAAAGGATATATTATAAGAAAAGGTGGGGGATAGGATATAATGCAATCTATATACAAGAAAATATTTGGCAAGCTGTCAATATTAGCCTTCATCTTGGCAATATGCCTACATATGTTTACGGGGATTTCTTTTGCAGGTGAGGTCTATACAGCAAATGCTCATGGCCACTATTCACATCCGGTAACGGGTACTATAGAGGATCCTGGTAACAATCCAGGTATAGGTGAAGGAATGGTGTCAAATACAGTTTTTGGTACTGCCCTGATAGAGAAGGATGATGACGGCAAGTTATATGCTACAGTTAGGTACAATTTGAGGGATAAAATCAGTAAGTTTACCTTCAATGTACAGAATAAGGGAGATAATGGTTGGACAGAGGTTTCATATCAGGAAACTCAAAATGCGGTTACGACAGGAGATTTTAGGTTTGAGATACCATCGGCTGATTGCGTGGTTAGGGCTACATTTTTTGTTGGTCCCATGTCTAGGTCGGTTGTATTTTACATAGACTTTGATGACCTACAGGCAGGAAATACAGATTTCAAGGCCTTGGTGTCTACAAACAGCTCTAGTCAGTCATCTGCTGGAGGTGAATCTAATTCATCTAGTCAGTCTTCGTCAAATAATGGTTCAAATACAAGCAATAATACAAGTTCGGACACTAGAACAAGTAGTAATACTAGCTCAAACAGTTCAAGTAATTCTGCTAGTAAAACTGGTGGAACTAGCTCACATGACAAGGCAAAGGCTTTGATGAATTCAGCCAATAAAGTAACTCCGAAGGCTGGAACTAGCAATGGAAATGGAGTAGTACCACCTTCTAATGGAGAGGACGATAAAAAGATAAACCAGGGTGACCTAGGTTACGACCATGGTCTGCTAACAAACAAAGATTTTGGAGATAGCAAGACCCTTATGGATGGTAGGGATTCAAAAGATGCCCCTTGGGGAATAGTTACTAAGGTCTTATTTACAGTAATCGTAGTCTTAGTGGCTGTTGTATTGGCTGTATTAATTTTTGGTGCTCTTGCCCTAGTTTTAGGTTTTAACTATATAAAGAGAAAGAATGACTCTATATCTGATAGCTTGGACAGTCAGGGATTTGAATTTGATGAATTGGAAGACAGGGAAATTTTGTGTGAGCCAAGTGAGGTGACAAGTTATGAATAAGAAGATGCGTTTTTTAAGTATGTTCTTGTGTCTAGTGGCTTGTCTGCTTGGTGGATGCGTCAACCAGCATCCAGAGGGTTCCAAGGACAAGGTCCAAGACCTTAGACAGGTTACCAAGATCAAAAATCCAAAGGTAATAGCTACGTCCATGGCCACTGTCTATATACTAGAAAAGTTAAATGTAGACCTGATTGGTGTTCCGGATAGCAAGGTGGACAAGCTGCCAGACAGGTACAAGGGCAAGCCTACTGTAGGCATGGCCATGGCTCCAGAAATTGAGAAGATAGAGACTATGAATCCCGATTGGATTTTTTCTCCAGTCAGCCTAGTCAGTGACCTAGAGCCAAAATATGAAAATGCAGGCCTGAGGTTTGGTTTTTTGAACTTGAACAATATACCAGGTATGTACAAGTCCATAGAGGACATGGGCGTAATCCTAGACAGGGAAAAAGAGGCCAAGGCCTTGATAGACGAATACCAGGCCTTTATGAAAGACTATAAGGAAAAACACAAGAATATGAAAAAGAAAAAGGTCCTAGTCTTGATGGGCTTACCGGGATCCTATGTAGTAGCGACTGACAAGTCTTATGTTGGTTCCCTAGTAGAGCTGGCAGGCGGAGAGAATATATACAAGTCTGACAAAGACCAGTTTATTAATGTTACGACAGAAGACATGTTGAAGAAAAATCCAGAAATAATCCTTAGAACAGCCCATGCCCTACCAGATGAGGTAAAGGAAATGTTCTTTAAGGAATTTAAAACAAACCAGATTTGGTCTAAGTTTGATGCAGTTAAAAATGACAAGGTCTATGATTTGGACTACAAAAAATTTGGTATGTCAGCAAAGTTTACATATCCAAAAGCCTTACAAGACTTAGGTAAGATATTTGAAACAGGAGGTGATAAGTAGTGAAGTCTAAAAAATTTAAATTTGGTCTTTCCAAATTTCTGGCGGGAAATGATAGAAGGGAAAAGCCAATTAATAATACCAGGAAGGCCCTAGCTTTTATTATCACCCTGATATTATTGGTAATAGTATTTTTTATAGCAGCTACTTCAGGTAGTATAAACGTGGGATTTGGTAAATTATTGAGAGGGCTATTTGTAAAATTAGACCAGGATGTGGTAGCCATATGGGATTTAAGGTTCCCAAGAATAGTAATATCTATTTTGGCTGGTGCAGCCATATCGGTATCAGGTGTCCTATTACAGGCAGTTATGAAAAATCCTCTAACTGACCCGGGGATTATAGGTATATCATCAGCGGCATCATTGGTGTCAGTCTTGGTAAGTACTATGTTCCCAGCACTATATTTTTCTATTCCATTTTTCTCGGTTGCAGGAGGTCTTTTGGCCTACCTATTGATATATTCATTGGCCTGGGATGGTGGAGTAAACCCTGTAAAGTTGATACTAGTGGGTGTTGCCTTAAATATGACCTTTACAGGTATTAGCGAATTTTGTAAGGCCTTTGCAGGTGGTGGAGCCAATCTGAGCAAGGTCCAGTCCATAGTAGAAGGAAATATTACCCAGAGGACTTGGGCAGATGTAAATATGCTATTTTGGTATGTATTGATAGGTCTGATTCTGGCTTTTTGTCTATACAAAAAATGCGACCTACTTTCTCTAGAGGATAAGACAGCCAGGGGTCTGGGTGTCAACGTAGATAGGGATAGGTTTATAGTAGCCCTAGTGGCAATTATCTTGGTAAGTATATCGACAGCCCTAGTAGGTGTGATAGGATTTTTAGGTCTTATAGTTCCTCATATGGCCAAGATGCTAGTGGGAAGTGAGCATAGGTTCAAGATACCATATACAATGTTACTTGGGGCCTTTGTATTCCTTCTATGCGATACTATAGGAAGGACTATGGTGGCACCTTATGAAATACCAGCATCGATTATGATGTCAATTATAGGTGCTCCATTCTTTATCTTCCTTCTAAAGCATGGAGGTGATAGTTATGGAAGTTAAAAATCTTACATTCTCCTACACTGAGGGTGGGAAAACTATCTTGGAGAACATATCCTTCAAGATAAAGACGGGAAGTATTACATCTATCCTAGGAGCCAACGGTTGTGGTAAGTCAACCCTATTTGACCTGATGACAAAAAACTTGAAGGTTAATTCAGGAGAGATTCTTTTAAATGGTAGAAATATATCTACCATGTCTCAGAAGGACTTTGCTAGGAAGGTAGCAATTATTCACCAGTACAACAGGGTATCAGATGGTATAACTGTCAGGCAGTTGGTGAGTTATGGTAGAACTCCTTATCAGGTCATGATGAAGAGGCATGATGAAGAGGATGAAAGGATGATCAGCTGGGCTATAGAGGCAACCAACCTAGTGGAAATACAGGATAGGACAGTAAACTCCCTATCAGGTGGCCAGAAGCAGAGGGCTTGGATAGCCATGGCCTTGGCCCAGGGGACAAAGTTCCTATTCCTAGATGAGCCAACTACTTACTTGGATATTAGGTATCAGATAGAGGTATTAGAGCTAATTGACAGACTGAATAAGGAACTAGGCATGACCATAGTAATGGTTTTACATGATATCAATCAAGCTATGTACTACAGCGATAGGGTTATAGGCCTAAAGGATGGAAATATTTTGGTTCAGGGCGACCCTGAAAAGGTAATTTCTTCCCACTCAGTTGAGCAGATGTTCGGGGTCAAGCTAGAAGTAGTTGAGGTTAATAATAAAAAGCTAATATTAACTGTTTAAAAAAGATAATAATTATATAGTATTTTTGTTTGATTTATTGTATACTAGTAGTAAATAAGTATTATATGCAATTTATTTGGAAATAAATTGAGAATAGAATGCATATAGAACTATAAAATATAAGTTTAGATTTAGATAATAATTAAAAATATATTTGGAGGTAAACTATGAAAAATATGACTAAGAAATTTGCAACTGTTATGGTAGCAGCAACTGCCGTTACAGCTGTAGCACCAACTATGGTAAGCGCTGAAGAGGCTATTGAATATAAGGTTCCAATTAAGATGAAGCATGCCCACGAAGACAAGGACTCTATGGGTAATGCAGCCTTAGACCATGTTGCCAAGGTAGTTGAGAAGGATGGAAAGGTAGAAATATATATCAATATGAAGGGTCTTTCATTTATGGGTCTATTTGGTCACCTTTGGGGAATGAATGTATACGAGGCAGGACTTGGAACAGCCAAGTCACCTGTTAGTGTAGAAAAGACTTTCATTGATAAGGACCTAGAAGGTAAGACTAGAGAGTTCCCTCAGACTCTAAAGATTGTAAGAAACAAGACAAAAGAAGACAAGATATATATAAATGTTGAGGTTGATGCTATGGATGCCATTGCTAGTGGTGGAGCTAGTACATATGCCAAGACTATAAAGGGTAAGGGTGCCCAGGATGCTATCTTAATGCTTGACTATTCTAAGGCAGAAAAGGTAACACCAGATCCTAAGCCTGATGAAAATAAAGACAACAAGAAGAGAGATAGAATAGCAGGTATAAGCAGGTATGCTACAGCAGCCAAGATTAGTTCAACTAACTATGACAAGGCTGATTCAGTAATCCTAGCAAATGCCTACAAGGATGCAGATGCCCTAGCAGCAGCTCCTCTAGCAGCTAGTATGTCAGCTCCTATACTATTAACTAAGGGAAATGCAATCCCAGCAGAGACTATGGCTGAAATAACTAGACTAGGTGCCAAGAAGGTATACATAGCTGGTGGAGAAGGTTCTGTAAGTGCTGCAGTGGCTGACCAGCTAAAGAAGGCAGGTATAGAAGTAGTTAGACTAAGTGGTGACAACAAGTACCAGACAGCTATAAAGATAGCAGACCTAGTAAGAGCTAGTGGCAACAAGGAAGAAGCTATACTTGTAAACGGAACTAAGACAGCAGATGCCCTATCAGTATCAGCATTTGCAACTAAGATCAAGGCTCCAGTCCTACTAACTGGTGCAGCTAGCCTAAACAAGGATGTAGACGCATCTCTTAAGGCTTGGAACTTGAAGAAGTTGACAGTTGTTGGTGGAGTAAACAGTGTATCTAAGGCTGTAGAAGATGCTGCTAAGGCTGAATCTAAGGTTAGAATCAGTGGTGATAACAAGTACGCAACTTCTGTAGCAATAGCCAAGCATGCATATGCTAATCCTAAGTCTGTAATGGTTGCTAATGGAGTTAAGACTGCAGATGCCTTAGCAGCAGGTGCAGTAACAGCTAAGACTATGAGTCCAGTTGTTCTAGTTAATGGCAAGACTGTAGCTCCAGAATTGAAGCCATACCTAGCAGGAACAGAAAAGATATCTGTAGTAGGTGGAGTAGACTCTATATCAGATGCTTTGATGAACTTACTAGGCAAGTAGACTATAGATAAAGGAAAATTTTGATAAGGCTATTTGTTGAGCAGGTTTCATCTGAATTTGAACTGGAATTTTGTACGAATATAACAAACATATTGAATTACATTAATTAGATAATATATAACGCCAAGATGAGAATCATTTTTCTGTATGGAATAGATTTTCACTTGGCGTTATATTGTATATGGCAGGTTTCTTCCCGGTGATGATGTTTGGTCTTCCTGGTGCAGCCCTAGCTATGTATCACACAGCCAAGTCAAACAAGAAGAAGGCAATAGCAGGTCTTTTATTAGCAGCTGCCCTTTCTTCATTCTTTACAGGTGCAACTATAACTCTTCACACTAGGAAGATATGGTAGTTTGATTTAACCTTTGTTCGTATTACTTTTCTATTATCATAGCCATCAGCTTGTTTGTCCTATCGACATATTCATTTAGCTGGTCTGGCTTTAATTCCTTGTTGGCCAACATAGCTAGGTCGGCTACCTGCTGGCACATAAGACCCACAAGGTCCTTCTTATCAGGGTCCTCTGACAATTGGACGAGTCTGTGTATAATAGGTGAAGTTCTGTTTAAGAGTAGGCTTTGTTCTTCTTCAAAGCTGACTCCTCCTAGTCCCATGGCTTCAAATTGGTCCTTCATATGAGCCATACGGATACTCTGTTCATCGACCACTACCATGGCAGATAGGTTGGAATCCTTGAAGCTTTCAACCTTGTAAGAGGCTAGTTTTTCACCCAATACATCCTTAAATAGGTTGGATATTTTTTCGTCATTTTCCTTGTCCTTGTCATGAGTATCGGAGTCTAGAACCTTGGATATATCTGAGTCGATTCTAGCAAATTTAAGTATTTCTTTTTGGTTCTCTGGATTCTTGTCCATATTTTCTACATATTCTATCAGTCCCATAAATGGTGTATCTAGGCTATTGTCAAGTATAAGGGCATCTAGGCCGTTGTCCTTGAACTGCTTGATATACTGGGCTTGCTGGTTCTCGTCAGTAACGTAGTAGACAACCTTGTCTTCCTGGTCCTTCCTAGCTGTTAGGTATTCATCTAGGCTAATATGCTTGCCGTAAATAGTCTTGTAGAGGATTACATCCTTTATCCTATCATAGAACTTATCATCCTTTAGGCAACCAAATTTTATAAATACCTGTATATCGTCCCAGAATTTTTCGTAGTTGTCCCTTTCAGTCTTGTGAAGGGATTTTAACTTGTCGGCAACCTTCTTGACAATATGCTTTGAAATTTTACTTACGTCCCTATCATTTTGTAGGAAGCTCCTTGAAACGTTTAGAGGTAGATCAGGACAGTCGATTACTCCCTTTAATAGAAGGAGGAATTCTGGTATCACTTCCTTGATATTATCTGCAACAAAGACCTGGTTGTTGTATAGCTTTACCTGTCCTTCAACTAGTTCAAATTCATTTTTTAGTTTAGGGAAGTAGAGGATTCCCTTTAGGTTGAATGGGAAGTCTACATTTAGGTGGATCCAGAAAAGTGGCTCATCATGTGTGTGGAATACTTCCTTGTAAAAGGCCTTGTAATCATCTTCTGTACAGTCCTTTGGAGTCTTCATCCACAATGGATGGATATTGTTTATAGGTTTTGCTTCTTCTGGAAGGTCTACTTCTATAGGCTCTGGAGTCTGGCCATTTTTTACAGCTTCATCGTATTTTGCCTGTGATTCCTGGGCTTTTTTAGCTCTTTCCTCTTCTTGTCTCTTTTCCTCACCTGCATCTTCTAGGTATATTTCAGTTGGTAGGAAATAGCAGTATTTGTTCAGGATTTCTCTGATCTTGTAGGCATATAGAAACTCATCGTTTTCTTCTGGTATAGTAAGGATTATACTAGTACCGTGTTCCTTTCTGTCTCCTTGGCGTATTTCAAATTCCATACCATCTTCTGATATCCAACTGACTGGCTGGGCACTATCTTTATAGGATAGGGTGCTTATTTCAACCTTGCTAGATACCATAAAGGCAGAGTAAAATCCAAGTCCAAAGTGGCCGATGATATCGTTTGATTCATCCATGCGGTCCTTATACTTGTTGACGAATTCTTCGGCACCAGAAAAGGCAACCTGATTTATATATTTTTTGACTTCTTCAAGGTCCATACCGATACCATTGTCAGTGAATGTTAGGGTCCTATTTTCCCTGTCAACCCTAACGATAACCTTGTAGTCATCTCTTAGCTCGGCCTCACCCATGCCTGCTAGTCTTTTATGTTTGGCTATGGCATCACAACCATTACTCACTAATTCTCTTACAAATATATCCTTGTCAGAGTACAACCATTTCTTGATTATTGGAAAGATATTCTCTGAGTGGATAGATACTTTACCCTTTTCAGTAGTCATATTGATACCTCCTGTGTTATTTGATATTTTTATAGATTAATTCTACCACTTTCTGTTATCACTGTCAAATGTTGAGTGCTAAATATAGATATTATGATTTATCAAAAAGCAAATATGTTATTTTTGCTTTCGTTATTTATTATCACTACCTATTAAACATTAATCCACCCTTATGCTATCACCTATGCTATAATATATGAAGAGAAAAATATTATGGAGGGTTCGATGGATAGGAAATATTTTGAATTTAGTTTAGAGGAATTTGCCCAGGACTTGGGATCTAAAAAGTCCATGCCAGGAGGGGGTAGCGTGGCTGCCTATGCCTTAAATCTGGCCAATGGTTTGGCTTCAATGGTGGCCAATTTCACAGACGGCAAGAAAAAGTATGCTGCATACCAGGCTGATATAAAAGAAATCTTGGCCAGGTGTCAGGACTACCATAGGGAGTCTATGGATATGGTAGATAGGGATGCTGAGGCCTTTTTACCCTTGGCTGAGGCCTACAAGCTGCCTAGCGATACTGAACAAGAAAAGAAATACAAGCATCAAGAGATGCAGGCCTGCCTAAGGGGGGCAGCTAGTGTGCCAATGGACCTATTACGCCTATCAAGCAAGGTTCTAGACCTACATGAGGACTTGCTAGAAAAGGGGTCTGTAATGCTCTTAAGTGATGTCGGTGTGGGTGTGGCAATACTGAGGTCGGCGGCCTTGAGTGCTAGGTTAAATGTGATGATCAATATTAAGGATATAGATGACCAGGCCTATGTGGAGCTTATTAGTCAGGAGATGGAAGACCTAGTGGCTGATATAGTTAGGAGGTCTGACTATGTATATGAAGAAGTTTTCAGGAGGTTTAAATAAATGGAAGAAAAGTTACTAAGGGGTAAGCCAGTGGCAGACGCCCTGACGGATGATATTATAGACAAGGTAAGCAAGTTAAATGACAATGGTATATTCCCAAAATTAGCCATGCTAAAGGTTGGTAACAGGGCAGATGATGCATCTTACCAGAGGGGGGCGACAAATAGGTGTGCCAAGTGTGGAATAGAAACTATGGTGGTTGAGTTGGATGAGGACTGTAGTCAGGAAGCCTATCTAGAGGCCCTAGAATCACTGAACAAGGATGATTCGGTTCATGGTATTTTGTGTTTTAGGCCGCTACCAGACCAGATAGATGAGGAAATTGTCAAGTACTATATAGATGATAGGAAGGATGTAGACTGTTTCTCTCCACTTAGTCTAGCCAAGATTATGTCAGGGGACAAGAGGGGGTTTGCTCCTTGTACTCCTATGGGTGTAATAGAAATTTTGAAGTACTATGATATAGATTTAAGGGGCAAGAATGTAACTGTTTTGGGTAGGTCTATGGTGGTTGGCAAGCCCCTGTCCATGCTTCTCTTGAATAGGGATTCAACTGTTACGATTTGCCATTCTAAGTCCAAGGACCTTGAAAATATAGTTAAGGGGTCTGATATCCTAGTTTCATGCATGGGTAGGGCTAGGGCAGTTGACCAGTCATATATAAAGGAAGGGGCAGTCGTGATCGATGTTGGCATCAACTTTGATCAGGGTGGCAATATGTGTGGTGATGTAGATACAGATGATGTACTAGACAGGGTAGCCCACATTACTCCAGTTCCAGGAGGTGTAGGTTCTGTTACTAGCTCTGTACTGGCTAGACATACCTTGAGGGCCTGCATCCAAATACACGATCTGTAAATTGGACTTTGAGGGGGTTTTTTAGTGTTTTCTAAGTTTATAGGGTACAATGATGAAAATGTGCCTACAATAATAAGGAGTACAAATGGTTTAAAGTACAAGATGATAGTTCATTCACTTTTTATAGGACTCTTGACTGGTTGCACAATAGTGGCCTACAGGATCCTTGGTGAAAGACTCTTGGGTCTATTTGGCAGACTATATATAATCTCCAAGACTAATAAGGGAGTGGCTATTGGTGTTTTTTTGGCACTACTAGTGATGGCTATGCTTGTCAGTTTATTTCTTAGGAAGGAGCCTAATATATCTGGCTCCGGTATACCCCAGGTAGAGGGCGTTATGACTAGAAGGATGAAAACCAACTGGTGGACTGTCCTAGTATATAAGTTTTTTGGTGGAATCTTGTGTCTGGCGGCAGGTTTGTCCGTTGGTAGGGAAGGGCCGTCTATCCAGATGGGGGCTGCCATAGGTGAAGGTGTATCCAGAAAGACCAATAAGCTAGACTATGAGCATAAATACCTTATGACCAGTGGGGCATCTGCTGGCTTGGCTGCTGCCTTTAATGCACCCCTAGCAGGTGTTATGTTTGCACTTGAAGAGGTCCACAAAAACTTTTCACCAGTTGTATTAGTATCCGCCATGGTATCTGCTGTTACGGCAGATATGGTAACCAAGTCTTTCTTGGGTATTAACCCATCCTTGAGGTTTGATGCCTTGAGCATTATGCCTATAAAGTACTATTGGTCACTAGTGATGTTGGGGATATTGATAGGACTGTCTAGCTATATCTTCAATCACGGCGTAGTTAAGTCAAAGTCAATTTATAGGTCTATGCCTGTAAAGCAGGAGCTTAAAATTTTAATACCATTTATTTTTGCAGGATTTATTGGTATGGCTTTTCCTAGCCTATTAGGCGGGGGCCATGAACTGATAGTAAATATAAACTATTTCCACCTAGGGCTAGCAGTTTTGATATTGTACTTAGTTATAAAGTATTTATTCACATTTGCATCTTTCGGTTCGGGTGTACCGGGTGGTATATTCTTCCCACTGTTGGCCATAGGTGCACTTATGGGTAATATTTTTGGAACTGTATGCGTGACTTATTTGGGGATTCCCCACCAGTTCCTAGTTAATTTTGCAGTCTTGGCTATGGCTGGCCACTTTGCTGCAACTGTCAAGGCTCCAATAACGGGCATAATCCTAATATTTGAGATGACGGGTTCATTTGAGCATTTACTACCCCTGTCTGTAGTAGTATTTATTGCGGTGGTGATATCAGACCTATTGGGGGTAGAGCCTGTGTACGATATGTTGCTAGAGGATATTTTAAAGCACAAGAAGGATTCTGACTACCATACTGAGGACAAGAACAAGACCCTTATGGAGTTTTCAGTTCATATAGGTAGTCAGGTTGAGGGCAAGCTTATATCAGAAATCGACTGGCCTGAAAAGTGTTTAGTAGTAGCCATATATAGGGGGGCAGAGGAGATTTTACCGAGGGGGAATACCCTAATAGTTGGAGGAGATATGTTGGTTGTTATGGTCAACAAGGATGAATCAGCCCAGATGTTGGATTGGTTGACCCAGATGACCAGTCAGATAGGCTGAGTTTTTTAGGAAGGAGGTTCAGGCATGGTCAAATTAAATAAAAACCAGGCCCAGGCAGTGGCCCATATTGATGGACCTTGCATGGTCCTAGCTGGTCCAGGATCCGGCAAGACTAGGGTCATATCCCAGAGGATAGTTTCGATGGTTCTTGACCATGCCATTCCTCCTACTAGGATATTGGCTATTAGCTTTACCAAGGCATCTTCTGTGGAGATGAAGAAGAGGACGCTTGGATACGGTCAGGATAAAAGGCTCAAGAAGGTTAGCTTTGGGACCTTTCATTCTAGTTTTTTTAGGATATTGAGGAGGTATGCTGGAGTTGGCCTAGATGACCTATTAGTTGATATAGATAGATTTAAATTGGTTAAGTCTATACTCAAATACCTCAAGGTGACCAATTACAATGATGACGATGTAGCGGACCTTTTAAATGAGATATCCCTGGTCAAGAATGAACTATTGGATTATAGGGATTATGAGAGTCTTAGTTTTGATCAAGATACTTTTCAAAAGGCCTATAGGATATATGAGGATGAGAAGAAAAAGTACGGCAAGATAGACTTTGACGATATGTTGATAAGGGCCTATGACCTCTTAAGGGCTGAGCCCGCTATCTTGAATATAGTCAGGCAGGTGTTTCGGTATATACTGATTGACGAGTTTCAGGATATAAATAAGGTACAGTTTGAGCTGATAAGGTTAGTTGCAGGTCAAGAGCAGAATGTATTTGTAGTTGGTGATGAAGACCAGAGTATCTATGGCTTCAGGGGGGCCAGGCCGGACTTTATGCTGGAGTTTGATGAGTATTTTCCTGGTGCCAAGCATATATATTTGGATATAAACTACAGGTCTTGTGAGAATATAGTAGACCTGTCAGCTAGCCTTATCAAAAAAAATAAGCTTAGACACGACAAGATGATAAGGGCCTTTAGTAAGGCGTCTGCAAGAATTTCCTATATATATCCCAGGGATACGGACGACGAGGCAAGATTGGTGGCAGGGCAGATTTTTGATAGGATAGGCTCTCAAAAGGAAGCATCCTATGGCGACTTTGCAGTTATCTATAGGACCAATAGGCAGGCCAGAGCCTTTGTGGATGCCTTTATGAATAAGAGGATTCCCTTTATTTTAAAGGATGCCCCCAAGACCGTCTATGACCATTGGGTTAGTCTGGACCTAATAGCCTATTTGAGGATAGCCATGGATATAGGATCTAGTGGAGACTGGGTCAGGGTTATCAACAAGCCCTTTAGGTATATATCAAAAAAGTCTCTTGCAAAGGCAGAGAGGTCAGTTGATTTTTTTGATGCCCTTTTGAATGATGAGGATATAAAGGATTTTCAAAAGAAAAATTTGGAAGACCTCTATGAAGACCTAAATTATGTCAGGGGGCTTAGTCCCCAGTATGGAATTTCCTACATCAGGACGACATTGGACTATGATAGGTATATATTGGAATACTGTCACGAGCGCAAGATAAGGGCCCAGCAGATAGTGGAGATATTAGATGAACTAGAGTCTGCTGCATCCAACTACAAGACCATATTGGATTTTTTCAAGCATATAGACCAGGTTAGGGAAGAAGTTAAGAAGAGCTCTGACAAGACTACAGGATCAAGTTTGGCAACCAGGGCAGATGAAGGTGTAGTCCTTACAACCATGCACAGCTCCAAGGGATTGGAGTTTGAGTCAGTCTATATAGTCGGTGTAAATGAGGGAGTAATTCCCTACCAGGTAGCCGATGAAGCTAGGGTTGATATAGAAGAGGAGAGAAGGCTCTTTTACGTTGCCATCACCAGGAGCAAGAAGGAATTAGTCATATCCAGTCCACTCAAGCGCTTTGGAAAAAAGGTCGGTCCATCAATGTTTTTAAAAGACTTACAAGAAAATAGAAGGAATTTAAAAGGTAGTTAGATATTTTGTATCTAAGCTACCTTTTTCTTGTATTATCCTTGTATTAAATTAAGTAATCAAATGTTCTACTATATCATTTTCTACTAGACTTATTTTTTAGACTTTCTATAACCAGCATTTATGGCATCTTCTTCGTTGTCAAAGTAGACTGCATTTTTATCGCTTACAGAATCATATCCTTTTGAACCCTTTAGGTGGTAGACCTTGCTATTTTTATTACCCTTGACACTTTTTTGGGATTTTTTAATTGTAATATTATCCTTGGCTGAAGGATTCTTTGCCTTTAGCCTTTTTCCATCGTTGAGTGGCCTTGTCTCAGGATTGTCTTTGTGACTTTCGTTAAAGGTTCTTAGGCTGGCTTCATTCCATAATCCTACAGATTTTTCCTGGGCCTGGTGCTGGAAGCTGGCGAATAGGTCGCTATATCTGGTATCAGGTTGGAATGAATAGGCATAGGCATATCCATTTATAACTAGCTGGGCATTGTACATATACTTGGATATTTCTTCTTTGCTAGGGTTGTCGCTACTAGGCCTTTCTAGCCATACATACCTTAGGAGACGACCATACTTGTCAGTGTCGGATACATCTTTTTGAAGGTATACTGTCTTGTTTTTTAGTTGCCTTTTAGAATAATCACTGGCTTCTTTGCCATAGAATTGGACAGGTTTATTGGGGTGGACAGTCTCCGGAGTGTCAACACCGATCATCCTCAGCTTGTATTTTTTTCCGTCCATCATCAGGTGGATGGTGTCACCGTCTATCACCCTGACTACAGTAGCTTTCTCAAAGTTTGAACTAGCAGTATTGCTACTAGGATTACAGCCAACAAGGGCTAGGACCATAACTAGTGGCATACATAGAAGTAGCAATTTCATAGCTTTATTTTTAATATTGTCAAACATTGTATATCTCCTTTATATCTATTATATTTATCTTGAATAGCAATACAAGTATATTATACCATATTTTGCACAGTAAAATGGAGCCACCATATAGGTAGCCCCAAGTTAAAAGAGTTTATGTATTTATTTTTATACAGGAGGTTGCCTGTATAGTCTGCATTCAAAAATATTATTAGATTCCTCTTTCAGCCATGATGATTTCGATTTCGTCTTCGTTGATACCAACCATAGCTTCACCAAGGTTTTCAGATACTTCTGCTATTATCTGAGGATTGTCATAGTTTTGAACAGCCTTAACTATTGCCTTAGCCCTCTGTTCTGGGTTACCAGATTTGAATATACCAGAGCCTACAAATACGCCTTCAGCACCTAGCTGTCTCATTAGGGCAGCATCTGCAGGAGTAGCCACACCACCAGCGGAGAAGTTTACAACTGGAAGCTTGCCATTGTCGTGTACATACTTGATTAGGTCATATGGCACTCTGAATTCCTTAGCCTTTTCGAATAGTTCGTCTTCAGCTAGGGCAACAACCTGTCTGATTTCTCCCTGGATCTGTCTCATGTGAGATACAGCCTGTACAACGTCACCAGTACCAGCTTCACCCTTAGTTCTAATCATTGCAGCACCTTCCTGGATTCTTCTAAGTGCTTCGCCAAGGTTTCTAGCACCACATACGAATGGGGCCTTGAACTTAGTCTTATCAACATGGTGGATATTATCGGCTGGTGACAATACTTCAGATTCATCTATATAGTCAATACCGATAGCTTCAAGTATCTGAGCTTCTACAAAGTGACCTATTCTACATTTAGCCATTACTGGTATAGATACAGCATTCATTATTTCCTTGATCATAGCAGGATCACTCATTCTTGATACACCACCAGCAACTCTTATGTCTGCTGGGATTCTCTCAAGTGCCATAACTGCAACAGCACCAGCAGCTTCAGCTATTTTAGCCTGTTCTGGAGTAGTAACGTCCATTATTACTCCGCCGATAAATTGTTTTGTAACATCTTCCTTATTCATAATACTCAGTCTCCTTAAATAAATTGTTACGATACGCATATCAAATTTATCTAAATATTGTATCGATTACATTAATAGTATAAAATAGAAGTGGTAGGTAAAAAAGAACCAATTTGAATAAAAAAAAGGGGACCAGATTGATTCTATAAAAGTCACAATATAAGCGATAAATTTGGAGATAGAAGTTGTATGAAGAAGTATGAAATAGTTTATAGGAATGTAAAAGAAAAGATAATATCGGGCCTATATCCTGAGAATACAAGGTTGCCAAGCAAGAGGGACATGGCCCACATGATGTCAGTTAGTTTGAATACTGTGGAGATAGCCTATGCCCAGCTCCAGGACGAGGGCTATATAGAAGCCATGGAGCGTAGGGGGTATTTTGTAGCAAAACGTGACTATATGAAAAAAAGTATGGGTACAATATCCAGGCCTATCTACAGGGAAAAAGTATATAAGTATGATTTTTCCTATGGCGGTGTCGATGAAAAATTTCCATTTGGTGTATGGAAAAAAATTTCCAAAGAGGCCATAGATGACCTAGGTAGTGACCTATTAAAGAGGGTAAATCCCATGGGAGATATGAGCTTGAGAGAATCTATTGCCACCTACCTAAAGGCCTATAGGGGTATAGGAGCTAAGATGGAAAATATTTTGATTTCTGCTAGTACAGAGCACCTTTTTCAGATATTATTTTGCATACTAGAGGATGACAAGGTCTTTGGTATAGAAGATCCTGGTTTTGAGAGGTGGAGCCTACTTTTTAGGACAAATAATATTCCCTTTAAGGCACTCTCCCTAGATGGTAAGGGGGTCAGTAAGAAGGCAGTTGAGAATTCAGGTTTAGATATACTTTGTATAACACCAGCCCACCAATTTCCGACCGGTCAGACAATGCCGGTAGCCAAAAGACTGGATATATTAAAATGGGCCAGCCAAGATGGTAGGTGGATTATAGAGGACGACTATGATGGGGAATTTAGGTATAGTGGTAAGCCGCTTCCAGCCATGAAGAGTATGGATGAAATGGACAAGGTCATATTCATGGGGTCTTTTTCCAATACAGTCAGTCCTGCCATGAGGATTAGTTATATGGTGTTACCGGATATTCTAGTTGATATATATCATAAGAGAGTTTCATATACGGCCTGTCCAGTTCCGGTCTTGGCCCAGAGGAGTCTTGATATATTTATTAGAGAGGGTTACTTTGTCAGGCATATCAATAGGATGAGGAAGATATACAAGAAAAAAATGGAGCTGGTAAAGGATATAGTTGATGGATATGAATTTTTGAACCTAGAGGGGGGAGATACAGGCCTACATCTTGTTTTGACCTGGGATAGACCAGGGTATAAGAACTTTGAGAATATAGATATGGTGCCAAATGAGCTTGGGGATATTAGGAAGGCTGGGTCTGATTCACAGACCAAAAAGAACCTATGTGATATAAGTGGAGATGAGCTAGCGGACCTGGCTGATAAAAGGAACATAAGGGTGACAAGTCTATCCAGTTACTATATTGGTGAGGCCCACAAGGAGGGGCTGGTTCTAGGGTTTGCTTCAATGTCTCTAGAGGATATTGAAGACGGTTTGACGAAATTATTAGAGCTTTTTGGATATGGAAAATTACTTGAAAAATAGGCCTCTTAGACGTATAATTTAAGTAGGTTTAAAGAAAATATTCTAAAAATATAGGAGGCAGAATTATGGCAGTAGTAGAGTTAACAGTGTGTCCTCTAGGGACTGGAACAACAAGCGCAAGTTCATATGTAGCAGGAGCGCAGAAGATATTGAGTGACCAGGATAAGATTAAGTATTTACTAAATCCTATGGGAACTGTAATGGAAGGTGACCTTGATGAGATATTTGCCTTGATTAGAAAGATTCAGGAAGATGTTTTTGACAAGGGAGTAGATAGGGTTTACTCTATTATAAAGGTTGATGATAGAAGAGACAAGCAGGCTAGTATGGAACAAAAACTAGCATCTGTCAAGGCCAAACTTTAGGCAAGGCTTTGTTTTGTGACGGGTATATTTTAGCAAGTTTGAGTATACTTTACAGGGGCAATTAGGTGGGGACTTAATTGCCTTTTTCATGGATAATGATCGATAGAATCTTTAAATTTTCTTTAAAATTTTACTAGGATTAATTTAAGTTTTTTATGGTAATATTCTGAGTTATAAGTTGGGAGGAATCATGGACATAATAGTATACATAGACGATATAGTTAAATCTGAACCTCTGAGATTGGTTTTTAGCAATAAATCTGATAAAAATTACGACTACAAAAAGGTTAAAATAAATTTAACAAAGGCAAAGGATAGGGAATTTTATCAGGTAGAAAAGTTTACTGACAAACAGGTTTTTCATGAAAATATAGAATTAGGTGTCTTGCCTTCCTATATAAAGGATATGATGGACAGGTTTAGGCAGTTAACAGCAATTTCAGAGGACTACAATTTTGATATCAGAATTTCAAAAAAGGGCAAGATATTTTACTCAAAGCACAGTCAGAAAAATGAGCTAAAAATAGACAAAAATCACAATAAAAAGAAAAATTATATATTGGAAGAAGGTATGGATATACCTGCCTTTGTAGATTTAGGAATCTTTAGCAAGGATGGCAAAATAATCAATTCCAAGTATGACAAGTATAAGCAGATAAACAGGTTTATAGAAATAATAGATGATGAAGTCAAAAAACTTCCAAGCGACTATATAGATGGCAAAGACAAGGTCTTGAGGATACTGGACTTTGGGTGTGGCAAGTCATATCTGACATTTGTGGTTTACTATTACTTTGTCGAAATTAGGAAGATGAATGTTGAGATTACAGGTTTGGATCTAAAGGAAGACGTAATTAACAAGTGCAAGGAGGTAGCCCAAAAGTACGGCTATGATAGATTGAAGTTTGAACTAGGTGACATAAATGGCTACAAGCTTGAGAATAATGTCGATATAGTTATCAGTCTTCACGCCTGTGATACGGCAACAGACTATGCCCTATTCAATGCCGTAAATTGGAAGGCTAAGATGATATTTTCAGTTCCATGTTGCCAACATGAAATAAATGCTAGTATAAAGGCGGATAAGTTATCTATAATAACAAGATACGGGCTAATACAAGAGAGGATGGCAGCCTTGATGACGGACAGTATCAGGGCAAATATATTGGAAGCCATGGGTTATAAGACGCAGTTGATAGAATTTATAGATTTTGAACATTCTCCAAAAAATATTTTGATTAGGGCTGTTAGGTCCAAGGTCAGTAGGGAAAAAAGAAAAAAATTGATAGATGAAATAGAGGCTCTTAGAAGTGAGTTTTCTTTCGAGCAGACGCTTTATAGTCTACTAAAAGATAGTTTGTAGGTGTGAATTATGAAGAAAATTAGGTATGTGATACTTGCTTTGCTGATACCAATTATGGTAGCAGTAGCTTGTGTGTTTAGCTTGGACAAGTATTTAGATTATAAAAATAATAAGATGATGGAGGCCAAGGACCTCTACCCAATGCTACACGATACAGTGAGCTTGGTCAAGGACAAGGGAGTATATGCCAATAACTATTTGGCACATGAGGGAGCGATCTTATTTATGGGTTCATCGGAACTGAGCCATTCAACTAGGCAGCATCCGGATTATTATTTTAACACGGGAAGGACTAAGAACAAGGCTCTTGCTATAGGAAGGGCCTATACCCAGTCGCTTCAACATGCTAGTATAGTGGGTTCTTTGGACAATGATATAAAAAACAAGAATATAGTCTTACTCTTATCTATGCAGTGGTTTATGGAAAAGGATGGTGTGACAGCAGATCACTTCCTTACTAGGTTTTCTCCAGTTCAATTTTACAACTTTATGTCCAATCCAGTTGTTAGTAAAAGTACAAAGAAAAAATATGCCAGGAGGATATCTTATTTAATGAAAGAACCTGGAGAGTACAAGGCTGAGGCCTTATACGCAAATCTTTATTTAAATGACGATGTAGCCCACCAGTGTTTAAAGACTCTATTGAGTCCATATTTTAAGGCCAGAAGGGTTATGGTGAGTTTGAAGGATAAGGGAATAACATACAAATCTTTGAGACATCTCTATAATAAGACTGACCAGTCTCATGATATAGCCGGAAAAATAGACTGGGACAAGGAAAGAGAATATGCCAAGACGGAGGCGAAAAATAGGGTTGGTAAGAATATTCACAGGTTGGGTAATAGGAATGTCTATGTTGACAAGGGCTATTACAGAGAATATATGAAGAATAAGGATGAGGTTTTTAAGGGCTTTTATAGCTATGTAAAATTAACTGACTCAAAAGAATACACTGATGTAAGGATATTTTTAGATACTTGTAGGGATATGGGTATAAAGCCAACTGTAGTTTTATTACCAGGCATGCCAGAATTTTATGACTATGCAGGTATAGGTATCAAGGACAGGAGGGCTTTTGCTAAAAAGTTAAAGAATATAGCAGGCCAATACGATAGCAAGTTCTTAGACTTGACATCTAGGGAAAATGAGCGTTACTATTTGAGGGATATAATGCATCTAGGAACCCTTGGATGGGCAGACTTGTGTGAACAAATTTATGATATATATGAAAGGTAGGATATTATGACAGATGAAGCAAAGAAGTATATGAAGATGGCCTTGGTAATTAGCCTGGCAATGGTCATATGTATTTTGGTTTTTACGTTTTTACCTTTTAAGGAGTTACCGTTTATATATAATGAGTTTTAGATAGTGAGGGATGAAGACGATGAACATAGTCAACGGAATAAAGAAGTATGCTACAACTGATAGGTTAGCAGTTGTTTGCAATGATAAAAAATTAAGCTATAGTGACTTGGATAGGTATTCAGATATTATAGCAAATTATATAAGTGATAAATATGAGGGAAATACACCCCTTGCTATATATGGCAATAAGGATGTTATGATCATAGCCTGTATGATTGGTGCATTGAAGTCAAAGAGGGCATACGTTCCTATGGATGTAAGTTTTCCAGAACAGAGGGTCATGGACGTATTAGATAGTGTAGGACCTAATATAGTTTTTGACATATCAGGTAAGGATTTCTTCTATGACGAAAATGGACAGGTCAAGGAGGAGTATAGGTCTTATGAGATAATAGACAAGAATGCCTTAATGGACTTGATAGCTAGAGGGCAAGAAGGACCTTTATCAAATGAAGTCGCAAGTGAAAATTGGGTTGAGGGTGACGAAAATTCCTATATCTTGTTCACTTCAGGTTCTACAGGCAAGCCAAAGGGTGTCCAAATTAGTGCCTATAACTTAGACAGTTTTATGAGGTGGATGAGTCCTATCTTGGGCTTGGATGGAAATGAAAAAGTAGTTATGGACCAACCTGCATATTCGTTTGACTTGAGCGTATCTCAGTTATATCCAGGTTTGGCAAATGGGGCTACCCTATATTCACTATCAAAGGATGTAGTGGCAGATTTTAAGGTCTTATTTGAGCATATGAGAGAGTCTAATATGGAAGTATGGGTTTCTACACCTTCCTTTGTGGGAATGTGTCTAGTTGACAAGGAATTCAACCAGGATATGTTGCCTAAACTGAGAAAAATGCTATATATAGGTGAAGTCCTGCCTGTTGAAGTTGCTAGAAAGTTGAGAGAAAGATTTCCTGAGGTAGATATTATAAATGGCTATGGACCTACTGAGGCAACAGTAGGTATCAGCCATGTAGTGATAAATGATGAACATATAGGGTCAGATAAGTCGCTGCCAGTTGGTATTCCAATGCCTAATTGTAAGATAAAAATAGTAGGTGAAGATGGAAATGAAGTTGAAAAGGGACAAAAGGGTGAGATAGTAATTATAGGCCCATCAGTATCCAAGGGCTATTACAAGAATGAGGAAAAAACCAAAGAAGCTTTTTACCTTGAGACAAGTGATCCCGGCTTGGAAAATGAATCTCCCATAGAACTAGCTGACCTAAGATTTAGGGCATACAGGACAGGTGACCTGGGCTCAATAGATGAGACTGGCAATATTAGGTATGCAGGTAGGAAGGATTTTCAAATCAAGTTAAATGGATATAGGATTGAAATTGAAGATATTGAAAACAACCTAAGAAAGGTAGAAAATATCAGGAATGCAGTGGTTTTACCTGTTTATAAAAATGAGAAAATAGCATATTTAAAGGCTATAGTTGAGCTAGAGCTAGAAAATGATCTAGGCAATCTAAAAAATGGCATAAGGATTAAAAAGGACCTAGCCAAGTTGATACCGGACTATATGGTTCCTAGAAATGTAACTATAATCGACAAGTTGCCTATGAATACTAATGGCAAGATAGATAGAAAAAAATTGGCAGAGGAATTGTAGGTGGGAGGAGAATATGAAATTTTCACAGTATGAAGGTTACCTATATATGTATATACTTCTCCTTACTATGATACCGGCCATAGGACTCGGCTTAAGTGGTAGGAGAATTAAATACTATGGTATGCTTGCGACTGCCTTTATGGTATATCTGATAATAGGATTGGATATACAATTCAAGTTCCTACTAGCCTTTATGGTTTGGGAACTAGCATGTATATATTTATTTATGTGGTCTAGGAAAAGAGAAAAAAATAAGTGGACATTCAGGCTGTTTTTGCTGGCTACTATGGCACCCCTGATAATAAATAAGGTATCGGCCAAGCTGCCAATAGGTGTGTTGGGCTTTATAGGTATATCCTACCTGAGTTTTAGAACTATACAGATTATTATAGAAATATATGATGGCGCCATCAGTGACTTGAAGTTTTTTGATATGGTATACTTTATATTATTCTTCCCTAGTTTGAGCTCTGGACCAATAGATAGGTCTAGGAGGTTTGAAGAAGAGATTAATAAGAGGATACCAGGCAAGGAATATTTTAACGATTATCTCTTGCCTGGTATTAAGAAGGTATTTCTGGGTATAATGTACAAGTTTGCCATAGCTACTCTAATACATATGTATTGGATAAGTAAGATTCATCCGGACAAGTCTATAATACCTATAGTATTATATATGTATGGCTATACGCTTTACTTGTTCTTTGACTTTGCTGGTTACAGTCTAATAGCGGTAGGTACCAGCTATATCTTTGGGGTACATGCACCAGATAACTTCAACAAGCCTTTTTTGTCAAAGGATATGAAGGAATTTTGGACTAGGTGGCATATAAGTTTGTCTAGGTGGTTTGGAGACTATATATTTTCTAGATATGTCCTAAATGCTATGAGAAACAAAAAGTATAAAAATAGGGCAACCGCATCTCATGTGGCCCAGATGATAACTATGACAGTCATGGGCTTTTGGCATGGCTTGACCTGGTATTATATTGCCTATGGTGTCTATCAAGGTTTGATGCTTGTCTTGACTGACGAGTTCACCAAAAAGTCTAAATTCTATAAAAAACACAAGAAGGAAAAGTGGTTTCAGAGGTTACAGATATTTATAACATTTAATATAGTTTGCTTTGGTATGCTTATATTCTCAGGTTTTTTAAATTTCTATATTAGATATTAAAGTGTATGGGTATCTTTGCTTATTGTAATTTTATGGATGGCTAGTGATTTAAGAAGTATTTCTTAGACGTCATTTTTGGAGAGTCATTTAATTATCATCTATTAATAAAAAGTTAAGGTTTAAGAGTATAATATATGTATATTGAGAATTAGTTTATTTATAGATGTATGATTTGGAGGTAAAAATGGATATAAGAGAAAGTGTAATAGAAATATTTGAAGAGGTTTTGGGTAGTGATGAGATAAGAGACAACCAGGACTTGGATATGTTTGAAAATGAGATGTTGGATTCACTAGCTATAATTGAGGTATTGTTGGGAATAGAAGACAAGCTAGACCTATCATTACAGCCAACTGACTTAGAAAGAAAAGATATGGCTACTGTAAACAACTTGGTTGATTTCTTGACTGATAGAATATAAAAAAATATTTTTGCATATATTTGCATATAGACAAGGTTCATGACAAAGGCATGGGCCTCGTTTTAATATAGTGAATAAATTAAAAATAAAAGTAACAATTTAGTAAATATCCTTGTTTAGAGCTTTTTTTATGATAATATATATAGGAGCCTAGCATATGTGAGTATGCTACTCAGTGTAAAATAATAAAAAATGGTAATAATATTCTAAGTATGAAAGGAAACAATCATGTCTAGAGTTGAAAGAAAAAGACTAGAAAAAGAAGCTAAAAAGAATAAAAAAACTAGACTTTTCAAATTTAGCGAAAAAGAGATAGAAAATAGGGATATTTCCTTGGAGCTTGATGAGTCTAGCAATTTGTCGATTAAAATAGATGATGACAAGGATGAAAGAGTTACTATAGATTCTGTAGGTGGTGGAGTTGAAGATAGGAAACCATCAAACCAAAACTTTGATAATAAGCAAGACTTCAAGTATGAACAGAAAAGTAAAAACAGGTCCAAGCTTGGATATATGAAAACTGCTGATAGGATCATTTCGGTGGAAGACGAGGAAATGAGACTAAAGAGAAGACAGGCCTACTTAAGGGAACACCATGCTAGTGATATAGAATCCCAGCCACTAATGACTGTTGATGATATAATGACAGAAGAAGATATAAGTAGAGGAGTGTATGATTACAAACCAGAAAAGGGTTTAGACACTAGTCAGGATTCTGATATAAATATTAACCAAATTAAGCATATTGACATAGAAAGAGCTCCATTTGAAGATGTAGTAAGGGTTGCTGAATCGAGGCTCGCGGCTGAAAAACTCAAACATGAAGAATACAAGAGAGAAGAAGAAAAAATCTTAAAGCAGGAGCAAATAAAAAAAGAGGTAATTGAGAAAGAGTTGCGGGAAAGAGAAAAACTGAAGACTCAGCAACTTAACTTGGATATGGCCAAGGGTGATGAGCCTAAATCACAACTATTCAGTAGAAAGAAAGGTGGCTTCAAAAAGAAGATGAGTGACAAGGAAAAGGAAGAAACTAAGGATACTGTAGGAGAAGTAAAAGCAGAAGAAATAAAAGCAGAAGAAACAAAAGCAGAAGAAACAAAAACAGAAGAAACAAAAGCAGAAGAAATAAAAGCAGAAGAAATAAAAGCAGAAGATATCAAGATTCAAGAGAATAATATAAAGCAAGGGTCTCTAGCAGAAAGTAGCTTCCAGCAGGAAGTCATGCACGAGCCTAAAAAAGGTGGCTTTAAGAAATTTTTCAAGAGATTGTGCATAATTTTAATAGCAATTATAGCCCTTATATACCTTGCAGGTTGTCTGGTATTTAAGGATAGGTATTTTGTAAATACTAGTATAAATGGCATCAAGGCAGATTTGAAAACTGCAGCTGAAATAGATAAACTTGCAGCTGAAAAGATAGTTAACTACAGGCTAGATATTCTAGGTAGGAAGGATGTCAAGGATTCTATAAGTGGAAAAGATGTCGATATGGAGTATGTCAAGGACGGTAGTGCTGCCAAGATAAAGGCCGAACAGGGATTTTTTGCTTGGCCAATAGCATTTTTCCAGAAGGAAGACATAAATGGAAAGCTAAATATTAAGTACGATAATGTAAAACTAAATGATCTTGTAAAGAAGTTCAATGTTTTTGACAAGAAGAATATAAAAGAGCCAGTCAGTGCCTTTCCAAGATATGATGAAAAGAAGGGTGATTATGTAGTTGACAAGGGTGACCTGGGTAGCACTCCTATAGAAGTTTCTATCAAAAATTTTGTAGCTACATCTATTAAGGCAGAAGCTAGAAAGGTTGAATACCCAGCATCCGCCTATAAGAGTCAGAAGAACAAGGCAGATGACAAGAGGATAGACAAGGCTATATCTCAATTGAAGGAATACGATAGGGTAAAGGTTGTCTATGATTTCGAGAAGGAAAAGTATATTGCTGACACAAAGGACATAAGTAAGATGTTTGATGTGGCTTCAGAAGTAGATTATAAGGTAGAACTAAGCAAGGACAAAGTCAGAGAATTTGTGAGAAGTCTGAGTAGAAAATATTCCACATACGGAGACCCTAGAGAGATACCATCAGCATCAACAGGTGGCAAGTTGAAGGTAACTGGTGGTGTATATGGTTGGTTGATAGATAGGGAGAAGGAAACTGACTACCTATACGAGCTTGTAAAAGCTAAAAAGAGTGAAAATAATAGAAAACCTATATATGCCCAAACTGCTATAAGTAGGGAAAATAACGATATGGGTAATGAATTTATAGAGATAGATTTATCAAAGCAGCATATGTGGTTTGTAAGAGATGGTAAGGTATTGGTAGAAACTCCTATAGTATCAGGAAATCCAAATCAAGGAGATGCTACACCTCCAGGTATTTACCCTCTAAACTACAAGACTAGACATGCTATACTTAGGGGACCAGGATATGCATCACCGGTTTCATACTGGATGCCTTTCAACGGTAATATAGGTATACATGATGCCAGCTGGCAGCCAGCCTATGGTGGATCTAGATACCTATATGCTGGATCTCATGGATGTATCAACACACCTTATAGCAAGGTGGCTCAGTTCTATGCGCTTTCTAAAGAAGGAATACCAGTAGTAGTGCATCATTAGGGTTTTAAGAGTGCCTACAATCAAGATATTGATTGTAGGTGCTTATTTTTTTCTTGGAAGGGTATAGATAAAGCATAAGTATTTGAGAAGGGAAAGACATTTAATGACGACTTATATTGAGTTAAATAATGAAGTTATTGTGAGAGATAGTGAAGGTAAATACCAGCTCCACAAGGACAAGGAGGCCTTGGACCTATATCTGAGGGATTCAATAATGGAGAGGTCTATTAAGTTTGATTCTATATCAGACAAAATAAACTATCTAGTAGAAAATAATTACTATGAAAGAGAGATAATAGATAAGTACGATATGGCCTTTATAGAGGACTTGTACGAATATATAAAGGGTTTTGCCTTTAGTTTTCAGTCATATATGAGTGCCAGCAAGTTCTATGAAAATTATGCCTTAAAGTCAGATGACGGCGAGGCTATTTTAGAAGACTATAACGATAAGATTTTGATATGTTCACTAGCCATTGCCAGTGGTGATAGGGATGTAGCAAAAAAAGTAGCTAAGAGGTTAATTAGGCAAGAATTTCAGCCAGCCACACCTACCTTCCTAAACCTGGGAAGGAAGAGGGCTGGACAGCTGGTGAGTTGCTTCTTGCTAACCGTAGAAGATTCATGCGAGGGTATCAGTTATGCAGTTTCTTCTGCCAACCACCTATCAAAAATTGGTGGTGGTGTGGCCTTGAACCTCACTAGACTAAGGGCTAGGGGCGAATCTATCAAGGGTATAGAGGGAGCTAGTGGTGGTGTAGTAGGTGTTGCCAAGATGTTGGAACAGAGCTTTAGCTACTTCAACCAGATGGGGGCCAGGCAGGGGGCAGGTGCAGTCTACCTAAACGTCCTTCATGCAGACTTTGATGCCTTGATGGATACAAAGAAGATAAATGCAGATGAAAGAGTTAGGTTGGCGACCTTGTCTATAGGTGCCATTATACCTGATGTATTTATGAGACTAGCAGAGAAGAACCAAACTGGATACGCCTTCTATCCACATTCTATATATAAAAAATACGGTCTTCATCTAGATGACCTGAATATGGATGAGTGGTATGACAAGTTAGTGGCAGACCCTGATATCAAGAAGAAGGAAATCAATCCAAGACAGTATCTAACTAGGATAGCTGCTACCCAGATGGAGTCTGGCTACCCATATATTGTCTTTATAGATACGGCTAATAGGAACCATACCCTAAAAGACCTGGGCATGATTAGGATGTCAAACTTGTGCTGTGAAATATTCCAGTACCAAGAGCCTTCACAGATAGAATCCTATGGTTCAAGTCATAGCAAGTGGGGGCAGGATATTTCCTGTAACCTAGGTTCCCTGAACATAGTCAATCTTATGAAAGGCAGGGAAATCGACAAGGCCATAGATACGGCGGTTAGGTTTTTGACGGATGTAAGTGATAGGACCGATATACATCAGGTGCCAACTATAAAGATGGGTAATGATAGGAGTCATTCTATAGGTCTGGGTGCCATGAACCTACATGGTTATTTGATGAAGAATAATATAATGTATGCCAGTGATGAGGCTGTTGAATTTGCTGATGTATTTTTTGCCATGATGAGGTACTATGCTATTAGGACTTCTATGGAAATAGCAAGGGAAAGACAGACTAGCTTCGAGGGATTTGAAAAGTCAGAATACGCCAAGGCTAGGGCTAGTGATGTCCTAGGAAAATACTATGAAGAAGACTTTATGCCAAAGTCTGACAAGGTGAAAAAGCTATTTGAGGGTATATATATTCCTGACAAGAATGACTGGGCAAGCTTATTAGACGAGGTCAAGGAGGTCGGTATCTACAATGCCTACCTGATGGCTATAGCACCTACCCAGAGTATCAGTTATGTTCAAAATTCCACATCTTCTATCATGCCGATTACAGAACAGATAGAGGTTAGGATTTACGGTGACTCGACTACGATTTATCCAATGCCATTTTTGACAAATGAAAATATGCTCTTCTATAGGTCTGCCTATAATACTGATATGTTCAAGGTCATAGATGTAGTGGCAGCTGTTCAAGGGCACGTAGACCAGGGTATATCGACTACGCTTTTTGTTACTGATGACAGGACTACTAGGGATATAGCCAGGTACTATATCTATGCCTATAAAAAGGGCCTAAAGAGTCTTTATTATACTAGGACAAAGATGTTGAGAGAGTTGAATAATGAATGCCTATCTTGTTCAGTGTAGGTAGACGTTTTTATTTTAGATAGGGAGAGGTTATGATAAAGGAAAAATATGTAGATGTTTATAATACAGTCCACAAGGCTGTAAATTGGGATACGGAAGATGACGATTTTACCCAGGCCTTTTGGGACCAAAATGTAAAGCAGTTTTGGTTGCCTGAAGAGGTGCCTATTTCAAAGGACATACCTAGCTGGTCTGACCTAAAAGAGAGTGAGAGGGTTCTCTACAAGAGGGTTTTAGCAGGACTAACTCTCTTGGATACCAAGCAAGGAAATGACGGTATACCATCCATGATGGAGCTGACAGAGAATTTTCAGAGGAAGGCTGTCCTGTCTTTTATGGGAACGATGGAGGAAATTCATGCCAAAAGCTACTCTAGTATATTTACTACCCTCCTATCCAAGCAAGAGATAGATGACCTATTTGTATGGATAGAAGAGGAGCCACTACTACAAAACAAGGCCAAGATGATTTTGAGGCAGTACAAGAATACTAATACAGCCAAGGGCCTATATATGTCTATGGCTACGAGTGTATTTCTTGAGTCCTTCCTTTTCTATAGTGGATTTTTCTATCCTCTATTCTTGGCAGGTCAGGGCAAGATGATATCAAGCGGTGAGATAATCTCTCTTATCTTGAGGGACGAATCTCTACACGGTAAGTATATAGGTCTTTTGGCCCAAGAAAAATTCAACGAGTTTCACTATGATGACAAGAATGAGCTAAAGGATGGGGTTTATTCGCTGCTTAAGGAATTGATGGAAAATGAAGAAAAATATACTAGGCTTTTGTACGAAGGTTCTGGTTTGGAGGAGCAGGTAATTAATTTCTTGAAATATAATGCCAATACGGCCCTTACCAATATGGGCTTTGAGGAATTTTACAAGGTTGAGCCTGTAAATGCTATAGTATTAAACGGTTTGAGTACTGAGACCAAGACTCACGACTTTTTCTCAACCAAGGGTAATGGCTACCAAAAGGGTATATACGAAGAATTGACAGATGAAGATTTTATGTTTTAGGACTGAATAGATAAAAATTATAAAAAATTGGTGGTTGAAAAAATTTCAAGAGTATGCTATAATACTTTAGAAATACAAAAGCAACTAAAGCTTTGAAAAGTGTTGCTATATATTTATGAAATTAATATATTTTGTATTGGAATCAAATAATGTTGATAAGTGTGTGTATTTTATGGTATCTTGTAAATACTATATAGATACTATATAAATAAATACAAACAAATGTATGTAAGAGGGGTTGACAAATATGATGGCTAAAGGGGATAATCTAAAAGCAAGCAAGCAAGCAAGCAAGCAAGCAAGCAAGCAAGCAAGCAAGCAAGCAAG
>OHAD01000330.1_pt1 | contig 57814 bp, 51 predicted proteins | sample 1577011 | NCBI WGS metagenome assembly OHAD01 (sample SAMEA3541510, study PRJEB24748) | human gut metagenome | biome: human gut; feature: human-associated habitat; material: faeces | place: China | collected 2012 | reverse complement strand
GATTTGTTCAGTATGAAAGCATACTCGTTGAAGTAGGAATGAAACATAAAAGTTTATGACTTTTTATAAGTTTTCAGTAACGGATATAATATGATTTTTAAAGGATGCGGAATTAACATAATTACACCATTTACAGATACAAACGAAGTGGACTTTGATAGTCTAGGAAGGCTAGTGGACACCTACTTGAAGGCAGGGGCCCAGGCCCTAGTATTAGGCAGGACTACAGGAGAGTTCTACGCCATGAATGACAATGAAATCCTTGAGGTGATAGGCTTTGTAGTCAAGAGGGTAAACAAGAGAATCCCTGTTCTTGCCCAGACTGGCCTAAATGATACTGCTAGGTCGGTGGTTTTATCTATAAGGGCCAAGGCCTTGGGACTTGACGGCTTGATCTTGTCAGCCCCATACTATAGTCAGGGAAATGAGCTCGGCCTAATCAGCCATTTCAAGTCGATTGCCCTAGCTGGTGGCCTAGCAACATATATCGACAATGACCCTGACAGGACAGGACTAAATCTCGAGCCTGCCCTAGTTGCCAAGCTGGCTGATATTCCTAATATCGTAGGTATTATCGAGTCATCTACAGACCTAGACCACCTAGTTGAACTGGCACCACTGGCTAGTGATGAATTTACAATCATTAGTGGTAACGACAAGACTATGCTAGCCAGCCTAAGCATGGGAGCAAGTGGCCATATATCTGTTCTTGCTAATATATGCCCTAGACCAATTTTTTCCATATATGATAAATTTGTTGCCGGTGACATAGCTGGTGCTAGACAGGTCCAGAACGACTACCTAAAGCCAATCAAGCTGATGAGTCTGGATGTCAATCCTATACCTGTCAAGACAGCCATGAATATGCTTGGCTATGAAGTAGGTAACTTTAGACTACCTCTTCACCCTATGGATCCAGATAAGGCTGCCCAGATAGCTACCTTTATCATGGATACTGGCCTAGAAAAACTTTAGTGTAAATATATTAAAGGGGCTGACCACAATGGTCAGCCCCTTTTCTCTCTTTAAGCTTAATGGATACTTCTAATTCATTTTTCTATTTAAATTATATCTAACGTCATACTCTTCGTCCAAGTCTTTCCTAAGGTCAACATTAAGTTCTAATTCAAGAGCAAAGAATGTATCATCCTCAAACACGTTGCCGAACTTTTCGACAGCTATTCTCTGTTTGGCCTCAAAAACTTTTTTTCTTTCCATGCTTGAAAAATTCATTTCTCGGATTTGTCTAGTTTTTTGTCTCATAATAGATCTCCTTAAATTGGATTTTTTACATTACCTTTCTATTATACCTTGAATAAGATTTTTTTCAAGCTTTTTTTGTAAGTATTTGAATAGTTTCTATATAAATTATGAATTATTTAGTTTTTTTAATAACATCAGAGTTGTCTGTGCAAGCTATACCTAGGCCTCCAAGACTTTCTGAGTTTGATTCCATATTTACATTTAACTTTAACTGGGCATATGAGCTAAAACCACCATCTAGGTTGATTGGCTTGAATCCATTCTGGCTAAGTATCCTACAAGCTAGGTAGCCTCTTAGGCCTACCTGACAAGTTACATATAGGTCCTTGTCCTTTGGTATTTCATCTAACCTATCCCTAAGCTCATCTAGAGGTATATTTACTGAACCTTGTATTGATCCAAGTTCATACTCTTCTGGAGTTCTAGCATCTATTAGGAAGACTCCACCAGCAACTAAATCGTCTATCTTGTCAACTGTAACAGTCTCTACCAGACCATCTAGGATATTAGTAGCTGCATATCCAGCCATATTTACTGGGTCCTTGGCAGATGAAAACGGTGGTGCATAGGCCAATTCTAAATCTTCTAGGTCCCTAACTGTTAGGCCACCTGCTATAGCAGTAGCTATTACGTCTATCCTCTTCTCTACACCTGAGAAACCAACTGCCTGGGCTCCCAAAATCTTTCCACTTGGTACTTCAAATATCAACTTAAAATCAAGTGGCATGGCTGTTGGGTAGTAGCCAGCATTTGATAGTGGGTGAAGGTGGACTACCTTGTAGTTGTCTACACCCATCTGCTTTAATTTCTTTTCATTGTTTCCAGTAGATGAGGCAGTCATATCAAATACCTTGGCAACTGATGTTCCTAGGGCACCCTTGTAGCTTACATCTATACCATTTAACCTATCTGCGAGTATTCTAGCCTGCCTATTTGCTGGAGATGCTAGGGCTATGCTGGCTGGCTGGCCGTATACCCTATCCTGTGTCTCTATGGCATCTCCAAGAGCATATATGTGTGGCTTAGATGTTTCTAGCTTGTCGTTCACCTTTATATGACCTCTAGGTCCCATCTCTAGTCCTGCAGATACTGCTAGGGCATTTTCAGGCTTTACACCTATTGATAGGATAGTAAGATCTGTAGAGATTTGTCTTCCGCTCTTCAATACTATAGCCTTTCCATTGTCCTTAAATGAGTCCACACCATCGCCCAAGACTAGGTCAACACCATGGTCAATCATATGGGCGTGTAGGATCTGGGCCATTTCAAAGTCAAATGGGGCCATTACCTGGTCAAGCATTTCCACTAGGTGGACCTTGACACCTCTCTCTACTAAGTTTTCAGCCATCTCTATACCTATAAAGCCACCACCTATTACTACAGCTTCCTTAGGTGATTTTTCGTCTACATAGGCCTTGATAGCATCTGTATCTGGTATATTCCTAAGGGTAAATACATTGTCAGCATCAGCTAGTCCTGGAATTGGAGGCTTGACTGGGTTGGCACCTGGTGATAGGATCAATTCATGGTAGGATTCAGTATATTCCTCACCTGTATCCACCTTTTTAACTGTCACTTCCATCTTGTCAGGGTCTATTGCAACCACTTCACTAAAGTTTCTAATATCTAAATTAAACCTCTGGCTCATACCTTCAACAGTCTGAACAAGTAGGGCTTCTCTCTCAGTTATCACCTCACCTATGTAGTATGGTAGACCACAATTGGCAAATGAAATATACTCACCTCTCTCAAACATTATTATATTAGCTGTTTCGTCCAATCTTCTCAACCTAGCTGCTACTGTTGCTCCACCGGCAACTCCACCAACAATTAGTATCTTTTTCATAATTTTCTCCTCTCAATTTATAAGTCGATACTTAAATTTTTAAAATTATTTTTTGTTTATTCCTTTGCATCTCTTTGTACAAAAGTTGCTAGATAGATTTTTATACAAGCCCTTATCACTATGTGATGCCTGACTTTTATTCTTTCATATTCCTTACTATCTCAGCCACAAAATCATTGTCTATAGAATAGATAATCTCTGTACCATTCCTCTCGCCCTTGATAATACCCGCTGCCTTTAACTTTGACAGGTGCTGGGATACAGTAGACTGGGCAAGCTCTAGACAGACGTGCATATTAGACACATTGCTAGGCCCCTCATTAACCAAGCCCTTTACAATACATAATCTAGCAGGATGAGAAATAGCCTTCAGTATATTAGCATACTCAATAAGAGCCTGGGCATTTACATTAAGTTCATCCATAGATCCACCTCCTCAATATTCAAACTTTATTATTTTCGATTTTACATATATTCAACTTTCTGTATATTCATATATATATAATATTAGAATGTATATGTCAATAGGTTTTTTATTTTTTCTGACAAATATTCCAATGTATATGTCAATAGGTTTTTTATTTTTTCTGACAAATATTCCAGTAAATAAAAAATATGATATAATAGTAACATACTAATAAACAGTAATATCGACCGTGAAAAATAATATAAATGTGGAGGTTACAATGGATATAGAAGAGAGAAAATGGGAAATAATGTACGACCAAGAAGCCTTACAGACTAGAATCAAGGAACTCGGACAGGAAATCAAAAAAGATTATCAAGATAAAAACCTGCTAGTCATATCACTACTAAAGGGTAGTTTTATCTTTTGTGCAGACCTAGTCAGGGCCATCGATATACCTAGATTGAGGGTCAATTTTATGACTACATCTAGCTACGGCAACTCTACAAACTCAAGTGGTAGGGTCAGGGTCCAGGCCGACATCACGATAGACGACATTAGCCAATACGACGTCCTACTACTGGACGATATAGCAGACACAGCCAACACAATGGACTTTGTCTACAAGCATATAGCAGGAAAAAATCCAAAGAGTCTAAAGACTTGCGTACTATTGGATAAACCTAGTAGAAGACAGGTGGAATTTGAAGCTGATTATGTAGGATTTTCAATAGAGGATAAATTCGTCGTTGGATATGGATTTGACTTTGAAGATATGTATAGGAATGTTCCTTATATATTTAATGTTACAGATGAATTACGTTAAAATAATAAATTGTAATGATTGAACCGAATTCAAATTAGCCCGTCAGGGTAGTTGTGTGGAGGAAATACTATCATTTTCTTGCCAGTAACCTGGATTAGAATTTGTAATATCATATGCTTGACTCGTAAAAATCCGAATGTACTTCGTACTCGGAATTTTTGTCCCTCATCTTCGCATTGATATTACTTAATTCTATCCAATTGTTACTTGACAAGAATATGCCTTGTATTTACTTGTATTTACTTGTATTTTCTTAGTACAGACCTTATATCATTTTTTCATAAGTAATCTGGTAGCCATATTTTTCATACTGGCCTACTATTGTCTCCCAAAGGTCTTCCAGACCATTTTTCTTAGATGATGAGGTAATCACTAGCTTATCGTCCTTGTCCATATTCAGTCTTCTTCTGATCATGGCTTCGTGTTTTTGGTACTGACCTCTTGTGATCTTGTCGGCCTTGGTAGCTACTACTACACAGTCATAGCCGAAGTATTTGATCCAGTCATACATCATCTGGTCGTCTGCTGTTGGCTCATGTCTGACATCTACCAATAGGAATATTGCGCATAGTTCTTCCCTATCTTCTAGGTAGCGCTCCATGATGCCGCCCCACTTGTCTTTTTCTGTCTTGGATACTTTTGCATATCCATATCCTGGCAGGTCTACAAAGTAGAACTCATTATTTATAAGGTAAAAGTTTATAGTTCTTGTCTTACCTGGTGTTGAGGATGTCCTGGCAAAGGTCCTCCTATTTAGAAGACCATTTATCAGGGATGATTTTCCAACATTTGACCTACCTGCTAGAGCAATCTCTGGTATGCCCTCTGCAGGATACTGGCTCTTGTTGACTGCACTCATGGTAATCTCTGCACTTTTAATCTTCATTATTGCCTCAGTCGGAACCTCGCTCTGGCGGCTCTTGTAATAATGAGGAGGATTAGTCATTGTTTTTTTGTTGTTCTTTTTCTTAGTATTATTCTTAGCCATAGCACCAACCTATTCTTTATCCATCAAGGCTATGTCAATTACTTGGTCCATAGTCTCTACTAGCACAAATTCTATATCTTGCCTTACATTTTCTGGTATCTTGTCAATATCAGCCTTGCAATCCTTAGGTAGTAGTATCTTTCTGATACCCATCCTATAGGCAGCTAGGACCTTTTCCCTGACGCCACCGACTGGCAAGACCCTGCCACGTAGGGTGATTTCACCTGTCATGGCTATATTTCCTGGAACTGGTCTGTCTGTTAGGGCTGATATTGTAGCTAGGGTCATTGTTATACCTGCTGATGGACCATCCTTTGGAGTTGCCCCCTCTGGTATATGGATGTGTATATCCTGGTCCTTATAAAAATCTGCTGGTATTCCTAGCTTGTCTGCTATAGACCTGATATATGAAATACCCGTCCTAGCTGACTCCTTCATTACATCTCCCATCATACCTGTAAGGACTATTCCACCCTTACCTGGTAGGGCACTGACCTCTACCTCTAGAGTTACTCCACCTACAGCTGTCCAGGCTAGTCCATTTACTACACCAACCTGAGGATTTAGGTCTAGTGGGTCTTCCTTAAACTTTTCAGTACCTAGGTATTCTACGACCTTTTCCCTATTCAAGTTTATAGGTTCCATATCAGGATTACCCACCATCTCCTTGACTACCTTTCTACACAATTTAGCAATTGTACGCTCTAGCTGTCTGACACCGGACTCTCTAGTATACCTACTAATGATAAACTTGATTACTTCATCGTCAATAGTTATAAAATCCTTATGAAGACCATTTTCTTTGATCTGTTTTTTCAATATGTATCTCTTAACTATTTCGAGTTTTTCTTCTTCTATGTATCCTTCAATATCTATTACTTCCATCCTATCAAGTAATGGTCTAGGTATCTGCCTTAGGTCGTTGGCAGTTGTAATAAACATTACCTTTGACAGGTCAAATGGCAGCTCTAAATAGTGGTCTACAAAGTACTTGTTCTGCTCTGGATCCAGTACCTCTAGCATGGCAGATGTTGGGTCACCCTTGAAATCACTAGACATTTTGTCGATTTCGTCTAATAGTATAACTGGGTTTTTGGCCTTGGCTTCCTTCATGGCATTTATAATTCTACCTGGAATGGCCCCTATATAGGTCCTTCTATGACCCCTAATCTCAGCCTCATCCCTGACACCACCAAGTGATATCCTTATAAAAGGTCTACCAATTGCTCTGGCAACTGACTTGGCTATAGAAGTCTTACCTACACCTGGAGGTCCTGCTAGGCATATAATCGGTGCCTTCATATTCTTTGACTGCTTTCTGACTGCCAAGTACTCAAGAATCCTGTCCTTAACATCATCCAAGCCATAGTGGTCTTCGTTTAGTATTTTTTCAGACTTGTTTATGTCAAACCTGTTCCTAGACTCCTTATTCCATGGAAGTGAGAATATAGTGTCTAGGTAGTTCTTTAAAATATTGTAGTCAGGTGAATTAGAAGGAGTCCTCTCAAGTTTTTCAATTTCCTTCTCAATCTTCTCACGTGTTTCCTCAGGAATTTTTAGCTCGTCTAACTTATCCCTATACTCTTTTTCCTGTACATCATCACTGATATCACCTAGCTCCTTTTGAATAGCCTTCAACTGTTCCCTAAGGTAGTAATCCTTTTGAATCTTGTTCATCTGCTTTCTAACATTAGTGGTGATCTTCTTGTCAATCTTGATTACCTCTAACTCCTCCAAGAGGTAGTCATACAAGAGTCTCATCCTCTCTTCTATATCTAGGGTAACCAGTACCTTCTGCCTGTCACTAAACTTCAAAAAGAGGCTAGATGCAACTATATCAACTATCATAGAATATCCTTCAGCATCTGATAGGTCCATGGCAGCATCTGTAGGCACATCGGCTGCTATACTAAGGTACTCTTCAAATCCTCTCAAGAGTCTTCTAGAATATGCCTCCAGTGTATTTTTCTGTTCTTTTGTAAATTTTTCTTCATCAAACTCTATTGGTGTAATCTCACCTATCCAGGCATCATTTTCATCTATCTTCATAGACTCTAATCTAGCCCTTTCAATACCCTCTACCAAGACCCTGATAGAAGTGTCTGATGTCCTAATTACCTGCTTGATACTGCAGACTGTACCTATGGTATATATATCATCAATTGTAGGGTTTTCAACAGTTGAATCCATTTGACTTACTAAAAATATCTTTTCATCATTTAGCATGGATAGTTCAAAACTCTCAATTGAATTTAGTCTTCCTATATCAAAAGACTGAAGAATACATGGAGATATTGATATTCCTCTTAGCGGAATCATTGGCATCTCTGTTTGTTCTCTAAATTTTATCACTTCTTGATCACTAGTCTGGTTCTCGTCCAAGTCTGACTCAAGTGTTTCTATTTCATCTATCTTATCATCAATTTTACTCATATCTTAACTCCTTTCAATATGCAAAATTACATTTAACCCTATTATATACTTTATGTATACCTATTTTCAATATAAATATCGCAAAAATATAGAACTTATTGGTATTTTTTGCAAAAATATGCTTGTTATTGGAGTTTTGTTGCAAAAATAGATTTCTTATTTTTATTTAGGGACTTATTTCTACTTAACTACTTTACACAAAAATAGACCCTGTCAAGTAAGTCCACTGGGGACCCACTGACAAGGTCTACTAATATTAATCAAATATATTCAAAACTATGCTGCTAGCTTATCTGAATTTGATAAAGCCTTCTTACCTGCTCTAATTACTAGGTAAGCATATATAAATGCTATCACTATACCTGCTATATTGGCAACATTTAGTGGCAGATTGAAACCTATCTTGGCACTTAGTAAATAGGCAGATATGATATATGTGTAGAACATACCTGGTATCAAACTAATCATATATGGTTTCTTTAACTTGAACAAGTACAATGAAATCATAGCAAAGGCGAATACTGCTATAGTCTGGTTAGCCCATGCAAAGTACTGCCATAATACGTTGAATCCTTCTGCATTTAGCTTGGCAAATACTAGGATTGCTATAACTGGTACAAATATACAGATTGATAGAGTTACTCTATTCTTAGCCTTTGACTGGTCATATCCTATAGCATCTGCTATCATCAATCTAGCTGCTCTAAGTGCTGTATCTCCTGATGTAATAGGTAATACTATTACGCCGATTACGGCAATTAGACCACCTATGCTACCTAGCATATCATTAGCCACTAGGCCTATAATTGCCGGCTTACCAACTAGTTCTGCTGGTACACCCTTGTAGTAAATACCCATAGCTGCTGCTGCCCATATCATGGCAATGAAACCTTCCAGTATCATCATGTCGTAGAAAGTTCTTCTACCTTCCCTTTCATCAGATACTGATCTACCAATTAGTGTAGCCTGAGTTGAGTGGAATCCTGATACTATACCACATGCAACTGTTACGAAAAATACTGGTAGTAATGGAGTTCCCTTTGGATGTATTCCCATCCAGTTAGCTGCAGTTACATTGTCTAAGTGGTATCCCTTGACAAATAGACCGAAGAATATACCAACTGCTGATAACAATAGGATTGCACCGAATATTGGATAGACTCTACCAATAATCTTGTCTATTGGGAATAGTGTTGCTGCCAAGTAGTAGAAGAATATAACAGCGTATACTATCCAAACTACTGGGTTTGTACTGATAGCTTTCTGACCTAATAAACTAGCTACAACTAGGTCCCCTGGTGTATAAATAAATACGGCACCAACTAGGATCATTAGCACGATTACAAAGATGTTGTATATCTTGTAAACCTTGCCACCTAGGTGGTCCTGAATAAGTGCTGGCATCTGCTTACCATTACTTCTGATAGAAATCATACCTGAGAAGTAGTCGTGCATTGCTCCACCTAGAACACAACCTATTGGTATCAATAGGAATGCTATAGGTCCAAATAATATACCCTGGATAGGTCCAAGAATTGGGCCTGTACCTGCTATATTAAGTAATTCAATTAGTGCATTCTTGCTCTTCTTCATAGGAACATAGTCTACACCGTCGTTTATACTATTAGCTGGTGTTGGTCTGTCATCTGGTTCAAAGACTTTTTCACAGACTTTACCATAGGCTAAGCCACCACCTATTAGTATAATTAGTCCAATTATAAAAGTAGTCATTTTATAATACCTCCTAAAATTTTATTTAAATCAACAATGATTGATTTACTCATTTAAGGCTTCTATCACTGTAAACCATCCTATTTGAGAACAGTCCACTATTTTAAGCCTGTATAGGATGTTTACATCCTACATTTTCTGAGGTGCTTTCATTCCCAAAAGCTTTAATGTATTTTCAATTGTCTGTCTAGTAGCTTCTACTAGGGCCAATCTTGCTGCCTTCAAGTCTGCGTCATCAACCAAGATTGGGCTGTTGTGGTAAAACTTGTTGAAGGCCTGAGCTAGGTCTAATACAAACCTAGTCACTATATGTGGCTCATTTTTCTTCATGGCAGTCATTATACTCTTGTTGAATGTCTCCAATACGCTTAGGACATCTGCTGCATCCGGATCAGAAAGGAGTTCATAGTTGATATCTGCACTAACTGACTGACCAGCCTTTCTAAGTACAGCACAGCACCTAGCATGTGTATACTGGACATATGGTCCTGTTTCACCTTCAAAGCTAAGTGTCCTAGCCCATGAGAATGTGTAGTCCTTAATCCTACTGTTTGATAATTCCTGGAACACCACAGCTCCCACTCCTACCGCCTTGGCTACTTCATCTATATTACCTGCCTCTGGATTTTTCTCTTCTATTATCTCTCTAGTCCTATCTATTGCCTGGTTTAGGACGTCTTCTAGGAAGACTACCCTTCCCTTTCTAGTTGACATTGTGCCCTCTTCTAAGGCAACCATACCAAACTGAACGTGCACCATATCTTGGTACCAATCATATCCCATCTTCTTGATAACGTTAAATACCTGTTTGAAGTGGAGCTCTTGCTGAGAACCAACTACATATATGGACTTGTCAAAATCATATGTCTTCTTTCTGTAGAAGGCTGATGCTAAGTCCCTAGTTAGGTAAAGTGTAGAACCATCCCTCTTCTGTATTAGGGCTGGTGGCAATTTGCTATCCTCTAGGTCTACTATCATGGCACCGTCAGATTCTACTAGTAGGTTCTTGTCTTCTAATTCCTTGATTACTGCTGGCATCTTGTCTGAGTAGAAAGATTCTCCTGCATATGAATCAAAATCTATATCCAATAACTTATATACTTTTTCGAATTCTCTTAAGCTTTCATCCCTAAACCACTGCCATAGCTCTATTGCTTCTGGGTCACCATTTTCCAACTTGGTAAACCATGACCTGGCTTCGTCTTCCATTTCTGGCTTAGAATCCGCTTCGTCGTGAAATCTCACGTATAATTTCAATAGTTCCTTTATTGGGTCATTTTCTACTGTCTGCTTATCTCCCCATAACTTGTAGGCTACTATCAACTTACCAAACTGAGTACCATAATCTCCTAGGTGATTAAGCTTTACTACATTATATCCCTGTGACTGGTATAGCTTACTTAGGGCATTACCTATCACAGTAGTCCTTACATGACCAATGTGGAATGGCTTGGCTATATTTGGAGAAGAAAATTCTACCACTACAGTTTTCCCCTTACCAAACTCACTCTTACCATAATTTTCTTTTTCATTTAATATTTGCTTGATTACCTTCTTGGCTAGGCTTTCCTTGTTGACAAAGAAGTTAACATAGCCTCCTAGGTTTATTACTCTATTTATGTCATCTGTTGGCTGGATTTTCCCTGCCAGGTCCTCTGCTATTACATTTGGAGCCTTTCTAAATATCCTAGCTAATTTAAAACAAGGGAAGGCATAGTCACCCATATCCTTGTTTGGTGGTACTTCTATTAGGGCTCTTATCTCTTCAACCGTCAAATCTGATATTTGAGATTTGATAGATTCGGATATCAGTTTCTTAAAATCTGCCATTATTTTTCCTCCCATGTACTATCTATAGTCGTATAATTATTCTGCATTCTTCAGTATTATATGATATACCATTTTTTTGATTTTTTCAATACTTTAAGTGGTATTTTATTGATGATCACCTACTATATTTCTTCCTCATTACTTGACTGTTACTATAGTTACTCCTGCCCCACCTTCACCATATTGTCCTGGCCTCATGGTCTTAACATGTGGGTTCTTTTTGAGAAGTTCTGTCATGCCTTTTTTCAGGATACCTGTCCCTATACCATGAATGACTGTCACTTCCTCGTGTCCTGCCATACAGGCGTCATCCAGGTATTTTTCAACTGCCATAGTAGCCTCTTCAAGGTTCATACCCCTTAGGTCCACCTTTCTTTCTACACTACCAGACTTGGAGTTTATAACCTGTCTTGTAGTCTTGGTCACCGTATTCTTTTCCTTCTTAGCTATAAGTTTAAGCGACTTATATGGTAAACTCATCTTCATTATACCAACCTGGACTATGGCTTCCTTCTTCTTGTCATCTGCCGATATAACTGTACCATCCTGTCTTAGGGTTATTATATTTACATCTGTACCAGGCTTTAGGGTCTTGATTTCCTTTGATGCATACTTTGGAACAACCATACTCTCCACACTAGGCTGAAGCTTGCCCATAGACTGGCCGATTTCCTTTCTAATCTCCTCAAGTCTACGGTCTTTTTCCCTGCTATCCTTAAGCCTGTCTGTCTTCCTAATTTCCTTTATCATGGCATCCGTATCTTCCTTGGCCTGCCTAACTATCGAGAAGGCTTGACTTCTGGCATTTTCTAGGACCTTGGCCTTTGACTGGTCTAGCTTTTCTAGCTTGGTCTGGTAGTCCAGCTTCATATCCTCTATTTCCTGTCTATACCTCTGGGCCCTTTCTAGTTCTTCCTGGATCCTGATTCTACTCTTTTCTACATTTTGTAGGACTTCCTCTATCTCTATATCATCGTTAGTCAAGAAGTTCTTGGCCTGATCTATGATGTACTCGCTCAGGCCTAGCTTTCTAGATATTTCAAAGGCATTTGACTTACCTGGTACCCCTATCAAGAGTCTATAGGTTGGAGACAGAGTCTCCATATCAAATTCTACTGCAGCATTTTCTACATCCTTCTTGGCTAGGGCATACTTTTTCAATTCGCTATAGTGGGTAGTCGCTATACAGGATGCCCCTGAATACCTGATATTTTCCAAGATTGCTATTGCCAGGGCAGCCCCTTCCTCTGGGTCTGTACCCGCACCCAATTCGTCAAATATTACTAAGGACTGGTCCGTTACCTGGTCCACTATGTCCACTATCCTAGTCATATGGGATGAGAAGGTAGATAGGTTCTGCTCTATGCTCTGGTCGTCACCTATATCTGCAAAAATCTGGTCAAATACACACATACTAGTTCCGTAGTTGGCTGATAGGTGGAGCCCACACTGGGTCATCAGGGCAAAAAGACCTAGAGTCTTGATAGTTACAGTCTTACCACCAGTATTTGGACCCGTTATCAATAAGGTAGAATAGTCTCCTCCTAGGACAATATCATTGGCTACAACTGATTTTCTATCCAGTAAGGGGTGCCTACCAGCAACTATTTTCACTAATTTATCTCGGTTCAAGCTTGGTTCGGTTGCCTTCATATCTATAGATAATTTGCCCTTGGCAAAGGCAAAGTCCAACTTGGATAGGATTTCCTGGTTGGATATAAGCTCCCTGCTGACCTGACCTACCATAGCTGATAGGTTAGCTAGGATCCTTTCTACCTCATCTTTTTCCTGGAGCCTTAGCTGCCTCAGGTCATTGTTCATCTCTACAATAGTCATAGGCTCTATAAACAATGTAGCCCCTGATGAAGACTGGTCATGAATGATACCAGCCACCATAGACCTGTACTCAGCCTTGACTGGCACTACAAACCTATCCCCCCTCATAGATATAATTGCATCCTGGAGGTATTTTTGGTATGTAGATGACGAAATTATAGCGTTTAACTTGGACCTGATAGATTGGTTCTTTTGCAGGATCCTTCTCCTGATAGTCCTGAGTTCTGTCGATGCAGAATCAGCTATCTCCAACTCACTTATAATCGCATTGAATATCTCATCTTCAATCTCCTTATGTATGTAGAGGGATGTCGCAAGGCTCTGGATTATTGGATACTTAATACCCTCTTCCTCTTGATCCACTGAAGTCTCAGAATTACCAAATGTTTCCTTCTTGATATTGCTACTAAGTGTATTGCTCAGTATCCTAGTAGCCCTCATAGTATCACCTATATCTAGTAAACTCTTAGGATCCAAGACTGCACCTAGATCTGCTCTCTTGGCCTTGTCTGATATATCGTGTATTCCCTCTAGTGGAACATGCCCCCTGTTTATGAGTATTGACTGGGCCTCAGTAGTTTCCTCTTGGGCCGTCCTTACCTCCTCGAAATCTGACATTGGTCTCAATTTTTCTATCATTGAAAGACCTAGACTAGATGTAGCCTTGGCCTTTAGCATATCTATTATCTTATTTAATTCTAGTACCTTATAAAACTTTGCTTCCATATTCACCATCCTTTTCGATACTTTGATGCATACTTTAATTTCTATCCACAATATTATACCACATAGGCCTCTAACCATGTTATAATATATGTAAAGATTTAATTTGGAATTATATTACTTAGGGAGGTGCTTTGAGATGAAGTATGTAACAGAAGGTTTATTTCCAGAACTGGTTTTTAAGAATTTTGAATGTATCTCAAGAATCCCTAGACCATCTGGTCACGAGGGAGCTATCAGCGATTATATTATGAATTTTGCCAAGAGCCTAGGTCTAGATACCTACCAGGATAGCTACAAAAATTTAATTGTAAAAAAGCCGGCAACTAATGGCAGGACTGATGCGTCTACGGTTATGCTGCAGGCTCATATGGACATGGTGCCAGAAGCTAGTGATTTAGTGGACCACGACTTTTACAAGGATCCAATCGATTTAATACTAGAAGGTAATAGCTTAAAAGCCAACCAGACTACTCTTGGTGCCGATGACGGTATGGGTGTCGCATATATGATGGCTATTTTGGAGAGTGAGGATATTTCACACCCAAACCTTGAATGTGTATTTACGGTAGATGAGGAAATTGGTCTAGTAGGTGTCAACAAGCTCGATATATCAGACCTAGAGTCTACATATATCTTGAACCTTGATGCTGAAGAAGATGATTCTATCCTAGTTGGTTGCGCCGGTGCTGTCAATGCTAGCATAGTCCTTAGAAAGGAATACAAGCCTGCAATACCTACAAATCTAGCCCTAGAAATCAATATCAAGGGTTTGTTTGGTGGACATTCAGGCATGGACATAGACAAGCAGAGGGCCAATGCCAATGTAATCATGGGCAGGATATTGAGTTCCATCAGTTATGACTACGACCTATTCAACATCAATGGTGGCTCCAAGAGAAATGCTATACCTAGAAAATGTGAAGCTGTCCTATCTATTAGAAATGAAGACCTAGAAGGTCTTGTTAGAGAGATTCAAAAGCTATCAGCCAAGATACAAAAGGAATTCTACCCTACCGACCCTAAGCTAAAAATAGAATTAAGAAGGTCTGCACCTACTGATTTCAAGGTATTTACAGACGATTGCAAGAATAAGATAGTCGACCTACTTAGCCTGATACCAAATGGCATTATATCAAGAGCACTAGACCTAGATATGGTGGAAACATCTTCAAACTTTGCTATAGTCAACGAAGATAAGCAGAATATAGAATTTATCAGCCTTATAAGGTCTTCAGTGGACTCCAAAAAGGACTATGTTAAGACTATTATGACTAGACTAGCAGGTCTGGTTGGCGCTGAACTGAAATTTTATTCAGAGTATCCAGCCTGGGAGCATAACAAAAAATCCAATCTAGAAGATCTGGCTATAGGAGCCTACGAGGAAGCTTTTGGCAAGGAAGCAAATGTAGTAGTCATGCACTGTGGCCTAGAATGTGGTATCTTGCTCAACAAACTAAGACACAAGGCTGAAGCCATTTCTATAGGACCAAATATGTACAATGTACATACTCCTCAGGAGCATGTAGAAGTAGACTCTGTAGCCAGGGTCTGGGAGTTTATTATAAGGTTATTGGAAATACTTTAGATTGCTTTATGACAGTATCGACAAATCAATATGATAATAAGGCCTAGATTTGATTTCTAAAATCCAGACCACAAAAAGGGAACCAACATTCATTTTTTCTTTCAAGAATGCTGGTTCCCTTATTAATGGTCCATATATAAGATAGACCAAATTATAATTCCTATAATAAATCTTTTGCGCTATCCTTCCAACAAATAAATCCTGTTGTTCCTGGTCCTCCATGGGTTCCAATTCCACACCCAATCATAAAGTACCTTATTTCTGAAGGATTTAACTCCCTTTTTATGACTTCTTCCAACCTATCTCTTTCTTTTAGGTCATCAGAATATCCTATATATACTGTCCTACCTTCTAGACTAGATATTCCATTTTCCTTGGCTATATCCACTAGCTTGATAGCTACATTCTTTTTGCCCCTGGCAACACCTACATTATCAACTATACCATCCTTTAATATGCAAAGTGGTTTTATGCCCAAAACTGTACCTATAGTAGCCTTGGTACCAGATATTCTACCACCCTTGCTAAGGTATAAGAGGTCATCACAGAAAAAACATCCATAAGCCATATTCTTCACAGACTCTATATGGTCCACTATTTCATCTATAGACTTACCCTCTTCTCTCAGCTGGCAGGCCCTGATGATCAGAATTGATATGGTAAAGCAAAGGGTATTAGAATCTACAACCCTAATCTTGCTGTCATAAATTTCTTCCAACTCTGCCTTGGCTAAAAGGGCACTCTGGTAGGTTCCAGTAGCATTGGCTGCAGCAGATATATACAAGACATCACATCCTGCCTCACAATGCTTTTTGAAGTTTTCGTAAAAGGCTCCAAATGTGACCTGAGAAGTCTTTGGTATCACTCCTTCATTCCTCAAGAGCTGATAAAACTTTTCTCCATCTATGTCAACCCTATCCTTATATTCAACACCATCAATTATGACACTAAGTGGTAGCATATCAATATTATATAAGTCTAAATAGTCCTGGGTCATATCAGATAAACTATCACAGACTATCTTTATCTTGTTCATACTTTCCTCCATAAATTATTACCAAACCTTAAATAAACTCTAGATCAAGCCATCAAATTCCAACTGCCTCATAGCCTCATATATAACTATAGCAACTGAATTGGATAAATTAAGACATCTGGCACCTTCTATACCTCTCATAGGTATCCTGATGCAAGTATCCATATTATCTCTTATTAGGTCCTTAGGTAAGCCCTTCGTTTCCTTACCAAAAACTAAAAAGCACCCGTCTTCATACTTGACCTCTGTATGATTTTGCTGACCATTAATTGTTGAATAGAAGAACTTGGCCCCCTTATTCTTTTCCTGAACCTCTTCAAAGCTATCATAATATTGTATATCAGCTATATCCCAATAATCTAGCCCACATCTCTTTAGGTGCTTGTCATCCAAAGAAAATCCTAGCGGTCTAACTAGGTGGAGTACTGCTCCTGTATTCGCACAGGTCCTGATTATGTTACCTGTATTATGTGGTATTTCTGGCTCAACAAGCACTACATTGATAGCCATAATATCATCTCCCTTCCTTACTATACTTACTATAAATAATTGCACATATGACTGATATAACACTTGTCGCACTCTGGTTTTCTAGCCTTGCAGACCCTTCTACCATGGAATATCAAAAGATGGTGTGAATGAGTCCACCTATCCTTGGGAATGGCCTTCATAAGGGCAAACTCAGTCTTTTCAGGTGTAGATTCCTTGACTATACCTATCCTATTGCTAACCCTAAACACATGGGTATCTACAGCTATGGCAGGTACTTCAAAGGCATTGCTCAAGACCACTCCAGCAGTCTTTCTGCCTACACCTGGTAGTTTTATCAATTCTTCTAAGGTGTCTGGCACCTGGCCCCCATAGACATCAACTATTATGGACGATGTCTCCTTTATCTTCTTGGCCTTGCTCTTGTATAGGCCACAGGTCTTGATCATGTCCTCTATTTGGCCTATGCTAAGATTTTTAAAGTCCTGTGGTTGATTGTATTTTTTAAACATGACCTCTGTGACCATATTTACCCTGACATCCGTACACTGGGCCGATAGTATAGTCGCTATCAAGAGCTCAAAGGCCGATGTATGCACCAATTCACAATGGGCATCAGGATGCTGGTCCATCAGGAGGTCTAGTATATCTATTATTTCCTTTTTCGTTTTCTTTCTTGCCATTTTTTCTCCTCTAGTCGACTATCCTACTACCACCTATAAATTCCCTAATTATAGATGTCGGACCTATGTCTCCTGTATCATCTATCTGGTTAAAATACTGTAAAAACTTCCTCAGTCTCAAGGCATCCAAATAATGATTGGAATCTTCATCAACCTGCCTTAACAACTTTATAGCCCTTGGTTTTAGAACCGATAATTCATATACGCTAGCAGAATTAAACATAACATCTGCCTCTTCCTGGTATGGGAATATATTTCTTTCTTCCCCTCTTCTGACAGATGCCCACTTCTCAAGAGTCCTCTCAGCACTGGAATTCCTAAATTGATGGTCTCTAACCATTCTCCTTATCAACCTAAAATCAGTCGTTGGTATCCTATTATGGTCATCTAAATTTATCTGAGTTATAACACTCAAGTATATCTTGAACTTCAAGTCATCAGATATGGCCTTTGTTAAATTTGGATTCAAGCCATGGATTCCCTCTAAAATTATAGGATGATTTTCCTCTAACTTCAACTTCTTGTCTGTGTAAACTCTTGAACCAGTCATAAAGTCAAATTTAATTTTTACAATTTCCTTACCATTCAATAAGTCATTTAGGTCCTTATTAAACTGGTCTATATCAATAGCATCTATTGACTCAAAGTCATACTCACCATTTTCATCTTTAGGTGTATGCTCTCTATCTACAAAATAATCATCAAGGGATATAGGCAGCGGTGTCAAGCCATTCACCCTCAATTGTGTAGACAACCTATGGGCAAAGCTAGTCTTACCTGATGAAGAAGGGGCCGCTATCAATATTAGCTTGCTATTTCTCTGGACTATCATATCTGCTATCTCTGCTATCTTCTTTTCATGAAGGGCCTCAACAGTCCTTATCATCTCGCCGTATTCCTTATTTTCTATGATTTCATTTAGGTCAACTACAGTCTCTATACCAAGAGTCCTAGACCACTGTTCTGACTCCCTATATATATCAGATAGCTTGGGCAAGGCCTTGAACTTGGACATCTTTCCCCTGATACCCTTATCCGGTCCCTGAATTACCAAACCATCACCCATCCTTACTAGGTCAAAATCTTTGATATAAGAAGTTGATGGGAACATATGACCATAAAAATAATCAAAGTAGCCATTACACTCATATACCTTGGTCAAATCATCATCCCTGTATTTCAAAAGATTGGACTTGTCAAACCTCTTGACCTCTTCAAACTTGTCAATGGCCTGGTCATTTGGCATATAGTGGCAGGTGATTTTATAGTCCTTATCAATATATTCCTGCATCTTGGCCTTCAAAACTTCAACATCTCCATCAGTCAAATCCTTTGGCATCCTCAATGTACAGTATAAGCCACCGGCAATAGAATGCTTTATAAATACCTTACAATTATCAAATACATCCCTACAAGCAACTACCAATAGAAAAGACAAAACCCTAAAGTATAATCGTCTGCCATCCTCACTAGTGGTATCCACTAGGTGGACATCCTCGTCAGTATGTATCACATAGTTGAGATCATGATATTTATTTTTTATTTTAGCCATACATATATGTCCCTGATAGTCGTCCTTCAACATTTCTGCCAATTTGTCCAACCTAACCTTACTATCTGGAATTTTAATTTCCCTGCCGTCAACTCTAATACTTAAACTCTTCATATGATCTATCCCTTCATACTACGACAAAATTCAAGGAGACAAACCCCTTGAATTTCAAATAACTATTTTACTCTTCCTATGTTTTGCAAAGGAAATAGTCTAACCAACACGTTTCCAACTAGTCTAGACTCTGGCACAAAGCCTACCTCTGAATACCTACTATCTAAACTATTCCTCCTATTGTCACCCATGCAAAAAAGTTTACCCTCTGGTACAACAGCATCTATATTGCCGTCTGTATAATTATCCTTAGAAATATAGTCCTCGTTTAGGACCTTATCATTTACCTTGACAACCCCATCCTTTATGGAGATATGGTCACCACCTACAGCTATTACCCTCTTCACCAAGTCTTTGGTAGTACTGTCATCTTGTAAAATAAAATCCATCAGCTTCTTAGCTATTCCCTTTTCCTGTGTTGTAAGTGTATTGATAGGCATATAACTATCAAATACAACTATATCCCCCCTCTTGACACCGGTAAACCTGCTGACCCTATTTATTATCAAATAGTCACTATTTTCAAGGGTTGGGTACATTGATAGACCATCTACCCTAGTTGGCCTGATAACCTGAACTATAATCACAGCCAAAACTGCTGCCATCAGGAAAACTTTAATAATTTCTTTAACTTCATGGAAAAATCCTTTTTTCTTTACTCGACTCAATTTAGTCTCCTTCCTCAACCCTAACTAAAACTGAAAATTTATTATCTGCAATCCTTAATTAGTCCTATAAATTTATTAGTTACTAGAATTCATTATTCTAGTCTATCTACCTCCTAAGTCCCTTTGGGTACTTATTTTTGAGAACCCCATTTGACTCCTTGCCCCATCCTAGGGACACACCTTCTACAGTTACTAGAACCCAACCTCTAGACTGGGATGTAGTAATCGATTCTCCCCTCAAATAGGCGCTGACCTCATCAGAATCATAGGCAAAATCAATGCTATACTTGGCATCACTAGGCCTCATAGCCATAGCCAAGGAATGGGCTGGTTCAAACCTATTTTTCTTGAATTCTCCAATAAATAGACCTGACCTCAAGACCTTTAATCCCTTTAGGTCCATATCAAGAGGTTGATAGTACAGCCTATCATCTCTGGCAATCAATCCACCACCAAGTAGCTGGGTCAAACCACCTGCTGTCAAATAATTAGACGAAAAATCATCAAACAAATGAATATTAGCAGATGTTTTTTTGTCAGGTCTTCCCTTTGACTGCTTCTTTTTCTTTGATTTTTTCACCTTAATCTGAGCCTCATCCTTCTTGGTGCCATCCTCGCCAATTGACAAGTCCAACCCCCTATATTCAGAATCAACTACACCGAGATTAGTTTTGACTATCCTAGCACAAAAATGTCCTTCACCCCTATCCTTGTGGGGCCAAAACCTGTGCATATCTACTAGGCTGGCATCCGAGTAGTCGGCTAGAAAAGCTTCGACTATGTCCTCATTTTCCTTCCTGGTAAAGGTACAGGTAGAATATATGAGCATACCTCCATCCCTCAACATATCATAGGAATCCCTGATAATCTGGGTCTGGATACTAGCACACTCGTCAACCTTGGCCTGAGACCAGTCTGCAATCGCAAAATCGTCCTTTCTGAACATCCCCTGACCAGAGCATGGTGCATCTATAAATATCTTATCAAAGAAACCTTTAAAAAACGTTAATAATTGACTCGAATCTGAATTAGTTATAACAGAATTTATAGCACCAAATCTTTCCAAATTTTCGCCTAGGGCCTTGACCCTGCCTTGATTTATCTCATTTGAAACCAAAAGTCCTGTATGGTTCAGCTTGGAAAGTATATACGTAGACTTGCCACCTGGTGCAGCACAAAGGTCCAAAATCCTATCACCCTCATTTATTTGAGTCTGACCAACCACACTCATGGCAGACGGTTCCTGAATATAATAGGCCCCTGCATCGTGAAGTGGATTTTTGCCAGGGTATTGGTCAGCAGATATATAATAAGCTTCATTCGCCCAAGTAATCCTATCCCTGTCAAAATCAATATTAAAAAGGTCCAAATCCTTGAACCTTTCCACCGGCATCTTCAATGTGTTAACTCTAATAGCAGATGTTTTCTCATCCCTATATGAATTCAGAAAATCCCAATATTCGTCACCTAGGATTTCCTTCATTTCTTTTAAAAAGTTTTCTGGCAGACCCAATGTACTATCACTCGTCATACCTCCAGTATCAAGTTCACATTGATTACCTGGCATATCGCCGTTCTCAGACTTTGATTCACAAACCCTCAAAGTGTCCTCTGCAAAATTTATATACATATCATGTCTAGAAATAGTCATAAGAATTCGTTGCCTCACATATCACTACCTTGATTTTTTCCTTGTTGGCCTGCCTGTATCCAGCTATAAAGGTATTTACATCCGGATCTGATAGATCTATCTTCTTCTCACTGACAAGGGTCAAAATATCCCCATCCATGATGAATTTTACCTTGTTGACTCCATTGTCCAATAAATAGTACATGATAGTCTTCTCCTCAAGACCAGCATATCTCTCGAAAAAGGCCAGTTTGTCACTAAAATCCCTAACACTGTAGGACTCTTCCTTATCATTATTATTTATTATATAGGCACTCTCATTCATATCAATGCCCATCCTCTTCATATCTTCCTCAATATTCTTTGGATCAAATCCATACCTCTCCAAGAGCTTCTCCTGCATCTGTCCGAATTTCTCCACTGAAATATTGTTCTTCTTCATAAATTCATTGATACTCTTGGAAAAATCTAGGGGACTCATACCACCACTAGATACCTTAGTATACATTGAATACATATATTCTTCTAATTTATCTACATCTGAATCCTTGACCTTATTTTGAAAAGATCCAAAGTCTATAATCTTGTCGTCTGACATTGGTCTACCTCCTTAGTAAGATTTAAGTATATTATACCATTAGAGGGCTTAATTTAACCATAAAAACTCGGTTTATGTGATACCATAAAGGCGCTTGCTCTTGACCTAACTTGATTCATATGTTTTCATTCGAGAGATGGCTCTTGACCTAATTTTATTCATATGTTCAAAAAAATGAATTTGATTGTGGATTCAAGTGATAGATTCATTATGGGTCACTTAAATCTACCAATCACAGATAAATAGGGAGTATAAGACTTTTTCTCATACCCCCTTAAATTAGTATCTACTATGCATTCTTATTTATCATAAGATTCTAGTATAATTTATATGATTTTTAAAGCTTATTCACCTAGAATAGCTTCAACAATTGGTATTGGATCAACCTTTTCGTCTGAATACTGGAATGTCTGGTACATCTTGTCCACCCATTCTTCTGTCAAGTCACTATCATGGTAAACTGTGCACAATAGGTCGCCGGCTTGAACCATGTCGCCCTTCTTGACATTCATCTTTAGTCCGACTGCGTAGTTAATTGGGTCTGCCTTTGTTGCCCTACCAGCTCCTAGATGCATGGCTAGTATTCCTAGCTGCATTGAGTGAATATGACTGATGTAACCTGCTTCTTTTGACTTGATTTCTGTCACAAATTTTGATTTTGGAAGTAGGTCTGTATTTTTAACCTGTTCTGCATTTCCACCCTGGTATTCTACCATTTTTAATAGTTTTTCAAAGGCCTTGCCTGATGATATGGCTTCTTCTAGCATTTTTCTTGCTTCTTCCTTTGATGATGCAAGTTTGCCCTGTATTAGCATGATCTCTCCAGCACGCATGCATAGTTCTGTAAAGTCTTTTGGTCCGTGACCCTGTACTGTTTCTATGGCTTCCTGAACTTCTAGGGCATTACCTATAGTATTTCCTAGCGGTTGGTTCATGTCAGTTATCATAGCCATTGTATTTCTACCTAGCTTGTTGCCTATTGATATCATTGCATTTGCTAGTGTTTTAGCATCTTCTATATTCTGCATGAAGGCACCTTCTCCATACTTTACATCTAGAAGTATTGTATTTGAGCCTGAAGCTAGTTTCTTTGACATAATAGATGATGCTATTAGTGGTATTGAGTTTACTGTTGCTGTTACGTCTCTTAATGCATACAACTTCTTGTCTGCTGGCACTAATTCTCCTGTCTGACCGATTATTGCTAGGCCTATTTCGTCAACCTGCTTTTTGAACTGGTCTTCTGTTAGGAAACAGTTAAATCCATCTATAGATTCTAGCTTGTCTAGTGTTCCACCTGTGTGTCCTAGTCCTCTACCTGACATCTTGGCAACCTTTAGTCCACAAGCTGCTACCATTGCTCCTAGGGCCATTGAAGTCTTGTCACCAACTCCACCTGTTGAATGCTTGTCTGACTTGATACCTTCGATTGATGATAGGTCAATTACGTCACCACTATTCATCATGGCTTCTGCTAGCTTGGCAGTTTCATGCTCGTCCATGCCGTTCAATACTATAGCCATCAGTAGGGCACTTATCTGGTAGTCTGGTATAGTATCATTTGTTACACCGTCTATCCAGAACTGGATTTCTTCATCTGTTAAAGCCAACTTATTTTTCTTTTTTTCAATAATATCTAAAAATCTCATTCTTGTCTTCGCATACTCCTATAGTATGCTCTCCTTTCAAAAACACAATTTAAACCTTCTAATTAAGCCTTATATATAAACTAGTAGACTTGACTTTTTAATCAAACAAGTCCTAATCTAATCATACTATATTAACATTAGTAAGCCAACTATCATTGAAGATAATAAGCTGACACAGAAACCACCTAACATAGCTCTAGTAGCTAGCTTGGCTAGTGTAGACCTCTTTTCTGGGCAAAGAATTGCTATGCCAAAACTATCTAGGACTATTATAAAAACTCTCTTAATTTTATTTTCCATCTTAATACTCACCTTCGTTAGTCTGTCCCTTTAAAAGCTTTACTGCTGAGCTAGTTCCTATTCTGTCACATCCTGCTTCAATAAAGGCAACTAGGTCATCTACTGTTCTTACTCCACCAGCAGCCTTTATCTTGACATCTGGTCCTATATTTTCCTTGAAAAGAAGTATGTCTTCCATCTTGGCTCCATCAGTACCAAAACCTGTAGAAGTCTTGATATAATCTGCCTTGGCACTTGTAACAGCCTTACACATCTCAATCTTTTCTTCCTTAGTTAGGTAGCAAGTTTCTATAATAACCTTTAATACCTTGTCTCCTGTAGCTGACTTTAGGGCCCTGATTTCATCTTCAACCTTCTTGTAGTCACCATTTTTCACATCTGAAATATTGATAACCATATCAATCTCACCAGCACCATCAGCTAATGCAGTCTTTATTTCACTTACCTTTGATTCTGTTGAATTATATCCTAGAGGGAAACCAACTACTGTACAAACATTCAATTTGTCACCATAAGTATCCTTGACCCTCTTTATATATGTCTGAGGTATACATACTGATGCAGTTGAATACTCAACAGCCTCATCACATAGGGCCTTGATATCGTCCCAAGTAGAAAATGGCTTTAATAATGTGTGGTCAATATGCTTTAATATCGCTTTTTTATCCATAGTAAATCTCCTTTATCTTTATATTAAATTTAATTTGTCTATACACTGGGGTTAATCGTATTCCTATTCATTTTTCATAAGAAGTCAAGCTGACTATTTATACTAATAGCCCTTTGACTGGATGAACATATAAATCGTATTCCCCTTTACAAAACCATAATACAATATTCATGTGACTTTGTCAATAATTTATGTTCGAATTATAACATTTGTTTGTAAATAATCATATTAAGTTTCTTATGGGCTAACTAACCTTTACATTTAACTTAATTTTTGGTAATATTATAGTATTAAGGATTTTTTTGTTATAGAATTTTAGGCCTTATCAAGATAAATTTATAGGTTTGCTCTATTATGAAAGTTTAAATGGCGATTTAAGGATTATTGTGATAAATTTACAAATTAAGTTATTATATACAAGTGTGTATGAGATTGATTTATGACTCGGCTAGAATGGAGATGGTTTTGTGACTAAGAAGGAAGAAAGAAAAAATAAATTAATTTCGATTTTAAAAAGTAATAATGGTTCATCTATAAAGACTCTTTCAAAAATACTCGATGTATCCGAAATGACTATCAGAAGGGACATAAAGGAGCTAGAGGGAAAAAACGTAATCGAAACCTTTCATGGTTCAGTCGTATACAATCCCAAGATGAATAATCCCATGGAGTCCATACAACCAATGGAGTACGACCTGCATTCAAATTCCTGGCTGATGGAAACAGAAAAAAATAAGATTGGTAAAAAGGCTGTAGAACTGATTGAAGAGGGTGATATCATAATGATAGACTCAGGTACCACTACAGAAAAGCTATCACAAAATATTGGTGAAGATATACAGTGCACTGCCTTGATAGCATCATCAAATAACTTGATACATCTAATGTACAAGTCCAATATAGACATACTATTTTCCGGAGGCACCATGCATAGAGATACCTGTATGTTTGAATCAGCAGAAGGGCTAGACCTAATCAACAGCGTTAGGGCAACCAAACTCTTCCTATCCGCTGCAGGTGTACACGACAAGCTAGGCATCACCTGTGCCAATGCCTATGAAACAGAAACCAAGAAGAGATTTATAGCAAACTCGCTAAAGGTCATATTACTAGTAGACTCCAGTAAATTTGGGGTCGTAAAATCAGCCCACTTCTGCGATATGGACCAGGTGGATACAATTATAACTGATAGCGGTATCTCTGACGATTGGAAAAAAATTATAGAAGATTCAGGGATTGAATTAATCCTCTGCTAGTAGTTAATTAGTTATAAAATTCTATTAGACCTCAGTAGGACTCTCTATGAATTTGTAATATCATGGCTCTGTTCAGGAAAATCCGAATCTGCAAGCAGGCGGATTTTCTGCCTTCACATACGCCTCGATATTATGTAAATTCATAACCGAATGTCCTTACTCGAGGTCTAATTATCATTTTATATAAGTAGAAAAACATACATGTATTATCAAAAATATATTGCCTGCTATACAATATAAATTATCCAAACAAGAATTCATTTAAGACTAATTCTTAGTCCAGGTTACTGCAAGTTCTATTAGTTTTCATAATTAAATTAAAGTCTTATTTGAAGTACTTAACACCAGATTCAAATAACTTCTGGTCCTTTTCCCCTATGATATTCTTGATTACATGGTCTCCTCTTCTTTCTGAGTGACCCATCTTACCAAGTATTCTACCATCATCTGAAGTAATACCTTCTACTGCCCAGTATGAACCATTAGGGTTAAAGTCTATATCATATGTAGCATTTCCGTCAAAGTCTACATACTGTGTTGCTATCTGACCATTTTCTATTAGGACCTTCATAACTTCATCACTGGCTACGAATTTACCTTCACCGTGAGATATAGCGATTGAGTGGATGTCTCCAACTTCTGTGCCTGCCAACCAAGGTGACTTATTTGATGCTACCCTAGTCTGAACTATCTTGGCCTGGTGACGACCTATATTATTGTATGTCAAGGTAGGCATATCTGCTGTTGGTGTCTTGATTTCACCATACGGTACTAGGCCTAGCTTGATTAGGGCCTGGAATCCATTACAGATACCTATCATTAGACCGTCTCTATTCTTGATTAGATCCATTACAGCCTCTTCTATCTTAGGATTTCTGAATACTGTGGCTATAAACTTGGCTGAACCATCTGGCTCGTCACCAGCTGAGAATCCACCTGGTATCATGATAATCTGGCTCTTCTTGATTTTTTCTACCATCATGTCTATTGAAGACTCTATGTCTGCATATGTCATATTTCTAAATACGCCTATATAAGCCTCAGCTCCTGCTCTTTCAAAGGCCCTAGCTGAATCATATTCACAGTTAGTTCCTGGGAAGGCTGGTAGGAATACTCTTGGCTTGACTATGCTAAGTGATGACTTGGCTGGCTTGGAGTCTGACTTGTAGCTGATATTTTCTATCCTATCTGTCACTACCTTCTTTGCCTTAGTTGGAAAGATTGGTTCTAGAGTCTTTTCAGATTCAGCATATAGCTTGTCTAGGCTTACCTCCTGACCGAATACGTCTATTACTGGCTGATCTATTGTCTGGCCTACTAGGACATAATTTGCTCCCTCTAGGGCTCCTAGGTCTGCCTGGTCTATTTCAACTAGGATAGAACCATAGCTCTGTCTGAATAGGTCATCCCTATTTTCAAACCTGCTGGCTAGCTGGTCATCAAACTTGAATCCTATTCTGTTACCAAAGGCCATCTTGGCAATTGCTTCACCTAGACCACCATAAGCTAGGGCATATGTTGCCTTCAGCTTACCTGCTAAGGCTGCCTTGTGTATTACATCAAAGTTCTTCTTCATTATATCGAAATCTGGGAAGGCATAGTCCTTCTGAGGTGTTTCAACTAGGACAAGGGCATGACCTGCAACCTTAAATTCCTGAGAAACTATATTCTTGGCATCTTCTGTATTTACTGCAAATGATACTAGTGTTGGCGGTACATCTATATCCTTGAATGTTCCACTCATTGAGTCCTTACCACCTATTGCTGGTATCTCAAAGTTTGACTGGGCATAGTAGGCACCTAGTAGGGCTGAGAATGGCTTTGCCCACTTTCTAGCATCCTGGCCTAGCTTTTCAAAGTATTCCTGGAATGTCAACCTAGCTGTTGAGTAGTCACCACCTAGGGCTACTAGCTTGGCAACAGATTCAACTACTGCATTCATGGCTCCGTGGAATGTAGACCACTTACCTATCTTTGGATTATATCCAAATGTCATAATTGATGATGTATTAGTCTCTCCACCCAATACTGGTATCTTGGCAACCATACCATTGGCTGGTGTAGCCTGGTACTTACCACCTAGTGGCATGATAATTGTATTTCCACCTATTGTATTGTCAAACTTCTCTACTAGACCCCTCTGTGAGCAAGTATTTAGGTCTGACATAGCTGCCAAATACTTGTCTTCTATAGAGTCAAACTTACTAGTTACACTAGTCAAGTCTACGTAGCTAGACTCTGGATCTATAAATTCTACCTTTATGTCTGTGTCCTGCTTTGATCCATTTGTATCTAGGAAGGCTCTTCTTATATTTACTATATCCTTTCCATTCCAGAACATTCTTAGGTAGCCTGTGTCTGTAACTGTAGCTACGTGAGTTGCCTGTAGGTTTTCAAGGCCTGCTAGTTCTATAAATCTATCCATATTTTCAGCTTCTATAGCTACTGCCATTCTTTCCTGAGATTCTGATATAGCTAGCTCAGTACCATCTAGACCATCATACTTCTTTGGAACTAGGTCAAGGTTGATATCTAGTGATTCGGCTATTTCACCGATTGCAACTGATACACCACCTGCACCAAAGTCGTTACATCTCTTTATCATCTTTACAGCTTCTGGATTTCTAAAGAATCTCTGAATCTTTCTTTCGTTAGGGGCATCACCCTTCTGAACCTCTGCAGAACAAGTAGATATAGACTCTTCGCTATGTTCCTTAGACGATCCTGTAGCTCCCCCACAACCATCTCTACCAGTCTTTCCACCTAGTAGGATGATTACATCTCCAGCCTCTGGTCTCTTTCTAATTACATTTTCCTTTGGAGCTGCTGCTATTACCGCACCAACTTCCATTCTCTTGGCAACGAAATTTTCATCATAAACTTCTGCTACCTGGCCAGTTGATAGACCTATCTGGTTACCGTATGAAGAATAACCACTAGCTGCCTCTGTAGTTATCTTCTTCTGCATTAGCTTGCCTGCTAGTGTATCTTCTAGTGAAGTTCTTGGGTCTGCTGAACCTGTCACCCTCATGGCCTGGTATACATATGACCTACCTGACAATGGGTCTCTGATAGCTCCACCCAGACAAGTAGCTGCACCACCAAATGGTTCTATTTCTGTTGGGTGGTTGTGTGTTTCGTTCTTGAACATTAGAAGGTATTCTTCCTTCTTGCCGTCTATTTCTACGTCTATGTTTATTGAACAAGCATTTATCTCTTCACTCTCGTCAAGGTCTGCTAGCTTGCCTTCCTTCTTCAATTTTTTCATAGCTACTGTAGCCATATCCATCAAACAAATATCCTTGTCCCTGTCTCCATAGACAAACTTCCTATCTGCTAGGTACTGGTCATAAGTATCCTTTACTATATCAGTGAACCTACCACCTGCTATATCTACATTAGCTAGTCTAGTCATAAATGTAGTATGTCTACAGTGGTCTGACCAATATGTATCTAGAACCTTTATTTCAGTTATAGTTGGGTTCCTCTTCTCATCGTCCTTGAAATAATTCTGGATGCACTTTAGGTCCTCTATAGTCATAGCTAGACCCATATCATCTAGCAATTTTTCTAGGCCTGCAAGGTCTAGGTCTATAAAGCCATCAAGGGTAGAAACTGTCTCTGGTATTTCATATTCAACTGCTAGTGTTTCTGGCTTGTCAAGTGATGCCTCTCTAGAGTCAACTGCATTGATTAGGTAGTCCTTTATCTTGGCAAAGTCTTGGTCACTAATAGTATTTTCAATCACTATTACCCTGGCAGAATTTATGTCAGGTCTCTTGCCGTCATTTACTATTTCAGCACACATTGATGCCCAGTCAGCCCTCTGGTCATACTGGCCTGGTAGGTACTCTATAGCAAAAACTCTCTCATCAGCTAGACCTGGTATTTCTTCATAGTATACCTTGTCTAGGTTAGGCTCAGACAAGATAGTTTCAGCCACCTTCTTGTAGGCTTCCTGACCTATGCCTTCTACGTCATACCTATTGATTACCCTTAGCTTGCCAACAGCTATATGTAGGCTTTCCTTTATGTCATTTTGCACTGCAACAGACTCTAAATCAAATCCGTCCTTCTTCTCAACAAAAACTCTACTTACCTTGCTCATAATCAACCCCTATATCCTTTCTATAGTGCATTCCTTCAAAACTAATCTTTTCTATATTTTTGTATACATTCTTGGCAGCTGTCTCTACGTCCTTGCCCCTAGAACAAACACCTAGGACCCTACCACCATTTGTAACTATCTTATTTCCGTCAAACTTAGTACCACTATGGAATACTACTATGCTATCATCGACATCATTTAGTCCTGTAATTTCCTTGCCCTTTTCGTAAGCTTCTGGATAGCCACCTGATGCCAATACTACACAAGCCGCCGCATCATCTGAGTACTTGATGTCCACGTCCGCTAGCCTATCTTCTGTAATTGCCATCATTATTTCGCTTAGGTCAGTGTCCAACCTCATCAAGACTGACTGGGTCTCTGGGTCTCCAAACCTACAATTAAATTCTAGGACCTTCTCCCCTTTTGGAGTAATCATCAGACCTACAAATAGGATACCCCTGTAGTCTAGGCCATCAGCCTGGAAGCCCTTTAGGGACTTTATCAAGACTTCATCATATACCTTCTTTGCTAAGTCGTCAGTATATATTGTACTAGGTGAGAAAGTTCCCATACCACCTGTGTTTGGTCCCTTCTCTAGTTCAAATATCTTCTTGTGGTCCTTGGCAGATTCCATAGGTATGATAGTATTCTTGTCTACAAAGGCAAGTATTGATGTTTCAATTCCTGTTAGAAATTCTTCAACTACTACTAGGTTACCAGCATCCCCAAACTTCTTGTCTGCCATTATCATCTTTAGGGTATCGATTGCATCCTCTCTGTTTTCAGGTATTACAACCCCCTTACCAGCAGCTAGACCATCAGCCTTTATAACTACTGGATAACCAAAAGAATCAATTTCCTCTATGGCCTTGTCTATGTCTGTATACTCCTTGTACTTGGCAGTCGGAATATCGTGTCTCACGAAAAATTCCTTAGAGAAAAGCTTGCTTCCTTCTAGTCTAGAGCAAGAGGCATCTGGTCCGAATACCCTCAAGCCCCTCTTGGCAAATACATCTGAAATACCCATTACTAGTGGAACTTCTGGACCTACAACTGTTAGGTCTATCTGGTTTGCCTCTGCAAAGTCTGCTAATTTATCTAATTCAGTATCCTTTATATCAAGACACTCTGCTACCGATGCTATACCTGCATTACCAGGCGCACAGTATACTTTTTCTACATTTTTTTCTTGGCTCAGTTTCCAACAGATGGCGTGCTCTCTTCCTCCACCACCTACAACTAAAATCTTCATACTTGTCTTCCTCCTATTTTTATCTAGTCATCATAATAGCTAGTAAATAGGTAAATCTCCCACAATTTACACTACATGACCTATCAATTCTATATAGCAAGTATAGGTGCATAGAAATTTATGCACCTGACCTATTATTAATTAATGTTTGAAGTGCCTGATTCCTGTAAATACCATGCTGATACCTAGTTCATCACAAGCCTTTACTGAGTCCTCATCCCTGATAGATCCACCTGGCTGAACTATAGCCTTGATACCATACTCAGCTGCTAGTCTAACACAGTCATCGAATGGGAAGAAGGCATCAGATGCTAGGACAGCACCTTCAAAATTCTTTTCATTTTTATTATTTTCTATAGCATTGCTAAGTGCCCATATTCTAGATGTCTGACCACAACCTACTGCTAGTGTCTGACTGTCCTTAACTATTGCTATGGCATTAGATTTTAAGTTTTTAGCAACCTTCATACCAAATTCCATATCCTTCAACTGGTCATCTGTTGGCTGGACCTTAGTCACAACTTCAGTCTTGTCAGAAAGCTTAGTATCCTTATCCTGAACAAGTAGCTTACCATCAAGATACTTCATATCGTATGGCTGCTTGCTATCTTCTATCTTAGCTAGCTTTAATATTCTTAGATTCTTCTTTTTCTTTAAAACTTCTAGAGCATCTTCATCAAAGTCATAAGCAACAACTATTTCCAAGAATATTTCATTTATCTTCTCAGCAGTAGCCTTGTCTATCTTTGATGTAATACCTAGGATACCACCGAAGATTGAAACCTTGTCAGCCTCAAAACACTTCATATAGGCATCATAAACACTATCAGCAAGCCCAACACCACAAGCGTTAGAATGCTTGATAGCCACACTGCAAACCTGGTCTGAATCCTTGAATTCTCTCATAAATTCCAGGCAACCAGCTAGGTCATTTATATTGTTGAATGACAGTTCCTTACCGTGTAACTGTTCATAGTTTATAATTGGATTATTTGCATTAGGCTGTGAGTACATAAATCCTCTCTGGTGACCATTTTCTCCATACCTAAGCTCCGTATCCTTCTCAAATGTAAGATTTAATATATCTGGGTACTGGTCTCCAACTACACCTGCAAAATATGTAGATATTAAGGTATCATACCTAGCAGTTGTAGCAAAAGCCTTATAGGCAAGCTGTCTTCTATCTTCTTCAGTCAAACCACCCTGGGCCAACTTGTCTATTACCATGTCATAGTCAGCTATGTCTACAACAACTGTTACATCCTTGTAGTTCTTTGACGCAGACCTAATCATTGATGGTCCACCTATATCTATATTTTCAACTATTTCTTCATGAGACTTGCCACTTCTAACAGCTCCTTCGAAGTCATATAGGCTGACTACTACCATATCTATTGAACCTATATTTAATTCCTTGACTGTATCTACATGTGAATCAAGGTCTCTTCTGTACAAGATTCCACCATGGATATATGGGTTAAGAGTCTTTACTCTACCGTCCAATATTTCTGGGAAATTTGTAACTGACTCTACCTGCATTACCTTTACACCTGCTTCATCTAGCTTCTTAAATGTGTTTCCTGTTGAGATTATCTCATATCCAAACTCATTTAATTTCTTACCAAACTCTACAAGACCTGTCTTATCTGTAACACTTATTAAAGCTCTCTTCAATTCTATGTACCCCTTTCACACTAATCTTCTATAAATACTTTTCTTCCTACTATCTTTATCTTATCATCACAGTAATCAGCAACTACCTGACTCAAAATCTTGTGTTCTATCTTCAAGACCCTCTGCTGTAGGTCTTCCGCTGTATCATCTGCAAAGACCTCTACTGTATCCTGTCTGATAATTGGGCCTGTATCCGCATTTTCATCGACAAAATGAACAGTAGCGCCACTTACCTTTACACCATATTCCACAGCTGCCTCATGAACCTTTAGTCCATAATAGCCCTTGCCACAGAATGACGGTATTAGGGATGGGTGGATATTTATTATCTTATTTTCAAATGCCCTAGTAAAATTTGAACTAAGTATCTTTAAGAAACCTGCTAGGACAACTAGGTCTATCTCGTTTTCTTTCATAATGTCTATGATAGCCTGCTCATCCTTTTCAAATACTGCCCTTATCTTGTGCTTTCTAGCCCTTTCAAGACTATAAGCACCTTCTTTATTAGATATTACCAGTTTTACCTGACCATTTATCTTGCCATCCTCGGCAGCATCTATTATAGACTGTAGGTTTGTTCCACCACCAGATACTAGTACAGCTATATTTTTCATCCAATTACCTCTTCTACTCAATCTATATTAGGTCTACACCCTCATGTGAATCTACAACACTACCTATGATATATGCCTTATCCTGCATAAGGACCTTGTACTTATCATCTACAAAATCTACATTGTCACTTGGTCTATTATTGATGTAGTCAACTAGCTTTGGAGCCTCGTCCTTATCAACTATCATTACAAGACCAACACCCATGTTAAAGCTCTTGTGTAGCTCTCTCTTTTCTATGGCGTCAAAACCTTCTATCATCTTGAATATAGCTGGCTTGTCCCAAGACTTAGTATCTATATCAAGACCTAGTCCCTTAGGTATTACTCTAACTATATTTTCTATTAGGCCACCACCTGTAATATGGGCTATGGCCTTGATATCATGCTTAGCTAGGGCATCAAGGGCCAATTTAACGTATATCTTTGTAGGTGTTAGCATTGCATCACCCAATGACATACCCAATTCATCTATATGCTTGTCCAATTCGTACTTGTATTCTTCCAAGAAGATCTTTCTGATAAATGAGAAACCATTTGAATGGATACCACTTGAAGATATGCCAACTAGGACATCTCCAGCCTTTACATCATGGCCACTAACTATCTTCTTCTTGTCAGCTATACCTATTGAGAAACCTGCCAAATCATAGTCATCTTGACCGTACATACCTGGCATTTCAGCAGTCTCTCCACCTATTAGGGCACAGCCACTCATCTTACAACCGTCAGCTATACCTCCAACAACCTTTTCTATATGCTCTGGAACCAACTTGCCTAGGGCTATATAGTCTAGGAAGAACATTGGCCTAGCCCCCTGACAAATCAAGTCGTTGACACACATAGCAACTAGGTCTATACCAACTGTATCATGCTTGTCCATCAACTGGGCAATCTTCAACTTAGTACCAACACCATCAGTTGATGCTAGTAGGACTGGCTCTTCCATTCCCATAAAGTCCTTTAAAGAATATAATCCACTAAAGTTTCCTAGATCACCAATTACGTTTGAATCATAAGTTCCCTTAATCTTATTCTTAATTAAATCTACCGCTCTGTTTCCTTCATCAATATCTACACCTGAACTCTTGTAAGTAAGCATTTTGACCCCCTTGTAACCGCATATATTTTTCTAATTTATCTAAAATTCTACTGAAGCATCATCAGCTAGAACCTTTTCTTCCATTTCTTTCCTATAGCCTGCTAGCTTGTTTCTTAATACTGGGTACTTGACACTAGCTATCTGAATTGCCATCAAAGCCGCATTTGTACCCGAATCTATAGTCACAGTTGCAACCGGAATACCGCTTGGCATCTGAACAATTGACAATAATGAATCCAAACCGTCCATTGTAGATGACTTGATCGGTAGACCAACTACCGGTATCAAGGTCTGGGCAGCTATAACACCTGGTAGGTGGGCTGCCTTTCCAGCCGCCGCTATTATAACATCCGTATCATCCTTTATCTCATCCAAAAAATCAGTTAATTCTATTGGAGTCCTGTGGGCTGAAAGTATTCTAACTACAACCTCTATGCCGTAACTCTTTATCAATTCTATGCCGGACTCAAGCTTTGGTAAATCTGACTTTGAACCCATAACCACCGCAATCTTCATATTATAATTCTCCTTTTCAATTTAGTAAATCTAGGTAAAAAACCTTCCACTGTCTTAAAATTTTTGTTTTATTTATTTTCTTAATATATAAACTAATATGACTGTTTTAAGACGATTATATCCATATAATTCTTATTTAGACGAACCTTTATACTAAAATGATAACGTAATGTGCAGTTTTTTTCAATAGTTTTTTTGAAAAATATTTAAAAAAAGCCCAAATTTACGAATTATAAGTAAATTTAGGCTTTGATTTGTTCGAATTTTGTAAAAAGTGAGAGGATATTGAGCAGCCTAATTTGATCATGGCATAAATTTCTCCTCTTTCATACTCACTTAAGTGTTTAAAATTTCTCTTTTCTGTGTTAAAATTAAGTTGATTCATTGTGGTCCTCCTGTAGAATTTGTTTAGAGACTTATATTTTAACACAGGATTCGCAATGAATCATTTTTTTATTCAGTTGTACAAATTGATTATACAATCAACCTAAGAAAAGTGTAAATGTAAAATACTTTACACTTTTTTCTTAAAATGCTTGACTTTTCTTATACCATAGTTTATCATATTACTTATGTAAAGTGTAAGACCTTTACAGATAGGAGGAAGTATGGATATTCAAAAGATGGTAGAAATCGAAATACTTTACAGCCAGTACGGACCTTTGTTGACAGACAAGCAGAGGGATATATTGTCTATGTATTACGAGGAAGACTACTCATTAGGTGAGATTAGCAACATACTGGGAACATCTAGGCAGTCCATATTTGATTCCTTGAAGAGGTCGGAAAAGTCTCTTAGGGACTATGAGGCCAAGCTAGGTATGGTGAAAAAGTTCAAGTTTATAGATGAAGAGATTAACAAGCTAGCTGATAAGGTAGAAAACTTAGGCAAGAAAAGTGGTAACCTTGAGGAATCAAGTCAGCTTATAGAATTAATTGACAAGATTAGGGAGTTGATATAATGGTATTTGAAGGACTATCAGATAAACTTCAAAACGCATTTGGAAAACTTAGGTCTAAGGGTAAACTGACTGAGGCTGATGTAAAGACAGCAATGAGAGAGGTTAAGATGGCTCTTTTGGAGGCAGATGTTAACTTCAAGGTTGTAAAGGACTTTATTAAGGTTGTACAAGAGCGTTGTGTAGGTGAAGAGGTGTTGAAGAGTTTGACACCTGGCCAGATGGTGGTAAAGATAGTAAATGAAGAACTGACAGCCCTGATGGGGGATGTGCAGAGTAAGTTGACCTATTCACCACAGCCACCGACTGTTATAATGATGGTTGGTCTACAGGGTGCAGGTAAGACTACAACTTCTGGAAAATTGGGTGGTTACTTAAAGAAAGAGGGCAAGTCACCGCTATTGGTAGCCTGTGACGTATACAGGCCGGCGGCTATCAAGCAGCTGCAGGTAGTGGGCGAAAAACTAGACCTACCAGTATTTACCTTGGGAGATCAGGTTTCGCCGGTAGATATAGCCAAAGAAGCTCTTGAATATGCAAAGGGTCACTCAAATGATATAGTAATTATAGATACAGCAGGTAGACTACACGTAGATGAAGTCTTAATGCAGGAGTTGAAAGATATAAAGGCTCAGGTAAGTCCTCAGGAAATTTTATTAGTGGTTGACTCAATGACGGGTCAGGATGCTGTAAATGTATCTGAGAGCTTTAATGAGATACTTGGTATTGACGGTGTAGTTTTAACAAAGCTAGACGGTGATACTAGAGGTGGTGCGGCCCTATCAATTAGGTCTGTAACACAAAAACCTATCAAGTTTATTGGTATGGGAGAAAAGCTTGACAACTTGGAACCCTTCTATCCAGATAGGATGGCATCTAGGATACTAGGCATGGGTGACGTACTCAGTTTGATAGAAAAGGCCGAGTCCGCTCTAGACATGGAGAAGGCCAAGGAATTAGGTCAGAAGCTAAAGAAGAATGAAATGGACTTTGAAGACTTCTTGATGCAGTTGGAGCAGGTACAGAACTTGGGACCTCTCGACAAGCTTCTAGAATTGGTACCAGGCATGGGTAACCTAAAGGGTCAAATAGGTGACCTCGATAGTAAGGGCAAGGAAATAAACAGGACCAAGGCTATTATCCAGTCTATGACACTGGAGGAGAGAAGAAATCCACAGATTTTAAATGCCTCTAGGAAGAAGAGGATAGCAAGGGGTAGTGGTACGAGTGTCCAGGATGTAAATAGGCTGATAAAGCAGTTTAATGAAATGAAAAAAATGATGAAGATGTTCCAGTCAAGTGGAATGATGGGCAAGATGAAAAAGGGTGGTTTCCCTAAGATGCCTAAGTTACCTTTCTAGGTTAGCATTATTCATTGTTTGAAAATAAATTATAATATAATATTTTTTGGAGGTATTTAGAAATGGCAGTTAAAATAAGATTAAGAAGAATGGGAACTCATAAGAGACCTTTTTACAGAGTAATAGTAGCAGATGCTAGATCACCGAGAAACGGTAGATTCATTGAAGAAATAGGATACTATAACCCATTAACAGAACCAAAGCAGGTTAAGATTGACGAAGAAAAGGCAATCAAGTGGTTGGTAACAGGTGCTCAGCCTACAGAAGTTGTTAAGAAGTTATTCGTATCAAACGGAATAATTGAAAAGTTTGAAGCAGCTAAAGAATCTAAGTAAATTTTGGTGGAGACAATTATATGAAAGAGCTAGTAGAAGGAATAGCAAGAGCTCTTGTTGACAATCCTGATAAAGTGCTAGTCGAAGAAATTGTGGATGGCAAGGAAATCCTACTTAAATTGAAGGTTGACGACTCAGATATGGGTAAGGTAATCGGCAAAAAGGGTAGAATTGCTAAATCAATAAGAACTGTATTAAAATCAGTGTCCAACAAGAAGAAAGTAAATGTAACATTAGAAATAGTAGAGGATTAGGCTTGCCCTAATCCTTTTTCGTTAAAAACAGATATTATCGTATAGTTTCAAGGTCATGCGACTAATATTTGATAAAATCAAAAAGGTATTTACACCAGCGAAATAAATTTGCTGGGCTTAAAGCCAGAGTTAGGAGGAATCCAAGTGACTGATACATTGGAGTATTTTAAGGTAGGCAAGATAGTAACTACCAGAGGTTTAAAAGGTGAAATAAAAATATACCCCCATACAGATAAAATAGATAGATTTAAGGATATAGACTACTTCTTTGTTGGAAAAGACAGGGAAAAAAAATATCTAGTTGAAAGAGCGGTAACTGCGTCTAATAACTCTATAGTAGTCAAGTTGGAAGGCTATGACACAATAGAATCAGTCCAAGGCCTGATTGGCAAATTTATATTTGTTGACAGGGACAACTCCTATGAATTGGACGAGGATGAATTGTTTATAGCCGACATGATAGGTATGGATGTAGAGACACTAGAAGGTGACAGAATTGGGAAATTGGTCGATGTTTTGCAGTATGCAGCAAACGACGTATATGTGGTGAAATCAGAGGATTCCAAGGAATACCTGATACCTGCAACATACGAAATAGTGCCAGATATTGACACAAAAAATAGGTTGATGAGGGTCAAACCTATACCGGGGTTATTGGACTAATGAGAATACACGTAATGACGCTCTTTCCTGATATATTTGCTGCATATATAGGTGAAAGTATGATTAAAAAGGCTATAGACAATGGCATATTAGAGGTAAACATATATAATATTAGAGATTTTTCGGAAAATAAGCACAAGAAGGTGGATGATTATCCTTTTGGTGGAGGTGCTGGTATGGTTATGACACCCCAGCCAATTATTTCGACATATGAGCATATAGTCAGGACTCATGGCTTAGATAAACCCGGAGTTATATACCTTTCGCCAAAGGGAAGGGTATTTAACCAGGGCATGGCCAAGGATTTTTCGCATACAGATGATATAATTCTCTTGTGTGGTCACTATGAGGGTATAGACCAGAGGGTTATAGATATGATTGTGACTGAAGAAATATCTGTAGGTGACTATGTGTTGACGGGGGGAGAGCTCCCCGCCCTGATTATGATTGACGCTATATCAAGGCTCATACCGGGCGTTTTAAATAGGAATGAAAGCTTTGAAGATGAGAGCCTAGAGGACAACCTACTGGAATATCCCCAGTACACTAGGCCCAGAGATTTTATGGGGGCTGAGGTCCCGCCTGTCCTGGTGTCAGGCAATCATGGGAATATAGACAAGTGGAGACTAGAAGAGTCTAAAAAGATAACGAAAGATAGGAGGCCAGACTTGTGGGACAAGTACCAGGCCTCTCACAGGGAAGATAATAATAAAAAGAAAAAAAGACGTATTCGAAAGGCGGAATAATATGGATAATAGAAAAAAAGTTAAGGCGATAGGTCTGGAGACCTTTGTCTTTATAGTAATATTTTTTGGAGGTTTTGCTTGGCTTGGGAGCCTAATGGGCGTAGGTCCAATGTTCAAGACAATGATGGCAACAGCCCACGACCTTCTACTAAACACAGTATTTTTAATAATGGCAATGGCAGTTTTGGCAGGAGCTATCAGTAGTTTGCTATCAGAGTTCGGAGCAATAGCCTTAATCAACAAGATATTTGCACCACTTATGAAGCCAATCTGGGGTTTGCCAGGGGCAAGTATCACAGGTGTTGTAGCTACATATCTATCAGATAATCCTGCAATAATACCATTTGCCAAGGATAAGACTTTTACCCAGTACTTTAAGAAATATCAGGTACCAGCCCTTTGTAATGTAGGTACAGCCTTTGGTATGGGGTTGATAGTTACTACATTTATGATAGCCCAGGGCAAGGAGTATATAGCCCCAGCCTTAATCGGTAATGTGGGTGCTATTATAGGGTCTATAGTAAGTGTAAGATTGATGTTGAGACAGACTAAGAAGTACTATGGAGACCAGGCTATGGAGCCATATGATGAGACAATGTCGAGTGCAGATATGGAATCTCAAAATGAGTTTAGGCTTGTAAGAGAAGGCAACCTATTCCAGAGGGTTCTAGATTCCTTGCTAGAAGGTGGTAAGAATGGTGTGGAAATGGGTGTAGCAATTATACCAGGAGTTCTGATTGTTTGTACTCTTGTAATGATGTTGACATTTGGACCAGGTAAGACTGGATATACAGGTGGAGCCTACGAGGGCGTAAAGCTATTACCATATATAGGTCAGAAGATTAGCTTTATATTAGAACCATTATTTGGATTTAAGTCACCAGAGGCAATAGCCTTCCCAATAACTGCCCTAGGAGCAGTCGGAGCAGCCATTTCTCTAGTGCCAGAATTTATTAAGAGTGGAGCAATCCTACCTAACGACATAGCAGTATTCACAGCTATGGGTATGTGTTGGTCAGGATACTTGAGCACTCATATAGGTATGATGGATGCCTTGAAGTCAAGAAACCTAGCAGGCAAGGCAATATTAGCCCATACTATAGGAGGCCTGTGCGCAGGAATATCAGCCCACTTGATATTTATGCTAGTAGTGCACTAGATATTGTATATCTGATCTACTTTTGCAAAGAAATATTGATTAATCAGATTCTAAAATTATTGCTTGTATGATATATAGCGTCAGGGATAATTTTCACTTTCTTAGTCTAACGAGTTTGAAGGTTTCTTATTACCATCAATGTATATATCATATAACTATTTTGGATAGAGTGAACAAGTGAATCAAAAAATAGGGGTAGCATATTCATTTACCTGAGTTCAGAATATGCACCCCTATTTTTGTATTCACTAATTTAACGGTTTAAATCTACTTCACAAGGGCCTTGTGGAACTTCTTCTTACCCTTCTTTATTATCACGCCTTCTTTTAACTGGTCCAGGCTGATTTCTAGGTTGATGTCTTCAACCTTCTTGTCTGCTATAGTAAGACCGCCCTGCTGGATTAGTCTTCTAACCTCGCTTCTTGAAGGAACAAGGCCACACTCAAGCATTAAGTCAGTTACATTTATAACTCCATCAGTTAGCTTGCTTGGGTCGATCTCACTAGTAGGCATATTTGCACTATCTCCACCACCAAGGAATAAGGCTCTAGAAGCTTCCTGAGCCTTGTCAGCATCTTCCTTAGAGTGGACAAGTGTAGTCATTTCGTAGGCAAGTAGTTCCTTTGCTTCGTTTAACTTGGCGCCCTCCCATGCTTCCATAGGTTCTATGTCTTCAAGAGGTATGAAAGTAAGCTTCTTGATAAAGTTGATAACGTCAGCATCATCAACATTTCTCCAGTACTGGTAGAATTCGAATGGAGAAGTCTTATTAGGGTCAAGCCATACAGCTCCACCTGCTGTCTTACCCATCTTTGTTCCGTCAGCCTTAGTCAATAGAGGTAGTGTCATAGCGAAGGCATCCTTGCCCAACTTCCTCCTGATCAACTCAGTACCACCTAATAGGTTAGACCACTGGTCGTTACCGCCAAGCTGGATATTACATCCATATTCCTTGAATAGGTGGTAGAAGTCAAATGACTGCATTATCATGTAGTTGAATTCAAGGAAAGAAAGTCCCTTTTCCATCCTGTTCTTGTAGCATTCAGCCCTAAGCATATTGTTTACTGAGAAATGAGGACCCACCTCTCTTAGCATTTCAATGTAGTTTAACTTTAGTAGCCAATCCGCATTATTGACCATTATAGCCTTGCCCTCGTCAAAGTCTATAAATTTAGACATCTGGACCTTGAAGCAGTCACAGTTGTGCTGGATTGTTTCAGGAGTCATCATCTTACGCATATCAGTACGTCCAGATGGGTCTCCTATATATCCTGTACCTCCTCCAACTAGGACAACAGGCTTGTTGCCTGCTAGCTGTAGCCTTCTCATCAGGCACAAGGCCATGTAATGACCAACATGTAGTGAGTCAGCTGTAGGGTCAAAACCCAGATAAAAGACAGCCTTACCATTGTTGACCAAATTTTTGATTTCTTCTTCGTCTGTAACCTGGGCTATTAAGCCACGGGCCTGTAGTTCTTCGTAAACTCCCATAAGTACACCTCTTTCTAAAATATTATTCCTAAACTAAATAAGTATATAATTTCGTAATAAATCCACATCCATTATACACTATATAAATACAAATTAAAAGTGGGGCAAAATATAAAAGGCTTCCTACACCTATGTAAGAAGCCTTAATCGTCGTTTTTATTAGGGCTCCTTTATTATCATGGTAAATAGAGCCACTAGAATTTGCCGTGTGACCCTTTAACTCTTATAATAATAAACGTAACCAAAAATTGCTATCTCTAATTTGCTTGCTAAATTGTCTAATATAGTACTTTTCATTTTGGTTACCTCCCTTAAAATTTATTAGTTATTGTAACACTTTGTGAATCCATTTGTCAAGACAATTCTGTTTTTTTTGAAATTATTGTTACTTGCAAAAGTAAATTCCATATCATGGTGGAATTTACTTTTGCAAGTAAGAAAAATTAATTAAAAAATATTAAAAGTATTGACAATACTCATATCTAAGGGTATAATGTAATGGTTATTAAGTACGGGCGTACCTCTTTTACAAAGGTCAAGTATTTATGTACGTCTATGATTTAGGAGGAAGAAATGAACGAATTAATTAAGGCTATTGAAGCTGCACAGGTAAAATCAGATGTTCCTAATTTTGGACCAGGGGACACAGTAAGAGTACACGTTAGAATTGTCGAAGGAAAGAGAGAAAGAATCCAGGTATTCGAAGGTCTTGTTATCAAGAGACAGGGCGGAGGAATCAGAGAAACTTTCACTGTTAGAAAGATATCTTTCGGTGTAGGTGTTGAAAGAACATTCCCAGTTCATTCACCAAAGATTGAAAAGATCGAAGTTACAAGATTTGGTAAGGTTAGAAGAGCTAAGATCAACTATATCAGAGGTAGAGTTGGTAAGGCTGCTAAGATCAAGGAAGCTAGAGGCAAAAGAAAATAATCTAGCATATACAAGAGTGTATATTAGTAAATTAGGGTGTCTCAGGATGCCCTTTTTTAGTGTAATAGAGCCTGGAGGCAAGGTGCCTGTAGGATTGATATAGGGCTTCGTGTAAATGAAGTCATGCTCTGTGGCTATATGGTCACAGGAAGGAGGACGTATGAGCTATAATGATGAATATTTGAGGGATGACAACCTGAATATAAACTGGTATCCAGGCCACATGAAAAAGACTAGGGAGCTGGTGCAGAATAATTTGAAGTTGGTAGACGTGGTAATTGAGCTGCTAGATGCTAGAATACCTTTTAGTAGTAAGAATCCAGATATAGATAGGCTAGTTGGCGACAAGGCGAGAATAGTCCTATTAAACAAGGCGGATATGTGTGAAAAGGCTGCAATAGATGCTTGGGTAGCTTACTATGCCAAGCAGGGGGTAAAGGCCATACCGATTAATGCCATGACTGGTACTGGGGTCAACAAGGTAATTAGTGAGTGTAAGGCGGTTACAAGGTCCATGATGGAGGGTCTAGCCGAGAAGGGCAGGAGAGAAAGGGCCATCAGGATTATGATAGTAGGTGTACCTAATGTTGGTAAGTCTTCCCTGATTAACAAACTGTCTGGAAGAAGGTCTACCCAAACTGGAGATAGGCCAGGTGTTACCAAGGGCAAGCAGTGGGTCAAGATTAGGGGAAACATGGAGTTATTAGATACCCCAGGTATCCTATGGCCTAAGTTTGAAGACCAAGAAGTGGCCCTAAATCTTGCATTTACCAAGGCTATCAAGGATGAAATTCTAGATGTGGAAACACTAGGCTTGAGGCTGATTGAAAGGCTGATGGAGATAGCTCCAGAATCTTTGATGGAGAGGTACAAGCTAGATTCTCTAGGCCAGCAGGGTATAGATACTATGGATGCTATTGGTAGGAAGAGAGGCTTTATATTGGGTAATAGAGAGCTTGACTACACAAGGATAGCAACTACAGTTTTAAATGAGTTTAGGGAAGGAAAAATAGGGAAAATAGTACTTGAGATGCCTTCTAATATAGGTTGATAAATTTTTATAGGCGCTTGACTTTAAAAAAAATAAAAAATATAATTACTATAAGACACTTTTATAGTTGAATTCACCGATTGAAAATTTATCGAAAGGGAGGAATTTAGATGAGTAAATTAGTTAACAAGGCATCAAATTGGTTGGAGATTAACTTAGATAACTTGGAATATAATTTTAACGGAATAAAGAATAAGATACCTGCAGGTACAAAGATGTGTATGGTCATAAAATCAAATGGGTACGGTCATGGTGCGGTTGAAATAGCAAAGTTCTATGAAGAGCTGGGGGCAGATTTTTTTGCAGTAGCCAGGTTAAATGAGGCTATGGAGCTGAGAGACAATGGCATAAGGACGCCTATCTTGAACCTAGGCTATACAAATCCAATGACAATTGAAGATTCGATTAGAAATAATGTATCAATGACAGTATTTGACTTAGATTTAGCTGAGGAAATTGACCGAGTAGCTAGAAGAATTGGTATCAAGGCAAAAATCCATCTTAAGCTAGATACTGGTATGTCTAGATTGGGCTATGTTGTTTTGGATGACAGGGTGGATGGTATCGCCAATGAAATCAAAAAAATTAGCCAGATGGAGGGCATAATTATAGAGGGTATGTATACCCATTTTGCTACAGCAGATGCTAGAAACAAGGAATTTGAAAATTTGCAGACTCATAGGTTTACTGAAATGGTGGATAAGGTTAGGGAACTAGATGTAGATATAAAATATATCCACTGTTCTAACAGTGCAGAAATTTTAGATTGCGAGGAAAAGTATGATATGGTTAGGCCAGGTATAATCCAGTACGGAATATATCCGTCAAATGAGGTCACATACTCTATAGATGTCAAGCCAGTTATGTCTTTTAAGGCCAAGGTTTCTAATGTCAAGATATTGGATGCAGGTACATCAATCAGCTATGGTAGGATATACTTTACAACTGTCAGAGAAAAGATTATCAGTATAGCAGCAGGTTATGCTGATGGATTCCTAAGGGGTAGGAGAAATCCATACGTATATGTAAATGGCGTTAAATGTTCAATAGTTGGAAGGATATGTATGGACCAGTGCATGGTCAGGGTACCTATGGAGATGGATGTAAAGGTCAACGATGATGTAGTAATATTTGGAGATGACCTAGTGTCTGTTGCAGATGTAGCTAGGGGCTGTGATACAATAGCCCATGAAGTTATGTGCATGATGAGCAGGAGGGTTCCTAGGGTTTACTACAGGCATGGAGAAATAGTATCCATAGTTGACTACTTGTGAAGGTAACTGATAGCTAGTAATTTAGCTATCCTTATTTTAGGGAAGGAGACCGACATGCTAAGAGAATTGGACCTAGTGGAAATTGGCAAGATGAAGGCAAGAGAAATAAAAGACCTGTCAGATCAAATTTCACCTAAAGAATACCCGGAATTTATAAGCCTCTTTTCAAATGATGAGAGGAAGTCTGTCCAGAACATATGTGAAAAGTTGAAAAAGAAGTTGATTCGTATCCAGGCTGAGGAGGAAAGGTTGGACCTTCTCAACTACTATGAAAACCAGTGCTATGAAAATGGTGCTGTATTTGTGGCAGGCCTTGATGAGGTTGGAAGGGGACCACTGGCAGGCCCTGTGGTTGCTGCTGTAGTAGTCCTCAAGCCAGATGCTAGAATCGTTGGTATAAATGATTCAAAAAAGCTTACAGAGGAAAAAAGACAAGCCCTATATGAGATAATAATAAAAGAGGCAGTGGACTATGGCATAGGTATGGCAGATAACTATGAAATAGATGAGCACAATATATTAAATGCAACTTATATAGCCATGAGAAGGGCCCTAGACCAGCTAGAAGTCAGGCCAGATTGCCTGCTTAATGATGCTGTTAGAATTCCAGGCGTAGATACTCCCCAGCTACCTATAATAAAGGGGGATGCCAAATCCATCTCTATTGCTGCTGCTAGTATAGTGGCCAAGGTTACAAGGGACAGGATGATGGTTGACTACGACAAGGTCTACCCAGGTTATGGTTTTTCTTCAAACAAGGGCTACGGTACCAATGAGCACTATGACGGTTTGAGGAAATTTGGCAGGACTAAGATACATAGAAATAGTTTTTTGAAAAATTTTGAAGGTTAGGTTTGCCTTAGCCTTCTTTTTTTGTATGCACACTGATATAATATAGAAGTATGATAGTGGATGGAAATTGATTATATAATATGTGTTTTTATGGAGGTATGGAAAATGGAATACAAGGAAATGTTGGATAGGGCAAGAGACCAGTTCAATGGATCTTGCAAGGTCTGTAGGGTTTGTGATGGGGTAGCCTGTCGTGGCCAGGTCCCAGGTATGGGAGGCAAGGGAACAGGCAAGTCCTTTATAGAAAATGTGGCAGCTCTTGATAGGATAAAGCTAAACATGAGGGTAATCCACAAGGTTGTAGAGCCAGATATGTCAATTGAGCTATTTGGTAAGAAGCTAGACCTACCAGTTATGGCAGCACCTATTACAGGTACAAGTATAAATATGGGTGGACTAGTTAGTGAAAAGGAATATATTGAGCCGGTCATAGCAGGGTGTAAGAACAAGGGTACATATGCAATGCTAGGAGATACAGCTATACCACAGTTCTTACTTGATAATTTAGAGGTCATGACTAAGTACGAGGGTGCAGGTATTGTCTTTATCAAGCCTTGGGAAAATAAGAATATAATAGAAAAGATAAAAAAGGCAGAAGAGGCAGGAGCAATAGCTGTTGGAATAGATATAGATGCCTGTGGTCTTGTTACACTCAAGCTACATGGCACACCAGTATATGCCAAGAATGTTGAAGAAATAAGGGAGCTGGTTAATTCTACAGAATTGCCATTTATCCTAAAGGGTATCATGACTCCGGATGAGGCCCTGATGGCTGTAGAAGCAGGTGTATATGGTATAGTAGTATCCAACCATGGAGGTAGGGTCCAGGACTATACTCCTGGTACTGCAGAAGTTTTGCCTGAAATAGCCAAGGCTGTGGACGGTAGGATAAAGGTATTTGTCGATGGAGGCATTAGGACTGGTGTAGATGTTTTGAAGATGTTGGCCTTGGGTGCAGATGCTTGTTTAATAGGAAGGCCTTTTGTGACTGCTTCATTCGGTGGTCAGACTGAGGGCGTGGAAATGTATATAGGTAGGTTGAAGGCAGACCTAGAAGCAGCCATGGTGCTGACAGGGTGTCAAGACCTAGATTCAATTGATGGAAGAATTATTTATTAATAGGGTTAAATAAATAGACGTTTAAGTTGGACTGGTAGTCAATGATTTGACTACCGGTCCTTTTTTACATTGCATAATATATAAGTGGTTTTTTCTGTCTTGAAATTTTATGACAAGTACTTCTAGGCTATTGGTGTGAAATTTATTTATGATAATAAGGGAGATTACTTTATTTATTCCAAAAAGAGTACATAAGACTATAGGCACTAGTAGGGGGTTTAATGTCTTATGAATAATTATGAAATTGGAATGATAGGAGAAGAGGCAGTTGCAATTTACCTAGAGAAGATAGGCTGCAGAATAATAGATAGGAATTACAGGACTAGTAGGGGAGAGATAGATATTATATTTATTGAGGACGGATTTTTGGTGTTTGGTGAGGTCAAGACTAGAAAAAACACTTGTTTCGGTAGTCCTGCCCAGGCCGTTGATGCAAAAAAGATGGCTAGGATAATAGGTGTAGCCAAAAATTATATATGCTTGAATAGTCTGTTTGAGTATGGGGCAAGGTTTGATGTATTTGAGGTATACTACAATGAAAAAAAGATAAAGCATATAAGAAATGCTTATGTTCTAGGAGGTGGAATATGATTAATAAAATAAAGTCTGGCATGGTGATGGGTGTGGGCGGACTCATAGTTGATATAGAGGTCGATATATCCAAGGGAATGCCATATTTTAGTGTGGTAGGCCTGGCTGGTACAGAGGTCAAGGAGTCTAAGGAGAGGGTCAGGTCTGCCATCATAAATAGCGGCTATGACTTCCCCTTAAATAGGCTAGTAGTCAACCTATCACCGGCTGATGTCAAGAAGGATGGGTCCTATCTAGATTTAGGGATATGTGTCGGTATACTTAGACACAAGATCAAGAAGACAGATGAATATCTAAGGGAATCAGGATTTTTAGGTGAATTGTCCTTGGATGGAAATATAAAAAACATGAAGGGTATCCTATCCATAGTAATCAAGATGAAAAAAGAAGGGATAAAGAGGGTTTTTATACCTATTAGCAATTATCCGGAGTGTAGTGGCATAGATGGTATAGAGATTATAGGCTTAGACAATGTGAGGGAATGCTTGAAAATATTGAATATGGAAAAGGATGAAATCCATACGTATTTAGCAGGCAAGTATAGGGACCTATTTGATAATAAAGATGACCCAGATAAAAAGTCTATACAGCAAGTCCTAGACTTGGATGGGGATGCCTCTAATACAAAAGTAAAATCAGAAGGGAATGCTTTGACAGGACTGAGTATCTTGGAGGATGATTTTTATAATATAAGGGGAAATATCATAGCCAAGAGGGCTGCTATGATAGCAGTTGCTGGTGGGCATAATATGCTCATGCTAGGTCCACCGGGCACAGGTAAAACAATGATAGCTAGGGCTATAAAGACAATATTGCCTCGACCTAACAAGGATGAGGAATTGGAGATTACCCAGATATATAGTGCGGCTGGACTCCTAAAAGAGGGGCAAGGCCTGATAAGGACAAGGCCTTTTAGGCAGCCCCACCACACAGCGACTAAAATATCTATGATAGGAGGGGGATCCAAGGCTAGTATGGGTGAGATTAGTTTGGCCCATAGGGGGGTGCTATTTTTAGATGAGGTGGCTGAATTTTCCAAACAAATTTTGGAGGCATTGAGACAACCTATAGAGGATTCAGTGGTCAATATATCGAGGCTCAATCATACAGTAAGCTACCCAGCAGACTTTCAATTGATAGTATCAATGAATCCTTGTCCATGTGGTTACTACAAAAGTCACAAGGAATGCACTTGTCGCCAGTATGAGATAGAGAGATACTTGAACAAGATATCAGGACCTATCTTAGATAGGATGGATGTATTTTGCGAGGTTGGCAAGGTTGATTTTGAAGAATTTGATGACAAGTCTCAGAGGATGTCATCTGTGGAAATGTTGGATATAATTCAAGCCACAAGAGATATTCAAGAAAATAGGTTTAAGGGGCGTGGTTTTTTGCTTAATTCTCAAATGACAAGTGAAGATATAGAAAAGTACTGCTGCTTGGATCAGGATACAAGTATGATGGCAGCAAGGATATACAAGAAGTATGGCCTGAGCAATAGGTCTTATACTAGGTTACTCAAGTTGGCTAGGACTATAGCGGATCTAGAGGCTAGAACAGATATTTCTAGCAAGGACATAGTAGAGGCTTTTTCCTATAGGAAGGCTTATTACAAATACTTTGATAGATAGTTATATATCTTATCATAGGGCTTGTATTCTTTCTAAATAAAAGTAGGGTTGGAGGATAATGATGGATAATTTTTTTATATGGGCAAGGGAAGTAATTGGCATAGGACCTAAGGATATGAAGGCATTTTTTGATGATAATAAAGATATATTAGAAAAAATATTTATTAAAAAATGTTTTGAAGGTCCTAGTTATGATGAGAAGAATTTTGAGCTTGATACAAATGAGTTTTTGGGTATGATTATGGATAAGGGGAGGATTTACTTCTCAAAAAAAATCATGGATAAGATAGGTAAATGTGGTTACAGTCAAGATGTAATTGACAATATAAAAAATGATATGAGGTCTAGGAGGGTTTCATATATATGTTATGATTCAGATGACTATCCAGACCTCTTGAGAAATGTATATGACCCGCCCTATATCCTCTATTATTATGGTGATATATCCATAGTCAATAGCTACCCACTATTGTCAGTAGTAGGGGCTAGAAAATGCACTGAGTATGGCAAAAATGCTGCCAAGTACTTGGTAAGAGACCTAGCAGAGTCTGGTATAGGAATAGTTAGTGGCTTGGCAGTTGGTATAGATTCATACGCTCATAAGTATTGTCTAGAGGGAGGTTCACCAACTATAGCTGTAATGGGGACAGCTATAGATAATATATATCCCAAGTCAAACAAAAAGTTATTTAAGCAAATAATAGACCAAGGCGGGCTCATATTATCTGAGACAGGCCCTGGTAGGGAAACTTTTAGAGCTAGCTTTGCAATTAGGAATAGGATAATCGCGGGTTTATCTAGGGGCATATTGGTGATTGAGGCAGGTAAAAAGAGTGGTTCCCTAATAACTGCTAGATATGGTCTAGACAATGGTAGAGAGGTTTACTTGGTACCGGGAAGTATTTTTTCAGAACTTTCATATGGCTGTAATGAGATGATAAGCATGGGTGGAAAAATGGTTATGACCAGCCAAGATATACTAGAAGATTATAGAACTTTTTATACTTTTGATTGCTTAAATAACAAAAAAAATAATAAAAATACTGGTAATAATCCCTCTATTTGTGTTAATATTAGAAATGAAAACTTGAATTGGGAAGAATTTTCTGAGCATGAGCGAGATATTTTGAAGCTTTTATCTGAAAAGGGAGCCTTAGAAATTGACAAGATTTCCAGCTACCTAAATATGGAGGTAGGGGAGGTTATATTTTGCGTCAATAATTTGAGTATGATGGATTATATTTTTGAGGTAGGCATAAATACCTACGAATTAAATAAGGTCCTTATAATATAAATAAATGGAGGTGTTGTTTGTGCCAAAGGCTTTAGTAATAGTCGAGTCTCCAGCTAAGGCAAAGACTATCGAAAAATTTCTGGGCAAAAACCACTATGTTGTAAAGGCGTCAGTAGGACATATAAGAGACCTGCCAAAGAGTAGGTTGGGTGTCGATATAGATAATAATTTTGAACCTGAGTATATAAATATTAGGGGTAAGGGACCTGTAATTAAGGACCTAAAAAAAGAAGCCAAGAAGGCGACAAAGGTCTATCTAGCAACCGACCCCGATAGAGAAGGCGAGGCAATATCCTGGCACCTATCCTATATACTAGGCATAGACCCGGAGAGTCAATGCAGGATAGAATTTAACGAAATAACAAAAGATACAATAAAGAAGGCAATCAAGAAACCAAGACAGATAAATATAGACTTGGTAGATGCCCAACAGGCTAGAAGAGTTTTGGATAGGCTCCTAGGCTACCAGATCAGTCCAATCCTGTGGCAAAAAATAAGGAGAGGTCTAAGTGCTGGTAGGGTTCAATCGGTGACAACCAAGCTAGTTTGTGCAAGGGAAAAGGAAATAGAGGCCTTTGTTCCTGTTGAATATTGGTCGCTGGACCTAATATCAGAGGTGGATGGATGTCCTGTTGAATTTTCTTTTTACGGCCTAGATGGGCAAAAGCTGGACCTAGAAAATGAAGACCAGGTCAATGATATAATTGAGAAGATAAAGGGCTCAAGCATACTAATTAAGAAGATAGATACAAGGACTAGGAAGAGGACAACAGTTAAACCATTTACTACTTCTATGCTACAGCAGGAGGCCGTAAATAGGTTGGGCTTTACCACTAGGAAAACTATGAAGATAGCCCAAGAATTATACGAAGGTGTAGATATAAAGGGCGAAGGTACTGTAGGTTTGATTTCATATATCAGAACAGATTCACAGAGGCTATCAGAAGAGGCAAAGTTATCTGCTAAGGATTTTATCCTGGATTCATATGGACAAAAGTACCATTCAGAAAGTAAGGAAAAGAAGGCCAAGGGCAAGTCAAATTCACAGGATGCCCATGAGGCTATTAGGCCTACTTCTGTTTATAGGCATCCGGACGATATAAAGGAATCCCTATCAAAGGACCAGTACAAGCTATACAACCTGATATGGAGAAGGTTTGTGGCTAGTCAGATGTCTGATGCCCTATATGAAAATTTGAGTATTGAAGCTCAGATTGACCAGTATATATTCAAGGCATCAGGTTCAAAACAGATATTTGATGGATTCACTAAGGTATACAATTTCTATGAGAGGGAAGACAAGATACTTCCTGAAATTCAGGTTGGTGATAGGTTCGATGTCAAGGAAATTGATCCTCAACAGCACTTTACCCAGCCACCAGCCAGGTATACAGAGGCCAGTCTGGTAAAGACACTAGAAGAGTTGGGGATTGGTAGACCGTCTACCTATGCACCTACTATAGGGACTATCTTAAATAGGGGTTATGTTGAAAAAGAAGGAGCCTCTATAAAACCAACTGAGCTAGGTAATATAGTCACAGATATACTGGAAGAAAACTTTGAAATGTTGACTGATGTGGACTATACTGCCCAAATGGAATCCAGACTAGACCAGATTGAAGAAGGGTCTGAAGATTGGAAGCATGTTGTTTCTGAGTCCTATGCACCCCTAGCATCATCTATAAAGGAAGCTATAGAAAATATAGAAAAAATAAATATGGATATAGAAACAGACGAAATTTGCGAATTATGTGGGTCAAATATGGTAATCAAGCATGGTAGGTTTGGCAAGTTTATGGCCTGCAAGAATTATCCTGAATGCAAGAATACAAAACCTATCGTAGAGAAGATTGGTGTCAAGTGTCCAAAGTGTGGAGATGGTGATATTATAGTCAGAAAATCCAAGAGGGGAAGGGTATTCTATGGATGTAGCAACTATCCTGACTGCGATTTTGTAGAGTGGAAGAAGCCTAATGGTGAGGTTTGTCCAGAATGTGGGTCATATATGGTTGAGAAGGTTACAAAGAAAGAAAGCAAGTCAGTCTGTTCAAACAAGGACTGTATAACTAACCAAAAGGCTAAGAGTAAATAGCGTTTTACACTTTATAGTTTATGTTATTAATTTTTATCCTATCCGGTTTATAAAAATTTAAATAAAATAGGGAAAAGTTATTAGAATATAATGAAAATTATAAAAATACTTGATAAAGTAGTTGAAAAAAATTATAAATTGTGATACTCTTAACTTGTATTATATTGTTTGAATTGTGTGTATTTTAAAAAAATTAAATTTCATCGTAAATTTAGGCAATATTAAAGGGGCTAATAAAAAAGCATAATAATATATTTAATAAAGTTTAGGAGGGGTATCACATGGCAAGTGAGTTGTTATTAAATACGAGAAAAATAAACAAGACGCTTCAATCTAATGCAGGTACATCTGTTTCATTTGATCAGTTGTCAGTTATTTTGAGCGATGTACTTGATTCAAATGTCTATATAGTTAGTTTGAAGGGTAAAGTATTAGGACATTATCTACAGAAACCAGAGGACAGTTCTATAATAGTAGATGAAGACAGCAACAAGACGATTTTTCCAGAAGAGTATACAGAGAATATACTGAAAATATATGAAACTAGAGAGAATATATCTGGAGATGAAGCCTTAAAGTTCTTCCCATATGAACAAAATAGGTTGGCCAAGTTCACTACGGTAGTACCTATTTTTGGTAGCGGAGAGAGGTTAGGAACTCTTTTACTGTCTAGATATAATAAGTCTTTTGTGGATGAAGACCTAGTAGTTGCTGAGTATGCCGCTACAGTTGTTGGTCTAGAAATAATCAGAGCTATTAGTGAAGAGATGGAAGAGGATATGAGAAAGAAGGCTGTTGTTCAGATGGCTATAGGAACTCTTTCATATTCTGAATTAGAAGCAATAGAGCATATATTCAATGAACTAGATGGAGATGAAGGGCTACTAGTTGCAAGCAAGATTGCAGACAAGGTTGGAATCACTAGGTCTGTAATTGTAAATGCCTTGAGAAAGTTTGAGAGTGCAGGTGTAATAGAGTCTAGGTCTCTTGGTATGAAGGGGACTCATATCAGAATCTTGAATGATAAGCTATTGGACGAATTAGCCAAGGTAAGATAGATATACTGGATAGGTAGAGGTGTATACACTTGGCTGCATATCTATATAAGACGTGTATGCTATAAGTATATCAATGAGTATGTTAAAAGTGGCGTTAGGGTGATGGTATATTACCTTAGCGTCATATTTTTTAGGAGGACAGGATGCCATTAGCAGATAAGTATAGGCCCACAAGAATAGAAGATGTGGTTGGACAAAATCATATTATTGGCAAGGGAAAACTCTTAAATAATATGATCGAAAAGACGTATTTTCCAAATATGATATTTTTTGGTCCGCCAGGCGTTGGTAAGACCACAGTTGCAGAGATAATAGCAGGCAGGGCCAAGAAGAAATTTTTTAAAATAAATGCATCAAATTCATCAATAGAGGATATAAAGAGGGTAATAGCCTCTATTGGTAGCATGGATGCTCAAAATGGAATACTCTTGTATATAGATGAGATACAGAGTTTCAATAAAAAGCAACAACAGTCTATATTGGAGTTTATTGAAAATGGTCAGATAAGCTTGGTAGCGAGTACTACAGAAAATCCCTACCACTATGTATACAAGGCCATACTTAGTAGAAGTATCGTTATGGAATTTAAGTCTATTTCTAGGGATGATATAGTGAGGGGGCTTGAAAATATTGTAGCCCGCTACAACCAGTTGAGCAATGTGGAACTAGTTTGCGATAAGGAGGCCTATAGGGCCATGGCCAATGCCTCTAGCGGAGATATGAGGTCAGCAGCTAATATTTTGGAGTTGGCTATAAATGAATCACATCTTGACAAGGATGCCAGGGCTAGGATAGATATGTCTGTAATCAAGAGTATGAATATAGCAACTAGCTATAATTTTGATACTGGCGGAGATGTGCATTACAACCTCTTGAGTGCTCTTCAAAAATCAATCAGGGGTTCTGATCCTGATGCTGCTATTTATTATTTAGCTAGGTTGATAAAGGGTGGAGACCTAATTAGTATTACTAGGAGGCTGCTTGTTATAGCCTCAGAGGACGTAGGGATGGCCTACCCAAATGCTATAGTTATAGTCAAGGCCTGTGTCGACTCTGCCATGCAGCTAGGCTTTCCTGAGGCAAGAATACCACTGGCCCAGGCCTGCTTGCTACTGGCTACTTCTCCCAAGTCCAATTCTGCCTATCTGGCTGTAGATAGGGCTCTGGCGGATATAGATAGTATGGTCCAGGATGATATACCAAGCCACCTACTAGATTCACACTACAAGGGGGCAGAAAGGTTAGGCCATGGTAGAGGATACAAGTACCCTCATAATTATCCAGACCACTATGTAGACCAGCAATACCTACCAGATAATCTGGTCAATAAATGTTACTATGAGCCGCAAAATAATAAGTTTGAAAAAAGTATAAAAGAATTTTTCAGGCGTTTAAAAGGGTAAAAAGTCTGCAAGTATTGACAAAACTAGACCTGTGTGAACACTTTGGGAAAATAGGTACAAATATTGGAATTTTAATGAAATTTTAATCTTGACTTTTTTACTAGGATATAATATTATAAGTATAGAGTTAATTCATATCAATTTACTAGGGATTAATTCGAGAAGAGGTGAAAACAATGAAGCTTTCGACTAAAGGTAAGTACGGTTTAAAGGCAATGTTTGAACTAGCTGTCAGTGGCGACCAAGAGGAACCAGTTTCCCTTAAATATATTGCCAACAAGCAGGAGATATCAGACCAGTATCTGGAGCAAATATTCTCAGCACTTAAGAAGGCCGGTTTGGTCAAGAGTGTGAGAGGGGCCCAGGGGGGTTATTTCTTGTCGAAACCGGCATCAGAAATAACTGTAGCAGATATCTTGAAAGTATTAGAGGGTGACATGGCCTTTACTGAGTGTTTGTTGGATGAAGATGCTTGTAAGAATTTTGATTCATGTTCAACTAGATATGTTTGGGCCAGGATTAAAGAGGCTATTGAAGAAGTTACAAAATCTATATCCCTTCAGGATATGGCGGACGATTATAATTCAAACTTCAGCTACAGGGATGATGACATTACTTTAAAAATGAGAGACATTAAATAACTCTTAAATATATTTTATCGATTAAAAGAAGGGCCTCGTGCTCTTTTTTTGAGTTTATGACAAGAATGGAGGAAAGATGAAAAGAGTTTTATTAGGTATGAGTGGTGGAGTGGATAGTTCAGTTGCTGCCTACCTGCTACAAAGAGAAGGATATGAGGTCGTAGGAGCTACTATGTCCTTATGGAAACCTAAAGATAATAGTGAAGATAAGTCAGTTAGTGACGCAAGGGCTGTCTGTGAAAAGTTGGGAATTGACCACCATGTGCTTGATTTCAGCAGTGAATTTCAGGAAAAAGTCGTGGACAATTTCATAGATGAATATTTCAGGGGCAAGACACCTAATCCATGCGTTTTTTGTAATAAATCTATTAAATTTAACCTTTTGTTTGATAAGGCGAGGGATTTAGGATGTGACTATGTAGCCACAGGTCATTATGCCTTGGTTGAGTACAACCCAAAAAGTGGCAAGTATGAGATTAAAAAGGCCTCAAGTGATAGTAAGGACCAAACGTACGTATTGTACAATCTGAACCAGGAAAAGCTAGCAAGAACGCTTTTCCCAATAGGAAATTATGACAAGGACACTATTAGGTCTATTGCCAAGGAGATCGGCCTAGAGGTTCACAACAAGCCAGATAGCCAGGACATATGCTTTATACCGGACCATGATTATAAAAAATTTTTAAAGAAGCACTCTGATAGGAATATAGAGTCTGGTAACTTTGTTGATATATCAGGAAGGGTCTTGGGTCAACATAAGGGTATAATCAGCTATACAATCGGCCAGAGGAAGGGTCTAGGCATAACATTTGGTAAACCTACATACGTGGTAGGTATAAATGGAGATGACGGATCAATTATACTAGGAAATAATGAAGACCTCTTTAAGTCTAGTCTCCTAGCCAAGGACGTTAACTTTGTCGAATGGAATCAGGACGAAATAGAGGGTCCAATAGATGTCTATGCCAAGATTAGGTATGCTGCCAAACCATCACCTGCCAGGGTGACATATATCGGCAAGGATAGGGTTAGGGTAGACTTTGAAGAGGCTCAGAGGGCCATAACTAGCGGCCAAAGTGTGGTATTCTATTCTGAAGATAGGCTACTGGGAGGAGGCATCATAGAATAAGCCTAGCTATTAAAATTAAGCAGAAAAGTGTTGATAAAATGTTTATTTTATTGTAATATATATGTATTAAGTTTGGTGAAATGAGCGCTAGACTGGTTAAGTATAAGAAAAAATACTAGGATGGGAAGTAGTAGGAGTCATTGGTCTTATAGAGAGGGGGCGTCGGTGGAAATACCCCAGATACAGGCTGTGAAGCAGTCCCGGAGTAGCTCTTTGGAACTAGTAGTACATTGAGACGTGATGCTGCGTTAATGCTAATGAAGATGTCACACTTGTTTGTGATAATCAGGGTGGTACCGCGAATACAAGCTCGCCCCTGTAGTTGATACAGGAGTGGGCTTTTTTTATGTATGACGGGCATGCCGTCAGTCTGTGGTGAAAGTCCACGTAGGGCGTAGTT
>OHAD01000329.1_pt1 | contig 57817 bp, 87 predicted proteins | sample 1577011 | NCBI WGS metagenome assembly OHAD01 (sample SAMEA3541510, study PRJEB24748) | human gut metagenome | biome: human gut; feature: human-associated habitat; material: faeces | place: China | collected 2012 | reverse complement strand
TATAATAAAAAATTAAAATTCGAGGTGAATTTTTTATGATATTTTTATCTATGTTATTGCTAGGTACATTAATTGGTTTTGTTGGAGCAGGTGGCGCTGGTGTTACTATTACATTACTTACAGTTGGTTTTAACATTCCTATTCATATAGCATTAGGTGTTGCCTTATCTTCTATGGTTTTTACTATGATATCTGGTGTTATAAGCCATTTACGTGAAAATGAAGTAGAATTAAAAACTGGTCTAATCATTGGTTTAGGTGGTGTAATTGGAGCTTTTGTTGGTGCTAAATTTTCCACAATCATACCCGAAAATATTTTAAGTATTTTTACTGCTTTAATGATTATTCTATCAGCTCTAATTTTGTATATAAAAGTATATCATAATGATTTATTAAATAAATATTTAAAAGTTTCAACTACATCATTAGCTGGCAAAAAATTTTATATCTATGGTATATTAGTCGGTTGTATCAATGGCTTTTTATCTGGTGCTTTTGGCATAGGAGCTGCTGCTTTTATTCAAATTAGTTTATTAATTATATTTGGTGTTCCACTTTTAAAATCCATCGGAACATGTATGTTGATTATTCTTCCTATTTCTGCTTCTGGTGGTCTAGGCTATCTCACTTCTGGAAATTTAGATTTCACTATTTTTCTACAAACAGTATCTGGATTAATGATAGGTGCTTTTGTTGGTTCAAAATTTACACATCTAGCACCAAAACCAATCTTAAAATTTGCCATTGTCACTATGCCAACAATTGGAGGCTTAATTCTTTTATTATTCCACTAAACTATATAATTATAATTCCTTTCAAAATAAAAATCATTGACTTAGAGTTTACTTCAAATGCTATTATATTCTTAAGTATAAAACTTAACAAGGACGTGATAATATGACTATTAAAGAAGTAAGTCAAAAATACGATCTCAGCCCCGATACTATTCGTTATTATGAACGTATTGGTTTAATTCCACCTGTGCCACGCAAACCAAATGGCATTCGTGATTTTGACCAAGAATCATGTAATTGGATTGAATTTATAAAATGTATGCGTTCTGCTGGCATACAACTAATTTAAAAACATTTAATAACAAAGGAGTTTTTTATTATGACAATCAAAGAAGTTAGTGAAAAATATAATATTTCTGCTGATACTATTCGTTACTATGAACGTATTGGTTTAATTCCACCTGTACCACGTAAACCAAATGGTATTCGTGATTTTGACCAAGAATCATGTAATTGGATTGAATTTGTCCGTTGCCTTCGTGATGCTGGAGTTCAAATTGAAGCATTGATTGATTATGTTCATTTATTTTATCAAGAAGGTACAGCAGAAGCTCGCAAAGCTATTTTAGTAGAACAACGTGACCGTCTCCAGAAACAAATTGATACTATGAATTTAGTTATTGAACGCTTAAATAAAAAAGTAGATCGTTATGAAGAAATCATTATTCCAGCCGAAAAAAAATTATTGAATAAAAAAAGAGAGTAGTTAATCTACTCTCTTTTTTATACAAATAATAAAGTCTCAATATTTTCCACAACAATTTTTGAATTTTTTCCCACTACCACAAGGACATGGTTTATTTCTATTTTTTCCATTCATTTTAACATCGAAATTTATTGTTGGATATTCTTCTACCTGAACCATTTTAACATTTCGTTCTTTTAAAAGATTAGCTTGTATCAAAGAATTTTTAATTTCCTTTGCTTTTTTTATATCATCATCATTCCAATCAGATGTATCTAAATACATAAAATCCTCACTCTCATTAGGTGAATCTATACTTTCAATCGCTAATCCTATAAATTTATTTATAGACATATGTTCTATTTTAGAGGCAATTACATACTTTTCTAACAAGTTTCTACGTTTTTCTCTAAAAACTTTTTCATCTGTTATATCTCTTATTATATCTCTAGGAATAATTGCTATTAATAAAATGATATTATTATTTAATAAAATTTGTCTAGTTCCTCGCTCGCCTTTTCCTATCGTCTTAACAAAAGTAATTATAGATTTAGCAATATATCTTCGTTCAAATCTATTAAAACTAGATAATATAGTAAACATTTGCATATCTTCATTCATATTTGTTAATTCATTTTTATATAATTGTGTGCCAGACATATAATGTTTAATTGATTTTTCTAACAAATAGTCCCATGCATAACTTATTTTATCAGCCTTTTTTTTATTTAAATATTGTGGATTATTATTTATATTTTCCCATGCACCACTCTCAAATATAATTAAATTATGTTTTCTATCATCTTTATTAAAAAAATCTTTATTAAAAGAATCTTTATTAAAAAAATCATGAATTCCCTTATCATCTGTTGTAGATAGATATTGAGCTAACATATCTTCTTCACCCAATGCAATAATATCCACATTTTGAAATAAATCTTCCTTTCTAGTTAAATAATTAATAAAATCTGGTGCTGTATCTAATTCTTTCATTAATAAATTTAAACTAAAATCATTCAATATATGAACAAATTTTTTATATTCATTAATATAACCTATACTAAATTCTTGTTCACTACCAATTATGTTTGAATCAATGAAAAAACTTCCGTACTTATTACCAGTATATTTTTTACATATATCAGCTATTGAATGAGTTACAACAATTCTATGAATAATTACATCTTTTTTGTTTGCAATATCAAATGGAAATCTTTTTTTGCATTTATCATCTAAAAATATTCTATCTGAATGGTTACGTATCCAATCTTCTGCCTTATATATTTGCCCAGCAGATTTTTCTATTGATTTTTTATACCAACGTTTCCATTTTATATCTAACTCTTTATCAGATAATTTTCCACTTGGTATATCGTTAAAATTACAATTTTTATCTGAAAAAATAATTATATGATTTTCAAAAATAACCAACAAGTCACATAATTCTTTACCAACAGATGTTTCATTTTTTTTATTTTGATCAGTATATAAATTAGGATAACTCCATAAAGATAAAAATGTTTTTTCACTCAATTCATTTAAGTATTTTTCTGCATCAGTTATTCCATCACTTTTTTCAATAATTGTTTCTGGATAATTTACAGGAAATTTATCTGTACTATAATTAAAAATATTTAACATATATTATCACTCCATAATAAATAATATTCTATGTACTTATATAAATACCTTTAATAATTAAAAATAAATAAAAGCCCCTATCACTTAGAAAATTCTAGGTAATAGGGGCTTATTTTTAGCAATAAAAGAAAACGTTATTTAATTATACTAGGATATAACTCCTTTTTTAAAAATTAATCTGCCACCCAATTGTGGCTGTATCCTTATCTAAATACATCCATGTTTTATCTTTGGATGCATATAAACCTAAACCATTGGAACCACCTCCCACACCGATTGTATAACTTTTATTTTTCTGCTGGTTGTTTTCGTATTTTGTCAATAATTGATTGGCATTCGTTAATGAGCTGTTCAAATCGTTCACTTGCATCTGTAGCTGTTCCGATTGAGCTTTCAAGTTTTGTACTTGTTCCTTTGATATCTGAAGCTGTTCCTTCAATATCTTGTTTTGATTTTTCAGCTCGGTCAAGTTCGTTTCTAATGTTGTTAACTGACTCTCCGTTATCGTATAAGTCTTTTCTGTCGCTCCACAGACTGCACACATACAAGACCACAATAATAATACCGCCAATAATAATATATTTATATTTTTTAATCTTACTAAGCACATCATTCAAGTGTGTTCACTTCCATTTCTTCAATACAAGGATTTAATGCTCTAAGCCCTGTAAAATAAAGTACATCGCCCTGCATAAAGCAAAATTCAGGTACATTATCCAATAATACCTGGTTAGGATTTTTAGATGTTTCAAAAATATCTTTAATCTTTGCTTTTGTAATACCTTCAATTGGTTCTTTACTTACAAGTTTAATGGTTTTAATCATGATAAACACTCCTTCATTTTGTGATTTCTGCATTATTTAATAATTGAATTATCTCATTGATTTTATTTTTTAATACATCTAGCGTGAGAATATCTCCGCTTTCTGTAATTTGATTTATTTGAGGTTGTTGTATTATACCTACATGGTTTGTAGTTAAGAGTAAATTTGTTACCTCTTTAGACAAATTACTCAATATAATAGTGTTTTCAGCTATCTTTTCCGAATTTATAGCATTATTAACCAACTTTTCTGTAGTTATTGATAAATCTTTTATCATGCTTGTTTCAATTTTGTCATCAGCCAAGAGCTTATCAACTACTTCTTTTGCAAGCTTAATTAAGGTAACAGCACCATCAACAATTTTTTCTGTACTTACAGAATTATCGTTTGGAATATTTCCTTCTGCTACTTTTAGCTTAGTTATCTCCCACCATGCTTTTAAATACTGCTCTTTCCGCCAAAAAGGTTTAGAAAATGGCTGATAATCTTTACCAGCCATTGCCATTACTGTTGAATATAAATATTGTTCTTCTAAATCTGTTGTCGGTTTTGGTAAATTATCTATTATATCCTGGTAATCATTCATAGTAGACATTACAGTCAAGCCTCATATCCCCAATTCGTTCACAATCAGTATATTGCCACATTCGACAAATGCGATGGGGATTTTCCATAGCAAAGCTATTTTGATGATAATATTGAGCTGACCAAATAGGTACATAATCTGGCAGTGCTTTTAAGTCTATAATATTTGTGAGCCAATTATAAGAACTATATAAGCCTACATAGTTATACCCTTTATCCAATAATGTGCTGATAAAATTAGCAATAGGATAAACTACGTTTAAGTATCCGTCTAACATATCTTTATCTTCAGCATCATACCAGATGCCAAGTGGAGGATTTTGTCCATTGAGATATGTTTTGATTTGTTTATCTACCCAATTAGCTTCTGCTATAGCTTCATCAATTGTTGAAGCATGAGCATAATAATATATGCCATAGCGTAATCCATACGCTACAGCGTTATTTACATGTTCTATAAACTTTTCATCAAGTTTATAATGTTCTCCTATTTTTAGAATAACTCCTTCAATTCCAGCGTCTTTTACTGCCTGCCAATCGATCCATTCTTGCCAAGCAGAAATATCAATTACTTTCATCATAAAACACCTTCTTTTTTAACTGGTCGAATTCGACCAGTTTTTTATAGGATAACGTTAATCTGTATTTAAAATAGATTAACCGCGTCAAAATTGACACTATGAAAACCCATTGAATTCGATGAGTTTTAATTTATAAATTATAGGTCCCACTATTCAACCAAGTTCCAACAATAGTACCTGCTAAGAAATCACTAAAACTACCACTATCATGATTTACAATAGTAATATCTTCTTTATCACTATCACGATATTGCTCTTGTGGCGGGTCTGATCCACACCCTGTTAATAAAGATGAACTAATAACTAATGCACTAGAAAAAGCAATTACTTTTTTAAAGTTTTGTTTTTAGACAACGTCAACTCACCTCATATCTTTTTATTTTAAGTATAAATTTAGGAAATAACCTCTGCATATTAAAAATCTATCTTTTATTATAAAAATAGCCATTTTTGTAAAATCAATAAAACGGTAATTACAAAAATGGCTTATTTTGACATATTTAATTTTTCTAATCTCTCTAAAGCTATATCATGATATACTTTAGTTTTTTCGAACCCCACAAAATTTCTATTATGCATTTTAGCTGCTACAGCAGTTGTACCACTTCCCATAAATGGGTCCAAAATTATAGCACCTTCAGGAACAATTTTTATTAAATCCTCCATTAATGGAGTTGGTTTTCCAGTGAGATGAAATTTATCGGTTTGTTTTACTGTATATTGATAACAACCATCAAAAGGACCTGCATGTAGATTTCTTTTACATTTTCCCTTAGTTGCCCAAACTACATATTCGCACTGATGACGAAAATATCCTTTATGTGGTGCTCTTGCACATCTTCCTTTATCCCATGCTATAATACCTCTCCAAATTAATTCACCAATTTGAACAGCATCTGTAGTAGATGGAAGCTGTCTCCAGTCTGTAAACATTAAAAAATAACCTCCATCTTTTAAAACTCTATGACATTCACTAATCCATAGATTACACCAATGAAGCCAAGAACGTGTATCTTTACTATCTCCTACAAAATCTGGTCTATGCACCATAGTATTTGAACTCTGTTCATATTTTTTACTTGGTGGTAAAGCTTTTTCAGAAGCTGTTCTACCACCACTACAATAAGGCGGATCTGTAATAACTGCATCTATAGAATTAGATGGTAATTGTCTAAGATACTCTAAACTATCCCCTAATAAAATTTTGTTTAAAAAATCATTTAAATTGTTTGTCATTTTCTTATCTCCTTGTTCTATAAATTATTATGAATTATTTTAAAGTAAGTTAATTTATTTTTCTTTATTGGATCTGATAGTTGTTTTTTGTTTAGCATATTGAGCTAAATTATTTTTTAATTTAGTTGGAACGGGAATACCACAATTTGTAGCATTTTCTAATATGCTTATGCTCTCGTTTGCGATGTAAAACATTATGGCGATATCTCGCGTGATAGTTCCTTGATTGAAAACAATATCTGCTGTATGTGCCACCATAATAATAATTACGATAACAGCTTTTTTTGCTAATCCTCGCCAGCCTTTTCTGCTATCTAATTTTTTGCTTGGATTTATCCATGCGGATAAAAGACCTGTTATATAATCTAATACCATTAGTAGCAAAATAGCTTCCCACAAGTTTGACCAACTGCCGAATAAATGACTACATATAGTCCCCACTGTAGCGAAACACGCTCCCCATTCAATTTCCATTCGAACAGGTATAATAGTTCTAATAAATGCCACAATATCTGTTAAAAATTCCTGCATCTAATCACCTACCTTAAAAACTAATATTATATATAAACGGACCTACTAAAGTAGCTCCAATATCACCTCTGTCAAAATTATCATCTACATATTTTTCCTTTACATATGCTAATGCAAGTACAGTAGCAAAAGATTCTAATTTACTAAAGCCTGCATTACGTTCTAATTGATCTGTAAGTATATATCCAACACCAGCATGAGCAAACTTATCCACGCCAATATTATCTTGAATATTATGGACTGGATTAGCACTTGCTGTTGCTGTAGATAAAAAAAAGGCACAACACAACAATGCTAATAATAATTTATGCATTGTCTACACCTTCTTTATTTTTTAAGTTAGAAATTATTTTTTCTTGTATACATTTAGGGCATTTAGGATTAGTACATTTACCATTATCATCTAATTTTTTTGCACACAAACTACAGCGTTTTACCATTCTTCAACTACCTCTTTCATTTCATTATTGGTATTAGACATAAGTTCTTGATATTCTTGTTTTAACTCTTCTTGTAATTCAATATCATTATTAAGCAAAGCTATTATCATTGCATCTTTCAATTCTTTTGTTTGTAATTCTACAGAATTAGATATTGTATTTACTTCAGCAATTTGTTTTTCTTGCTGTGTTGGTTCTGGCATAACATATATTTTAGGTTTTCCTGTTTCCATATCTCTTACATAAATATTTTTACCATCACCATTTACATACAAATCATAATCAGAAGCAGAAATTATATCTACAACAGAGAGTTCTTCCTCTGTCATTTTTTTTACTTTCTGTTTAAGTTCTGTTATATATTCTTTGTTATTTTTTTCTATGTCTTTTGTATTTGCAAACGTCCTAACAGACGGTGTTCCATCTATTAAAAACCCCATACAATAATATTTTACATTTGTAGCCATACGTATTCTCTCCTTTTAAAATATATTTGTTAATTTATAAAATTTTTATCAATGAGGTGATATAATGCGTAAACCAAATGGATATGGTAGCATTAAAAAATTAAGTGGAAATAGGCGGAGACCTTACGTTTTTCTCATCTCCGCAAAAGGTAAACAAAAACCGCTGGCATATTTTGCTACACATGTAGAAGCAGAAATTTATGCAGCAGATTACAATAAAAAACATAATAACAAAATCCTCCATGGTCATCAGATTACGTTTTCGGAACTTTATTACAGGTGGTTACCATTCCATATAGATAAATATCAGCCAGCAAAAACAACTGTTAATAGCTATAAAGTAGCATTTCAACATTGTCTACCATTATATGAAATGCCTTTAAAGAGTATTAAATATTACCATCTGCAACAAATAATAGATGATACTAAAAGAAAAGGACTTTCCTACAGTAGTTGTAAGAAAATCCGTTCTTTAATTAGCCTTATGTTTAAATATGGAATTATGATGGAGTATTGCAATAAGAACTATGCCAATCTATTAAATTTAGGTAAAAATAAAGCAATCCGTCCACACAAACCTTTTACAAGACAAAAAATAAATAAGTTATGGTCTAATATCGATGTTGAAGGTGTCGATACTGTATTAATCCTAATTTATACGGGAATGAGAGTCGGAGAGCTTTTAAACCTTACTAAAGACAATATTTATATGCGACAAAAATACATTAAAATTACAAAATCTAAAACAAAGTCTGGATTAAGGGCTATACCTATTCATGATAAAATATTCCCATTGATTTATAACAGAATGAATATGCCTGGTAAATACCTTATTTGCCAATATGATGAAAAACCTTATAATTACAGTAAATATAGGACTTTATGGAATAAAATCATGCAACAAATAAATGCAAAACATCACAGTACACATGACTGTAGACACACTTGTGCAACTCTATTAGATAATGCAGAAGCAAACGAAAATGCCAAACGTCGTATTTTAGGTCATGCGACAGGTGATGTAACGGATACAGTATATACTCACAAAAATCTTAAACAATTACGAAAAGCTATAAATAAGATAAAATAATTTGTTACTAATAAGATACTTTTATTTTTTGTAACATCAGCAAAAACAAGGTTTTATCTATATATACTAGTGTTACTAATGTTACTTCTAAAAACCATTAAAACAATATATTTTTAAACTTAAAAACCGTTGCAAAAGCTATCCAGCCTTTAATTGCAACGGTTTATTCTTTCTGTTTGTTTTCATAAATATTTTTAGATTTTATAATTATTTTTATATTAAACAGTTCATTTATTTTACTATATGTCTTATCAAGTATACATCAATCTTTTAATAAACAGTGGGGAACATCACCTTGGGACAATACAGATACGGATATAATTGTAAAATATCCCATTGCTTTTAAATCTGATTGTTATATTTCTTTAACAACTTTAGTACAATCCGCTTTGGATGGAAAATCTGCTTCTGTGCAAATAGGAACATTTACAAATAAATTAACGGAAATACATTTTTTATATACAAATACTAATCTAGTTTCTATAATTTATACATTACGTTCATATTGGATATCTATTGGAAAATGATTATTTACCTATAGCAAGCCATAAAGCATTACCAATTTGCGGATTAGATGAACCTGCTAAATCTGTAATATATGCCGTTACAAATGTTTTTGTTGTTTGTTCCATGTTTATACCAGCAAAAGATATTGCTTTGTTTGATTTAGCTCCACCTTCCCAAATATTAACGTTATAGCAAGCGGTATTAAAACTTATATTATAATCAAAACTTCCACCATTATTTATTCGCCAATATCCCCACTGTATAATTGCGTCCCCAAACAATTTGCCAAGGCAAATATAACCATTTTGAGCTATATTATATCGAATACCTAATGTTTCTAGCCAACTATTAATCTGTTCTTGAGCATACTCTAATATTTTATTTTTTACATTTGTTTGTGTAGCACTAGCTATACCAAAAATACTAGCAATACTTTCTTTGCACCATCCTTGTACGCTATTTTTTACGCTTTCCATTGTAGCAGTAGCAGAGCCAAACAATCGTTTAATTAAATTAGTATGTGCATTTTCATTATTATTATGCTCATCTAGCATTTCTATCGTTACAGCATTACTTACATCAACCATACCACTAGCATTATCAGTATCTCCAATACCAACATTAATCATTAATCTAGTATATGGCTGTATTCTTGTCTCATCATCTATATACCCTGCATAGTTTCCTGCATTTGTATATCCTACAAGTTTTTCTGTACCGCTATCTCCGTTTTTGGCAAAAAGACCAATTTCCCTATGGTAAAAACCTACTTTCACACCTTCATTATTATAAGTAAAAGTATATCGGAACGTACCATTTCCTTTATCTTCAAAAGAAGCTAAAGTTACTTCTTTTTTAGAACTTATTATATCCGTATAATCTCTTATATTACCTTCACTAACTCCATCTCCAAGTTTTACTTTGGTTACTATAAATCTATCTGCAGTTTGACCGCTAGCAGCTCTTGCTAACATCTCAAGCCCTGCACTTGTCATGGTTATATTTGGAAATTTAGCCATATTATCCCTCCTAAATATTAAATTTCTATTTGGTCCACAACATCAAATAATCCATAAATAATATTATCGGTATCAATATTTATATTAGTATCATCAATAACATTATCACTGCCTATTTCTATTTGTTCAGCAACAGTAGCAACATTATAAATAGAAATAGGAGCAGTTATTGGATCTATACTATAATCTTCTTCTGCTCCTATTTCTATTTGTTCTATATTATTTACAGCACCACCTACATATATATTAGAATCAACATTTTGCAAAGCAAAATATTTTACGCCCAAATGTGCCGGTTTATAAGTTTCTATAGCTTCTTGTAAGCCTTCCCAATCGAATAAACTACCATTATTAAAGCAAATATCAAAATAATAATCATTATTATGCTGTACAATATTACCTGAATTATCACTTAAAAAATTATTTACTAAATTTATAATAAAGGCTTTAGATACAACATTCGCTCCTTGCAGTTTTAAAAGTATTTGTGTTCTTCTATCCTTTATTGTAGCACCATCTTTTACTGATATACTGAGAATTCTTTCCCAATCAGAAAGACCCCATGTTGCTGTCTCTACAAAAAACTGGTCTTTAACATCCAAGATAGCAAGTCTTAATTTTTCATGTTCATCATCACATATTAAAGCTGTATTTTTAAAATCATTATCTTTTTGTAAAAATTTAGGTAAGTGTTTTAATGTTTTTACTGGTGTTCGTCTAAGTAGATATAACATTAAAATCCACCTCATCATCTAAAATAGGAAGTTGTTCTTCTGTAAGTGTTATATTTTTAGCTTCTCCGTTTAAAGTCAAACTATCATAATCAATAACACCATTACATTCTAAAATAGCCTTACCAATATGTGCATAAGATACATATACTTTATTAAAGCCAATTTCTTTAAAATAATTATCAATTTTTTCTTTAAACTCATCTGTGTTTATATTGCCATAAATATTAGCAGATATTTTTATATTTACAGCTTCAGCAGATACTACAGTTACATCTGAACCAATAGGTCTTTCTTCTAAATGTGTTCTTACTTTACTTAAAAGTTCTTCACTAGCAACTTCTAAATTAGCATCAATTATTATTACTTTTACAGTGCCATTACCATTCCATAACGGTATGCATCTTGCACCACCTACGCCTTCAACTTCACGAGCCCAAAATACATAATTATTTTTATTTCCACTTGTTATTGGATTTCGTACTTTAAATAAATATCTATCTAAGAGTTCTGCATCTGTTTCTTCATCATATCCACCTGTTGTTTTTACTTCATTTATTACACTATTAATTCCAGGAATAGATGCAGAAATAGTATTTATAGTTTCAGCATCCACATTTCCAATAGTACCTTCGATATTGGCTTCAATATTTATTTGTCCTGTTTCTTTTATTTCTTTATCTTCTATAGCTACAAATTGTATACCACTTTCTGTTGCAAAAGTAGCACCTGCATAAATTTTACCTGTTCCTTTTACAGTCAAAACTCCTACAGCCTTAGTAGCTTCTTTTCTAATAACACCAGATTGTTTAGCTAACATAGTTAAGTATTCACCATAGCTTGTATCGGCAAAAGCAACTTTATATGCTTCTTCAATTTCAACTTCATTTTTAGCAACTTCAATAGAATTACTAGAAAGAACATCATACATAAATGTTCCCTCAAATAATCCTGTTTTCGCTTTAGAATTATTAATCATTTCTTGCAATATTTCTTTTTGTTCTCTTGCCCTATACACTAATCATCAACTCCCCATAAACCGTAGTTAAATTAATTTCACAATTAAGTTTTGTTTTCTCACGTGTTATTGATATGGAATTTATAGATTTTATATACGGATTAACCATAAGACATTCAATTACGGTTCTTTTAAACTCAGAAATCCTTTCACCTACAGTCATAACTTTACCAATAAATTTCTTTAGTTCTATTCCATATTGCCAACTATATGCTGTATATCTAAAGCGTTCTGTTTTTAAAGCCTTATAAATCCATACTTTTAAAGCTTCATTACCTTCTACTAATACATGTTTCCCAGAACTGTCATAAATAAAATGGTCAGTATCAAAATTCCATGCATATTCCCTATATAATGGCAACTCTGCTTCTAAAGTGGCAGTATTTGTACTAATAAATGGAAATGCTTCATTCATAATTTTACTACCTCTTCATTTATTATATAAAGCTGACCTTCAGCCCCTTCACATGGTAAAACACTTACCCAATCACCAACTTTTAGTGTATCTGTATAAATAAAATTTTCAGTATAATCATTATCAATATCGTGATTGTGGCTTTCGAAACTTGCATCACCACTACCACCACTACGATTTTGTGTTGCAGAAACCAAATGACCACGTGCTGTTCTTTCATAACCGACAAGCAACCGCTTAGATATATAGGCATTTTCAGGTGTTAACTCAATATTATTTGCTTTAATAACAAAATTAGGTGGAGGTTTTTTTACAATACCTATAAAAGCACTGCGTGGAACATAAGATTGTGCAACGCTATGCATTATATCAACTATTTTTTCAACACTTGACTCTGCACTAGGAATTTGTGCCATTAAATCACCTACTTTTTAGTTTTTTCTTGCGGAGCTTGTTCTTTATTCATCATATTTTCAAATTCAAGCTCGATTTTCATAATATGATTTCCATTCTGGAAAGTATGCACATCACTTTTTACCCAAAATTTACCAGCGTTTAAACTATCTCTTATTTCTATGGAATATGAAGACTTTACCCGATAATCTCCAATTAATGTTAAACTTCCACTACGAGTAAGTCCTCTAAGCATTGCTTCAACTTCTTTATTAGTATCTTTATTTGGGTCAGTTTTATAAACATCTTGTATCATAGAATACTTATTGATCCATTCATCATTACGTTTATATCCTATCATATTTCCTTGTTGGTCCGTAATCATCACTTGATTTACCATATTCTCGATACTTTCTTTATAAGTACTTTGAGTCATATTACTACTACTATCAGCAATATAACCTTCAATTAATGTGCCTTTTAATATAACATCCAACTGATCATTATTCATAACAGGGTGATATTTTTCACCTGTTTTTTTACTTGCCTCCGTATAAGCCATCATAATTATTTGATATCCTGTTTTACGGTCCGCAATAAAACTTACAGGAATACCTGTTTTTACTAAATTACCAACTTTTATACCCAGTTCCTTACATATTACTGTTGTAATATCTTCAGCTGTTATATTCACAAATTTTTTAGTTGTTTTAGATTTACTTAAAATAAACAAATTATCAAAAGTAGTAATTCGTACATTGGAATTTTGTCTATTTTTCTCTACATCAAAAACATTACCTCGAAAGACAATATTGTTTTCTTCGTCATATCCAAAAATAGTTTCTCCATTATTTATTGTTAACACTGGAATATTAGGGTCTCTGTCATCTTGTACATAATCAAATACTAATTTTCTTGCCACCTGAAGTCGTGAACCGCTCCATGTAACTTTTTTCACTAATGTAGAAATATCCTTACCTTTATAAAACATTTTCATTTTAGATTCTTCCTCAAATTTAATTTTGTTACATTGTTTATAGCTAAATTTTTTAAGTCATTAGACTGCACAATATTTCGCCAATGACTGTAATCACCATAGACTTTTTTTGAAGCATCTAAAATATCATCAGCTTTATCTACCCAACTTTCTGGATTTTCAGGCTCATCAGTTCGTTTTTTCAAGCCTGTGGTTTCGTCTATTTGTTTTTCATTATTAGCACTTGGTGTATTAAGCTCTTTATATTCAATAAAAGATAATTTGTAATAAATATCTCTAGAACCATCTTGCTCACGATAAGTAAATTCTTTTAATCCCATCATTAAGTTTACAGGACTATCTGTAATAATTACTCTTATAGGTTTTTTAGCTTCCTTCCATTTTATTAAAAGTTCAACCCACTCATTTGGAGTTTTTATATCACCAACGATAAATGGATAACTATGTTTAGGGTGCGGAAAAAAACTAGAGAAGCTAAGTCTTTTTAGTTTTGCGTTACCAAAAAACATAGCTTCTCCAAAATCTAAAATATCTATTGTTTCATTATTTTGTGCTGTTTTAACTTCATAACCTTGAGGTGGTGTAACTGGAAGTATAGCTTTCTCATTATTAACGCTTAATATTATCTGTCTTTTACTAGCACTATCTTTACCTAATGCTAAAGATAGTATGTTGACAATATTATTTGTTCTATTCATGAAACTATCAAGGCTCATTAATATACACCTCCGTAATTAGCATCAACTTGACGCATAAGAGACATTAATCTATATGCTATTTCATCAATATCTTGCTCGTTGCGTACAATAAAAGTATTTCCTGTAATAGTAATATTCCCACCATTAATTTTAGAATAATTATTTGTAAGTTCATTTTTTATAATACGTTCGGTTGTTTGTGCTGGATAAATTCTACTGCCAGTTGGTAAATCAACAATTTCTCCACCACGTTCATTTATTTCAGTAAGACCGCCTTCCCAGTTCATTGTTCCTGTAGCATTATGTCCTAATCCGCCATCAACAAAATTTAAAACACCTTGAACTGGATTTGGAGCCATATTCTTTAATTCTAAATATTTACTTCTCAACGGAGAAAATATATTACTATCAAACCAAGAAACTAACTCATTATACGCAGATTTTATACTAGATATTCCACTATTTATTCCATTTGCAATAGCAGTACCTGTACTATTTGCAATAGATAATATTGGCATATACACATTTGCACTAAACCAATCTACCGACTCCGACCATTTTATTTTTATATATTCCCAAGCATTACATCCATATTCTTTTATACTTTCCCAAATAAAAGAAATACTTTCAGCTTGTGACTGTATGGTTTGTAGCTGTGATTGACTATTTTGTTCTATCGAGCTAGTTATATCAGTAAATGCATTATTTGCAATTTCTTTTAAATTTAAATACATTTGTTCTGTTGTTTCTATCTGAGCTTGCGAAGATTGTAATGTATTATTTCCATAATCATTTGCATATTGATTAATAAAATCAGTAATAGGTCTAAAAGTATTACTAGCTTGTGTAATTGATTCTGTACCAAAAATAGTTCCAAAAATGTTTTTTATATTATTTAATCCATTAGATTGCGATAGTACATTTGAAAAAGAAGTTAACTTATCATTTAAAAATGTACTAATATTTTTATATCCTTCTCGTTGATTATTATCTTGTTTTATTTTCCTATTTGAAGCAGATAGTGATGTATCTACTAAATTTTTATAAATATTTTCAAAAATACTTCTTACATATTTAGAATATTCTTGAGCATAATTTAAATCTTTATTAGCTTTATCTATTTGTATATTTTTATTAACAGAAATAATATTATTATCATTATTAAAGTCTAAGTATCTAGAAACTTTATCTCCTATTTTTTGACCACTGAATCCACCAATTATTGAACCACCAACAGCACCAATATTAGCTCCAGCACTAGCACCAGCAACAGTGCCAACTCCTGGGATTGCAGAACCAATACCTGCACCTATAATTCCACCAACTACTGAACCAATTTTCGCTCCACCCAATCCACCTAATAAACCACCAAAAAATTGTGAAACAGCTGAACCTTGTTCTCCTTTTTCGGCAGTAAATATATCATAAAGACCAATTGGAATATTTAATAACATACTCTTTAAACTTAAATCAGAAACAATATCTTTGCCATAATTTGCACCAAATTTTAATTTATCGAGAACCGAAGATATTGGCTGTTTTAATCTATCCCAAAAACCTATTGGTATTTGGGGCAAATTGTTTTTCTTTGTTGGTCCTGATGGTTGTGTTTTCTCTTTCTCTGGATAAGATGGGCTCATTGGAGAATTTTGATTTTTACCATTAACGTAAACATTTTGAGCTGTTATTATTATATCTTTAGTAACTTGTTGATTTGGCAACTCTGTAGGCAGGTTTTTCGGTATATTTTTAGCTAAATTAATAATATCCTTTATTTTAAATACAATACTTGTAGAAATATTAAATATTTTCTTTAATCCCAAAAACAAAGCTCCACCTGCTAAAATAGAGCCAATACCATCAAATGCTATAAATTTATTTGTTAAATCAATAATACCTTTTTTAGCTAAAGTGAATATATCATCTAATCCAAATCCATCCTTTAATCCAGATGTAGCTATTTTTACGATATCTGTTAGTTCTTGAACTAATGACCTAAGTCCAGAATTAGCACTTCCAGACATTAAAGTGATTTGAAAATTTTCCCAAGCACCAGATAATTCTTCGATATCACCTTTTAAATTATCCAACATAGTAATTGCTACATCTTTAGCTGTAACCTTATTCATTTCATTAAACATTTTAGTTACACCTTCGGCACCTTCTCGCATTAAAATCATACCACCACGAATAGCGTCAGAACCAAACATATCATACAATGTAGCAAGTTGTTCTTCTTTTGTCATTCCTTTTAATCTATCTTGTAATAGACCTGCTATTTCTGCTAATGTTTTAACCTTACCTTGCTGGTCAAAAAAAGCACTAGTTCCTTTTTCTGTAATAAGATTTAATTTACTAAAAGCTTCAATTTGTGTTTTTGTTTTTGGTATTAAATTAGATAACATTGTTTTTAGTGAGGTACCTGCATCTGAGCCTTTTAAGCCATTTTGTGCAAACACAGCTAATGTAGTATTTGTATCCTCAAAGCTAACACCTGCACCAGAAGCAACAGCTGAACACATGGATAATGCATATCTTAATTCATGAACATCCGTAGCAGAAGCATTTGCAGCACCAGCTAAAATGTTTGCAGCATGAGTTGCATCATTTACTTTAAATGCATTCATAGCAGTACTCATCGTTTCAGCTGATTCAGCTAAATCCAAACCACCTGCTGTAGCCAAATTAAGTGCTGCTTCAGATGCTTCGCCTAATACATCTTTTAATTGTACACCTGCTTTTATTAATTCAGTCATTCCCTTTGCAACTTCTGTATTTCCGAATACAGTATCTTGCCCAAGTTGCATAGCACGAGCTCTAACTTGAGACATTATTTCATCTCGTGTTTGTCCATCTACCCCATCTTTTGGAATTAAAGCTTTTATCGCAGATAATTGTGAATCAAAATCCATAGGTGTTTTTATAGTATCATATACTGTATATCCAATACCTGCCATACCAGCCATTTGCAAACTAGTTCCCATTAACATACCATCAGCAAAATTTTGAAATTTATTATTAAAATTAAAAGCACCATTGGGCATATTAGTTTTAATATTTACATAAGTCGTAAAAGCTTTACTTGCTAAACCTGCCAATTCTGATTTAACCTTTATAATTTGTGTAGAAGCTCTATCTTTTATTGATAATAACGAAGAATAATCCTTATTTTTAAATTGTTCTAATAATGATTTGGCTTTTACAGTAACTTGAGATATCTTATCTTTTGCTGATAATGTAATTGAATAGTCACCTTTTAGTTTATTTAAATTTCCTTTTAATTCATCAGAGGTTTTTGATGTTTTTTCTAATTCTTTAACTACATCATACAATACATATTGAGTTTTCTTAAGACTAGCAGTCATTTTATCTTTTAATTCTAATGTTGCACTCAAAACAAAATTATCCATTTTTTAAACTCCTTTCAAACCCAATATGCTGGCTAATGTTTTTAATATCATATCTAATTTTTGTTGTTCATGTTCTTTTTCTTTTATCATTGCTGTGTATACAAATAATCTTTCAAAATTAGATAATGAAAAAAAATAATCTAATTTATGACCTTTGAGGACCAAATAAGCACATGTTGATGCCATCCAGTCCTCTTCTATTAGTTTTTTAATTCATCATGTACTTTAAATTTTAATTCATTCCCATAACCTGCACTAGACATGATAGCCTTAGAAAGAAAAGCTATTTCACCTGCTTTAAAAATCTTATTAACTATATCTGTAGGTTCAGTACATGCATATTCTTTCAATAAGGTAGAATCTTTTAAGTTTGGTTCAACAAAACTTTCATAAATCAAATATTGGTCACTGTCTTTATCCATTGATGTGGCTTCTGCAATCAATCCCATTGTTGGTTGTTTTACAGTAACCACACCGAAATTTGGAATTTCTATATCATATAATTTATTTTTTCTTTCTTGAATAGATTCTTTATTCTTTATCAAATCCTGAATACTAACGATTTTTTTATTTTCCATAAAATTTTTCCTCCTAAAAAAAACATCTCTAAAGTGATGCAATAATTATTATGATGCAATTGTTTCGATGAATGTTGAATCTTCTGGGGTAAATCCACCAGTATATTCTTTTTCAACAACTTTTCCTTTTTCAAAACTCATTAAGGTTAATTCATTAAACCAAATATTCTCAATAGAAATTCGTTCCTTCTGTCCGTCTACTGCATCAGGATCATCAATCAATCCAATAAAAACAGCACGTGGATCTGTTCCATTTTTCCATGCTTCTAAATATTTATTTATGTTTCTATTTATAACATTTTTAAGTGTAAAATTTATATCTCCTTTCAAAGACACAATCTTACTATCTACACTATTTCCAATAAGAACATCTTCACGATTAGCAGTAACTTTTGCTTCAAACTTTACAATCTCGAACAAAAGTTCTCCATCCCACCATGCTTTACCATGTGAACCATTCCATCGTTTATTACCACGATATTTATATGCTTCTTCTTCTCTAGCAAAATATTGCAAATTAAATAAACGACTTTTTATTAAATATTCTGTTGTTGTAGGAATTATATTTTTCATATTTTCACCACCATTACATACTAAAATCAATTGTTAAATCTTCCATTGCATTAACTGGTGTAATACGTCCTGTTAAGTAAACATTAGTACCTGTATTATATTCGCGAATTTGTTGTGCAGTCATATTTTCAACATCTTCGCCCTTTAAAATCGCATAATTTTTCTGTTGTTCTTCATCTATATCTATCGTATTCTGAGCTGTAGGACTATTATCTAAAACATTACCTTTTAATCCATTAAAATATATACCAATTGCTGAAATAAATAGCATTTTATGATTATAATCATTTATTACTTTACCAACATAATCAGATTTAAAAGTATCTCTGATATCATCTTGTATCATATCGACACATTCAACAATTTTAATAAAGCGAAAATCTTGTCCTACATCCGTAGTAAATGTTGTAAGAGAATTGCATGCACGTGCTATTTTAACACCATCGCCATCACCTTCGTCTATAAGTAAAAGTTGTCCTTTATCAATAAGGCTATCAATATCTTCATACGTTTCCATACTAACAACTTCGCTCAATTGATAATACGTAGCACTTCTATCTAAAGGCAATCCTGCTAAAATACCTGCTATACGTGCAGTATATTCTTTAGCTGTATAAATTATATACTCTTCTTCTTTTTCTTCTTTCTGAACATCTCCTTCTGCCACAAGAGATATATCTGTATATGCTTCATCTGCATATCCAATTTCCTCAGAATTACCATCGTCAGCTTTATAATTAGGATTAGCTACCTTTATCTGTTCTGTACAAAAATTTATAATCCCTTTATCATCTGCTTCTTGATGAGCACAAACTGCTTTAAAAGTTTTCTTTTTATTGTTACGTTGAGATTTAACCCAACTTACTAAATCTTCTTGTTCTTGTTCGGTAGATGTTGGAGCACAGATATAATTCCATTTAATATTGGCAATTTCTTTTAAGACACTGTTCTGATTTATAGTAGCATCTTCTACATCATCATTAGGTATGGTATATACCAAAACCCTTAAAGGTGTTCCTAATAAACATTTTTTTACTAAATCAATGTTTTTAGATGTTAATCCTACTTCTGGAGTAGTTGTTGGTATATCTGTTACATCAGAAATTTTATAGCTTTTCATGATGTCTGATGTTTCGTTTTTCAAAATCATGACAACAATTCCTCTAGCAGAACGAGATATTGCTGTTGTAGATTTAGTTTTAAAAGTTATTTGAACCTTAGGTAATCCAAAAACTTCTGCCTCATTAGCCATAATTTAAACCTCCTTATTCTTGAGTTATTTTGAATGAAATTTTTCTTATATTATTATCATTAGTTTTATACGTTCCAGACAATCCTTTAAGATTTCCACTAGAATCTGTAATTGCTGTTAATTCCATATCTGATAAATTATCACTATCTAAATAAGGAATTTTATCACCAACATTAACATTATCTTCAGATACTTTTTCTATTCGATAAATAGAGTTTGTTGTATCACAAATTAAATCTCCTACTAATATTTCTGTTGCTCCTGGAATATTTGTTTTACTTACTGATGAATTAGGTTTAATTTTTATATTAGCAATATGCATAACATTTTCTCCATTTGTTTGTTCCATTTTTTTATATAAATTAGCTACAGCTTCTTCTAAATTATTTAATTTAGGAGCTGTTATAGCTTCTTTACTTTTCCATACTCGAGGCTTATAGCTCAAAATATTTACCTCCTACAGAAATTTAATAAAAAAGACGCTTTTATTATAAAAGCGTCTTTCTACATATTATGCGGTTTTTAAACTAAATAATTTTTCGGATAAATTTATTGTGGAGTCACTAATAGATGTTACAGTAAAAACATCACCGTTAATATCTATAATAGTATCATTTTGAGCAATGTTTTCTCCATTGTTAATTTTATCTGCAGTAGTAGTTCCACTAGGAGTTAAAGCTTCTTTTGCAGTAAAAACCCCTTGACCTTGCGCACCAGTATCGCCTTTTTCTCCTTTTTCGCCTTGTGGCCCTTGTGCACCAGTATCGCCTTTTTCTCCTTTTTCGCCTTGTGGCCCTTGTGCACCAGTGTCACCTTTTTCTCCAGCACTGCCATCACTACCTTTTATTACCCCAATTTTTGACCATGTAGCAGTAGCAGCTTCCCCGGATTTTGTACATTTATATAACTCAAATGTATTAGTATTTAAATAAAAGTCATCAACATAGGAGTTTTCTAATCCCGAACCAGAAAATACATTATCGGAAGCCTCTCCACTAATAGATGTTCCTAGATTCCATTTTGTATTATGCACAACATCGGCCCATGTAGTACCGCCAGCACCATCAGAAAGCAGTTGTTGTCCATTTTTCCCACTACTTTGTGGTTTCGTTAATTTATTTGTTAAAGCAATATCATTACTTTCGATACCATTTTCAATATTTTGCAAAGCAGAAGTTGTTATCAATTCTTTACTTACCCATGTTTTTTTTGTATAACTCATATTCTATTACCTCCATTTCATTTCTAAATTTTGCATTAATTCATAGTTTATTCCCTCAAATTCATCATCATTTAAACAATCCACAAAATCCAATTCAAAGCTAAAATGTAGAATTTCATCAACAATAGTAGTAGATGTTTCTAAAACAGTAAAAGTTCTATCCTTTACTTTAAAAATAGGTCTAAATAGTATATCAATTTTAGAAATACTATCTTGCAATTTTCGCCTATCAATTTTTTTGTTTTCATCTAAAGCCAATACATAATCTATATCTATTTTAATAATTTTATTTGTATAAATATCATCTATCGTTTTTAACTTTGGTGTAAATTCAATATAAAAATAATCATCTGCACTATTTTCTACATCATCAAAAAATACTTTTATATTTTTAAATTTACATTTTAATGCTGTAGTTATAGCTTTTCTAATATCTGCTAAAGTAATCACTTAAATAAATCTCCTAATATTGCTTCGGCATCTTGTATAAATGTTTGTTTAATATCAAAAAGTCCCCTAGAAAGCATTTTATACCCTTTAATAAATCTAGGTTTTAACATCATACCAGATTTTTTCTCATCTGGGTCGTAAACAAAGTGTCCATTTTCCCATCTGCCTGGAACCCAACGTTTTTTTTGACGATGACCATATTCTACATGAAGAGCATAATCTGTATTATTATATACATGAACAATACCTCCTTTTGCTCGTGTTCTTTTCCAACTTTCACGTAAAGTACCGCCATCAACTTCAGCAACAGGAGTATAGTTTTTTGTGTTAGATAATAAATTCTCTGCTTCACGAGCTACAAATCTATTACGTTGAATAGCTTGATTTTTAGATATTTGAGCTAATTTTTTATTTAGCTCATCAAAACCATCTAACTTCATGCATCACTCTTCTTTCTTACACTTACTTCCATATGCGTAGGATATTTAAAGGGTTTAATTATATCTAAAATTAATTTCTGATTAAGATTTGTTGTTATTATAGCCACATCATTTGGTTTTAATTCATAGTTTGGAGATAAAGTGAGTATATAATCTTCAGATATACTAGTTGCTCTATCGTTTTTATCTGATAATATACTTCGATTATTCTGAGATAATTTACATGGTATATCTACATATATCTCAGCCAGATTATATTTATCCGAACCATCTTCCAATAATACTATTTGGGACCGTTTGATAGTAACTTTATCTTTATACATAAGTGCATCTAAATATTTTTGCAAACTAGATATTTTCAACAAAATCCCCTAACTTTTCTATAAATATTTAACATCGGTTTTAATTGCTCAAAAAAGTAAATAGAATTTTTTTCAACTATTACTTGTTCCTGGAAATTAAATTCAAATTCAGTATCATTCATCTTTAATCTTTTTAAATTTCTTATATCTACTTCACTTAAATTATTAGATTCATTATCAGAAATAATTTTATTATAAAACTGTTCTATAATACTCATCTTTACAGCTTCTGGTAAATCTTTTCTATTACAATAATTCAAAATACGTCTTACAAGAGCTTCGATATTAAAATTTAATAAATTCTCATTTATTACCAGCGGATTTTCTTGTGGAAGTAGTTTTTTTATTTGTTCCACTATTTCCGATGCTATTTCTTTTGGTGATTTTAATATTGGATTTTTTTTGTAATCCATTTTTTTTCTCGCTTTCTTCATATAAGAAAAAGCCCCTATCTTTATATAAAAGATTAAAGGCTTTTCTTGTAGCATATATGATATTTTTACCATTAGTATATTTATTTAACATTAAACACACCTCTAAGCAACTTCATTTTCATCTGTATGTGCTTCATCTGTTTTAGCTTTTAATTCATCAGCATCACCACTTGGAACAAGCATTGCAAATGCCTTTTCTTTTACTGGTAAAAAAGCGAAACGAGCAGTAGCTTTTATTGCAATCATATCATTTTCAGCTAAAGATAATGGTTTACCATCACTCATAGTAACATTATTGAGTGTAGCTTCTTTTAATACCTCATAAGAAATTTCATCACGAATACCAACTACAGCATAGTTCCAATTTCCAGCAATAGCTATAGCTTTTTTATCATCCCAACCGCCATTTCTTACAAACTCAATAGGATTACTGTATAACTGGTTTTGATCTACACCAGGAACATATAAATTATCTCCATTTGCATTACGAAGTTTTCTCAAACTATTTTTTAATTTATAAGAAGCTACAAATCCGTTAACATCTTCTCCAGAGTCTTCAACTAATGCCATTATATCAGATAAATCTAAATCTAATGCATTTTCATTTGAGCCTAAAACAACTTTATGTTCATTTTCATTTGCAACCCCATAAATATTTTTCTCAAATGGACTACCTGTTCCAAATAAGCATGCAGCATCAAGAGCTTTAGCAATCGCTTCCGCAATTTGAGGTTTAATTTGCTCAAATACATCAATGGTTGTATCATTTATTTTTTCTTTTGTTACTGGAATGATTACTGCTATTTTTTTAGCCTTAAGTTGTGGGAAAATCCATTCTGCAGTATCTGTTTTAATACGTTCAGATTCACCTACCCAATAAGCTCCTGGTCCATCTGTCATTAAAGGTATTTGCATTGTATCAGAATCCATTTGTTCTATTCTAGATAATCTAAGAATAGAAGACCCTCTAGTTGTTAAAGCAATAATTTCATTAACTTTCTGTACTGGAACAAATCCCGCTAAATTATCTTTTAAAAATTCTTCATCCGCAAATAATTGTAAATCAAATATCAAATTCATAATAATTCTCCTTTATCTTTTTACTTGATTTTGTTTGATAATATCAGCCATATTAAATTTAGTTGAAGTTTTTGTACTACTTGCACCACCAGCAGAAGGCACTTTACCCTTTAATTTTTCCTTAACTTTTTCATCAACTAATTTTTTTAATCCCTTTTCAAAGGTAGTAATGTTTTCCATATTTTTATCATTGTCAGTTCCTGTAACTAAAAATGGCATAAATTCAATAGGAATACCTCTAGAATTTAATACAGCAACAGCTTCAGCTCTTTGTTCTTTTAGTTTTAAAGCTTCTTCACGCTCAGTAAGCTCAGCTTCTTTACGTTCCCATTCAGCTTTTTTACGTTCGTCTTCGCTTAACTTAGACAAACGCTCTTGCTCTTTTTTCTCATTCTCAGCTTTTTTCTTAAATTCTTTTTCCCATTTAGATCTTTCAGAACTAATACATTCTGCTAATTTGGCTTCTAATCGCTTGTTAAGTTCATTTTTAAATTCTTCTGAATCAACATCCACTTTTTTTGTTTCTGGATCTGTTGCTGGTGGTTTTCCTCCTTCACCTCCTTCAGAAGGGTCACCTTTACCTTCTTCTCCTTCAGCAAATAACTGTAAGTTAAAAATAAATTTAAAATCCATAATAAAATAACTCCTTTCACTTTATAAATAAAAAAACGTCTGTATTTACAGACGTTTAATTAAGCTTATTATATTTTACTGATATATTTTGAGGATATATTTTTTCTAGTCTTTCTAATGCTAATGCCATTGTTCTTATAATTAAATCCGAGTCCTTATCTGGATTATTAATCATTACCTTTAAAAAACCCAGACTAATATCTTGCTCAAAAATAATATTCTTTTTTAATATTTCATTTAAACCTAGTATTGCTGTTTGTGCAATACTAGATACTGCACTACAAACTATATCTTTCCCTTTAGGAGCAAAATTAGCATGACCAAATATATTATACCCAATAAATTTATATCCATCTGTTTCTATGCATATTTTTATCATATAAACCTCTCAATAAAAAAAACACTTACAAAATAGTAAGTGTTTTTTCTAAAATATTAAGTTTTCCCATATTTCTTTTGGAATAGGTTCAATAGGTTTGTTATTTTTTATAGCCTCTTCAAGTTTTTTTATTCCGCTATTAAAATTATCAACATCCATTAATCTTGGATCACAAATAATTACATAATCAAGAGAATTTCTACCAAATATATTTTTATATTCTTCAACTTTATCATTCAATAATTGTATTACGTTAGACATATCATTTTCAATAATTGTCATTCTATCAACTACCCCTTTTAGGCTTTAAGAATTAAACCTACTATTAAATATAGAAACTCCATATCATCTTCTATTTTAGCATAAATAGGTTGATATTTTCCATCAACAACTTCAATCTTTTTAAGTATTTCACTAGGCTCATATAATACCTCTAACCCCATACTTAATACCTCTGAAGCTTCCTTATATTCTTTACCAATGTAAGGAGTAATAAAATCATCTGGTTTAACTATCTCTTTATTACTAAAACCCAATCCATGAAATAAATCTGTTAGTTTTATATAATTTTCATTTTTTGTACGAGCTTTTATAAATTCTTTTGAAATTCTAAGTGCATCTTTATTAAAAAATTCTACATAATGTCCTAATTCATGATAAGGCGTTTGTTTTCTTTGCCCTGTCATATGAATGGATATATAATCTTCCTCATAATTTTTATACTTAGTAGCATAATATCTACCACTAGGTGTTACTGCCCCTTTAGTAAAAAAACCTCTATTTGGTGTAATAGAAGTATATAATTTTTTATTGTTATTAACTAGATATTCTGCCCAATCTTTTGGATAGTACGAAAAGGCTTCGCTTAATTGTTGCTTTGTAATTGTATTACAGCCTTTAGCCCATTGATTTTTCCCTACTTCTCCTCCCATTTCCCTAAAATTACTAAAAATTTCTTTTAGTTTTTCTTTATTTCCTATATTATCAATAATATTAAATCTATTGCATACTTCAGTTCCTATATTAATAATATCATCTTTAGTACAAGTTTTTAAATCAATATTACTTATTTTTTCTTTTAAGCTTAATTTAATATTGTTACTATTATTTTCCCATTCATTTAATGTCATGGATTTTTTTATATATATTTTTTCCCAATCAGAATAGTTCATATCTGCTGGAACATATTTTATTTCTCCATTAAGTCTTGAAATTCTTTTTTTTACAGTACTTGTAGTCAAATTGGTTATTGAAATTGTGGACCTGCAACGTGGATGCATAGGTGGCATATTACTTCCTGGAACACCTTCATCAACTTTATGAATAGTATTATCAAGTTTCCTACATTTTTCTGATGTTCTTCGGTCTAAAGTAGCAATAAATCTATATTCTTGACCGCCAGAATCTTTAATACTTTTTAGCCCAGCTTGATTATTTACATAATTAAGTTCCGAGCGAACTAATGTAATCGCTTGTTTGTATCCAGAATTCATCTTTTTAGATATAACAGTTGCCATTTCACGAGCATTAATACCTCTAATAATAGCATCGCTTATTTCTTTTTTTAGCACTTTAGATAATTTAGTTGTATTATTCCATATACGTTTACTAAATTGTTTGCCAGACCAAGAAGTACGAATAATATCTTCTATTGCTTCTTGGTCTAAGATAGACACTGGCATTAAGATATTAATTCCTTTACAAATATCAAAAACAGATTGATAGTAATTATCTGTTAATGCTTTTTTTAAGTATTCTGTTAACTTACTATCATATCCATCTGCCATTTTAGATAATTCTACAAGAATTTCTGCTTGTAATTTATCTAAACGACTTATCCTAGAACGCATAGCTAAAGTATTTAATTCTTTTAAGATTTCTTTATCTATATTAGCTTGTTTTACATAATCTTCTATATCCATTCTCCATACAGAGTACTCATTACTTGTAATTAATTTTTTAGCATCCGCCAGACTTAAGCCATTTTCATCTGAAAATCTTTCATAAAGGTCATTTATATCTTTTTCTATATTTCTTAAAGCTCTTATATACAAATTTTTTATTTCTGTTTCTATTTCTGATTTAGATTTATTTAGCCATTTATCTTCACGTTCTTTTGCTCTTTTTTGCCAATATTGCTCATTATTCATTATCACCTTCACCACCAGCATTTAATATATATTGCTGTGTTTCTAAACTATCTTCATTTTCTTTATTTATAGTTTCCATTTCTTTTTGTGGATCATTTATAAAAGGTAATAAGCTTAATAATTTTGTTTGTGATACAATGCCTGTTAGTGATTTAACTATTTCAGACAGTTCCTTAATATTAGCAGGTATATTATCACTAAAAGTAAGTTCAATATCTCTAAAATCAAAATCATTATCCAACATTGATAAAACCCCAAAAATAAGCTCAATTCTTCTTTGGATTGCCTTTTTGAAAAAACGTTCTTTTCTACTACGTATTTGTTCTAATCCTATAAGTTTATATTTAATAGCCACACCAGAAGCGTTAGAAGCAAAATTAACATCTGTCATATCAGGAACAAAACTGAACTTGTGAATATCTGCATTCAATCTGTTTTTCATATTTTCAATGAATGTATCATTAATAGTTTTTGTTAACCATTCTGCTCCACACTCACCATCTGGGAAAAAAAGCATTTTTAATTTTCTCATCATTTTAGCTTCATTAACATTTTCTTCACCATACCCAAAACCTTTTAATATTAAAAATGCATTTGTAAAATCTTCCATATCATCTAAAGTTAGTGATTGTGTTTTATCATAACCATCAATCAGAGATATTTGTTTTTGAAAATCACCTATAGAATATTTGTTATTTTTATACTCTATAATAGGGACAGAATCGAACATATGATAATTCTCACTTAATAATTCAAATTTATTTCTATCATATTTATATTTTTTACATTTTTCATTATCATACACATCAATATAAGTGATATATGATGTTCCATCCAAACTATATATTCGATAATGACGTATAGCGAATTTTATGTTTTGCCCAACTGTAGCATCAGCTATCAAAATAACTTCTCTAGGATCTAGAGAAGTAAATCTTATATTAGCATCTTCATCAAGATATAATAATTCATACGCACAACCACATATACTTGCAGTTTCAGCTAATTCCATATTGTGAGCTGACTCATCATTATATTTAAAAATTTCGTTTATCTTTTTTAAAGCATCTTCATTTTCAGACGTATAGCTAATTGGTTTTCCAATAAAAAAACCTGTACTCATATCAGAAACATATGAACAATAATTATTAACCAGTTTATTATTAGGTGCAGAAGGGTCTTCCCTTTTTTTGTGTTTTATTTTACTTTCACCAAAATAATAATCATATAATTTATTTAATTCTTTTATTTCTTTTTCATGTCTACCTAATAATATTCTCAAATCATTATTAGATAGCTCGTTTATATCAGCTTGAATAAAAATATTAATTCCTCCATCCAATCTTTATCCTATAAACCTAACATAGATTTATTAGCTACTTTTAATTTACGTTTAGTAATTAAATCATTTAATGCATAACGAACACTATCTATAGCATGGTTATTTTTATCTGGATATGCGGAAATAAACTCTCCATTTTTATTTACTTCATACTCATACTTTATAAATTCATTGTACGTATTTGGGCAACGTTTACGATCGATATATATACGATTTAAATCTTGTAAAAATTTCATACCATATTCAACACTATCAGGTCCTTTTTTGGCACCTATAATGTTTAGTCCATAATCCCTTAATTCTGCTATTGATTTAGGCTCTGCACTATCGGCATAAATCAATGCTCCTTTATATTTAGGTTTAATCATTCTAGCTAATGTACTATTTTTTAATTTTTGCTGATATATTTCATCAAAAATATATAAATTTTCATGTTTAGCATCAAACTGCATCGCAGTAAAAGCTAATGGGTCAATACTAAAACCAAAGTCAATACCATAACGCAATCTATCAAATTCATAAATTTGTTTATCTGTTAACCTAATATCTTCTACATTATCAAAAACATTTCCACCGTTACCTGTAACTTCGCCTAAATACTCGTGCCTATAACGGTCATAATTTTTATTTTTTAACTTTTCAGCTTCTAAAATAAACTGTTCTCCCAACCATTCTCTCGGAACAGTTAAATATGAACTATGATTTACTATTTTATCTGGTTCATCATGCAATACTTCTAAATTTACCCAATTATCTCTGCTTTTGGGTGGATTATATGAATAAAATACCCAGTATTTCGAACCACCACGCAATAATGACTGCAGAAGTGAACGTATTTGTTCCATACTAACAAACTGATTACATTCCTCAAACCATACCATACCTACATATCCAAACGGTGGTTTAAATGATTTTATCTTCATCTCATCATCGCAACCTAGAAAAAATATTTTCTGGCCAGTCTTTTTATAAGTAAATTCTAATGGCGATATACTTTTATCAAACTTATTACTTAACCCTAAACTATTAATCCCCCAACTAATTTGAGGATACACGCTATTTCTTAATGTATTACCTACACGTCTTAATACAACAGCATGGCAACTAGGATTTTTTATAAGTAACAAAGGTATATCTATACTTACCTTTGACGATTTAGTACTGCCACGACCACCAGCAAACCAAAAATGTGTGAATTCATGATTGTGTATTTGACGATGTATTTTATAAAAAGCAGGTTGTATTAAATTTATTAATTCTATTCGCTTTTTACTCATCATCTGATACCTCTGGAATATTATCAATAATTATTACTTCTTCTGATGCTTCTTCTTGTGTGGTCCATCCTAATAATTTTTCTAATTTTTCCCAAGCCCAACGCTTATCTACTAATTTTAATGAAACACCATCTCTACCTTGCTTAACTTCTTGAATTAATGATGTATCTACAGTATCACTATCTAATAAGTCAACAAAATTTACTGTAATTGTATTGCCCTCAGACAACTCAATCGTTCTTCTACCAAACTTTAAATAATCTCGTATGTCTGATTTAACAACTTTAGATAAAAAAATAACCATGTCGTTAACATCCAACTGTATATGTTCACGCATGATTTCTTTTAACTCATTTATTTTTTCTTTTATTCTAACTTTACCTAACAATCTATAAGCTGATGCACTAGCACATTCATAACTGCATCTATAGGCTTTCAAATAACTTTGTAATGCATTATTACTCATCACATAATATATACAAAACTTTTGTTGTTCGGCAGTTAGACTATCATCAGACATTACTGCATCTTTTAATTCTTTTACTATTTTATGACTTGTATCTTCGTTTTGAGGTTGCAACCTTTTTATACTTTTGGTTGCAACTTTTTCTTTTGGTTGCAACTTTTTCTTTTTCCAATATCGAGTTGCCCATGATTTTATAGTCGATAATTTTACATTATATTTATCGGCGATTTCTTTATATTTCAGTCCTGCACAATAATCTTCATATGCTAACTCTCTTATGTTTTCATTGGACACATTTCCTCCCCACCTTATATTTTTAGAATATCCTATTTGTTTGTTTATCTTCTTTTAACTTAAATTTCTTAACAATAAAATATCTAACAATTAAACCTGCGACAATAACAAAAAGAGCAATGCTAATTGGGACCATAATAATAGCAATTAACATCATCAACATAATATCCATATTTTTTCTTTAACCTCTCTTTAAATCCATAATTAATTCAATACCTTCTATTTTTGCTCTTTCGCTTAAAATACGTAACTTGTTTTTCATAAATACAAGTTGTTCATAAAGAAGTTCATATGGGCATTTTAGTTTATAATTTAATTTATTATCTTTATATGCTTTAAGTATATTTTCTAATTTTACAGCTCTAATTTTTTCTTGAATATACTCTGCTTTAAAGCGTTCTTTGTAATCATCGTTTAGCATCATATTTACAGTATCTTTCAATTCCATAATTATTTATCTCCTTTAATTCCATTTTTCGCAGATTGAAGTAAAAAACCTACTTTCTGTTTATTGTACATTTTATCGTTCAAAATCATTCAATAAATGAATAAAATTCGCATTTACAAACATTTTTATCAATTATATTAACTTCTATTTCAGAACCATTAGAGAGTTCTCTAGTATATGGGTTGAATTCATCTAAACTATACCATTCTGTTTTTCCATTATGATAAACAATATATCCATCAATATTATATACATTTGCTAAAGGTGGTATATTATATCCTTGTTTTTTATAAAATTCACCTAGAGTCATTGGTTCTGCTTCTATTACTTTTACTAAAAGATATTTTTTCCTATTGTTAAGCATTTTACTTAAAACTCCTTTTATAAAACAAAAAGAGTTAATCCTAAATATAGATTAACTCCCGCATACTTAATATATATTAAAACTGGTAGTCCCTGTCGGAATCGAACCGACAACCACTCGGATATAAGCCGAAGGCTCTAACCATTGAGCTAAGGGACATTCGTCTTTTTTTGACAAGTATAATTATAACATCTTTGAAATGAAGCACAATACGACATTATAGGACATTATACGACATCATACGACATTTTTTTTGAAAACTTTATTTTATATATCTCTCTCAATGCTTTATTATGAATTCTTTGTGTTGTTCTATACGTATGGTGATATCTATACGCCACTTCTTCAAGAGACATGTTTACCAAATATATAGCTCTAATTATTATTCTATAACTAGATTGACTTAATTTCTGTACAATGCTTTCTATTTCTGTTTTTAGAGATAAATACTCTTCTTTTTTGTCATTAACAAGCTTTTCATGGTTTTCAATCAGCACAATAAAGTTAGAAGTGTCCCTGTTAATGCCATTACTATGCCCACCTTCTGCTCCATATATAGTAGCTTTAACACTACCATTATTTTTAAGATTATCTAGTTCTTTAACTGCTAAAAGATAATCTTCTTTTTTTTCCCATAAAGAATCTAAATACTGACTCGCCTTTATTAATTCACTATCTCTTTTTCTACGTTTCATTTTTATAATACCTCCATTTTTGTAATACATAATATTTTATATCGCACAAAAAGACTCTGCATAAAAAATACAGGTAATTATAAAAAAATATAAAAGGAGCTAATTTATAGCTCCTTAATTTAAAATGGTATTTCTTCATCACATGGAACTTCTGAACCAAATGATTTAGCTTGTGGTGGAGTTTGTACATTATTAATAGGCTTGCTACCCATAAATTCGATTTCATGAGCTATAACTTCAGTAACATAACGCTTACTTCCGTCTTGTGCATCATAACTGCGAATCTGAATACGACCTTCTATTAAAACTTGACTTCCTTTCACTAAATTATTACCACATACCTCAGCTAATTTATCCCATACTACGATAGGAATAAAATCTGCTGTCTGTTGAGCATCACTGCTACTAAACCTACGATTAACAGCTAACGTAAAACTAGCCACTGCTTTTCCTGTTTGTGTATAACGCACTTCTGGGTCACGCACAAGACGTCCTGCTAATATTACTTTATTCATATAACATCTACTTTCTATAAATTTTATTAAATTCTGTACCATATTTTTTAGATATAACTGATATGTTTAATAAGAAATAACCTTGTTTATCTAGAAAATACGCTAATTTTTTCATAAATTTATTCATGAAGCTCCTTTCTTCTTTTTTTTCTTTAATTTTATCATTATGCATTATATTATTAATAGCATTTTCAGATACTGGATCTGATTTTGTTCGATTACTTAAAGGATTGTAATCATATTTCATATGCATCACCTCAAAAAAATTTTAAAATAAAATCAAGATGCCTGCATATTATTTATCTCATTCTGTTTGTGAAACTAAATGAGTAAAATCTAATTTTACTCCTAATTGTTTCTCAATAAAATCTATCATCTTCTTATTTTCCTTAATTGTAAAATCTATACCATAAAAATATTTAATATATTCAGCTATAGTGGGTATATCATGATAAAATATTTCACCTTTATTACCCAGATCATTTATAGATAATGATTTTAAGCCATATTTATCCCATACTTTATTTGTCTTTTTATCATAGTCTATAATTAATAAATTATTACTATCTTTATATTTAACAAGAATTTCTTTTCCATTAAATAATAACCTTTTTGCTTCATTCAATGTTGTTTTTTCCATATATACTTTCAATCCTTTACTATAAAATAATTACTGTTCTAGCATGTCATGTTATAGCTCCTTCATTATTTAAAGTCAATATTTTCTAAAAAGTATACATTACTTATTCACCATCTATCGCCTTATTTAATTCCTTTATATTTGCCACTTTTATTCACCCTTCTATTGGTTCATTAAAATCAGCATATCCCAGAAATTTTATTCCCATAACGCAGTAACCGTCTTGTATACCTTCTGGAAAATCTTCATGATTCAATATATATATAACTTTACACTTAGCAGTGCATCCTGTGTATTTTTTCTCTATTGGGTTATATTCTTTTAAAAAAAGAATATCGTTTAATTTAAAAAACCTATCATTTTTTCTTATTTCAAAATTTTTGCATCCATTTATTACTGCCTAAAAATACTGTGGCAATATTTTTAAGTTATGTTTTTTCATTCTATTTATTTTTCCTTCAATATATTCAATGTGTATCTACTTAATGACCTTACCATACAATACATAAGTTCTGTTTTATCGTATAAATGCAGATTTTTTTTAATTGGTTTTTTTACAAGAACACATTCTTTACCATTATAAATATAAATGCCTACACCATAATATTTCATGTCTATTTCAGCTTTTACTTGTTCATAAGTTTTTACATCAAAAACAAAGTAATTGAAATCTCCTACAAAAGATTTCTTAGCCTTGCTTTTAAAATCACTTTTAGATGTTTTTATTTCGTAACATCTAAAAAATCCCTTGCAATCCATAGTCATGTAGTCAACTCTTTCATGACCATAACCTTCCCCTAATGTAACTTCTAAGCAACCATAAACACCTGGACCTGTTGCTTTACTTGTAAGTATTATAGATTTTTCTATTTCTTTAGTTAAATTCGTTTTCATAATTAAACACCATAAATAAAATAATATTATATTAAAATAAACTCATTTCTATATTACACATTCTATTTAAGTAAATACATTCTAAGGTACTTTTCCCTGCGTTTGCTTGTACCTTTATGGTCTTTTTATCCCATCCATTTTCTAATACTAACCATTCATCATATAATTTATTAGTATAACTACTTACTACAACTGGACCTTTATGATGTAAAAGGACCTCTAATAACTTCTTATGCTCATCAATTTCCCCCATTTCATATTCATAGTGCAAATTACTTCTTGTCTCTTTCAAATAAGGTGGATCTGCATATATTAAACAATTTTTTCTATTGTACATATCTATTAATTCTATAGCATTTTTATTTTCTATTTGTGCCATTTTTAAACGACCTAAAACATTTAATATTCTATCTGGTAACTCCGCCCAGTACTTTGGTCGAAATACACTATTTGTTCTATCATGAGCCCAACTTACTTCTTGATATGTCTTGCCACCAAATCCCTGCCATACAGCAACTACATATCGTCTAGCTCTTTCAATATCATCACAATTATCATCTTTATAATTATTTCTACAAAAGATATATTCTGCTCTTGAATATGGTGTCATAGCTATTTTCCTAGCTAATTTTTTAGGATTATCTCTACAAACCTTAAAGAGGTTCACGATATTATTATCAATATCATTAATTGTTTCTGAACCAGACGGCAGTTTGGTAAAAAATACCGCACCGCTCCCAAAAAAAGGTTCTAGATATGTTCCGTGTTCAGGAAAATAACTTGCTATCCATTTTGCTATTCTCCATTTAGCTCCTGGCCATCTTAAAATCGGTTTTATTTCATTCATAGTTCTGCTATTCCTTTTAGTGAAATTTTTTTACCATATTCATTTTCTAACTCTTTTAATTTTTTATATGCAAATTTCTCTGCATCCTCTATATCAGATGCATGTATAAAAAATCTTTTTAATTTTTTCTTTCCTTCTATATTAAACATAACAATATAAATATTTATCATCTTACGACCACTCCTCAAAAAAGTAATAACTGATAATCTTCATTACTATTACTATTTATAAAATCTTTTGCTTGCTGATATATATTTAATAATATGGATGAATTGGGATATTCTTTTAACATTTCTTCTATAATATTGATACTATATATATCTTTATCCCCATTATTTTTTAAAGCTTCAAAACTTTTATTTGCTATAAAAAATAACATTTCATCAAAAGCTTTTTCTTTTGATGAAAACCTATTCACAAATTCTGGAGTTATAAAATGTGTTTGATTGCCATCTACTACAACCTGATAATAAAAATTATTTTCTTTATCTTTTAAAATAGCATATGCCATTTTAAAGTTATCTGTTTTTATTCCCTTTATTAACACAGCCATTTTTTACACCTCTAATTCTTACTTTAACTATTCATTATTAGAATAGTTAATAATAACCATGTTCTTAGATACATAATAAACATATTTCCCATCCGTATATTTTGTCTTTCTAAACATCTGCATCATCATCTTCTATAATTCCATCATTTTCACATTACTAATCATGTTTATTTATTTGAAATATACACATAATAACGATACCTATGAATGCACCGATCCATCCACCAACTATTAGTCCCATAAACATATCCATCATATTTACCTACCTTATTTTTCTATACCTCAATTAATAATTACTTACTACATTACTGTATCTAAAACTATTGCAATAAGTACAGTAACTAAACCAACAACAATACCTGAAAAAAATATATCATGTACCATTTTTCTTATAAGAATATAATTATCATTATCAATATTTCTACCAAAAAAATGTACTATAAAAAGCTTAATACATTTTGATGTTATTATTTCAAAAGTAAATGCTAATCCCAATGCAACTAACCATTTCATTATTTATCCTCATCTTCTTTATTTAGTCTTATTCTTGGAATAACATTATTATAATCTATTGAAACCTCAACATTTCGTCCTAACATTGACGCAAGTAAATTTAAATCTTCTAAACTATTTAATTCAATAAAATATTCATTATAACCACCTCTATCATATATGGTGCTATACAATTCTTTTTCACGACCATTAAAACGTTTTAATGCATCGCTTAAATCATCATTATAATTATTTTCATTTATTTCTAAGATAAATTTTATATTCTTGCAATTCAATTCTTTTATATCTACTTTAAATAAAGTTCCTTTTATATAGTTATATAGTTTTTTAGCTTCTTCTTCAGAAGAATTATTTAAATTTACAACATGACCATTATTAAGAACAACTCTAATTGTGTGATGCAGGCTATTTTTCTTTAAAAATATCACTGATATCTCTTTACTATTTAATATAACATCTTCATTAATTTCACTATCGTTTTTTATTTCTATAAACATTGTTTACAACTCCAATCATTCATTTCCTATCCATTCATTTCCATATATTATGGTTTCAGAATCTAAAACTATTCTTCTAAAATGTGCTTCACAATACATTTCCGCATCAGACCAACTCTTACTTTTAAAGTTTTCTATTCCTGATAATATCATTGCATCTAAATCAACATTTCTTTTATCAAAATACTCCATTATATAATCTTCAATTTGTTCTCTTGTAGGATTTTTAAACCATAACTTCATATTAAATCGTCTCAATAATGCAGGATCCAATTCATCAGATACATTTGTAGCACATACAAATAAAATATTAGGATTTATACTATCTATTTCTTGCAACATTTTATTAACTGCTCCAGATATTTCTTTATCGCATCCATCATCATATGTTCTTTTCGTTGCAAATGTATCTATTTCATCAAAGAATAAAATTCCTTTTCCAAAATTATTAACTTCTCTAAATACATTATCAATCTGTTTAGAAGTTTCTCCCAATCTTCCACTTATAACTTCCGCCATATTAACTTTAAATAAAGGTATATTCATATCTTTACTTAGAGCTAAGGCAACAGAAGTTTTTCCATTTCCAGGAGGACCAGCAAATAATATTTTATTTACTGGCTCTAATCCATTGCTTTGTAACAAATCCTTTTTATTAAAAGTATCTACAATATAATCTATTGCTTTTCTTATATTGTTCTCTAGTTTTAAATCATTTAAAACTACATTTTTATTCACATTATAAATAAATCTTTTTATATTATATGGTACTTCATCCATTTGTTTAGGAGTTCCCCATGTTTTATATGCTTGCTCTAAAGCATATCTAGTATTTACATTAGTCTCTTTTTTTATAATATCTTCTAACATTGATGAAGCCCTTACAAAATCTCTAGCTCCAATATGTCTTATAAATCTGGCAATATCAACAGTTTTCATAATAGACGACACCTTTTCTCAAATCATTATCTATTTTTATTTTATTAAGTTCATTAACTACACATCTTATAAACAACCTATTAAGATGCTTCAGCAACTGGTATAAAATATGGTTTTTTTCTATATTTTTTATTTTTAAATATTTTTAGCATTTCTTCTTCAGGAATTTTTTCATCTAACTTTGTAATAAAATATTTCAATTCTGGATTTAATAACTCTCGTAAATATAAATCTCTCATCAATCCAGCTCGAAACTTTACAGGTACTATATAATATAGTGTTCTACGATTAGAATATTTATCTACTTCTCTACATACTATTTTCATAACAATACACCTCTCTTCATTTAACTAAAAATCATTTCTTTTAAACAGATTTTTAATATATATAGCATATGGGCTTTCATTCATATATCCTCTTTTTATATTTTTATTATTTGTATATCTATGAGCCTTCATTATTTCTTCATAAGTAAAAAGCTTTCGTTTTTCTGTTTCTACTGCCACTTGAATATCACATAATTCATTTAAATAATTATTTTTTGCTATTATTTTTCTGTTTTTATCCATAGTATATAAATACCTTATTAATTCTGCTCGTGCTTCATCCACTTCACTTTGAATTTTAAGAAATTGTTCTTCACTCGATATATTTATATTAGTAGGTATTAATATATTTCTTTGATTTAGAATAACTTGTTGAAATACCTCGTACATTGACTTTAAATTTTTTTCTAATTTATTTAGTTCATCTTCTAATTCATAAAAGTCAATATATTCTTCATCTATAAGTACATCTTTTAAATTTGTTATTTTATTTTTTTCTTTACAAAACTCATTAAATAAACTATTTAAAATATTTTCATTAACATTCATACAGACATCTCCTATTATTCCAATATCACAGCTACATCATTTATTCCATAAAAAGAATTAACCTCTATTGGTAATTGTTTTATTTTTAAATCTTCCCTCTCCCAAAACTCTCCTTGCCCAGAACAACCGCCATTTATTTCTCCAATAAAAATAAATGTTTTCTTATATTGTTTTGATAAATCGTATATTCTTTCTAAAACAGGATCTCCATATGGAGCCCATGAACATAAAATTATATCTCTATCTGAATATTTTAGTATTGCTTCTTCTGCTTCCATATTTTTTATATAAGCATTTACTTTATATCTATTACTTAATATCCAACTAAAATTATCTGTAGGCATAATATCTACACCATAAAACATAAGACCTGTAGAAAGCCATCCATTTCCACAACACACTTCTAATACTTTTCTATCTCCGATATATTTTGCTAAAGATTTTACAAAATTCTTATATATTGGACCCCATATATTTAAGTCGTTTAACATATTAAAAGTTTTTAAACTTCCCATTAAAGAATGTCTATGACCATTTAGAGATTTTGAACAAATATTAACCCCTTTTAATGCAGAATATTCTGTTATTAGCTTTAAAGCTGATTCCTCAGTAAATTGTTCTTCTGGTACATATAATTCATATAACTTATTAAATATTTGTTGTTTAATTTCTAACTTATTCATTTGTATACCTCAAATACCTTTCTTATATTAACAGTTTTATATATCCTATTTATCCTATCAATATTATCTATATTTTTTAAATTACAAATAAAGCTTCTGCAAATCTTAGGTCTAACCTCATAAATATCACATTTTCGTTCCTTATTATTTCTAAAAGGACACGTTAAATCTATCATTTTTTCAGATAAAGTATTTATTGGATTAACATTTATTTTTATATTATGTTCAACTACATATTTTTTTATTCTTTTTATTTCCTTTTCACTTACAGGTAATATTGCTCCACAGCATTCTCCACACATAGAACATTTACCATTTATAGAAAAATCTTTTACATGATTAATCTTTATAAAATCACCTAATTTCATTTGACGCATCATATCATCCTTTCAAAACAACTTTAACTTTTTTTAACATTTCTACAAAATCTTCATAACTTACACCAAATTTATTAAGAATATATATACTTAAAAGAGCATGAGATACCAATATATCTTTATCATTAATAGCATTAGTATTTATTAAAAATTTATCCTGAGTAAGACTAAAATTGATATTAGCAATCGTTTTTTCTTTACATAACGTTGATATTACATTATCTAAATATTCGTTTATATCATTTGTATTATTTATTTCGTTCAAAATTTTATCCTTCTTTCACTTGACCATATGTTTTTATTAAATTATATAAATCTAAAATTTGTTTATAATGTACAAGGCTATAGTTAATTTCTCTCCAGATTAAATCATAAATAAAATTAACATTTTCTAATTCACTAGAAATATGTACATATTTAATTAATTCATTATCTGAATTAGAATTTACACATATTCCAATTAAAATTATAGAATTATTAATAATTTGTATAGAACGAATAGCCTTTAAATCATATATCATATCTTTATTTAATCTAACTAACATAAAAACACCGCTATATTTATTTATTCTTCTTATCCTCATGAATTTTATTACTAAATTCTTCTAAATCCCAATTTAATGGACCCATATCAAAAAACAATTCACAAAAAGTAAGATTATCATCATTCTCATCGTTTTCATCAGTCCATTCAAAATCATCATAATCTCCATCTTTATAAACTAGTTTATTAAATATACAGCCTCTACATGATCCTCCATTCTCTTTTCTATATTTATCACAACTATTTTTTATTGATTTAACATGTTCATACATATTGTTAGTAGATATATTTTCCATTTTTTCCTCCCATAAAACTACTATGTTTATTTAATCTACATCATCTATTAACTCTTTATAATTCTTATACTTACATATTGTTCTTCTCCAAAATCAACATAAAATTCTTTATCAAAATCAATTTCATTTTCTTTCATGAAAACTTTAATCATATTTATGTTTTTCATTTTTAAGCTCCTTTATTACCTTTTTGGAAAACTCTTTTGCAAATCTATGCTTCAATGTGCAATTAGTCTTACTGCATGGTTCCTTATTTATCCAACACATGAACCCTTTGTCTGCTTCATAATATTTTTCATCACATTGTTCGTTTTTCATAACCATAACCTCCTTTCTAAGTATCCCAAAGTATTTAAAGTTTCAAAATGATACTTTTAAACCTCCTTGAAATTGATATTTGGATACTTTTTTAATAATTGCTTTCTTTTATTAATATATACTCTTGTTTTCATCCCCTTCACGTCTACTACTTCCTCTGTACCGTTAGCATAAGTAACCACAAAATCAGCTCTATAACGAATAGGTTTTACTTTTTCACCTTTCTCTGTTGTAAAAGCCTCTTGTAATGTAAAATCTTTTTGCATCACAAAATACTTTACAACTCCAGCCTTTTTTAATGACAAAAGTTTTAAATAATATTCATACTCTTTTTTGCTATCAAATCTAAGATTACCTATATGTGTAACCTTATTATTATATTTATTTTTAGGTTTTATAATCGCAGATGATACATTATATCCTGCTTGTTTTAATTGTTCTATCGTCCATGTAGTCATAGTTTAATCACGTCTATAAAATCATATAAATAATAATATGAACTTTTCATCTCCACATAATCACCTTCATCTAAAATGATTTTTTCACCATTATTTCTTATGGCGATTAACTGTGCTTCATTTATATTTGTATAGTCTGTATCTTCAATTTTTATTTCTTTGATATCATTCAAATTAATCAATATTTCATAATCATTATCATTTGTTATTTCTATAAATTTACTCATTCATTTTTTCACCTTTTTTTAGATTAATTGGTCGAAGTAACATTTTTCCGATATTGCATCTTCTATTATTAAATCTTAATCTATTATTTTGGGATATCTTTTCATTATTAATTCCTATATTTTTATTGCATGAAACCATAATATTATTTTCATTACTATTTTCATTATCTGTGGTACCAGATTTTATATTATTTATTTTTTTCAATAGATATTTTATAAAATTTAAAAATTTACTTTTTATTTTCATGGTTTATCTCCTCATCTAACGAAAACATTTTCGGCATATCTGTATCAGCTCTAAGACTATCGTCTCTTATTTGCAGAGCTTTTAGCCTTAGATAACCACTTTCTATTATCTGCTTAGATATCTTTTCTATACATGTAGTCCTTTCTATTTCTTTTCTTAATTTATCTGATTTCAAATTTCTATCAGATAACCGATTTAATTGTTCAAATAATACTTGATTTAAAGTATCCAAATTATTATTCATTTTTTATATCTTCCTTTTCTTTCTTAAAGACATCAATTTACATAAATTACAATAGCTCTTTGTTAATTCCGAGTTTTTAAAAATTATGTGTTTGTTATTTAAATAACAATATTCTTCTTTTGATAGTAGTTCTAAGTTTTTTATATCAAAATTTCTTTTATTGCCATTCAAAAATATAACAACATAATTTTGGGGTATTTCCCTTTTATGAAATTCTTCCCAAATAACGTGGTGTTTTAATCTCCATTTAGCTGGATCAGCTTTTACTTTTATCCATATAAATCCATCACTCCAAACAGTTTCACTTCCTATCGGCAAAACTTTTCTATATTTTGCCACCTGTATTGATTTTATTTCCTTTAACTTATCATCGTTAAAGGACTTAATTTTATTATGTTTTTTGTAATGTTTTATCTGGTTTTCTGTAAAATTAGTCTTAAATTTATTATTTATCAATAAAGTTATTTCTTTATTAAATCTATTTGGAGCAATTCTCAATAAATAAGCTTTTTGTTCTTCTGTTAATATTGATTTAGTCATACAAAACAACAACACTCATTAAAATTATTGCTAAAAGAACAATTCCTCCAAATAATACATAATGTTTAGTATCTGCTATTAATTCTTTTTCCATATTTTCTATTTCATAAGCAAAGTATTTCCTATTAAACACTCAAATTCCCCACAATTTATTTATAAATTTATCTACCAAATTAGGTTCATATATACTCCACACGCCATTTAAGACGTTAATATTAACCTCGTTTCCTAAACTATCAACGAACTTATCATTTTTATATTGAATATAAAAATAATGAAATCCTACATCTGTACTAACTAGCTTTTTGCCCTTTATCATCAATTGTATAGCTTGTGCCTTCGTCATAAAATCTACTCTCCTCACTTGTTTCAACAAGTAATCTATTAAATTTTTCTTTTATTTCTTCCCTATAATTTTCTATTTCAATGATATTACCATCTTTCTCAAATCTTAATGTAGCCATCTTTATGCCTCCTGGATCATCTGGTTTTTTCAAAAACTGTTTCAATTACACCAAATTCATCATTTAGATCCACTTGTATACACAAGCAGTTTTTATTCTTAAATAATTCATTGGCATACCTTACAGCTTTTTCTTTTGTTTTAAATTTTCTTGGAGTTTTATACAGTCTTTGATATTTTCTTACTGATCCATTTCTATATAAATTGAATCTTATAACTGTATAAAATATCATTTCTTATTTTTTAAGCTCTTTAATATATCTTTTACTTGTATAAGCGAGCTTTGTTTCCTTTCCTTTAAATCTTTTAAAGTTTTTTCAGGTAAACTAGCCAAAATCTGACCATTTAAAATTTTATCCTCATTACGTTTTACAACACTATTGTAAAACTTTGTAAACTGAGCTCTAGCTATTCCAACTTCTTCACTTTTTAAACTACACAATTCAGTAATTCCGAAAAGTTTTACAGCTTCTTTAACTTCATCACAACTATATTGCCATTCTTTATAGATGTGATTTTTACGGACCTGCTCCATAGCTTCGCCCCATGCTTCTTCTGCAGTAGGTAAACTTTTTTCATTTACAAGTTCATCTAGATTTTTAGCTTCTTCAAAAATTTGATGAACAGTAGGGAAGAAATCTACCTTTCTAATAAGCTTCAACATTGCCACCTCTATTTGAGCTAAAGATAATTCTGTTAAAGATTTAGTATAAATAACTAATCCCAAGCTATCTACTTTACTATGTGGAAATAATGACAGATATGGTGTTAATAATTTTATTATTTCTGCTTGATGTAGTTTTGAATTCACTATTATCCACCCATTTGTTCTAATAAATCTAAAGCTTTTTGTGCCGTAGTCATTGCACTTGGCATATTATTTGAATTTTTAGATTTATTACTGTATTTATTGTCTATGATAATCTCATCCTCCCAACGTTTTTGATTTAGCCACGTTGCTGGATTAGGAATATATTGACCATTATCCTTGTTCCACTGCATAGACTGTTTAGCAGTTTCTATAGCATTTAACATTTTTTCTAACAAATCTTTAGTTGGTTTTATTTTTTTCCAGCTTTTTTCTGCTGCACCTTTACCAACTTTTTTAGGATATGAAGCCCAGAATATTGAAAAATACTCTTGTTGTTTATTTTCTGTTTTCGATTTTTCTTTAACCTGTTTTTCCTCTTTTATTTCATCTATAGTATCTTGTTCATTATTAGACTCTATAAAATCATTTCTTGATGCATTTGTATTAGGCTTTAGTTTTTTTACATATACTTTGGCAGGTAATCCTCTACCTTGTCTTACTACATCTATAAGATTATGTTCTTTTAATTGATTTATAGTATCTGCAATTTTACGTCTAGATATATTCATAACTTCAGATAACTTATCCCAAGTATAAAAAATATATACTGCCCCATCATTATCCAACCAATTATTTTTAATAGATAATGTTAGTCTATTTTTTAAAATAGCATATGCCATTTTAGAATCATTTGATAACTCCCTATAATAAGGATTAGTAAAAAATGCCACGGGTACTTGATAATATCGCTCATTGTCAATATCTGCTATTTTTATTCTATCCATAATGCCCTCCATATTTAATGTTGTGGTGCTACTGACCGTTGTAGCACCTAGTGTTAAGATGATTGTCATTTCGGTCATTAATTATCAACATTAAATCTAGTTAAGCATCACCACCTTCAAAATTTTTCTTACTCAATCCGTATTTTTTGATAAACATATTCTTATCTTTATCAGATATTTTTAACGGTTCAAGATGATATTTTTTGTTAAATTGATATTGCGACATTTTATGACATTCATCGTGATGAACAGCACATAATGGAAGTACCGCCATACCAACTTGATAAATACTATTTCTATTTCTGCCCATGCCAACACGTTCAACATGATGTAATTGAGCATGATTACCACATACACAACATTTTTTATTTATTAAACAAGCATATATATATTTTTCTATATCATCATTCAATAAATATAATGGCTCACCACTATAAATTTCATTTTCAATCATGAAGTTTATTAATAAACTAATAAACTCTCTAGCAGTTGTCATATCGCAATCTCTAAAAGAAATGATATGTTTTCCTACTGATTGAATTTGCATATTAAATTGTATTTTCATGAGTGCTTTTGTATTTTCTTCTGTATCTCCAATCCATTCAGCAATATACTTAAGCAAAACATATATTTTTCGCATTTGTTTAGCCGATATTTTACGACCATCTGAAAACCCAATAAGCACATTCTTATACTTTCTAAGTAAGGCTCTATTAAAGTCTGGAATATCCGCAATAATTATTGCCTTTCCACCTTCATTAAACTCTTGTATAACTCCTTGAGCTATTTCCATTAAAAAACATATACCTCCGCACCTGTCTGTCTTTGAATAGCATCTTTAAATAAAGCAGTATCACTATTATTATCACTGAGATGCAATAAATATATTTGTTGAACCTTATTTAAATCATTTTCCGATAAAAACTCTTTAACTGTATCTAAACTCATATGGGAAGATATTATTCTATTAGCCAATTTCCCATTAACTACATCATTAAATGTATTATTCCTAATAATATTTCTATCATAATTAGCTTCTATCATAATATGAGTAAGATTACTAAATTTATATTTAGCATAAGCTGTATCTGTTATATAAACCAACTTATTATCTTTATTCATAATTTGATATCCATAACACTCGACATCGTGTTTCAATGGGAATGGCACTATTTCAAATGTGCCAATTTTAAGCTTTATGAATGGCTTAATTATCTTTATTGGATAAATTTCTGCTACATCTTTTGGTCCAAAAATAGGCACACCTCTTTTATTTAAATCTTTTATAGATTTAGCATGGTCTCCATGTCTATGCGTAACAAAACACCCACTAATGTTACTTATATTAAAATTAGTACCTATTTGAATTTGTTTAAATGGAATTCCTGCATCCAGTAGTAGCGAAGTTTTATCATCACTTATTAAATAACAATTACCACTACTACCAGAAGCAATTACTTTTATATTCATTAAAATGTTGGTTCATCAAACAATGTTTCATTTTTTTGAACCACTGTTTCTTCTTTTATATTAGATGTATTGGGTGTTACTACTTCAGCTTCAACAGGAGTAGCCTCTTTTAAAGCATTATATTCATTCTTATTTTCTTCTTGCTCTAATTGCGATGTGCTTTCTACCATATAATCCATATCAGTTGTTTCTGTGATGTCTTTTTCTTTTTGAACATCATTTTCTGCAACTTTCATACTCAATTCCTGTTGACGATGTTTTCTATATTCTAAATCAATTCTTCTAGGATCTAGCGGTATATGTTTTTGACCATACACTTCTCTTATTAGTGTTTTTCTACACATTTCTTCATACCAACCCTCTTCAGCTACTTTTTTACCACTTTTTTTATCAGTTACTTCACCGCCCCAAAAATTAGCACTAGCAAATTTAGGTTTTCTCTTATCAATATCTTTTTTAGGCATCATTATCAATTTATTTTTTGTCTTATCACTATATTCAATATATCCAAAACCGCCAATTACATCACCTCTATTAAATGGATTAGAAATTGTAAACTCATAACTTTCAAAGTTCTGGCTTATACCTTTTTTTATTGGTATAAAATTATCATTGCTATATACTAAATCAATTATTACATTTAATGGTTTATCAAGAGCATAATTTTCAGCCATGTATTTTATGCCGTTATAGCCTTCTATTAAAGCTATTTCATATTTATTAGTCCTATTATTTTTAAAAGGAATAGGATGTAAATGATTTGGTATATTCATATCCAGTCCAACTCTTGCATAGTAGATAATATCCACTGCTAAGCTTTCCCAATCAACATTATTCCATGTATAAGCTAGGTTATTATTATATTTAGGATCTTTATTACTAAGATTTCGTCTTAATCTATCTTCTTCAGCTTTTTTTAGAGCTTTATCAATACCTAAATAGTAGCCTTGTATTAACTGTTTTTGATAATATGATGTTTCCAAATTAAGATGCATATTACTACTTAATTCTTTAAGTACTTTATTTGCAAATCTTTCACTAATAGTTAATTCATTCTTTTGACTTTGAAGTGCCTTTATGTCTGCCATAGTTAATTACTCCTGTTCAATTTTAAATTCTTTATCTTCTGCAGATACTATTAAATTAATCTGCTGAGACGATATCTTTTCTATGTTACTAATACTTTCTGCTCTATCAACAATTACAGGAAGTTTTAAATTATAGAAATTACTTAGTACATCTATAATCTCTAAATTAGCATTTACCTGTGAAGCAGTATTTGCTGATTTATATTCAACCCATTGACCAGCTTTATTCTTAATTAACGGTTCACAAATTTCTTTAAATCCGCCATTTACTTGTTCTTTGAATAAAGCAAATTTAATTGTTTTGAAATTTTTATTTATATTATCTGTAATCATACGAGCTTTAGTTTTTGAAAACTCATCACACAAATAAATTCCTTTATCTATATATTCAAGTTCACGAGCTTTATCTTTTCGCTCATCAGTTAATTCATTTATACGACTTCTAGTTTTCTCATCTACATTAATTTTTATTAACTGTTCTTTTAAATCTTGTAGTTTCTTATCAAGTTCGTAAATCTCTTTATTAATGGATTGTAAAGCTTCATTTGTATCAATGTTTTCTTTATCACGATTTAATCGTTCAATCCTATTTTTAATACTTTCTGCTATAGTTGTTTCTTCAAAAGGTTTAGGTTTTAAAACACTATCTTTTGCTAAATTAATCTTATTATTTATATCAGAAATCTCTGTATTTATAGCATCTAATTTGTTAGAGTATTCTGTTTTTTGTTTATTTAACCCATCAATTATTGCCTTACTAAACTGTTGCCCTTCTTTATTTATTTTTTCTTTAGCTATTGAATTGGCTTTATTATGTTCTTCTCTTCTCTTTTCAAAATCTATTTTTAAATGTTCAACTTTATCTAAAGGCAATTTTTGACCACATAGACTACAAAGCTCACTATTTTCATCCCATTTTTCATTAAATGTATTAGCTTTGACTCTATCATATTCATCTAATAATCGTTGACGATTACTAATACATTCATTAATTTTAAGTTCAAGAGAGTATATATTATTTCTATATTCCATAGATGTTTGTACTAATTCTGCTTTTTTATTATTAAGAGCATTTATTGCTTTATATATTTCTTCATTATCTTTATTATTATTTTCTATATAGTTTGCCTTACTTTCTTGATAATGATTTTCTAATGCAGATATTTTTTTATTTATACTTAATTCAAGAGCTTTACTATCACTTAGTAAAATGTCTAGTTCTTTTTGTTTAACCTCTCTTTCTGTCTCAATATTTTTAATAGAAATATTGATGGTGTCTTTTGTTGGTAAATCATTTTTTAATGATAGTTCTAATTCATCTATACGCTCTGGTATAGACTCTAATTTCTTGTTTATTTCACGACGTTGATTTACTGCTATTTTTTTGTACTCATCAATTAAATATTTATTATTTGTTCCTGGAATAATTAAATATTCATTTAATGGCATTAAAGAAATATTTTTATTAATAATTGTTTCATCAGAAAGACCTTTATCGCATACCTCAAATAAAAGTTTCCTTTTATCTGTAGTAGATAATACTTCTGCAAAATATCCTACTAACATTAATACTTTTGTTTTATTAACATCACCGCCACAGATTTTTTCTAAAGTAGATATATATTCTTTTTCTTTTGCAGGAACACCATTTATATAATGGTCTGTAGTATGACCACTTAATTTTTCTGCTAATTCTCCTTTCTTTTGACGATATACCTCATAATAATCTTTAGACAATGATATTTGTCCGCCATTGTCTAATTCAAATACACCATTTACAATATGATGCAAGTTATGAGTATCACTTGTTTTAGGTGAAAAATCTTTTTCGTTTGTTAGCGGTTGTCCTGTTAACAAATAACTAATAGAGTTTGCAATTGTTGTTTTCCCTATTCCATTTGCACCATAAATATTTGCACTTTTACCCTCAAAATTTATATTTAAGGATTTTATCCCTCTAAAATTCTGAAGATTTAATGATAATAATTTCATTCCTTATCTTCCACCTCATTTTATTAAACCAATATATATTTGTGGTTACTACCCACATATATAAGCTATAAATTTTTATGGGCGGTTTAATCGAAACCCACCGCCAAGCTTTCGTGTCTATATTTTCTAGTGTGTACCATTCACCTCGCAATATATCTTATAAATTAAATGTCTTGGGCGGGGTATTTTAAATTACATATTATATTGCGAGGCAAGTGCTACACACCAGGTTATGTTATAATCATCTTATCAAAAGGAGGTGATTATTATGAAAAATATCTATGCTTGTTTATTAGGTCAATGGTGTAATCTTAGTGAAGATCATACCTGTATCATTGATAATACTACTAATCCTAATACATGGTGGGAAGAATACGGTACTGATATGTTTAAATTTGACTATATTAATATCACATATAAAGGTAAAAATTACCGTATTCATCCAAGCTTTATTCAAGTTGTTACAGAATAAATTCTTTTTCTAATGATTTTTTTAAATCTTCTCCGTCAAGTGTCTGCTTGACGGCTTTTTTTTGAAATTCTTTATCAATGATATTTTTAATACGTATCCATTCATATTGTTGCAGTCCAACTAGAAGATTTACAACATCATTAATTTTATCTTTATTCATAGTATTACACCTCTGTTCATATATAATTAATTTAGATATGGTTAATACATACCACTCGCCCTACGACTACATTATTGAAATTTAAATTTTTATGGAGTGAATTATTTTTTGTCGCAGGGCTAGTGCTATATACTAGCCACTTTTTATAATTGCTTTATATATTTTTTGATTTTTTTATCATCTATATTTGTGGAGATAATAATTTCAATCATTTTTAAAACCTGCATCTGGTCTTTCCTTAGAGAAATTACCAAATCAGATGTTTTATCTTTTATAAAGTAATAAGCTCTAGGTGAGCCTATTACTTTATTTATTAAATCCTTAAAATAAGGCTTATCTGTCACAATTTTATGACCTTCTTGCAAGAAGGTATTTTCTTCTATAAAAGTTATTATCATTATTTTTCCTATCTTTTAATCGTATATGTTATAATTTTATTATTAATATTCTTTTGGAGGATAATGTTATGCTTGAAAAATTTTCCTTAAAAAAACAAATTGAAGAATTAGAGCAACATTTAAATATTATTAATTCTAATCTAAATGAACTCAATCAAATATCTCCAGACACAGATTTTAATAATATAAACTTATATAAACAATTAACTTTATATTATTTATCTACAAAAGAAATTGAGCCAAAAAATTTCATTAAAGATTATATTGAAACTATAAATAATGATTATATGTTAACATTCACAAATGAATTTTTTGACTCTCAAGCACATTCTCTATTAATAGAAACTCAATCATTATTAAATATTATTTGTCAATGTTTAGATTTACCAAAAGTTTATTTATCTCCAGAACTTATGTCTAATAAAGATAATTTATATTCTATAAATATTAAACCAGACATTATGCTATCTAAAGCTCAAGCTATACTTTCTTCTGCTAAATTAGTATTGTGATTATTCTTTTTTATATAAATCACATACAGTAGTAGTTTTTTGTATAACATCTTTTACTAAAGAAAAAATAGTATCTATATCTGACAATATAACATTATTTTTTGATAACACTTCTACAATTTTTAAAGTTACATCTTTATGTTGAGCATTCATTTTATTTTTCTCCTTTATTTCTTTTATGGTCGGTATTTCTACCGACCATTTTTTATATTACTTGCATTTCATAGTACTCATCATCAAGGACTTTATCATAATAAAACTCATCGTTTTCTTGAAGCATTTCATTTATTAATTCACCTTCAATTGGATCATCATATTTACAAAGATATTCGCCTTGTTTTATTACAGGATAATCTTCAAAATCTTTATTTCTAATTATTACTACATATCCTTTTTCTAAATAATTCAATGCTTCAGCTTTACCAAGTTTTATCATTTTCAAAATCCTTTCTTTGATTTAAGCAATTTTTCTTGTTTGTTCTATTCTTACCCCATCTTCTAATCCTTTGAGATAACTTAATGTCGCTATTTGTATTAATTCTATATTTCCGCTATTTCTAATAGCATTTATAATTTCCATAATTTCTAATTCTGTTTTATTTTTATTATTTGTCATTCTTGCTCACCTCATTTATTAAATTTGTGATTAACTACACTTATATAATACCACATTTTTAATAAAAGTCAACATGAATTTAATAAAATAATTTGATTTTTATTAAATTTGTGGTATTATCTAATAAAAGGAGTTGATAAAACATGACATTAAACGAACAATTAAAAAAAGTAAGAAAAGCCCTAAATTTAACACAAACCAAATTTGCAAAAGAAATCGGCTTAAGTCAAACTTCTCTAGGAATGATAGAAGTTGGTGATAGAAAAGTACAAGATAGACATATAAAAACCATATGCTCTCTATTTAATGTTAATGAAGACTGGTTTCGTACTGGTAAAGGTGAAATGTTCAATAAAAAAGATGATGACTTTTTAGCCCAAATGACTAAAAAATACAATCTTTCTCCGGTAGAAGCAAAAATTGCAGATTACTGTTTAAATTTGTCTTCAGAAGAACGTGCAAGTGTACTGAAACATATTTTAAATATTGCTAATATCATTCAGCATAACAATCCTATAAACAGTATAAATATACAAGATACCAAACTTACAAAAGAAGAAAAATTAAAAATACTTAGCAAACAATTAGATGCCGAAGAAAAAGGGAAAATATTAGAAGTTTCCACTGGTATAAATGGGTGATGAAAAATCAAACAAAGCATTAAAAATAGAGGCTATTTCCCACTAATGGAAGTAGCCTCTATTTTTATTTCTAGAAGTGCAAAATCTGCATTTCTAGGAGTGCAAAATCTGCACTTCTAGAAGTGCAAATTTTGCACCCTAATTAACTTAATATATAATTAACTAGAGAATATATTATATATAACCCCTATATTCCCCTAAAAAAACAATAACAATTTTGATGATTAAAGCATATTTAAATCATAAACTTTGTTTAAAAAGGAAATACATACCATATCTATTATTCTAAAATTCATTTTAATAGCCCTAAAATCGTTTTTAAGCGTATTTTTTATGTTTTAAGCATAAATTTATGTATAGTATATAAAAAACGCTTAAAACGGCTTTGTTTGTTTATTGAATATTTTTCTATAATGTCCTATACTTTAATTGTATTATTATACACAATATATTCTTTTAACAGGTGATAATATGGAAATCTTCGAACGACTAAAATACATAAGAAAAACTCTAAATTTAACACAGGTTGAATTTGGTAAACTATGTGGTAAATCACGTGATGCTATAGCCACTTATGAGTCTGGAAGAGTCATACCAGATAAAGCTTTTTTTAAAGTTGTTTGTTTTACATTTAATATTGATGAAAACTGGCTTCGTACTGGTGAAGGTGAAATGTTTATAAAAGTAGAAGATTCTATATTCAAACAACTCAGCGAAAAATATAATCTTAACGAAAAAGATTTATCTTTTATAAAACATTATCTAAATATGAATCCTCAAAATCGCCAATATCTTTTAAACATGATTTTAAACATGGCTGATGCCATACGAGCCGATTTCAAAATAATAAAATAGATTAACATTATTATTTAAAACAACATACAAAATCAATGAAAAGAGGTTTCACTTTATGAAAATTAACTCATTAACTATTAATGGAATTGGAGGTATTAAGCATCTAGATTTAAAATTTAATGATAAATTAAATGTAATATGTGGTGCCAATGGAATAGGAAAATCTACCATATTAAATATAATAGCTGATGCTTTCAACGCAGGATATAATTCAAAATTAAAAAGAAATGCTTTATGTAAAAAAGGGAAATATAGCCTTAAAATAAGCGACATTATTGATAGTGAATATCAAGAAAAACAAATACATATAGAAGTAACAAATTTTCAACCAGAAGAATCAGTTTATACAGGTAAATGGGGTAAAGATGCAAAAAATTTCTTTTTTTTAATGTAGAACGTAATATAAATTATATTACTCTTAATTCGATTTCTCGAGACCCTGACAGAGATATTTCTATTCTTGCTATTATGGCTAAATCTGGCGTACAAGCTAATAATATTAAAAATTGGTTTGTAAATAGATATATGTTTATGGATAAAAATGACAGCTTGAAACCAGAACAAATACAGAACTTTAATCTTGCTCAAAAAAGTTTTAGCATTTTAGATAATACTATTAATTTTAAAACAGTTATAGCCAATACATTCGATATTATGTTATCTACACCAAATGGTGATATTTACTTTGAATATTTATCCTCTGGATATAAAAGTTGTATTTATATCATTTTAGGTATTATAAAAGAAATAGAATATAGAAATAGTGAAAATCCTATTGATGTAAATAACTTTGACGGAATTGTTGCTATTGATGAAATAGATTTACATTTACATCCTTCATGGCAAGCAGGTCTTGTACAAGCATTAAAAACAATTTTTCCTCGTATACAATTTATATTGACTACACATAGTCCAAGTATTCTTCAAATTTTAGAAAAAGATGAAATTATTGCATTAGGGCATGATGATGATAATAATATTTATGTTAAAAATTTAAAATTAGGTAAATATGGCTTACAAGGATGGACTCTAGAAGAAATACTACAATACGTCATGGAAATGCCCTCAACAAGTTCTCAATTATATTTAAATACAATTAAAAATTTTGATAAAGCCATGAATGATGAAGATAAAGATGAAATTTTAAAACAATATAATCTATTAAAAGAAATGCTTCATCCAAATAATCCATTACTAAGTTTACTATCTATTCAAGTAGCCGAATGGGAGGATTAACATATGATAAAATTAACACGTTCTAATCCTCCAGAAAAATTAACAAAAGAAGAGCAAAAAAAATTAACAGAAGAATTTAAAAAAAACAAGAAAAAAAGTGTTTGGAATAAACCATACATTAGGGATGCTCTTTTAAAGGAATGTAATGGTAAATGTATATATTGTGAATCACTTATTGGCTCTGGTAATAAAGAAATGCATGTGGATCATTTTCACTATAAAGATAAATATGTAGATGAAGTAGTTTCATGGAATAATTTAAATCCTTCATGTCCACATTGTAATAAGAGCAAATCAACTCATGATACTTATGAAGATCCAATAATTAATCCTTTTGAAGATAATCCTCAAGATTATTTTTATATAACAAATTATAGATATCGTAGTAAAAATAAAAATGTTGACAATATAGTACGAAATACAATAAATGTGTTAGGTTTAAATGATACAGATGATTTAGTAAAAAAAAGATTTGATTTATGCAATGCTTTATCTGATAAAATAATAACCATCTATGACTTAGCTATTGAATATCAATCTACATTATTTGATAATATACCCAAAAGAAATAGAGTTTTAAAGGGATGCAAAAACCTTTTAAAATTGTGTATAAATACAGCAGAGTTTTCTGCATTTATGGCAACTACTATACAAGAAGATGATTATTACAAGAAGTTAAAAAATCTATTACAAGAATTAAATATATGGGACGAAGAATTAGACGAACTAGATAAATCTGCAAATAAAATTAAACTAGCAACATCAAGAGATAATTAAAAAACGAAGCATTAAAAACTTCTACTAATATAAATAAATAAAATATAAAAAAGGCTATTTCTATAAGCTTAGAAATAGCCTTTGATTTTAGAATTTACAAAACAGGAAATTTAATAAACATTATAGAATATATTTTATATAGTTTACTAGAAAGGAGTCTTTTTGATGATACTATATAAGTATGCTGATTGGACTAACAAATATACAAAAGAAAACTTAAGATCATGTAAATTAGGTTTTAATACTCCAGAAAATTTTAACGATCCTTTTGATACTTTTCCTTGCTATTCAATTGATAATAGAAATAATTTTTATACCAATTTTAAAAAAAAAATGTTAGAACATCCAAAATTGCAATTACATAATTTTGATAATGAGATTTATTTTAAAAATTTATATAATTTAATACAAGAGGCTTCTAATGAAGACTTAATTATCTTACAAGGTATTGTAGATAAGTCAAATATGTATAATTCTAGATATGGTATAACATGTTTTTCTAAAACTGCAAAGAATATATTGATGTGGTCTCATTATGCTAATAAACATAGAGGTATTTGTCTTGGTTTTGATATTCCTGAAAAATGTATAATAGACTTTTTTGATAATGAAAACATACCATCTGCATTAAAAGGTAAATTACTTGAAATAAAGTATACAGATAAAAGATATTGTTGGGACATTTCAAAAGAAAACCAAGAAAATATTTCAGCGTTATTATCCTCAAAATATACTGTTTGGGAATACGAACAAGAATTTCGTATTTTTCTGCGTAGCGATGATTTATTTACATTTCCAACAGGATTAAAATATAAATTAAATTACTTAAAAGAAATTATATTAGGTCTAAATATGACATTGAAAGATTATATTGATTTTTATAATATAAAAAAAAGAAAATTTCCAAATCTACCTATAAAAATTTCAAATTTATCTCAAAATAAATACGAATTAGAAACATTCCCTTTATCTCAAGAAGAACAAATAAATTTATTTAATAACTACAGTTTTCTAAAACAGAATATACCCGACATTGTATGCTATAATCAATCTAAAACAACAAGCAAAAAACTAAAAGGCAAATGGCAAGATTCTATAGATGAACTTCCACTATATGCTATAAAAACTTATTGGAATACACTTTTTTTTAAACAAGATCTAAGTAGTCGTATATCACCAAAAACGTATGATCCTAACAATAAAGAACTTAACGATATATATAAAATTTCTTCTTTTGAAAGTTTCATCAAATCTGCGATTTCTAATGCTGCGCTTGGATCTGGTTTCTTAGGAATCCCTTCACTTTCACGTTCTCCATACACTGCGGTCCATGGGAACTGTGAAAAATATTTATTTACCAGCGCATTCGTATAATCTCCACGTTTATTGGAATTTACTGCAATTTTAATTCCTTTTTCTTCTAAGCTCTCAAGCAATTTAAGAATTCCTTCATAAGGAATTGTTTTGTTTAAATATCTCTTCTGATATGCTTTTGAAAATTGATCAACTGCCTCATCAAGAAACATTTCGTCTTTCTGTTTCTCTTCTGGCAATGCTCTCTGGATTAATTTACGAAATCCATTTCCAACCATCATCTTACATGCTTCGCTATCATATTCTTTCCATCCATAGATTTTCATTACATCATTGACACTGTCTGTAAGATCATTGATCGTATCTAATAAAGTACCATCTAAATCAAAAATAATTCCTTTGTATGTTTTCATCTTTGTCTTCCTTTCTACCTGCTTCTAGTCAATATTATACAATTGCAACTCATTAATAGCAAAGATTACTTTTACTAATTCATAGGGGAATTTCCTATAAATCGAAAAAAAGAACCCCTACATAATCTAATCTGATCATGTAAAGGTTCTTCCAATTCTTTATGTAATTATTCCACTACTCGTCTTACACAAACAATTCTACGGTAGTTTGCTCTTGGCGAAATTTTGATTCCTGTTCTTCTGTTACTTGCATGTACGATCTTTCCATTTCCAATATACATCGCTACATGTCCATTATAACAGATGATATCTCCTGGCTGTTTCTCATTATAAGAAACTTTTCTTCCTGCTCTTCTTAATTCAGAAGAAGTTCTTGGAAGATTATATCCAAATGATCTGTAAACTGATCCAATAAATCCTGAACAGTCAGCTCCTCTGTTTAGGTCTGTTCCACCCCATACGTAGGAGTTTCCAACAAAACGCTGTGCAAATTGTGCTACTGTCTGTCCTTTGTCATATGTTGTTCCTTCTAATGCAGGAGCATCTGTGTTAATATAAACATATTTCTTTAAGACATATCCTGTCTTACCGTTTACAGAAACCTTTCTCCACTGTCCACTTGTTGAATAGACTGTGACAGGTGTTCCAATCTCTAATCTCTTTAAAACTTTTGATCTTTTTGATCTGCTGGATCTTAATTTGCACCAGTGTCTAAAGATTTTTCCATTATATCCATCATCAGCCTTAACCTGCTGTTTTGGTGTTGTTGTGATTGCTGTACCAAATATAAATAAAAAGACTAATGAGAAAATTGTTATTTTCTTTAATCGTGATTTCATTAATAACCCTTTCAATTGTTACACTTCTGTTACATACTTGAAGAATTTTACCATATAACGACACAAATGTAAAGGAAATAGTGTATTGTTTTGAATTTTATAATTAACAAATGAAATAATTGTAAAATTTGTATTATTGTCTTCTTTTTGTAACATACAAAAATAGACCTGATAAATCAGATCTCTTCAGCGTGGGCGAGAAGATTCGAACTCCCGGCCTTCTGGTCCGTAGCCAGACGCTCTATCCAGCTGAGCTACGCCCACAT
>OHAD01000327.1_pt1 | contig 58454 bp, 68 predicted proteins | sample 1577011 | NCBI WGS metagenome assembly OHAD01 (sample SAMEA3541510, study PRJEB24748) | human gut metagenome | biome: human gut; feature: human-associated habitat; material: faeces | place: China | collected 2012 | reverse complement strand
ATGTGGTCGACGCCACTCCGGAACCGCAGAAGAACGGCAAGATCATCAACTGGTGTCATGTGGACGTCGGCGACGAATACAACGAGACCGATGAAAACGGCAACAAGGTGCCACGCGGCATCATCTGCGGAGCTCCGAACATGGCAGCCGGCGAGAAGGTTGTCGTGACCCTGCCGGGCGCCGTGCTGCCAGGCGATTTCAAGATCGAACCGCGCAAGACCTACGGCCACATCTCCAACGGCATGTGCGCCTCCGAGCGCGAGCTTGGTCTGGGTGATAACCACGACGGCATCATCCTGCTACGCAAGTACGGCTTCACCCCGGAGGAATACGAAAAGCTCCAGCCGGGCGATGACGCCATGCATCTGCTGCACCTGGACCAGCCGCTGCTGGAAATCAACATCACCCCGGATCGCGGCTACGCGTTCTCCTACCGTGGCGTGGCCCGCGAATACCACCATTCCACTGGCGCCGTCTACACTGATCCGGCAACCGCCCTCGGCAAGAAGGCGCCCGTCACTCAGGGTCTGCCGGAAGGTGTCAAGAGCGACATCGAAGTGATTGTCGACGACAAGAATCCGATTCACGGTGTGGTCGGCTGCGATCGCTACTACGCGCGCGCCGTGCGTGGTTTCGACCCGGCAAGCCACACGCCGAACTGGATGCGCCGCCGCCTAATCCGCGCGGGCATGCGCTCCATCTCTTTGGCGGTGGACGTCACCAATTACGTGATGCTTGATCTTGGCCAGCCGATGCATGCCTACGATCTGGACAAGATTGAAGGACCGATCGTCGTGCGCCGCGCCAACGAAGGTGAGAAGCTCACCACATTGGACGGCAAGGATCATGACCTGAGCGTCGAAGACCTGCTGATCACCGACTCGCCGAACGGCGAGCGTGGCTCTCGTGTGCTTGGCATCGCCGGCGTGATGGGCGGCCTGTATGGCGAGGTCACTGCTGAAACTAAGAACATCCTGCTGGAATCCGCTCATTTCGACCAAGTATCGATCGCGCGTTCCGCACGTCGTCACAAGATTCCGTCCGAAGCGTCCCGTCGTTTCGAGCGTGGCGTGGATGATCAGCTGCAGCCGGCTGCCGCCCAGATGGCCGCCGAGCTTCTGGTCAAGTACGGCAACGGCGAGCCGAGCGAGCACCCGACTGATTACAACACCGTCTGCAATCGTCGTCCGATTCTGTTCAAGGCGTCCGAAGTGGCCCGCGTGGCGGGACTGGACACTGACGTGAACACCATCAGCGACATTCTCACCGATATCGGCTGCACTGTGGCCGGCGGTGGCAACGGTGAGTTCTCCGTGACTCCGCCGAGCTGGCGTCCGGACCTCAACGAACCGTGCGATCTGGTGGAGGAAGTGGCCCGTCTGGTCGGCTACGATGAGATTCCGGTCACCGTGCCGCCGGCACCGGTCGAAGGCAAGGTCGGACTGACCGCCGAACAGCTGCGCAAGCGCCAGGTGGCCGACGAACTCGCCGAATACGGCATGGTGGAGACCCTGAGCTATCCGTTCGTGGGCGACGAAGATTACAAGAACTTCGCACTTGACGCCGACGCCACCAAGAAGGTCAGCGTCGAAATTGCCAACCCACTGGCCGGCGATCGCCCGTTCTTGCGTCGCGACATCATCCCGACCCTCGCGCAGACCGTGCAGCGTAACCTGCGCCGTGGCGTGGAAAACGTGTCGCTGTACGAAATCGGACACGTCTACCTGTGGGATCCGAACGCTCCGGCGATTCCGGCATTGCCGGGTGCCGTCAAGCCGACCGACGAGCAGTTGGCCGCGCTTGACGCAGGTCTGCCGGACCAGCCGATGCACGTCGCCGGCATTCTGACCGGCAACGCCGTCGACTCCGGCTGGATGGGCGATCGCCGCGCCGTGGACTGGTCCGACGCAGTCGAAGCCGTGCAGCGTATTTCCGACCGCATCGGCGCAAAGCTCACGTTAGACCAGCCGAAGGCTGAGGACGTACCCGCGCAGTGGCATCCGGGCCGTGCGGCACGTGTGATGGCAGGTGACACGTTCGTCGGCATGGTCGGCGAGCTTCACCCGCATGTCAACGAAGCGTTGGGCTTCCCGGCCCATTCCGCCGCGTTCGAACTGAACCTGACCGCGCTGTTCGCCACCTTGAGCGGCAAGCCGGTGCAGGCCAAGCCGATTTCCACCTTCCCGCCGGTCAAGCAGGATCTGGCCTTCACTGTGTCGACGGACGTCACCGCCGCCGAACTCGAGAAGACCATCGTCGAAGCCGCCGGCAACAGCTTGGAGAGCATCGACCTGTTCGACGTGTACACCGGCGACCAGCTGGGTGAGGGATTGAAGTCCCTCGCATACGCCGTCACGTTCCGCGCTGAGGACAAGACGCTGACCTCCGAGGACAGCGAAGCCATTCGCAAGCGCATCGTGGATGCGGCCGCGAAGCTGGGCGCGCAACTGCGTGCCTGACACGTCAAGTCCATCGAAGTAACCAAAAAGATAAAGAGGACGACATGAACGAACCGGAGCAGAACCAGCCGATCAACCCCGACGAAGGGCAGGAGGCGGCCGGGGCTGCTCCGGTTTCGTCGTCTTCGCCGTCGGACCAGTCGGCACAGCCGGAATTCGGACAGTACAACCAGCCTGAATATGGCGCGATGTCCAACCAGTATCCGGCGAACTACAATCCATACATGTATGGGGCTCCCGACCAGCCCAAGCCGGCGGACGATGCACAACAAACGGCGCAGCGGCCGCAGACGAATCCGTATATGCAGAACGGGTATCCGGCGAATCCATATGATGCATCGGGACGGCAGCAATCAGGCCAGCCCAATGGCTATCAGTATGGACCAAATCAATACGGGCCAAACCAGTATGGGCCGAATCCATACCAACAGCCCGGCATATATCCCATCAACCCGAATGATCCCAGCCAGAACCCCCTGTACGGCCATTGGGATAGCTATGCGATCATCTCGTTCGTGTTCGCACTATTCCTGCCGGTACCGGTCATCCCTGCGGTGATGGGCGCCATCGCCATGTGGCGTACCAAAAAACTGCATATGAAAGGCTACGCGCTTGGCGTGGCAGCGCTGATTATCAACGTGCTGTACACCATTGCGGTGATTTGGATGACGGTTCACGGCATTTCCACAGCCGATTTGTATAACCAGATGATGCAGTACATGTTCGGTGGCAGTGGACAAAGTGGTGATTCCAGCTCGATTTCCGCCTGAAACCAATCTTTATATGTTCGTCTGAACGGTCCCGTTATGGGCGGTGACCACTATCCGACACGATTGAGCTGCATAATTATGCAATGTAGTGCATAAAGTGTATGCTGAATGTGTTTCAACGAGTCAAGGAAAAGAGACGTGACATGGCCAAATACACGGTAGCCGTGGCCGGCGCGACTGGATACGCGGGTGGTGAGGCGCTGCGCATACTCGCGGCACACCCGAATTTCGAAGTGACCTGCGTCGCCGGACATTCTTCGGTGGGGGACAAGCTTGGCAAGCATATGCCGCACATTCCGCAGTTGGCGGACCTCGTGGTCGAGGACACCACGCCGGAAGTGCTCAACGGCCATGACGTGATCATCCTGGCATTGCCTCATGGCGCTTCCGGAGCATTGGCCTCCCAGCTTGACCCGAATGCCGTGGTGGTGGATTTGGGCGCAGACCACCGTCTTGAGGAGAAGAGCGCGTGGGACGCGTTCTACGGCGGTGACTTCTACCAGCATTGGACCTACGGCATGCCGGAACTCATCACCGGCGTCGCGGCTGACGGCTCCTACAGCCGTCAGCGTGAAGCGCTTCCCGGCACCAAGCGCATTGCGGGACCGGGCTGCAACGTCACTGCGACCACGCTGGCTTTGCAACCGGGCATTGCGCAGGGTCTTGTCGAATCGAAAGACATCGTGGCTGATTTGGTGGTCGGTTATTCCGGCGCCGGCAAGAACCTCAAGCGCACCAATCTGCTTGCGGCTGAGGCGTTTGGTTCCGCTCTGCCGTATTCGGTAGGCGGTACGCACCGCCACATTCCGGAGATCCTGCAGAACTTCGCGCACGCGGCCGGCAAGAGTGCTGCGGAGGCGGACGATTACACCCTCGCCTTCACGCCGATTCTCGCGCCGATGGCGCGCGGCATTCTCGCCACCGTTTCCGCCAAACTTACCGACAAAGCGCTTGGCATGACGGATGCCGAGATCCGCCAGGTCTGGCTGGATGCATACGAAGGCCAGGATTTCATGGTGGTGCTGCCTGAAGGCGTGATGCCGGCCACCGCCAACATCATCGGTTCTAACGCGGCCCACATTCAAGTGGTCGTCGACCATCATGCCGGCCGCCTGCTGGCATTCGCGGCCATCGACAACCTCAACCGAGGAACCGCCGGGCAGGCCGTGCAGTCGCTGAATGTGGCATTGGGACTTCCTGAGGATGCAGGATTGACGAAGATTGGAGTGGCACCGTGAGCGTAACGTTCGCACAAGGTTTTTCCGCAGCTGGCGTGGCAGCTGGCATTTCCGCGGTCGAAGGCAAGAAGGATCTGGCTCTCGTGGTCAACAATGGACCGCTTGACGCCGCTGCCGGCGTGTTCACCTCGAACCGTTTCTGCGCGGCCCCTGTGCAGTGGTCGAGGAACATCGTATCCGACGGCCATGTGAAGGCCGTGATTCTGAACTCCGGCGGCGCCAACGCATGCACCGGCAAGCCAGGATACGAGCAGTCCAAGGCCACCGCTGAAAAGGTCGCCGGCCTCATCGGCGCCAAAGCCGAAGACGTGGCCGTATGTTCCACTGGTCTCATCGGCGAATTGCTGCCGCTCGACAACGTGCTGTCCGGCGCGGACAAGGCATTTGAAACCCTTGCCGATACCGCCGAAGCCGGAGCCGATGCGTCGCACGCCATCATGACCACCGACACCAAGCCGAAAACCGTCGAGCTGGAAGGTTCCAACGGCTTCCGTATCGGTGGCATGGTCAAGGGTTCCGGCATGATCGCCCCGCAGCTGGCCACCATGCTGTGCGTCATCACCACCGATGCCGTCGTGACCGCCGGACAGCTTCAAGCCGCCTTGAACGCCGGAGTCGAAATGTCGTTCAACCGCATCGACGTGGACGGCTGCATGTCCACCAACGACACCGTGTTGCTGCTGGCTTCCGGCGCGTCCGGCATCGAACCGGACCCGGACGAGTTCAAAGAGCTTGTGGCCAAGGCCACCGCCTCGCTCGCTCGCCAGATCATCGGCGACGGCGAAGGCGCAAGCCATGACATCCGTGTCAAAGTTACCGGCGCGACCACCGAAGAAGCCGCTCTGGCATGCGGTCGCGCGGTCGCAGCGTCCAATCTGCTCAAATGCGCCATCTCCGGCAACGATCCGAACTGGGGCCGCATCGTCAGCTCCCTCGGCACCGTGCCGCCCGACGTCGCACCATACGATTCCGAAAAGGTCACGGTGGACGTCAACGGCGTACGCATCTGCGAAAACGGCGGAGCCGGACGCGACCGCTCCGAAGTGGACATGACCCCACGCGAGGTGCACATCGACATCGACCTGAACGCCGGAGAAGCGGAAGCGACCGTCTGGACCGACGATCTGACCCACGAATACGTACACATCAACGCTGACTACGAAAGCTGATCGAATAGGAATGGCCAAAGAACTCAAAGGACCTGGATTCCACTTCGACGTGCACACCGACCTGCGCGCCGACCAGAAGGCGGAAGTGCTTATCGAAGCGCTGCCGTGGCTGGAGGAATTCGCCGGACAACGCATCGTCATCAAATATGGCGGCAACGCGATGATCGACGATCATCTGAAAGCCTGCTTCGCCGAAGACATGGTGTTCCTGCGCCAGGTGGGACTGCACCCGGTCGTGGTGCACGGTGGCGGTCCGCAGATATCCCAAATGCTTAAGGCCCTGGGTATCAAGTCCGAATTCAAGGGCGGATTGCGTGTCACCACTCCGGAAGCCATGGATGTGGTCCGCATGGTGCTGACCGGCAAGGTGTCCCGTGAACTCGTTGGCCTGATCAACGCGCACGGTCCATTCGCGGTCGGCCTGTCCGGCGAGGACGGCGCCCTGTTCTCGGCCATGCAGCGCAAACCGGTCATTGACGGCAAGCCCACCGATATCGGCTTGGTCGGCGACGTGGTGAGCGTCGACGCGTCCGCCGTGGAGGATCTAATCAACGCTGGACGTATTCCGGTGGTTTCCTCCGTGGCTCCGAATGAAGACGATGCCACTGAAGTGCTCAACGTGAACGCCGACTCCGCCGCGGCCGCCCTTGCCGCGGCCCTTGGAGCCAGCAAGCTGGTCGTGTTGACCGACGTCGACGGTCTGTATGCCGATTGGCCGGACCGTGACTCCCTGATTGGCCGCATCGGCGTGGAGAATCTGCGCGATATGCTCCCCGACCTGGAAAGCGGCATGCGTCCGAAGATGGAAGCCTGCGTGCGCGCCATCGACGGAGGCGTTCCGCGGGCCCATATTATCGACGGTCGCAAACCGCATTCCATCCTGAACGAGATCTTCACCACCGACGGCATCGGCACCATGGTCGTGCCCGAGGACGGTATTGAAATGAGGAGTTCCTATGGCAACTGAACAACTGGAAACACTCGGCACTGAAGATGCCAAGTGGCTGGGAGAGTACTCCCAGGTGCATATGAACGTGTTTGGCACGCCCCTGCGCGTGATGGACCACGGTGAGGGCGCCCACATCTGGGATGTCGACGGCAATGAATATCTCGATTTCCTTGCAGGCATCGCCGTCAACGCGCTCGGATACGCCCATCCGAAGTGGGTGAAGGCCGTCAGCGAACAGGCCGCCAAGGCCGCGCATGTGAGCAACTACTTCGCCACCGAACCGCAGATCAAGCTCGCCGCCAAACTCGTCAAGCTCGCGGGCGCTCCGGAAGGTTCCCGCGTCTACTTCGGCAATTCCGGCGCGGAAGGTAACGAGGCGGCGCTGAAGCTCGCCAAGCTCTACGGGCGCACCCTGCCGGGCGCGTTGCCTGAGATCGGCGGCAAACCGGCACGCATCATCTCCATGACCCACGGCTTCCACGGCCGCACCATGGGCGCGCTGTCCGCAACGTGGAAGCCCGCCATCCGTGAGAAATTTGAGCCGCTGGTACCGAACATCGAATTCGTCGAAGCCGGCAACGTCGAAGCCTTGCACGACGCTTTCGCCGAAACCGGCCAAGGCAAGTACGGCAAAGGGCCGGTTGCGGCCGTCATCATGGAGCTTATCCAGGGCGAGGCCGGTGTGATGCCGCTCGGAGCGGACTATGTGAAGGCCGCCCGCAAACTATGCGACGAGCATAAGGCGCTCCTCATCATCGACGAAGTGCAGACCGGCATCGGACGCACCGGAGCATGGTTCGCCTTCCAGCGTGAGGATCTTTCCGGCGGTGTGACCCCGGACATCGTTACTTTCGCCAAGGGCGTTGGCGGTGGTTTCCCGATGGGCGGCATGATTTCCTTCGGCGCCGAACTGTCCGCGCTGTTCACCCCGGGTTCCCACGGCTCCACTTTCGCAGGCAATCCATTGGGCGCTTCGGCGGCATTGGCAACGCTGGGAGTCATCGAAGAGGACAACCTCGTGGACAACGCCGAAGAACGCGGCAAGCAGCTGCGCGACGGTATCGCCTCCTGCGGCAATCCGCTGTTCGTCTCCGTGCGTGGCCGTGGCCTGCTCGACGCCATCGAACTTGCCCACCCCTGCTCGCATGCGGCCATGAACTGGGCTTTGGAACACGGTCTCATCGTCAATGCGGTTGCTCCGAATGCGTTGCGTCTCGCCCCGCCGCTGGTCATCACTGCTCAGGACGTCGATCAAGCGGTGTCCATCCTCGCCAAGATTCCGTCCGACCTGCCTAACGACTGATCTCGGACGAACCCGAAGAATTTGAAAGGAGCCTCTATACCAATGGCAACCCCTGAACTGCGCCATATGCTGCGCGATGACGATCTGAACCACGAAGAACAGAAGCAGGTGCTGGAACTGGCCATCAAGTTCCACAAGAACCGTTTCTATCACCAGCCGTTCGCTGGCCCGCAGGGCATCGCCGTGATTTTCGACAAGCCCAGTACCCGTACCCGCTCCAGCTTCTCCATTGGCGTGGCCGAACTCGGTGGCTATCCGCTGGTCATTGACAAGTCCGGCTCCCAGCTGGGCCGTGGCGAACCGGTGGCCGACACGGCTCGCGTGCTTGACCGTATGGCCTACGGCGTGGTGTGGCGCACCTTTGGTCAGGACCGTGTTGAGGAAATGGCCAAGTACTCCACCCATCCGGTGGTGAACGCACTGACCGACGAATTCCATCCGTGCCAGATTCTTGCTGACTTCCAGACCATCTCGGAACATCGCGGCGGTGTAGACAACCTCAAGAACCAGACCATCGCCTATCTTGGCGACGCGGCCAACAACATGTCCAACTCCTACCTGCTCGGCGGCGCTGTGGCGGGCATGAACGTGCGTGTGGCAGGACCGTACGGATACCTGCCGGATCCGCAGATCGTTGCCGATGCCGAAGCGATTGCCTCTGAGACCGGCGGCTCCATCCTCGTCACTACTGATCCGAATGAGGCTGTTGCCGGAGCCGATTGCGTCTTCACCGACACGTGGGTCTCCATGGGCGAGGAAGCGGAATACGCTGTCCGTTCCAAGCCGTTCTGGGATTACCAGGTGAACGCCGAACTCATGGCCAAGGCCAAGGACGACGCCATCTTCCAGCACTGCCTGCCTGCATATCGCGGCAAGGAGGTCACCGCCGAGGTTATCGATGGTCCTCAGTCCGTGGTTTGGGATGAGGCAGGCAACCGTCTGCACGCCCAGAAGGCGTTGCTGACCTGGTTGGCCGGCAAGGCCCGTGGCGATGAAAGCCTGCTGGTCTGATGACTGACCACACTCCCGCGTTGCAGCGTCCTGCCACACGAACCGCTCGACTGAGCGCCATTGAGCAGGCGCTGCTGACGCGCATCGTCACCTCGCAATCGCAACTGTCGCAGATTCTCGCCGACCAGGGCATCGAGGTGACGCAGGCCACGCTGAGCCGTGATCTCGATGAGATTCACGCCACGAAGACCCGTCTTGCCGACGGAACCGTGGCCTACGCCGTCGGCAAACAGAACATTGATGAACATCCGGTTTCTAACCCGGACGCCAAAACCGAGCAGCAGATTAGCCGGGTACTGTCCGGACTGGTCACATCCGTGGCCGCGGCACGTAATCTCGTGGTCGTGCACACGCCATCCGGCGCCGCGCAATATGTGGCCAGCGTCATCGATAAGCAGCCCATCGAAGGCGTGCTTGGCACCATCGCCGGAGATGACACGGTCATGGTTATCTGCTCCGAGGATGATGTCGCCAAACGGCGTGCGCAATGGCTGCTTGATGTCGCTTCCAAAGCGTGAATAGCCATATAGTGGACACGACGCACCAAATATGCATAAATATACAGAGCTGTGCATATACTGATGAATAACGTTGGATGTTAGAAAGGGAAACCATGAGCGATCAGAATCGTCTCGTCCTGGCGTACTCCGGTGGTCTTGACACCTCCGTCGCCATTTCGTATCTGAAGGAACGCACCGGCAAGGATGTTGTGGCCGTGTCCCTCGACGTCGGCCAGGGCGGCGAAAGCCTCGAAACCATCAAGCAGCGCGCGCTGGCATGCGGTGCGGTCGAAGCCTACGTGGTCGATGCCCGTGATGAATTCGCCAACGAATACTGCATGAAGGCCCTGAAGGCCAACGCCATGTACGAAGGCGTGTACCCGCTGGTCTCCGCCATCTCCCGTCCGCTGATTTCCAAGCATCTTGTGCGAGCCGCCCACCAGTTCGGCGCTGACACCATTTCCCACGGCTGCACCGGCAAGGGCAACGACCAGGTTCGTTTCGAGGTCTCCATCGCCTCCATCGACCCGACGCTGAAGGCCATCAGCCCGATTCGCGACCTGTCTCTGACCCGCGACGTCGAGATCGCCTTCGCCAAGGAACACAAGCTGCCGATCGTGCAGACCGAGAAGAGCCCGTTCTCCATCGACCAGAACGTGTGGGGCCGTGCCATCGAGACCGGTTTCCTTGAGGATCCGTGGAACGGTCCGACCAAGGACTGCTATTCCTACACCGACGATCCGGCGTTCCCACCGGTCGAGGATGAGGTCGTCATCGAATTCAAGCAGGGCGTCCCGGTCAAGATCGACGGCCATGACGTCACTCCGCTGCAGGCCATCGAAGAGATGAACCGTCGTGCAGGCGCGCAGGGCATCGGCCGCATCGATCTGATCGAGGATCGTCTGGTAGGCATCAAGTCCCGCGAGCTGTACGAGGCTCCGGGCGCAGTGGCGCTGATCACCGCCCACCAGGAGCTCGAGAACTGCTGCCTCGAACGCGAGCAGCACCGCATCAAGCGCGACATCGACAAGCGTTGGGCGGAACTGGTCTACGACGCGCAGTGGTTCTCCCCGGCAACCCAGTCCCTGAACGCCTTCATCGAAGACACCCAGAAGTACGTTTCCGGCGAGATTCGCATGGTTCTGCACGGTGGCCGCGCCGTCGTGACCGGCCGTCGCTCCGACAGCTCGCTGTACGACTACAACCTGGCCACCTACGATTCCGGCGACAGCTTCGACCAGAAGTCCTCCAACGGCTTCATCGACATCTATGGTCTGCCGAGCCGTGTGGCCGCAGCCCGCGACGTCAAGTTCGGCAACGGCATCGAGGTTCCGGAGAACAGCGTCGAGTAAGCATCATCCGGATTCACGTTGTGAATCGTCTTGATAATGGGGGAGAGCGTACCGTCGGGACCATCCTGACTGGTAAGCTCTCCCTCAGTCATATCTGCAAGGAGATTTGGAAAAACAATGACCGAGAGCACTACTAATGGTGAGCATCTTGCCCTGTGGGGCGGCCGTTTCAAGTCTGGTCCGTCGCCGGAACTCGCACGGCTGAGCAAGTCCACCCAATTCGACTGGCGACTCGCCGATGACGATATCGCCGGTTCGCGTGCCCATGCCCGTGCATTGGGCCGCGCCGGACTGCTGACCGCCGATGAGCTGCAGCGCATGGAAGACGCCCTTGACGAGCTGCAGCGTCGCGTGGATTCCGGAGCGTTCGCTCCGATCGAGGATGACGAGGACGAGGCCACTGCACTCGAACGCGGTCTACTCCAGATCGCAGGTGACGAACTCGGCGGCAAGCTCCGCGCCGGCCGTTCCCGCAACGATCAGATCGCCGCGCTCATCCGCATGTGGCTGCGCCGCCACAGCCGCATCATCGCCAAAATGCTGCTCGGTCTCGCCGCAACACTGATCGAGCAGTCCGAAAAAGCCGGTCGCACCGTCATGCCGGGACGTACGCATATGCAGCACGCCCAGCCAGTTCTGCTTGCCCACCAGCTCATGGCCCACGTGTGGCCGCTGCTGCGTGACGTGGAACGTCTCGCCGATTGGGATAAGCGCATCGACGCCAGCCCGTACGGCTCCGGTGCCCTCGCCGGCAACACCCTTGGCCTCGAACCGGTGGCTGTGGCCCGTGAGCTGGGCTTCTCCAAGGTGACCGCCAACTCCATCGACGGCACCGCCAGCCGTGATCTGGTCGCCGAATTCGCCTTCATCGCCGCCATGACCGGTGTCGATCTGAGCCGCCTGTCCGAAGAGATCATCATCTGGAACACCCAGGAATTCGCGTTCGTGCGTCTTGATGACGCCTACTCCACCGGCTCGTCCATCATGCCGCAGAAGAAGAATCCGGACATCGCCGAACTCACTCGCGGCAAGTCCGGACGACTCATCGGCGACCTGACTGGCCTGCTCGCCACCTTGAAAGGCCTGCCGACAGCCTACGCGCGCGACCTGCAGGAAGACAAGGAAGCCGTATTCGACCAAGTGGACACGCTTGAAGTGCTGCTGCCGGCATTCACCGGCATGGTCGCCACCATGGTCTTCGACAAGGAACGCCTCGAAGCCGAAGCCCCGACCGGTTTCGCCCTCGCCACCGACATCGCCGAATGGCTCGTCAAGAACGGTGTGCCGTTCCGTCACGCGCACGAGCTTTCCGGCGCATGCGTCAAGATTGCCGAAGACCTCGGCCAGGAGCTGTGGGATTTGACCGACGAGGACTTCATCAACGTGTTCAAGGACTTCCTGCCGGCGGACAAGGCCCCGCAGGTGCGTGAAGTGCTGTCCACCGAAGGCTCCGTCTCCGCCCGCAACGGCAAGGGAGGCACCTCCCCGCTGCGCGTGCGCGAACAGATCGTTTCCGCCAAGACCACCATCGAGCAGCTACGCGCCTTCGCCAACTCCGTGTCCGACGGTTCCGCATACAAGTCGCCCGAATCCCTGCTCAAGTAATCCCTATCAAGCAAGGAGCAAAAAGCGGTGCTGTTGACGCGCACGCAGATACGACGGCTGGTCTACGCGCACGGCCGGGAGATTCTGGAACATGACCACATGGCCATCGAAAGGGTCTGCTACCAGCATGGCGTGGTCACCACATTCGCCCATTCCATTCGTGTGGCTTGTCTGTCCGTCTGGCTGGCAGACAGACTGCACCTGTGGAATAGGGTTGATCTACATTCGTTGATTCGCGCCGCTTTGCTCCATGATTACTTCCTTTACGATTGGCATGACTGGGACAACGGCACCCATCGGCTACACGGATTCACACATGGTGAAACGGCCATGCGCAACGCCATACGGGATTTCAAACTCAACCAGATCGAACGGGACAGCATCGAACATCACATGTTCCCATTGACTCCCTATCCGCCGAAGTACATCGAAGGATACCTTGTCACCGCGGCCGACAAAATCAGCGCCACGAAGGAAACGCTCTCTTTCGATCGTTTCGACAAACCCGCATCCGGACAACCGATGGACAGGAGCTGATGGCTGTGGCGCTCACACTCGAATATTTGTTCCTTTGGTTCCTGTTGTACGCCTTTATCGGATGGGTGTACGAGTCGGTTCTCGTGTCCGTTTCGGAACGTCGATGGGTCAACCGTGGTTTCCTTAACGGGCCGTTGTGCCCAATTTACGGATGCGGCGCGGTGCTTGCGATCGTGCTGTTGCATGACTTCACGAATCCCATCGAGATTTTCCTTATCTCCTCATTTGGCGCGAGCATACTCGAGTACATCACCTCTTGGGGCATGGAAAAGCTGTTCCACGCCAGATGGTGGGATTACAGCCATTACCGATTCAACATCCAAGGCCGCATCTGTCTGCTCGGCGCAATCGTATTCGGATTCGGCGGAGTATTGATCATCGATGTGGTCCAGCCGCAGGTCGAACGGCTCACCGCCATGATTCCGCTGCTTGCCGTGCACGTGATATGCGCGGTCGCCGCCATCGTCGTTATCATCGACACCATCGTCACCGTGGTGGGCATCGTCGGCCTGTCCGAGCGTCTCGCCAAATTCAGCGAAGCGGTGCAGGATCGTGCGGAGAAGGCCGGAGACTCCTGGCAGTGGGGCAAAGAGGAGTTCCGGGAAAAGATGCATGATTTGTCGGAATCGTCGCAGGAACGTGTCGCCAATATGCGTCAGCTTGTCTCTTCCGCGTTGAATTGGCAGCAACGTCGTATGATCCGCTCCTTCCCACGCATGCGTTCCACGGACTCCACCAAATACAGCAAGATCATGGAAACCGTGCGTGAGATGCTGCGCCGAAAGTAAGTTTCCACCGGCCACACGTGTCGTATAGCATGTGTCCAAAAACGATTTGCCCCGCCAACCTGCGTTGCGCACGCTGACGGGCAAAATCCCTTTATGCATCACATCGGATAGGGGCTACGACACTTGCGATGTGGCCGACCCCTTGTAATCGGTGATGCCGGCACCAATGTTCGGATGCTGCGCCGAATACGCCTGGTCCACACAGTAGAACGCCAGAAGCACGACGGCCACAACGGTGAGCTTTCTTGTATCGATACGACTCAGCAAGTTGTCCAATGCAGGAGCCAGCAGATACACAATCGCCAAACCGCCCAAACCAAACGTCAGCAGACCCTCGGCACAGATACGACCATTGAGATTGAGAAAATAACCGGTGTAATCCCACCAGCGTTGTCCTCCGTGGGTCTTCTCCAGATACCAGGACGAGAAGTACTCCAACCCGCCACACAAGACCATGGCGGCCAGGAACTCGAACAAGGGCTTCTTCCTCAACTTCTTCAGCAGAATAAGGATAATCACTCCGCCGGTGCCATAGATCGGCAGCCATGGCCCATGCAGCGTGCCACGATTCACGAACGTTCCTTCGGAAATGAAGGCGAGGCTCACCTCCCATACCCATCCCACGAAACAGAAGATGAAGAACATCATGACCAGATTGACCAACGAATAGCTGCGATCGGAGCTGACGGTGCGGGATTCGCGGAACCGGAACGCCATCGGCGCCGGAGCCAGACGACCAGGATAGATAGCGCCGTCCAGAATCTCCCTGCCGGTATCGATCTGGTGCAGTTGCTCGCGATACTCCTCATACTTGGTCACCGACCGCGCATGCAGGATACGCACGCCCAACCATTCGGACAGGAACCCGACGAAACCGTTTGGCTTGTCCACTGGAACAAGATTGCTGGACAACTGCTCCACCGTTTCGGCAACATCACCATACGCGGCATGCAATGTCTCAGCGGAGGCCTTGCTGTACAGGTATTCGTCGCTGAGCAGCTCGCTTCCCTCCAATCCCGAATCCTTGGACAATCCGCGCACATGCACGTAATATTCGACGAAAAACGCCGCGTTATAGCCGTTGGAATAGAAGATGCCGCTCAAGCCGAGCGTGAACAGATTGAGCAGCCACCAGCCAAGGAACGACAGGTCGGCCACGAAACACTCCCACTTGTGACCCTTCATCATGCGCCTGGACAGGCTGATGGCCTCCCGTGCCCCGATATTCGGATTTTCGGCGACGATGTAGGGCACCATACGGTAGGAATACGGTTTGATGAACGCGCCGATGATGGTGAACGTCCACAGGAACAGGAACACGTTCTCGAGCAGCATCACCTTCGCCATCGACAACCATTTGCGCGTGGTGATCGGGTAGAGAAAACGGCTCACGGGAAGTTTGTCGTAGGTCCGCCCCTCAAGCAGCATGCGCATCATGACCACCCGGTATGTCTGCTGGAAAACTGGAACAAATAGCGCTCGCCGACGCGCGCTCCACAAAAACGTTGGAATCAAGCCGTTTCCAGCGTACATATCATCGATACGCCATTTTGAAACGCGGGAATTTTTGACCAAAAATAGACTCATACGCCACAATTGGAGTGGTAATTCGAGTGGTAAAGCTCCACCACCTCAACCGGGGGATGTGTCATGGTCAGGAAGTTCGGCAAGATCGTCGTCAAGCCAAGCAAGGCCAATCCGAAATGGATAGAGGCCTCCTATCTTACGCCAGTATCTGCCTTTTCGGAATGGCCGGACCTGCCGAACAGGCAGACCGCCACCTTCCCCTGCACCCAGGACGGCAGGGACGAGGCCGCTGCTTGGCTGACCAAGGCGAGACGACGCATCGAGGCCGACGTGTGGGAGCCGGAGCGCATCGCCAAGCGCAAGGCCAAGGACCACGCGCTCACCTTCGCCGAATACACGGCGAAATGGCTGAAGACGCGGGAGGGCGAGGGACTGCACACCAACACCATCTACAGCATCCGATGCACCGTCAAGAGGCTCACGGCCGTCTTCGGCGACATGCCGATCGGCAAGATAACCTCCGCCGACATCGAGCGCTTCGCCGCCACGCTCCCGAAGGACCATCCATACGTGGGACGGGAGCTGCTGTCCAAGCTCCGTCAGATCCTCGACGCCGCCGCCACTCCGGACCAGGACGGCGTCGCCGTCATCGGCAAATCACCATTCGTCATGCCGGTGCGCAAGCCCGCGCCCAGGGAGGAGACACCCGCCGCCACACCACAGCAGCTCCGGCGGATCCACGACGCCATGCCACGCAAATTCCGGCTCGCCATCACCCTCGCCATCTCCTGCGGAGGCCTGCGCATCGGCGAGGTCTGCGCCCTCCAACGCGGCGACATCGACCTCGACAACCGTCTCATCCACATCCGCCGCACCAGACTCACCCGCGCCCGCGTCATCGCCGGGCCGCCGAAGACCGCCAGAAGTAAACGCACCGAACCAATCCCCGAAGCCGTCATCCCCGAAATCCGCGCGCACCTCGCCGAATATGTGGCCGACCAGCCGGACGCATGGATATTCCCCAGCCCGCTGGACCATGACAGGCCGATCAGCACGGACGCCATGCGCGAAGCCTACATCAAAGCACGACGACAGGCCGGACGCGAAGACCTCCGATTCCATGACCTCCGCTCCACGGCGCTCACCATGCTCGCACAGCAGGGCGCCACCGTCCGCGAACTCATGGCTGCTGCCGGACACAGCACCGCCATCATGGCCATGCACTATCAACGACTCAGCGAAGACCGACAGCGCGCGCTCGCCGACAAGGTGGCCGCCAGCATCACCCCGACACAGACAGACACCGCACCGGCATCGGCCGAAAACGACAAAGACAAGGAGATCGCCGAACTCAAACAACAGATCGCACAGCTCAAGGCGCTCGCCGACACGGGTGGGTCGGAATGTCATGAGAAGGAATGATTTTGAGATAATCGGCGTGATTTTCCGTGAAACGTCCAACAGCCGAATGAAACTGTGAGTATACGGTGTAGCCGAAGGAGGGACTCGATGAAGGCAATGACGTATGGCGAAGCCAGGCAGATTGCGCGGGACCTCGCGAAGGATACCTTGGAAAACTATTGGCCAACTGGCTCATATCCGGTGGATCCGGTGGAGATTGCGCGGCATGCCGGCATAGAAGTGTATACCTCACAGCTCGGAACGGACACTTGGGGCATGCTCGTCGGGGGAGACAACAACGTCACCATGTATCTGGACAAGGATCAGCCATTGAACAGGATGCGCTTCAGCGCCGCCCATGAGCTCGGACATTACATGACGCACACCACGTCAGACGAACGTCTTGCCGATTATGTCAAGGCCATACCTGTCGGCAAGGGGTATAAAGACAAGCGCAGCGATGCAGGACGCGGCAATCTCTTCGAGGTGATCGCGAATGAGTTCGCCGGCTCCCTGCTCATGCCTGAATCGGAACTGAGGAGAATGACGAAAGCTGGGGAAAGCAACATCTCCATAGCGAACACGTTCCGTGTATCCGTGGATGCCGTCGCATACAGACGAAAGATCCTCGCGCTGTGACGAAGGAAGAGGATTACTTCGGATGGGCCGACGCGTCGGATGACGACGGCATCCCATCCATCGATGACGATTTCGCGCAGATCGATGACATGCCTCCAAGGGATGACGATTCACAGATCGACAAACTGCCGGATGATCTAGGTATGGAACATTCCTCCCAACCAGTCTCCGAAGACGCAAGCATGAGCATGCTGCTCAAAGCTGCTGGGTGGCATCCGTTCCTCCACCTATTCGTCAGAATCTCGAACATGCTATACGGAAATTATCCAGAATGGCAACGCCCCAACATCCTCGCATCAAAGCACAGACGCATGTTCTGGTACTCATGGATAAGCGATCAAATAGTCCAGTGGCTATGTGTATTGGGAGTCCTGGCATTCGTCGCCGTCACTGCATGGAAAGCACTTTTCGCATAAACAAACCCTCGGCGCTCGCGGTATATGCGGGTGGCCGGGGTTTGGATTATCGTGTTGCGATTTGGTTTATTCGAGCGATGTCGTCCCGTCCGTTGGGCATTTGGCTACATCGTTGCCGTCGATGCTGAGCGTCATCTGCCAATCCATGGACGTTCCACGCATCGCCGTATCCGGAACGGACGTTGAGAAGACCGACTTGTCGTCCGAGTTGCTCCAACCCGGGTAGTTCAGGTTCTTGCTTGTCTGCATATTGAAAACGCTTCTGTTGGTCTCCCCGGACGACACGTAGTCGGATAGCTGCACCATCCAAGAGTCGCCGTTCTCGTTGGTGAGCATAAGATCATACGAGTAGAATTCATTCGGCCTGATCTGGTCATTGCCGGGTATCTCCACGCCGAAATATCCGGCGCTCGTATCGAGCTTCACACTCGGCAACCGCGGGTCACTGCCCTCGCAGGAACCGGACAGCCCATTCGCGAGCGGAGAACCATCATCACTGTCGGTGGAATCCTGCGAGTCTGTTTCGGAATCCTGCGAGTCGGCTTGACTGTCGGCGCTCGCTGACTGGCTTGATGTTGTCCGGCTGCCGCATCCTCCGGCCAGAACGATTGGGAACATGATGGCGAGCATTGCGGCGATCACCTTTTGTGTGGTTTTCATTTGTTGTCTCTCTTTCTCTGATGGCGTTATAAAAACGCACCCAACCGCAAAAGTCGTGGATGGGTGCGTTTTCTGCGTCTAGTAAGTTGTCACTGCTTGTCGTAGACGCTGCAGTACACGTTGGCGTTGTCGCCGGTCGCTTCCTGATGCGAGACCTGCTTGCCGTCCACGGTGATGGTGCATGTCACCTGCGTGTCAGCGGGCGTCTGGTTGTCGATGTCGAAGGACGGGTAGGCGCTGAGCGTCCAGTCCTTCTGGGCGTCATCGCCGGTGATGGTCTTTTCCCATTGGCCGGAGACGGTTTCGTTGCTGCTGCCGCCGCCCTTGCCGTAGGTCACTTCTGCGTTGCCGTTGCTGATGGTCACCTGCAGCTTCAATTCCTTGGCGCCTTCGTTGACGATGCCCTTGTCGTAATTGTCGGAATCGTGCTGGATCTGCTTGCTTGTCTCATCCATGCTCTTGCTCACGCTGTCCACGGCGGCACCGTATACGGATTGCGTGTAGAGGACCACTCCGCCGCTGATGAGGGAGATGATGACTGCCGCGATGACTAGTCCGCGGCCCTTTTTCTTTCCGTTCTTCCTGGTGGCGTACAGTGCGAAGCAGCCGAAGATGATGCCGGCAATGGCGAAGGCGAACGCCACATTGTTGACGATCGGGATCCACGAGAGCACGAGTGCGATGACGCCGAGAACGAATGCGGTGATGCCGAGCGCGCTCATATGCTTCTCCTCGGCCGGCTGCCGGTAGGGCTGCTGCATCATCGGCTGCTGCGGCGCCGGCTGCTGCGGCTGCTGGAAATGCGGCTGTTGCGCGAATGGCGGTTGTTGCGCCGGCTGCTGTTGTGGAACCGGTTGCGGCTGGAACTGCTGCGGATTTGGATTGTTGTTGGTCATTGGATTCTCTTTTCTTCTCTGGCGACCATGCCGGTCACTCCATCGTACCCCCATGAGCAATCGCTTGGTGGTATTCACTGCATACACACGCCGGAATCGTAGAGCAGCTGCCGATAATCTGACAGTACTTGGATGGTGACACCTAATTCCACGGCCATCATCCACGTATTGCCCTCGTACACCTGCTCCACCATCCCATAGTCCACGGGACTGATCAATGTCAGCGCGGTCTCCCTGCGGCAGCGGCGCTCGCACTTGGCCCCATACCGTGTGCCGCATCCTGGGTCGTGGTGTTTCGCATGGATGAGCTCATGGCAGAGGGTGCAGCGGCGCTGGCGTTGGTTGAGTCTGTCATGGAGGAATATAGTGCGGCTCGCCTCATACCATGCGCCGCACAGTCCGTCCGGCAACGGTTGCTCGACGATGCGGATGTGTTCCTTCCCGGCGTGGTCGAGGAAGGAGCCGAGGTCGTATCCGCCGGGGATATGAAACAACCCAGCCTGGTTCGCCGCGCCGAAGACGCTCGCGTGCTGGGTACTGTCGATGCTCAGACTACCCGTTTGCCGTGACCTCCTTTGCATGGTGTCGGCTGGTGTGCGCAAGTCCGTCCTATGTGGATGGCGGCTGGGTTCCCGAATGGGAGTAAGACTTCGGGTCGAGAATTCCTTTGCCCCTGGGGCCGGCCTTGCCTCCTCGTCGACTGTTTTATCTGCCGATTCCGTCGTGGTGGCCTCCGTCGATTCCTTTGGCGAATTTCTCGAAGTCGTATAGTTGCGTCGCATTGAACTTCGCGTATTCCTCGAATGCCTTCTTGTCCGCCTGTTTGCGGGTCACTGTGCCTTTGCCGGTGAGTGTCGCGCCTCCCGAAAGCTGGATATATTGGCTGACGAATTGGATGAATTCCGACATGGTGGTGGTCAGTCGTGCCGCGACCCTGTTCTCGATCATGTCGAGGAAGCCGCTGGTGAGGCGGTTGAGCCGTGTCAGCTCGTTCTCGTCCAGGTAGTTCTTGGCGACGGTCACGTCTGATTTGTGGATTCGCCCGTTGGGGGAGCCTTGCCATGTGGTCAGTCCCATGTGCGGTTTCGTGGCGTCGACGCGTTGGCTGATGATTTCCGGCGCGGTGTGCCCGTGGGCTGCGTAGTGGAACCTGTTCTGCATGTTCTGGTAGAACTCGCGCGCGATGTTGCTGTCCTTGTCGTAGTCGGTGCAGATCTCCTGGAATATGGCGAGCACCTGCTGGTAGAGGCGTTTCTCGCTGGTGCGGATCTCCCGCACCCGGGCGAGGAGCTCTTTGAAGTAGTCCTCTCCGAACGTGTTGCCGTTCTTGAGCATGTCGTCGTTGAGTGCGAAGCCCTTGATCATGTATTCGTGCAGCACGCTGGTCGCCCATTGGCGAAAGGCCGTGGCCTGCGGGCTGTTGACCCTGTATCCGACGGCTATGATTGCGTTCAGATTGTAGAAGCGGATGGTGCGGCGAACCGTTCTGCCGCCTTCGTTTCGAACTTGTACAAGAAATGTACAGGTTGCGTTTTCGTCCAGTTCGCCTTCACTGTAAATGTTCTGTATGTGACGTGTCACGGTCTGTGGCGTCACCCCGAAGAGTTGCGCGATGTTCTTCTGCGGCATCCAGAACGTTCGCTGCCAGTACGTGACCTCGACCGGCACGTTCACTCCATTGGCACGGTAGAGGATCACCTGTCCTCTGTTATCGGGATTGAATTCCTCGCTCGTGTCTTCCACCGGCATTTCGTTGTCCTTTCAACGATTTTGACTTATCCACCGTAAAAGTGGTCGAATTCGGTCATTTTTAATAATTTGAAAAAGGTGTATAATAGTAGCTTTTCGCAAAGCCGTGAAATCTGTCATTCGTCCGGTGTCTCGGCTTCAAGATTGCGGTTCATGTCCCTGCTGGCAGCAAGCTCCTGTGGTGGCAGATCCTCGAACCTCGGCTCGACCAGATCATCGGTGATCTGGTTTTGGCGCTCGCGGTATTCATCTGGTGTACCAAGTTCATCGAGCAGCCTTTTATACGAGGCGTCAATAACCGCTTTAGGGTCTGCCTCAATCAACTCGCACGTATTCAAGAACGCCTCAAGTGGCATGGACGGCTTCGCGTTGATCCATTTGGAATACCCACCCTTGGAATGTCCAAGAATCTCAGCGACTTTCGTCTGCGAAATGGAATGTTTTGCGAATTCACCTTTTAGCTCGAGCCCTACTAGCTGTGCAAAACGTCGACTCCGATATTCTCTGTTATCACTCATGTGAGCATTATATTACTCGATTTGAGTAACGGCAATTCCGCATATAGTTATTTGTTATCCAAATGAGAAACACCGAAGTTGACGGACTCTTATTCATGCACTAATGTTACTCACATGAGAAACGTTAGTCTACAAACGTGGTTTGGTCACAACGCCGAAAAAATCATTAAAAACAAGGGTATGACAAAACGAGCCGTGTCGGAAAAATGCGGAATCCCATACAGCACACTCAACAGCATGCTGAAGGGATACCGAGCCGTGACGCTCGATACAGTCATCGCCCTGTCTGAAGCAACAGGAGAAGCGCCAAGCACCTTCCTTCCGCCTCAATTCAAAGAACAGAGTCAGGCGCTCGCCGACGAATGAATCGAAAGGAGAATCCGAAATGAGCATCACTGAAATCGATATTCACGAATTGACGGAAGAGCAGTTTCACGCGCTCTGCGAACTACTCGGGGAGGATCCACGGGAGATGGTCGCTCTCGATGTGCAACCGATTCGCGTGGTGTATTCGCCAGGGCATGATCTCACTGCGGTCAGGTACATGAAAATGCGGAAGATCGAGGGCAATCAACTTGGCCATATCCTCGGCATCCCGATGGTCCCGGCCACGCTCGCCGACGCAGCTTGACGCATCCACAAATAGGGGAGAGGAGAGAACGCATGCGAGAGACAGTCACTGCGAACCAACCGCTGCTCGATCCGGTCGCGCTCGCTCATGAGATCGCGAAGGAAGCCGTCAGGCAGGCCAGTTTCGCGCCGCGATGGGTCAGCCTCAAGCAGGCCAGCGCGATGCTCGGCGGGGTCGATCAGAAGACTCTCCGTAAGTGGGCAAGGGCCGGACGCATCAAGATGCGTCAGCCAAGCGGATACCACGGCAAGCTCATGGTCAGCGTCGCCAGCATCGAGGAATTCGATGCCAACGCCGGAACGCGCCGACACTAAGGACAGACAACAATGCGCAAGGAAACCAAGAAGCCGCAAAGCTCATACGCGGTCGCCGTCGTTCGCGACCGCAGTTGCGAAGCCGACGTCCAGGCCGCACGAATCAGCATCATCACCGACGAAAATCACCTCGCCGGCGTGACAGTCAGCCGCGCGGCGCTTGAATCGCTGCAGGCCAGCATCGGCCGACTGCTGCGCGAGATGGACGAGGAGGAATCATGACCAAGCTCGCACACGCCATCCTCTGCCAGCTCGTCGCCGCCATCTGGATCGCCGCCATCTGGGTGCTGTACTGCACACCGGCCTGCACGCATCCCATCGAACACCTCATCGCCGCGCCGATCGCAGTGCTTATTCCGGCGGCCGTCATCATGCGCCGCCTGTGCTCGGATCCCCGCGTCATGCGATGGCTGGAGCAGAAGTGAAGGACTTGGATGACTCCGCACACATTGCGGCATGGACGTGGTTCGTCATGCGCGTCCATGCGGGAGCCATCCAACCGTCAAGGAAAAGACGCTAAAACCGGCCGGACGGGTCATCTTCTTCTTCTCCTCCCGTCCGCCCCGCCGGAGCCCGCGACAGGATGCGGGCGCCATAGATCGGCGCTCCGATAACGCCGGCGGATGGATGCGCGGTTCGATTCCGCGCTCCGGCACGACATCCAATCCAATCCCAAAGGAGGCACACGATGCCAAGCAAGACAGCCAGGCCGGAAGGCGAGCGGTGGTTCGAATGGCCGCTCACGCCGACCAGCATCGGCATGACGGCGGCCGAACTTATCAGTGAATTGTATGAGACCGTCACCGCGCTCAACCATGACCGCAGCTGGAATCTCACGCTGGTCGCTCCGGCACGTTTCGGAGACATCATCATCGACCGCGAGGCCGGATGCCTCCGCGCGAAATGCGCGTGGAAGGCCAAGGATCCCAGCCAGCTCGGCCCGGAGCCAGCCGGATACGTGAAGGGAGCCTGACATGGCCATCGGAGAGACCGTCATCACCATCATCGGCAACCTCACCTCGGATCCGGAGATCAGGACCACCAGCCAGGGCGCGCAGGTCGCCAGCTTCACCATCGCCAACACGCCGCGCAACTTCAACAAGCAGACCGGCCAATACGAGGACGGTTCGACACTCTTCATGCGATGCTCCGCCTGGAACGAATTCGGGCAGCATTGCGCCCGCTCCTTAGCCAAGGGCATGCGCGTCATCGCCCAGGGCAGACTCCAGCAGCGCTCGTATCAGGCGCAGGACGGCTCGAACCGCACCGTCGTGGAGCTGCAGGTCGACGAGCTCGGCCCATCGCTCCGGTACGCGACGGCGCAGGTCCACCGCATCAGCCGCCAGGACGGCCCCGTCTACGGCAACCCCGCCTCTCCACAGCCGACGACCGTCAACACCGGCGCCGGCGGCTGGAGCCAACAGCCGCAGCAGACGCAACAGCCCGCGCAACCGGCTCCGCCTGCGGATGATCCGTGGAGCGCGCCGACAGACGGCCAGTCATCATTCGGAGAATTCGGCAAGGCCGACGGCGAGCCGGACTTTTAAGGACAAGGAGCATCAATGGAAGCCACAGAACAGCAGGCGCTCATCCCGCAGGAAGCCACACCGGACCTGCTCATCGACCTCATCGGCAAGACGCAGCAGGTCACCAAGGCCGCGGCCGTCGTGCTCAAGGCATGCCGCGCATGCATGGACACCAAGACCAAAAAGGAGCACATCGACAAGTGGGGCGGCATGCACGCCATCACCGAGGTCGTGTACGACTGCGCCGACCTCGCCCAGCGCATCCTGGACGCCGGTCTGGCCATGGAGAGCATGTGCGCGAAACCCGCCTCGTCACGGCAGATGATCCTCATCGACGACCTGCGCCGGAGCCTCGACGCGGAGGACGGCGACGTGGAGGCATCCATCAACCCGAACACTGGCGAGATCGGCTAAACCCCCAAAGGAACCTGAACCACGGAAGGAGAAGAAGAATGTGGTTCATCATCGACGACCAGATGGCTGACGACAGGCGCATAAAACGCCTGCCGCTCGCCACCGTGGGACTGTGGGTCAAGCTCTGCGTCATCCATTCTAAAGGAGTCTCGATGCAGGCCAAGGACCCGACCGCTTACCCCGGCCACTTCGACAAGATCGACCTCAAGGACGCTGGCGGCACCATGAAACAACTCCAGCAGCTCATCGACATGGGGCTCATGGAGGAGCGCGGCGGCGGCTGGAGGCCCGTCTACGCCGAAGGCATCTGCAAGGAACCCAAGACGCTCACCGAGGAACAGCGCGAGGCCCGGCGCAAAGCCGGAAGCAAGGGCGGACGGCGTAAGGCCGCCAACCAAAAGGCCAAGCAACCGTCTAGCAACTTGCTAGCAAACAGCCAAGCGAACGGAGAGCAAAACAGTAGCGAGACAGGTAGCGAAACGTCTAGCAACTTGCTAGAGGACAGCCAAGCAAAAACATGGCATAAAACCGATACCTATACCGATATACCCTCTCCGACCCCTCCCGCCAGCACCTCGAAGCAAACCGATACGCCGGACGCCGGCTTCGACCGTTTCGCCGAAGCCTATCCCGGATCCGGCGCGAAAGGCCGCAAGACCGAAGCCGAAGCCAGAGCCCTGTACGCGGCCATCGCCGGAAACCCCGTCGAACTCGGCCGACTCCAGACCGCGCTCCGCCGCTACAAGCGCGCCGTCAACGACGGCCAAATCCGCAGCGGCCACATCCCACGACTCAACACATGGCTCCGCGACCAATGGGAAACCTGGGCACCCGAGCCAATCTCGCCGCCGCCAATCCACAAGCACACCTGGAACTGCGAACACGTCCACCAGCTCATGGATCCGCATGAGGACGAATACGACCACACCGGAAGCCTCCGCAACGGCAACCCAAGCGAATGGTGGAAGGCATGCCAGGCGTGCGCCGAAGAACTCAACAACCAAGAAACCAGCAAGGAGAAGCAATGAGCAACTACCAAAGCAACGAAATCAAGCTCATCAACACCAGCCTCATCGACCCCCACCCGGACAATCCACGAAAGCAGATCGGCGACGTGACCGACCTCGCGGCCAGCATCAAAGCCAACGGCCTGCTCTCGCCGCTCTCCGTCGTACCCAACGGCGAGCGCTATCGTGTCATCGCCGGCCATCGTCGTCTCGCCGCGTGCAAGCAGGCCGGCACCGGAGCCGTGCCGTGTTTCGTGCTTGACTTAGACCCGTTGCAGCAGTTGGAGGCCATGGTCACCGAAAACTGCCAGCGCGAACAGCTCACCGTCCTCGAGGAGGCCGACGCCATCCAGGGCATGCTCGACCTCGGAGCCACCACCGCCGCCGTCGCGCACAGGCTCGGCCGAAGCGCCGACTATGTGCGTGACAGAGCGAAAGCGGCGAGCATCAAGGCGGACGTCAGGAAGACACGCGACGACTTCGACCAGCTCACCATCGGCCAACTCATGGCCATCGCACGATACGACGGCCAGCCGGACCGTCAGGAACGCCTCGCGCACGCCGCGGGGACCTCGAACTTCGACTACATCCTCCACAACATCGAAGTGGAAGATCGCCGGAGCCAGTGGTTCGCCGATGTCTCCGCGCTCCTCGCCACCGGCACCACCGGTCTCAACGTCATCGAGGATCCCGGAGAGACCTTCTCGGATTCCGAATGGCATTACTCCGGCGCCATCTTCCCCGCCGCGGGCACTCCGGAAGAAACCATCGAAGAGCTCCGCAAGCAGAATCCAGACGCGGTCTCCGTCCATGAAGCGACGCAGACGATATACCTCTGGGATCGTCGTGATGCGGCCGCCGAAGCCGAAAAGGAAGCCCAGCGAGCCGCCGAACAGGCCGAACGCGACGCCCGACAGCACGTGCTCGAGGAATACGCCGCCACGACGGCTGACAAGCGCATGGCATGGCTCCACGGCCATCTCCATGCCATCAAGCGCGCCAAGCTCATCGAGACCACGGCAAGGCTCGGACTCCTGCAGACAATTGACCCGGACCCGACCGGCTTCACCAAAGACCTGCACACCTGGAACGACGCCGCATGCGCCCGGGAACAGTTCGCCGCCATCGCCGGCATCAAACCGGAACAGGCGCTCGCGGAACTCCACACGCACCTCGACTCACCGGACTGGCCGACATACGCGGTCATGATCCTCACCGCCAGAATCGAATGGTTCATCAGCCCAAATGACTGGGACTGGAGTGGCGACGACAACATCAGCCGCCGCATCCCCGGCTATTACCTGATCCTCCAAGACCTCGGCTATGAGCCATCCGACGACGAGACCGAACACCTCGACCAGCTTGTTGCCGCCATCACGGAAGAAGACGAGGAGGAAGACGAATGACCAAGGAACAGATCAACAGACTCGCCCAACTCATCACCGACACCGCGGAAACCGCGGCGAACATCGAACTCCAGGCGCTCGCCGGCGGCAAGGCCGATAACGGCATCGCCGCGATGGCCTCCGGACTAAGAACGAACTGCACTTCATGTCTGGTGCTGGTCAACGGCCTGATGCAGGAAGGAGCGCGTTGTGAGTGAGTTCGAGGACTCGAAGCGCATCGCTTTGGAACGCCAGGGCTGGCATTGCCTGCGCTGCGGGACGAACATCCACGATCCGGCTCGCTGGCCAGGACGCAGTGGCCATCACCGTCAACTGCGGCGTGCGGCGGATCCGGATGTGAGGCACAGTCCGGCCAACATCGTCGAGCTGTGCGGTTCGGGCACGACCGGCTGCCATGGGTGGGTCCACCAGCACGTTAAGGAGGCCGAACGCCTCGGGCTGATAGTCCCGCTCGGCAGGGATCCGCGCACCACCCCGGTGCGCGACTGGCAGGGGATCTGGCTCCGCCTCAACCAGGACGGCACCGCGACCCGTCTGACAGCCATGGAGGTCGCCACACTCGACATCGACAGGAGGAGCACGGAATGACCATTGACAAGCCCGACATGCTGCTATGGATGGACGTGGAGACCACGGGGCTCGACCCGGACCATGACAGGATCCTCGAGGTGGAACTGCGTTGCACCGACATGAGAGGCGTGCTGTGCGTCGGCGGTTTCCACCGCGTCATCGGATTGGCGGAACGAAACGTCTCCATCACCGATGAGAACTTCAAGGCATGGCGCATGCACTGCGCCAACGGACTGCTCGAGGACGCATTCGATGCCGGATACACGGAAGCGGCGACGGCAAACGGACTCGAGGAATACGTCGACAGCCTCGCGCAATCGTTCACCCTCCATCCGGCAGGCAGCAACCCGCAGTTCGACCTCGACTTCATCGGCCGACTCTGCCCGAACCTCCCGCTGCACTACCACCGCATCGACATGGCCACCCTCCGCGACAGTCTCGAAGCCGCCGGCTGGGATGTGAAACCGGAAGGGGAGACGCCTATTGCCAGCGCACACCGCACCGGCACATGCCTCGACCGCGACATCCGCCAATACGCGCGCATCATCCGCCACCTCTCCGATCATCCGGTCCGATACGTCGCCACGAAAGCAGCAAGGTGATGGACATCGCAGCAGTGATCCTCCTCTTCGCCGCCATCCTGATCGGCTGGATGGCCAACAGGCCATGAACCGTACCAACAACGAAAGGAACCTCGGAATGAAACAGACCATCAACCGCATCTCCAGCCGCGTTGGCGACTGGTTCGCCACGCTGTTCACCATCGCCGCGCTGCTGCTCGTGCCGCACGCCATCATCCGGCCGATCATCGGCATCGGCCTCCACCACTGGATCCCCATCCAATGGCTCGCCCTGCACGCCATGCTCATCATCCTCACCCTATGCATCGCGCTCGCCGCCTACATCATTGCGGACCGCACCGCGCCGGAACCGCCGGAAACATACTGAAAGGAGCCATCATGGCAGACCAGGAGACCATTCCGATCGGTCTGGAGACGCAGAACAAGGTGGCCGAGGCCATCTACCTGCGCTGGTATAGCAACGGGGCCCGCCATCCACGCCCATGGAACGAGATGCCCATGGAGGGCAAAGAGCCATGGAGGTGCGTGGCCAAGGACGCCATCAGAACGTTCTTCGCCTCTCCCGAGTTCCAGACGCTGCTCGACGACGTGTACGACGAAGGCTACGAGGCGGCCGGAAAGGACGCCAGGGGCGAAAACGAAGGCGAGGAGCCGCGGTGAGCGTCAACGTCCCGCTGCATAAATGGCGGTCGGCCGACCCGGCCATCCTGATCGGCCGCCGTTGCATCGCCCAGACTAACCAGGACGTCATCATCGACGGCCGGCTCGAACTCATCCGACATCCGGACGGCACCGCCAGCCTCCGCTTCCAGGGCATCGGAAACGACATCATCGCCCACGATCCGAACACATGTTCCAACAGCATGGGCGACGGCATACGAAGCCTCGCCATCTACGGAAAGGAATGAAATGCACCACACAGACACCGTCAGAATCGCCACCAACCCACGCAAATGGCGCAGACCTGCACCCTGCCCGGCATGCCGCAAGTCCCGGCCGCTCATCCTGACCCTCGGCACCATCTACAACCTCCGAACCCGCAAACCGGTCAACACCATCTACGGCTGCATCTGCCCCAACTGCCGGCACAGATGCATCCTCCATGTCGACGGCAAAAACCTCAAAAAAGCCATCCGCCTCTGGAACCACCACGCCAGCCACCATCAAAGGAACGAACAATGAGAAACACCATCTGCGCCACACTTACCGCCATCACCCTCACCCTCTGCACCGCGCTCGCAGGATGCGGAAGCGCGGCGGAACCTGCCACGCCAGCGCATGCGGTCAGGTCCATCGACTCGCAATGCACCGATGGAGGCACCGCCCATGGTTTCTACGAGTGCGCCATCACGTTGTCCGATACACGAAAGGTGGACTGCATCGTCTACGCATGGGAAAAGCAAGGCGGCCTGTCCTGCGACTGGAGCCATGTGAGCGGAGCGGACAAGGATCCTGAGCGATGAGCTACCAGGAAATCCATGAGCTGTTCGTCGTCTGCGACGAGTGCCACACAAGCCTTTCCGTCTATGACGCGACCTACGAGGACGCCGACAACGAGGCCGCCGACCACGGCTGGCAATGCGACGAGCTCCAAGGCAGACACTACTGCCCGCTCCACTGGCACGTCAAATGCCATGACTGCGACATCACCGACAGTGGAGCACCTGACGAACTGGAAGCCGATGGGTGGTACATCGACCGCGACTATCCGTGGGACAGCCTCTGCCCGAACCACCGCCATCTCGCATGCCGCGAATGCCGCAAGCGCGAGGTCGGACCGCTGCACCGGCTCGAATACGAGGGATGGCTGGTCAACTCCGCCGACCTCAGTGACAGCCTCTGTCCCGAATGCGTCAAAGCCAAGGAGGAAACAAAATGAGAAACAGCGACGCAGACATCGCCATCGACGTGCTCAACAAACTCATCGCCCAGGAACTCGAAGCCGCGAGCGCCGGAATGCGTTTTGGCAATCGACCCCTCGAGGAAAGTGCGTCGATTCGATACCACGCCTACATCAATGCCAGGGACAAGATTCGGGAGGCGCTCGCCGATGCCGTGGAGGAGCGGGATGCTCGGAACCCGTTCCAGTGTCAGCGTGATGAGTTGGTCACGCAGGATATGCACACCTGCGATTTGTGCGGCCGGTGGTGTTCAAGTCCCGTCTATTCCGTGGGCCTCATCTATGGCGGTCAGGCGAAGACATTCACCGAGGTGTGCGCCGACTGTATGTGGCGTCTCAAATTCCAGCCGGTCAAAACCATCTCACTGGACGTCTACCGTCTTTTCGAGCAGTGGCTTTCGACTAGATCGGACGCGGAAGAAGAATGAAAACCCGGATACCGCATCTGGAAGACCAACGCAATCATCCCACGGAAAGGAACCGGAACAATGAGCGAGGAAACACTGGAACCGCCGCTCCCGCCGATCGACGCGCGCACCGAAGCCGTAGCCGAACGTCTGTTCGGGCTCAAATGGGCGCTCCGCAAGGACTCCACCGAAATCATCCATGAGGAATGGCGGACCGCATCCGAATGGATCCGCGACGGATACCTGCGCCAAGCCATCGAAGTGCTCGCCGCCGCCGACCAAGCGGAACCCGCGAGCGCCAAGGCCTCCGGCTACCAGGACCGCATGCGTGTCGAGTACCGGGAGTTGACCGTCCGCGCCGGCAGGCTCAGGGGCATGCTGCAGCGGTATGCGGACGGCACGCTCGACTTCGAGCCCGTCTGTCCGATCAGCCTGTTGAGCAGGCAGCTTGATGTCATGGACGCATACGCCAATCTGCTCCGCCATAGAGCCAAGATCGAACACGTCGACCTCGAAAAACAGGACTCCGCCACCGAATAAACAAAGAACCCGACCTTCCGGCCGGGCTCTGGCATTACCACAAACCAGACTACCACGCCGGAGGGAATCGAACAAATGTATGAATCGACCAACGAATCCCAACCAACCACCACCAACACCACAACAAACACCAGCCAAACAACACCAGCGCTCGCCGGCGTGTGCCTCGTCTGCGGCGAAGAATGCGCTGCCGGCGACACCATGTGCGCGAGATGCGATGGGCTGATGCGCGGCTGGCTGCGGGAATATCCATCATGGTTGGATTCGCTGCATGAGTTCCTGGACTCGACCGCGCACTACGGAGGCCGCCAGCCTGGACGCGTCAACCTTCCAGCCGCGCCGACGCCAATCCGATTGCCGGTGCTCGACCACATGCAGGAGGTCGGGGACATGGCGGTCGCATTGTGGCGCAGACTGTACGCGCCATCGGCGATGCCATGGGCGAACGGCCGGATCCACCCGTCCCTGCTGGAATGTTTGAGCGTCTGCGCCGCATGTCCACGGTTGAACCGGCTTCCGGACATCGACATCATCTGGCATGACTGGGAATCATTGGCGCGCAAGACCTTGTCCATCATCGACGTGCCGCCTTCCAGGCACGGCATCGGCAGATGCCCGAACCCATTGTGCGGTGTCGAACTGTCGGCGCCCATCGACGCGGTCGAGGTCACCTGCCCCGTATGCGGCGGCACTTACCGTGTGGTGGACGTGCGGCTCGGCTTCCTGAAGGAGTGCATCGCATCCGGCAAAGCGTTCACGGCAGGGGAATGCGCCGAACTCCTGCGCGAATGCGGGTTCCAATGCGGCGTGAACACGATCTACTCGTGGCGCAGTCGCGGCAGGATTCAACCAGCCGGCAAGAACGGGAAGGGACAGCCGCTCTACCGTCTCGCCGACGTGCACGGGCAGCTTTCCCGACGCGACTCGATTTGACGTTTCTCGAAGTGCAAGGCATAATTGTCAGTGGATTAGAGGGTTCAAACCGAGGTGACTTGGTTTGAACCCTTTTCATATCCACCGATGGATTCTCCTAACTCCTTGGGCTACGTAACACCGTCCTGCCCGAACGGCATATCGGACACGCTCCGCCCACCCACGTCAGAGTGGGCATACACCAACAGCGGCAGGCAAGCCAATCCCGCGCTTACGTGATGCGGTGATGCTCAAACCGCCTGTCCATGCCTTCGTAGGAATCAGTGGTAGATCGTACCGGCCGTGAGTCTTTATTGGATTCTCTTCCTTGTGGCCGCGTGTGGACGCGGGTTCGAATCCCGCCGAAGGCACCCATGAAAAGGAATGGCCCGGAATCGCTTCCGGACCATTCCTTTATTTGTCGTTTTGTTTGCGTGGCCTGCCGCCGCCGACACCTCTGCCGGGACGTCGCGCGTTCCACCGGTCGATGGTTTCGGGGAGCCAGCCGCGGGTGCGGCCGATGCGAACGTCCGGCTCCGGCAGGTCGTAGACGGCGGCGTTCGCGACGCCGAGTCTTTCGGCCACCTGTTTGACGCCGAGGTATTCAGTCGTCATCGCCGTCCCTTCTGTCCATGATGAGCGTGGCGATGCACCAGATGCCCGCCGCGAGTCCGAACAGTCCGGCTTGCCATGGTTTTCCTGTGAAGCCGAGCATGGCGGACAGCAGGCCGCATATGATGCCGCATATGGCGAATATCGTGCTTGTCTTCATGATGGGTCATGAAATAGGATGGAACCGGGGTTCCGGGCACTTGGTCTGCTCGGAACCCTTTCGTCATCTCTTATGGCGTGGTCGGCGCCGGATCGAGATGACGAGTGCCGCCAGCGCGATGATGTTGCTCACCACCGAGCTGATGGCGGTCACGATGTCCGTCCATTTCATGCTCACCTCCTTTCCTGTTGACATAAACTATTATATCAAAAATATATAAGTTATGCAAGCGAGATAGATATTACACGCCGAAAGGAGCAGAAATGAAAGAAGCCCTCGAAGAGATCGCACACCAGCTCACACGCATAGCCGACCAAGGAGAACAGGCGGGCATGCAGATCAGCAGGGGTGATGCCCTGGAAGCGTGGGGCCTGCTCATCTACGAGGACGACTTCCTCAACGCCTTGACCCGACTCGGAATCGAAGTCACCGACTGATGCCGACACGACCACAAGCACGATGCACCTTCACAGGATGCAGCCGCAAAGCTACACATCAAGGACGTTGTGACCAGCACCAACGCAAACCATGGCGGAATCCATCAGCACATACGAGAGCCTTGAGGCAACACCACACCGAATGGACGCACGTCAGAGCCGAACGCTTGAAGCTCGAGCCCAATTGCAGACGATGCAACCGCAAGGGAACCAATGTCGATCACATCATCCCAGTCGGCGCAGGTGGAGCATTCCTTGACATCAACAACACGCAAACACTCTGTGACCAATGCAAGACCCTTAAAGATCAAGAAGACCGAAGGAACTACCCCGGGATATTCCACTGACGGGTATGGCGTTCCGAAAGTCGAACAAAGGTTCGACTAGGGGCGCCGCCGAAACTCTTTTTCGCGCGTCTCAGGTTTTAGGGGTCAAACCACCATGTGAAGGAGGCTGTCATGGGTGCTCGTGGACCGCAGCGGCAGCCTCTCCAGTTGAGGGTCATCAATGGTCGCGGTCCTGATCGTGATGCAGGCGGCAGGAAGATTTCGGAGGACGATGCAGGTTTCGAGCATAAGGCTCCGTCGGTGCCGGCGTGGCTGTGCGGCGAGGCGTTGAACACTTGGCGGCGAATCGTTCCGAAGCTCGCGCGGTTGAAGCTCATCAAGCCGGAGGATCGGGATGCGCTCGTGGCGTATTGCACTGCTGTGGCTTCGATGAGGGCCGCGCAGGAGTGCATCAACGAGGAGGGCGTGCTCATCGAGACGGAGCGTGGTGCTCGCAAGCTCAATCCCGCTTTTACCGTGCTGACCCAATCGCAGAATACGATTCGTGCTTTCGCGCATGAGTTCGGCTTGACTCCGGCGAGCGAATCGAATGTCGCTGGAAAGGCCGAGGAAGATGAAGAATTCAACCCGTTCGCCTGAACTGCCGGACGCTGAGACTCTGGAACGTCTGAAGATCAGTCCCGAGGTCGCTTGGTATTGCCTGGAGCGTGGCATGGACCTGCCGAAGGAATGGCAGGTGCCGAAGATCAAGACACCGGAGCCAAGGAACGTCGATGGCGCAGTGTTCGACCCCGCTCGCGTCGACAAGGTGCTATTGAGCTTCCACACACTCCGTCACACGCAGGGCAAGTGGGCTGGCAAGCCGCTTGACCCTGACCCGTGGCAGCTGGCGTGGATCCTCGCCCCAGTGTTCGGATGGGTGAAGAAGAACGCCGACGGACAGTGGGTGCGCATCATCCGCGATTTGTATGTCGATGTGCCGCGTAAGAACGGAAAGTCGACGCTGTCTGGTGGCATCGCGGTCTATATGCTTGGTGCCGATGGTGAGCCGGGGGCGCAGGTCGTGTGCGCCGCGTCCACCGAACATCAGGCTGGCTTCGTCTTCCAACCGATCAAACAGCTTGTGGAGAAGACGCCGGCTTTGAAGGGTGTGATGACGGCGCATCAGAAGCGTATCGTCCACAATCGCTCCGGCAGTTACATGGAAGTGATTTCCAGTGCCGCCGATGCGGCGCATGGCATGAATCTTCACTGCTTCATCGTCGATGAGCTTCATGTGCATAAGACGCCGGATCTGGTGCGAACATTGGAGACGGGTCGTGGCTCGCGTACCCAGCCTTTGGGTGTGCGCATCACCACGCCTGATGATGGCAAATCGAACACGATTTACGATCAGACGCGCAAATACGTGGAGCAGCTCGCTGCCGGCACTATCAAGGATGACACGTATTACGGCGTGGTCTGGGGTGCCGACGAGACCGATAATCCATTCGCTGTCGAAACGCAGATGAAGGCGAACCCCGGCTACGGCAAGAGCCCGAGCGCCGAATACTTGGCGGCTCAGGCCAATCAGGCGCGGAATTCGCCGGCGCAGCTCGCCAGCTACCTCCGATTGCATCTCGGCATCCGCACGAAGCAGTCAGAACGCTTCATCACATTGGACTCGTGGGACCGCAATGCCGGTGCCGTCTACGCTTCGCCCGACCAGATGGCCGAGGCGTGCAAAGGCCGCGTCTGCTATGGCGGCTGGGATCTCGGTGCGGTGTCCGATCTGACGGCTTGGTCGCTGCTCTTCCCGGACGATTGCGGCGGATATGACGTGCTTCTGCGATTCTGGGCGCCCGAGTCCGATTTGCCGGCATTGGACAAGCGCACGGCGGGCATGGCATCCGTGTGGGTGCGTGACGGCTGGCTGACCCTGACGCCCGGCGACGTGACCGATTACGCCTTCGTGGAGAAACGCATCCTGCATGACCTTGACTTTTTTGATGTGCAGACCATCGGCTACGACCCGTGGAACGCAACGCAGGTCGCCAATGACCTGCAGGAGGCCGGGTTGGACGTGGATCGTCTGACCATCGTCCGGCAGGGCACGAAGACCTTGAGCCCGGTGCTCAAGGAGATGCAGCGATTGCTGCTCACCGGCACGAAGGACGCTCCGCTCTTCCGACACCACGGCAACCCCGTATTGCGGTGGAATGTGGACAATCTCGCAGTCAAGACCGACACGAATGGGAACGTCCAGCCGGACAAGCAGAACTCCGGCGACAAGATCGACGGCGTGGCCGCGACCCTGAACGCATTGAGCGAGGCATTGACCCGCCCCGCGCCGGAAAGGAGCATTTATGAGACGGAAAGCCTTTTTGCTTGACCTCCTGCAGTTGATTCTGGAGATTCTCGGACTCGCCTTCATCATCACCGGCTGTTTTCTTTTCTGGATTCCTCTTGGCTGGATTGTTTCCGGTTTTGTGATTCTGAGACTTGCTAAGGCGGTGAGCGAATGAGTCTCCTCTTCAAAGGCTCCGGCAGTGTAATCGACTTCGCCGGCAGGAATGGTGCCACGGTGACCGGCCCATGGCCGGTGGTCGACCCCGGAATGCCGTTGTCGAGCGGCCCTCGCGCCTTCGAGATCTATTCGACGCAGCCGAGCGTTCGCAAGGTCGTAGAATTCGTCGCGCGAAACGTAGCCCGCGTCCACATCCAGGCATTCGAGGGCGAGCCATACGGTCGACGCAAAATGCTCACCGACGGGCCATTGCATCAGCTGGTCAATCATCCGAATCCGGCGGCTGGCACGAGCACCTACCGTCTGATTCACGACATCGTGGCCGATCTGATGCTTTTCGACCGATTCCTGGTGGTCTACTCCGATGCAGACGGGACGCTCGAAAGGCTCCCGACCTCACAATGGCGGTTCCACAGGCGTCCGGGCATTATCGATGAGGCCGACGGCTTCACCACCACCGACCCGGCATCCAATCCTGACGGGTACATCCGCTTCGACGATCCGGGCACCACGCTCGGATACTTCCGCGACAAGGGTTACGGCAGCTTCGATGGCATCAGTCCGATGCTCACACTGCAGCAGACTTTGGATGAGCACACCGAGGCCGTTAAGTGGCGTCGGCAATTGTGGAAGCATGGCCTGCGCATGCCCGGCTACTGGTCGCAGGATCTGAATGAGAAGGCTTTGTCCTCCGATGCGCGACGCAGACTGCAGACCGAGCTGGCGAATTGGATGGATGGCGGCGGCAAGGAGGGCGAGAGCCCTATCCTGCGCGGCATCGAATATCAGAAGGTCGGCACGGAATTCACGCCGAAGGACGCGCAGGAGGTCGAGGGTCGCACCTTGAGCGATATCGAGGTGGCGTCCGCCTATCAGGTGCCGCCGGAGATGGTCGGCGCAAGAGAAGGCAAATACGCTTCGCAGCAGGCCTTCCGCGACGCGCTCTACCGCGAGACATTGGGCCCACTGTTTGAGCAATTGCAGGGTGCTTTCAACGAGCAGATCTGCAGTCGATTCTTCCCGGGCCAGTTCATCGAATTCAATATCGAATCCGCTTTGCGCGGCAGCTTCATCGACGATGCGCAGGTCACGTCATCCGCCGTCGGTGGTCCGTGGATGAGCGTCAACGAGGCGAGAGCGGATCATGGTCTCGAGCCGAAGGGCGAGGAATACGACGAGATTTTGACTCAATTGAACACCGTCCGTGGCGGCGGCACTCAGGCGAGCCCTCATGACAGCGGCTCGCAGAATCTTGGAGGTGCAAATGCACAGGAATGACATGCGTCCTCTTTCCGAGAGCCGGAGGAAGACGCTTCTCGCCAAGTCCGAGCCAATGGGCGTGGGCAACGGCCAGTCTTTGGGCGAAGGCAAATTCACCGCGGTCGTATCGACCTTCAACGTGGTCGATTCGCAGGGCGACATGATGCTGCCGCACGCCTTCGATGATTCGATCGCGAATTTCCGCGCCGGCAAGACCATCCCGATCCTCTTCAGCCATAATTGGACGGATCCGAACGCGAACGTCGGCGTCATCACCGACATGCGGCAGACCGATACGTGCCTTGAGATTGACGGCCAGCTTGATTTGAGCAGTCCAAACGGCCTGCAGTGCTTCAAGCTTTTGAAGGACGGCCGCGTGCACGAGTTCAGCGTCGGCGGTGAGGCATGGTATGACGACGTGCAAACCGCGCCGGATGGCGATCTCGTCTGGCCCATCACGAAATTCGACCTTTTCGAGGTCAGTCTCTGTCTCAAGGGCGCGAACCCGGAAACGCGACTGGTCAGCACGAAAAGCGAGGACCCGCCGGCCGACACAGTCCAGCAGGACACTGATTCAAACGAAGGCTCCGAACCGAATGGTCCGGGGCCTTTTTCAATGCAGCAATTCGACCGCGACGAGCTCCGAAACATGATCCGCGAGGTCATGAACGAGGAACGGTCGCAGGACACCACCGACGAAGAAGCCGACGAACCAGAGCCAAGCGAAGGCGAACCGGCCGACGTTGAGAACTTGCCCGATTTGACCGCGTGGGCGGCGGAAATGGAAACACAGCTCATCACCGAAGGAGATTCCAACATGAGCATGAAGCAGGAACTGCAGGACACCATCGCCCGCGTGAAGGCGATCGCTAACAAGGCGCAGGGCGAAGGCCGCGAATTCACCGCGGACGAGAACGAGGAGATCATCTCCCTGCGCAAGAAGGCCGACGACCTGAAGGCGAGGATCGACAAGGAGCATGAGGCTTCCGAAGCCTTGAAGAGCATGCTGGCCGCGTCCGAACCGTCCGACGACGTGTCCGGCAAGCCGGTCGTGGCGAAGTCCATCGGCGAGGCATTCATCCACACCGACGCCTACAAGGCCTTCAAGAACGCCACCACCCCGGATCGCACGCCGGTGCGCATCGCCAAGAGCCTAATCCGCGTCAAGCAGGATCCGAATCCGCTGTCCACCGCGCTGCCGGGCGCCGTGAACCCGACCGTGCTGCCGGGCTACACGGATGTCACCTATCCGCAGCCGAACGTCTTCCTTGACCTCATCACCCGCGGCTCCACCGATTCGCCGTACATCAAGTACCGTCAGCTCATCTCCGTGACCAGTGCCGCCGCATCCGTCAATGAGAACGCCGAGAAGCCGCTATCCCAGCTCGGCACGCAGATGGCCGAGGCGAAGGAATGGACCTGCGCCGACGGCTTCAAGGTCACCAACCAGGAACTGCACGATGACGGCATCATCAGCACGCTCATCAACCAGACGCTTATGCGCAACCTGAACGCCTATCTCGAGAAGACCATCCTCAACGGCGATTCTTCGACCGATGTGGCGCAGAAGGGCATCCTGAACACGACCGGCACCCAGCAGGTCGCCTTCGACACGGACATCTTCACCACCGCGCGCCATGCGAAGCGCGTCCTGTCCGCCATCGGCACCAACATCCAGGCCATCGTCCTGAACCCGGAGGACAACGAGACAATCGACCTCACGAAGGACAAGCAGGATCGCTTCTACGGTCAGGGGCCCTTCGCGATGGGTCCGAGCACCCTGTGGGGCATTCCGCGCATCGAATCGCAGGCACTGCCGAAGGGCACCGCCGTCATGGGAGACTTCTCCACCGTCCAGCTGCTCAATTACGTGCCGCTGACCATCGAAGCGTTCAACCAGAACGAGGATGACGCCCGCCACAACCTGACCTACGTGCGCGCGGAGGAACGCAACATGCTCTTCATCCGCGAACCGAAGCGTCTCGCCGTGGTCAAGCTCGCCGCCGATTCCACTTCCAGCCAGGACCACAAGTGACCGGGAGGTGACCGATGGCGGAGTCGACGCTTGATCCGCTGGCCTCCATCTATGATCTCGCCTTGAAGACCGGAGGCAAGGCCGATGACGAGAAACTCAAACTCGCCTTGGACCTTGCCTCCGGCAGATTCCGCGAACAGGCCAACAATCCGATCAGCATGATGACAGAAACCATCATCCTCGACTCCGACGGAGGCAGGGCTCTCACACTGCCATGCCTCCCGGTGCACGAGGTGACGGAGCTGGTCATCGACGGCCGGCAGGTCACTGATTTCGAATGGTCCACGTCTGGCGCGATACGCCTCGACCGGCCGATTCCGGACAAGTGGAGGAGCGTGCAGATCACGTACCGGCATGGCTACGACCCGGTACCGACAGGCATCCAGGATGTCGTGCTCGAACAGGCCGCGGCCATCTACCAGACGCTGCCCGGACTCGTGTCCTACACCACCGGCGCCGAACAGCGCACCTATTCGTCCGCTCTGACGGTCGGCACGACGGCCCAGTGGGCGGCGATGGTCGCACGATACAAGGTGGACTGACATGGACGGTATCCACGGACATACGCTCACCATCACGACGAAAGTCGTGGACGACGAGCCGGACGAATTCGGCCAGCAGCAGTATGCGACGCGCAAAACCGTGCTCGATGGATGCAACGTGCAGCCGGTCGCAGTGACCGACCTGCCGCTCTTCCAGGACGCGAACCACTTGCCGCAATACAAGTGCTTCAGCCATTCCGGCGATCTCGTCGCGAGCCTGCTCACGGGCGATTCGCGCATCGAATGGAATGGCCGCATTTTCCAGCCCGCTTCGGCGGCATTCGACTATGTGACGCCTGACGGGATAGGCAACCACACCGAGTGGTGGATGACGGAGGTGACGTCATGAGCGGGAAATTCATGGTCGATGAGGATTGGATGCGCAAAAACGTGCTGTCCAATCCGGCTGTCACCTCAGCTTTGAACGCGAAGGCACGTCGGCTCGCTCCGGTTGTGAAGCGCATCGCCCTCAAGGAAGGTGATCGGCATTATGCGGAAAGCGTGCGCGTCGTACAGGGCAAACGTCCCGGTACGAAGTCGCCGAGCCACATCCAGAGGCCTTTCGCCCGCGTCATCGTCGGTGACGAGCAGGCCACGGAGAAGGAGTTCGGAGGCAAGCTGCCGAAGAAGGGCTTCCTGCGCCGCGCGATAGCGGAGATGGGGGACTGACTCATGCTCCTGCAAGGCCAATGGCCCCACCCGCTCCCTTTGCTGATCGCTTGGCTGAAGGACGATGTCGGCATCTCGGCGGTTTCGAAGCTGCCGGATGACATGAAAGACCATCTGCCTTGTGTGATGGTCACGCCGGCGCCCGGCGGAGGTCAGGGTGCCGACTATACGCGCACGCGAAGCGTCGACATCGACGTGTACGCGGCCGACTGGAAGTCGATGGCCGACATCACCGGACGTATCGAAGCTTCCATCTTCAGGCTCGGAGGCCGAGGCAACCGCTACGGCTACGTTGACGCCGCCCGAATCACCGAATTCTCTCAAATCGCATACGAGCGTGCCGCCGGCGTGCTTCGCTGCACCGCCACGGCATCTCTCGACATGCGCCCAAAAACCAGTCTCAAATAACGACAACGATTGGAGGAAATGATGGCTGCCATCACCGATGTGCCCAGCATTCTCAATGACAATAACGGAAACGTGCGAAAGTGGGGCACTCAGCTGCTCGCTATCGCCGACTATTCGACCGCGATGCCGGATCCTTTCTTCGACACCGCAACCAACAAACCGAATCAGCTGCCCGAGGGTTTCAAGGTGATGGGCTACATCAGCACTGATGGCGCGAAGATGAGTCGCGGCATCGAGTCCGCCGACACCAGTGCGGTGCAGGATCTGGAGCCGGTGCGTTCCGACATCACCGGACGTACCCGCACCCTGCAGCTCACCTTCCTGGAAATGAACGCATGGGTCAAGGCCTTGGCCCACGGCCTGCCCGTCTCCCAGTGGCCGGAAAACAAGGATGAGGGCTTCGAATTCACCGATGAAACAACCACGGAATTCCCGTACTACCGCCTGATCTGGATCGGTCAGGACGGTGTGGGCGACGCGGCACATTACCGCATCGAGGCCGGTTATCGCGTCAAGGTCACCAATCAGGGCGACAACACCAAGAACCGCTCCGACGCCGAGGGTGAGGACCAGACCTTCACCTTCTTCCAGGATCCGAAGACCGGCAAGGTGTTCTACGAGGGCGAGAAGATCGCCAAGGCCGGTGCCGCGCCTCATGCTGATGTCTCCCAGTCGCAGCCGGTGTCCGATCAGGCAGCGTCCTCCGAGTCACAGCCGGTCGCCGACTGACATTGATTCTTCCCGCACCGGGCTTTTGATTCCTTTCACCGGTGCGGGATTTTCCCTTCTTCTCTCGCCGAAAGGAACACTGATTTTTTTGAAAGGATTGAACAATGACCGACAACAAGAAGCGTAAGGTCCGCAGCCTCAAGGCCGTGAAGGCGAAGTATCTTGAATCCCACCCGAAGATTCGGGAGTGGATCGAGTTCACCATCGACGACGAGCCGGATGCGAAGGAATTCCGCATCCACGCTCCAATTTTCCAGTCGAATGAGGAGAAGAAGGCATTCGCGAAGGCGCAGGAGTCCGACGACCAGTTCGACTTGGCGAAAGCGCTGCTCGGCGCCCAGTGGGATGATTTCATCGAGGCCGGCGGACAGATCAGCCTGCTTTTCCTCCTGCTCGACGACGCGGCCGATGAAGTGCATGAGACGGACAGCGAGGGAAACCCTACAACGCTTTAGAGCTCCTTGACGGCGATGGTCACGCGGAGGAATTGGAGGCCGCGTTATGCGCGGTCTACGCGCCGCGTGACCCCATCCAAGAGTTCTGGCAACGCAAGATCAGTCTCCGCGCATTGCATGCGCTGATAATCCACATGCCGCCGGACAACGTCTTCTTTCGTGCTTTGGCTGGTGATGGCTGGAGTGAGTCGGAATGGCTGTTGCACGATTTGGGCGACATGCTCCGTGACATCCAGCTAACCATCACCCAGTGCGCTCCATTTGTGGAGCATCCCCTTGAAGAGGATGACATCAGGCCTCGCACCAAGCCTCCGGCTGTCGTGGTGGCTGAGTCCAAACGCGAACAGTCGTCTGTCGACAGCAAGGCCTTACACGCGCAGGAGCGGAGCGAGCTCATGGCGCTTGTCACGGGCGATCAATCGAAAAACTGAACAGTGAGGTGGTCTCATGGCCGGCACAGCCGCATGGATCGATGTGCTCCCGAATCTGAGCGCTTTCGGCACGAAGCTCAACAGCGGTGTGACGGCCGCGGCCACCTCCGCAGGACGGAATGCCGGCAAGAAATTCTCCGACGCCATGAATCAGGCCGCTGGCCGTGACGTGCTGTCAGAGCAGGTCAAGAGCCTGCAGCAGGCTGAGAAGAAGGCCGCGCAGGCGGTCAGCCAGTGCACGTCGCAGATCGCAAAAGCGCGCGACGAGCAGAAAAGCGCCGACCTGCGCGTACAGGCCGCCGAAGTCAAACTGCAGGAAACCATCGTCAAAAGCGGACAATCCTCCTCACAGGCCATCAACGCCCAAGCACGACTCAACGACGCAAGGAGCAAGGCGAGGCAGAAGACCGAAGCCGTCACATCGGCCGAGGAACAACTCAAAGCCGCCAGCAAGGGCCTGAAAGAGACTCAGACGCAGCTCCACGACGCTCAGACGAATCTGAACGCGAGCACTTCCAAGCAGTCGGGATTTTTCGCGTCCGCCGCGGCATCGGCGCGCAATGCCATCAATTCCTTCCGTAGCATGCAATCAAGCGTCACCACCACTGCCGCAAGGGGAGTCGGAGATTCCGAACGCTTCTTCACCGCGTGGGGAGCCGCGAAGTTCGGAGCCATCAGCGGGTTCGCGCAGTCGGCATTCAGCAAAGTCTCAAACATCATCGCCAGCAATGTGGAAGGCGCCATTAAACGCGCCGACACGATGAACAATTTCCCCAAAGTCGTGAAGAATTTGGGGTACGACTCGAATGACGCTGCCGCAGCCATCAAACGCATCAGCGCCAGCATCGACGGCCTGCCGACCACCACATCAAGCATGATCGGCATGGTCCAGCAGCTTGCTCCGTTGACCAAGAATCTGGACGAGGCCACCAGCATCGCATTGGCGTTCAACAATGCCGTCCTGGCCGGCGGCAAAGACACAGTGCTGCAGGCCAACGCCATCGAACAGTACAACCAGATGTTGAGCGCGAACAAGGTCGATGCCGCCGCATGGCGAAGTGTCGTCAATGCAATGCCTGGCCAGATGAACCAATTGGCCAAGAGCATCCTTGGCGCAAACGCGAAGCAGAACGACCTATATGAGGCGATGAAGGGTGGCAAGGTCACCTTCGAGGACTTCAATAAGGCGCTCGTCAAGCTCAATAAGGACGGCTACGGGCCGTACGCATCATTTACGACGCAGGCAAAAGACGCCACACAGGGCATCGGCACTGCGATGGAGAACGCGAAAAACCGCGTCCAGAAGGCCATCGAGAAGATTATCGAGGCGTTCGGTGTCGACCGCATCAGCGGCGTCATTAACAGCTTTACGGCGAAATTCGGAGATGTCGGCTCGGCTGTGGCCAAGGCGGTCTCCGGATCATTGGAATTCGTCGAGACCGGCAAAGTCAACGAAAAATTGGCTGAATCTTTCCACATCGACAAGAAGTCGTATGCGGGCATCGAAGACGCTTACCAGCGGATTCGGTGGGGGTATAAAGGTCTCACCGATTTCATCAAGACCGGCGAATTCTCATACGAGTTCAACCGTGCCTTCGAGAACGCAGACCGCCAGACACTCATCGACTTCAAAGACAGCCTCCTCGGTATCCGCGACTCCGCCAGCGAGGTGCTGAAGAACCTTCCCGGATTGTGTGAATTTTTCAACATCCCGAAGGATGGCGACAAGTCGAACTTGAACAAGGCCTTGAAAGCCGCCAATGTGGCGCTTGCTGGTCTGAAGCCACTGCTCGACCTGCTCGCATCAATCGAGAAGGCGTGGAACGGTCTGTCCGCTGACCAGCAGGGCACCATCTTCGATACGGCCATCTACCTGTGGTTAGGTAGTAAAGGATTCAAGATACTGAAGAACATCTTCGGTGTCGCCAAGGATATCGGCAAAGGCTTCGGCATCGCCGGAAAAGGCATCAAGACCGCTGGCAACGCGCTGAAATCGTTCGGCAAGTTCCTCGGCGGGCTGAAGGCTCCGAAATGGCTGTCAAAGCTTACCGTCGGCAAGGTTGGAATCGCAGCCGGTGGAACCGCAATGCTTTCAGCTGCGAAGAACGTCGAAAAAGGCACTCCTAAGTGGGCATGGAGTCAACTGAACAAAATTCCCGGTTTCAGCGAGGGCGACAAGTCATACGCCGACTACCAGAAACGGTACAAGGCCGCACAGGAAAACAACAAGTTCCTCGGAATCAAGAACTCCACATGGGAACACAACCTGAATCCGCTGAACTGGCCATCAATGGCCGTGGGTGCCGCGAAAACCGGAATGAACAAACTCGGAAGCCTTCGAAAGAAAGCCGACGAGCAGGGGTTCGCAGGTAATACCGGTTCCGCGCAAGCTTCGATGAGCTCCGGCCAACGCGATGCCGGAGTCAAGGCTTGGAACGGCATCAAAGGCGCGTTCTCCGAGGCAGGGCAGGCACAGGCTGACAATACGGCAGCGCAGGTCAAAGCCCAGCAGGACACTCTGGCCGGCATCAAGAAGGCATGGGGCGACGCCGGCGATTGGATCAACACCAATTGGTGCGACCTGATGGCCAAGATCCAATCGAAGTTCGACGGCGCGGCCCAATGGGTCGAGGACCGTTGGAACGGTGTCAAGGACTGGTTCGGGACCACAGGTCAGAAGATCGGCGACTTCTTCTCCGGTATTCCATCGGCGATTGGTGGATGGTTTGATTCGGCGGGCCAGTGGGTTGAGGCCAAATGGCAGGGCATCTGCGACTGGTTCTCAGGTGTTGGATCCTCAATCGGAGGTTTCTTCTCGGGTATTCCGGCCGCTGTCGGCGGTTTCTTTGACTCCGCTGGCCAATGGGTGCAATCCAAGTGGCAGGTGGTATGTGACTGGTTTGCCGGCATTCCCGGTTCCATCACCGGCTTCTTCCAGGGGATTCCGGGCACTTTCCAGTCGATTTTCCAGACGGCCAAAGACCGGATAACCGGCGTCTTCAGCTCGGTCGGCACGTGGTTCGACAACAACGTGAAGATTCCTATCTCCAATGCCGTCAATGCCATCGGCCAGACCTTCCAGTCCACCAAGGATTGGATTAAACGAAGCTGGGATCAGGTCAAGGAGGCCGCAAGGGCTCCGGTGGCCTTCGTCGTCAACACGGTGTACACGAACGGCATCAAGAAGGTATGGGATTCGGTGGCCGGCGCCGTCGGCCTGAAACTCTCCCTTCCGACGGTGAAGTTCGCAACCGGCGGCACCGTCGGCGGCATCAACCCCGGTTACGCTCCCGGTGTCGATTCAATCCCGGCGATAACCTCGCCGGGCGAGGCGTGGATGGTGCCGGAATGGACTAAGGCCGTCGGCGCGGAGAACGTCTACCGCTGGAACGCTTTGGCTCGCCACCATGGCGTGCAGGCCGTCCGTGAGGATATGGGTCTTGATGGCGTCCAACGCTTCGCCAAAGGTGGCATTGCCTCCAAGATTGGCAAGGCGGTGTCCGGAGCGAAGAAATTCATCGAGGATTTGTCCCAGACAGCTCAGGCCTTTGTGAAGAATCCTGTGGATTGGGTCACGTCGAAGATTCTCACGCCTGTGAAATCGCAGGTGGCGGGAATCAGCGGCGGCCAGTTCGGCCAGATGGTCGGCAGACTGCCGGTGAGTGCCGCTACGGCTCTTGTCGACAAGGTCAAGTCGATGGCGTCCGACCTGGCATCCAAGTGGACCAGCAAATCCGAGGCGGGCCAATATCATGGTTCGGTCGGTGGCGGCGTGGAACGCTGGAGGAGCCTAGTCCTGCAGGTGCTCAAGGAATTGGGCCAGCCAGCAAGCTGGGCCGACACCGTGCTACGCCGAATGAATCAGGAGTCCGGCGGCAATCCTAACGCCATCAACAACTGGGATTCCAACGCCAAAGCGGGTATGCCGTCGCAGGGCCTGATGCAGACCATTCCTGGCACATTCAATGCCTATGCGGGGCCGTACCGCTCGCGTGGCATCACCGACCCGCTCGCCAACATCTATGCCGGCTGCAATTACGCGATCCATCGGTATGGGTCGTTGGCCGGAATGAATCGTGCGGGCGGCTACGCGCTCGGCGGCATCGTCGGAGACGATAGACCGACCCTGTACGATCGCGGCGGCATCCTGCCACCCGGACGGCACCTCGTGGCCAACGAGACCAAGCAGCCCGAACTCGTGTTGACGCGAGAGCAGATCGTCAAGATCTTCGGCGCTGACGTCAAAGATAAGGGCGATCGGACCGTGAACCTCAACGTCAACATCCCCGAACGCTCGGATCCATGGGCTGATGCGAGCATCCTCGTGCGCACCGCGCGACACCAATTGCGATAAAAGGAGGCCGATGTGGCTTATTTTGCGGAATTGTCGGCCTCCGGCTTGGAGCCGGTGCGCTTCGAAGGCTCTGGTGATCTTGATTGCCTGTGCATCGCGAAGGGCGGCATCGAGGGCTGGTGGTCGACTCCCGCCGCGAAAGTCAATGTGACGGCGCGCGGGCAGGGTGACGGTGGACATGACGTGAGCGAGGATGACATCTCCTACGCCAGCCGCACCGTCACTCTGCATTGGAATGCCAACGCCTCCAGTCGTGACGCGCTGCTCGCTTTGACGGACAGTGTGCGCAGGCTCGTGCATCGTCAGGTCAGGATGCGCGTGGTCGACGGCACCGAGGATACCTGCTGCAGTGGCGGATATATGGTGCTTACCCAGCAGTCTGACTATCGGTCCGGCAGCATCGCCGATTCGACCATCACCATCGTTTTCGAGCGTCCGGAACGCTTGTCATCGACCCCTCAGCGCTATCAGCTGTTGCCGTCGATTGAATCGGACCACGTTGGCCTTTCCTACGGCGATTCCGGCAAGGGCTTGGCCTATCCGCTGTCCTATGGAAAAGCGGCCGTGGATGCGCGTAACGTGTGTACGCTCACAAACAATGGCAGCTCCCGCGCGTATCCCGTTTTCACCGTGCAGGGCCCTTGGCCTAATGGCGTGCAGCTCACATTTCCGGGATTGAATATGAGTCTGGATTATGCGCAGGCGGTCGGCAACGTGCCGCTCGTCCTTGATTCGAGGAGTCGCACGGCGAGCATCGGTGGATTGGACGTGAGCAGGAATCTTCGCCAGCGTGGTTTTCCGATCGTCCAGCCGGGCGGCTCGCTGGCCGTGAACCTGCAATCCATCGGCAATGGGTATGTGAGCGTCGAATGCCATGACACCTACATGTGATTTAAGGAGAGATTATGACCACCGCTTTGGGCATCGCCCCGGATAGTACAGGCAAGGGAGTGGACCCGCTGACACATCGTCAGGTCATCAAAGCGCATTGGGAGAACACCGGCATCATCTGCGGACTGGATGTTAGCGGCCGCAGCGACCTGCGGTATGACGTCGCGCAGGGTGTGGCCGTCTGCTCCCGTGGCAATGCGGACGGATATACGGAGGCTTATTGGGGTGGCGGTCAGTCACCCGCCGTGGGTGCTGGAGACCCGGCGAATCCACGCATCGACGTCATCTGGCTCAAGGCCAATGACATCAGCCAAGGCGACTCGAACAATTCCGTCGTCTCCGGTGTGACGCAGGGCACGCCATCAGCGAATCCCGTCGCCCCGTCCCTGCCTGCCGGATGCACGCGGCTGATGAGCATGAGGATGCCCGCCGGTGCCTCGTCCACTCAATCGGCCACGCCGGTGGACACGCAGGATTACGCCATACCGCATGGCGCGAGTCTTGGCGTGCTCGCGCGAATCGCCGAGAACAAGGACCTTCAAGCCTCGTCCAATCCCGCGTATACGGCTCCTTTCCTGCTCGGCACTTTCAAGATGCCGACCGACCGCAACCTGCTGCTGGCCGTGTATGCCTGTGTCTCCACTGCGAAGAAGGACGGGTCCAAGGGCGTCGCCACGGTGCGTTTCGTCATCGACGGGAAACTGTACACCACGCGCAAAATTGAATACACGGATTCGTGGAAAACGCATGAGTGCACGTGCTCACTCCAGCTTGCGAAAGGCTCGCACACCATCGGCGTCGCGATGTTCAACGAGCAGGGGGCGGGCTACGTCACCCATTACGGGGCCAAGGACAATGGCGACACGTATGTCGGTCGCGTGCTTGTGGTCAAGGACGAGGGGGTCGCGCGGTGACGTGGACCGCCTGCATCTGCGATACGATGACCGGTCAGCTCGCCCAGCAGATCGATATCCCAAGCTTCACATGGTCGATGACCGTCAGCGACTCGTCTTTCTCCACGACGAAGAGCAAGGATGTGGGCGAGGACGAGGTGTCCGGCCTCCAATTGCCCTGGTCGCAGATCCCCGGTTCCACGCCCACCGCCCGCGCGGATGCGCTGATGTGCGGCAAACGCGGCCTCGTGCTCTTCTGGCACAGCTCGATGGATGATGACGCCTCGTTGGGCACGCCGATATTGGGTGGTGTGTTCGGCGTCCGGTCCAGCACGCCGAATGACGTGAGCATCCCGTCGGACAGTCTCATGACAGTGCTCGGCGACCGAATCCTCACGCATGACGACGCTTTCGGCACGAACGAAGCGCACACTGCGCCGGGCGGATTCGCGTGGCAGGGATTGTCCCTGCGCGCCATCGCCTGCGAGGTCATCCGCCAATGCACTTCGCTCAAACCGGGCGGCGAGCTACCCATCGACCTCCCTTGGCTCGGCGAGAAGGGTAATCATCAGCGGATGGATTATCAGGATTGGGATGTGCAGAATCAGTCGGGCAAGCAGATCCTGTCCAAGCTGGCCAACGTGATCGGCGGGCCCGACATGCAGTTCCGCCCCTACTTGTCGGATTCGCAGCATGTGAGGTATCGCTTCGAAGCTGGATCGGATGGTGACGTCTATCTCGGCCAGAAGACGGTGCACTCTTTGTCCTATCATCCGCTCGGTGGCACCATTGAGAATCTCAAGGTCGATAGGATGGCGCCCACGCAGAGGGTCTACGCGACTGGCGCGGGTTCGGATAAGGCGACCATGTGCTGTCTGGCCGAGGACCTGACATTGTGCCGCCAATCCGACCCATGGCCCCTGCGCGAAGCCACCTATTCGGATTCCGACACGAAGACATGGGATGTGCTGAAATCCCACGCGCAGGCCAAGCTCGCGGCGAATTCCAAGCCACTCATGCAACTGTCCGGCGTGATCGACGCGAACGACTGCGACGCGAGCGGCATGCCGTTGCATGCGCTCGGCACCTTCTGGCCCGGCGAAATCTTTGAAATTTCCATCACTGGCTATCCCGACCTTCCGGACGGATTGTACCGTCAGCGGCTCATGAAGATGAGCGGCGACCAGACGGGCAAGGTCACACTCTTGTTTGATATCTGCGAGGACCCCTGCACCTGACGCATGGGTCCTCTCTATTTTGGAGGTTATGACTCATGGCATCGCATGGCGAGATCAATCCCAGCGACATCGACCTGCTGTTCGGCACGAGCTTAAACGCTTTGGAGATCGCGAACGGCCTGCTCACCCGCAGGAGCGGCGATGTGTGGATCGACACTGGCGACGGCAAGGGCGTCCTCGCCGGTGCCGGCGCGGCCGACGGCATCAACAGGGTCGACGAGGACGGCAACCAGTCGCCGCTCGTGGACACGAGCGGAATCGACAAGGCCGCGCGGGACGCGCAGAAGGCCGCCGATGACGCCGCCGCGAAGGCGGATGATGCTATCAGACAGGGCGAGCAGATCCGTCAGGACGCCCAGGCGGGCATCGACGATGCGCGCAAGCAGGCGCAGGATGCCGCCGCCAAAGCCGACAAGGCGCGCTCCGATCTGCAGGCCGAGGTGGACGCGAACAAGAAGGCCACCGACACGGCGATTGCGGCCGTGGATGCGAAGGCCGACAAGGCGCAGTCCGATCTGGAATCGCAGACGACGGCGCTCAAGGAGGGCATCGCCAAGGTGGACGCGAAGACGGATCAGATCAAGGCCGACGGTGACAAGCTCTCGCAGAGGGTGGATGCCGGCAAGGCCGAGCTCGACAAGAGCGTGGGCGATCTGGACGCGCGCGTGTCAGGCCTGTCCGGCAAAGGCGATCAACTGGCCGGTCGGATTACGGACATCAAGGGCACCGTCGATGGACAGCAGACGCAGCTCAAGGAATTCGACCAGCGGCTGACCGGCGAGATCACCCGTGGCGACACGACGGTCAAAAGCATGACCGAATTGAAACAGACCGTGACCGGCATCTCGTCCACCGTCTCGCAGACCGCGAAGACCGCGTCGGACGCGTTGAGCAAGGCGTCGCGGGTGGAGCAGACCGCGGACGGCATCAGAACCACGCTGAGCGAGGACTACACGAGCACGAAGGACATGGAACTGAAGTATTCCACGAAGACCGAGCTCGAGCAGACCGCCGACGGCCTGCGCTCGTCCATCACGTCCGTGAAAAGCACGGCGGAAGGGGCGGTGGAGAAAGCCAACAGCGCCCAGGAGACCGCCGACGGCGTGAAACGCACGCTCACGTCCGACTACACGAGCGCGAAGGACGCGGATCTGAAGTATTCCACGAAGGCCGAATTGGAGGCCACGAGCGAATCATTGTCCTCCTCGCTGTCCTCGGTCAGACGGACCGCCGATGGTGCCGTGACCGCCGCTTCCAAGGCCCAGCAGACCGCCGACGGCGTGAGTCTGGACCTGTCGAAGAACTATCAGTCCAAGGCGCAGGCCGACGCCACGTATGCGACCCGGACGAGCCTGAAGGCCACTTCGGACTCTTTGAGCGCTAGTATTTCGTCGACCGCGAAGACCGCCCAGAGCGCGGTGGACAAGGCCACCAGTCTCGAAGCGAATCTGAACGGGTTCAAAACGACCGTCAGCCAGACGTACACCACCAAGGACGATCTCGACAAGCTGTCTGTCGGCGGGACGAATCTGATAAAGGGGACTTCCGGCAATTGGTCCGATTGGATTGTGATAACACCGAATGCTTCAGACTTCTGCAAGGTCCTTGCCACCGTCGACACTCCCGATGGCCTTGCGGAAGGCGCGGACTACACCACTCAGATCGACATCGAATTTGCGGATGTCGCAAGCACTGGCGGGCATACCGCATTAGCCCTTACACAGGGTACTGTGGATGGATCGTGGAGTCACGTGTTCAACGTGTTCGCCAATTCGCTCCTGCCCCGGCAGACACCTGTGAATGCCGTCTATCATCTGTCCCGGACGAACAAAGCTCAAAAATCGAATACCGCAAACCGAAAGTTTCAGCTCGGCATCCGATGCGACTGGTTTGCGTCCGGAAAGTTCAGGTGGCGGCGGATCAAGGCCGAGAAGGGATCCAAGGCCACGGATTGGAGTCCCGCACCGGAAGACCTCCAGCCCGCTGGCGATTATTCGACCAAGTCGGAATTGACGCAGACCGCGGATTCCATCAAGACGCAGGTGGCCGAGGTGTCGAAGACCGCTTCCGGAGCGATGAGCAAGACCACCACGGTGGAACAGACCGCCAACGGCCTGTCCACCAGGATCACCGCCCAAGGCAAGACGCTGGATGCCACGACAAAGACCGCGAACGAGGCCAAGTCGACCGCTGACAGTAACAAGCAGACCATTTCACAGGTCAAAACAACCGCCGACGGAGCCGTGAGCCGCGTGAGCTCGCTCGAACAGAACCTCGACGGTTTCGAATCCACTGTCGCCAAGACCTACCAGCCCAAGGACGGCATGTCGGCTTACGCCACCACCAGTGCGCTGAAACAGACCTCCGACAGCATCACCGCCCAGGTGGCCGAGGTGTCGAAGACCGCTTCCGGAGCGATGAGCAAGGCCACCACGGTGGAACAGACCGCCAACGGCCTGTCCACCAGGATCACCGAACAGGGTAAGACACTCAATGCGACCGTTACGACAGCCAACGAAGCGAAGAGTACCGCTGACAGTAATAAGACCACTATTAGTCAGACCGCTAACCTTGTCGATGCGGCACTTGCAGGTGACAACCTCATCACCGACGGCGGTTTCGAATCCACCGCATGGTGGATGGGCCTCAAGGCCCCATTCAGGCTTTCGGTCGGGTCGTTCTACCACGGCGCGCATGTCCTGGTCTGCGATGCGGCCACCGGAGACAACCGATGCCCGTTGACCCATGCGAAAGGCATGGCTGGGACAGCCACCGCGATAACGGTCACCAAGGGACGCACGTATCGCCTGTCGGGCTACTGCGCCTGGTACGGATCGGTCCCGTCGAACGTCAATCCGGGCGCTGAAAAACTCAGATTGGCAAAACCAGACGGAACATACATCGCCGATGCTCAATGCGGCAAATCCACGTCATGGGCGGAAACGCATGTAGATTGGAAGTGTCCTGATGATGGTTCGATCACTTCGGTCCGGATCGAAGTCATGCATCAGACCAATGGCACCATCCTGTGGGATGACGTGAGCTTCCGGGACATCACCGAGGCCGCGGCCACCAGCACGCGCGTGGCATCCGTCGAGCAGAATCTCAACGGATTCAAAACCTCGGTGGCGGACACGTACCAGCCGAAATCCGGCATGGGCAGCTATGCGACGCAGTCGCAGCTGACGCAGACCGCGAATCAGATTCGCGGCGAAGTGAGCGAGAAATACCAGTCCAAGAACGGCATGTCGGCTTACGCCACCACCAGCGCCCTGACGCAGAAGGCCAACGAAATCACAGGCAAGGTGACGGAGGTCGCGAAGACCGCCCAAGGAAACACGACCACCATCAGTCAGGTGTCACAGAAGGCCGACAGGATCAACACGACCCTGTCGCAGCAGATCAGCGGCAAGGCCGACACGAGCAGGGTCAGCAGCCTGGAACAGAACCTCGACGGGTTCAAAACCAGCGTGGCGAAGACCTACCAGACCAAGGGGGACTATCCGACCAAGACCGAGGTGCAATCCAGGATCGACCAGTCGGCCTCCTCGATCAAATCGACGGTCGGCCAGACCTACACGACCCTCGCCGCGACCGAGGCGTTGAGGAAAAGCGCGACCCGTATGTTCACGCTGACCGGCGCGACCGGCGAGGCGAAGTGGGTGAAACTCGGCTATCTCACCAGCAACGGCGACTCGTCGAGCATCCTCTTGCACGTTTACTCCGGCGACGGCTACAGCGGCGGTGCCAGCCAGAACGCGGAGTTCGAGATCTTCGTCAAGGACGGCAGTCAATCCGCGCCGTCCGCATCGGGCGCGTTCGGCGTGAGCGTGAACCGCATCCGCAACGCGGACGATGTGAAGGTCAAGGTGATGGCGTTCAGCTCCACCACGTGCGACATCTGGGCGTACCTGCCATGGAGCTGGTGGAACGGGCACTACACGCTCCAGGGCGACTACGAGGCGTGGCAGGACGGTCCGAACTGCGGCGGAACGAGGATCCAGGACGCGGAACCCACATCGGGCACCACGCAGAACCTCGCCTACGACACGCTCAGCACAAGGTCGTATGTCGACCAGACGGCCAAGAGCGTGGCCTTGGGTGTGGTGCAATCCTACAAGGGTTCCGACGGGTCCGGGCTCGCGACGAAGTCGGACATCACGGCCGCGAAGGACAGCATCACCAGCAGCGTGAGCAGCACGTATGCCACGAAAACCGGCGTCACACAGGAGATCGGCTCCAAGATCACGCAGAACAACAATTCGTGGGAAGCCAAGTTCTACAGCAAAACCGAGACCGATTCGAAGGTCTCCGCCGTGGCGAAGACGTCCATGACGGGAGTGCGCGTCGAATACGCGTTGTCCACGAGCAGCACGACCGCGCCCACGTCCGGATGGAGCACGACCGCACCGGCATGGCAGTCGGGCAGATACATGTGGCAGCGGACCGTCACCACACTGGGCGACGGCACATCCAAAACGAACGCGGCAACATGCATCACCGGTGCGACCGGTCAGACGGGACCGACTGGAGCGACGGGCAATGGTGCTAAGAGCATCACGCCCGAATACTACCTGTCCACCAGCGCGACCACCCAGACGGGCGGCTCGTGGAGCCCGAACATGACATGGTCGAGCGGCAAATACCTATGGACCAGATCCAAATGCGTGTGGACCAACGGCACGACCACCACCACGACACCGGTATTGGCCGACGCGCTCAACAACGCCAACACCACCGCCAGCCAGGCGGCAAGCAAGGCGCAGAACGCGCAGGACAGGGTCGCCGCGTTGGAACCATGCATCCAGATGACGTCGGACGGCGTGCGGGTCGGCAAGAAAACGAACGGCGTGTTCACCGGCCCATCCGCTTTGGTCGGCACCGACGGCGTCTTCCACGTGAAGAACAAGAACCCGTCCAACCAGATCACGGACGTGGTCAAGCTCGGGCAGGACAACATGGTCGTCAAGTCGAAGATTGCGCGAAGCGGAGGCGATTTCCTCGACCGTTTCATCATGGGTCCCTTTGGCGATGACCATTTCGCGATCAGGATGGAGCCGGCGCTGGCCGGTGACGGGTCCACCTCGTCCGAGCCGGAACAAATGTGGCAGACCGGATGGCAGGACATCGCTCCCGGCAAGGGATGCAGTGTGGCCGGCCACGCGGCATACGGGTATCGCGGCGGCTGCCTGCGGTTCCGCGGACGTGTCAAGACCACGATCGACGGCGACAACAGCCTCTTCGAGAATCCCGGCGTCCTCAGACTGTGGACGTCGAGCCTGAACAGGAACTTCCTGCTGCCCGCCTATCGGAACAACGCGATCGGATGGACCAACGCGTACATTCCGGCCGGCAGCAGGCAGGTGAGGATCTACGGCGTCTGGGACTGGGTGTCGCTCGACCAATTGAGCATCGCCCAATGATCCAAAACCACCATAAACCAACCAAGGAGGACGATATGTCTGACGAAAACAATGAACCCACCGGGACCACGGCGAACGTGGAGGACGGCATCCTCGACCTGCGGCCGCCGAAAGGCAGCCTCATCCGCCAACTGCTGCGCTTGGGCCTGACGTTCGACCACAAGGACGCGGACGGTGAGACATGGTGCGACTATTCGCGTGGTGTCACCGCCACCTTCACGGACCGGCAGGCCACCGAGGCCACCATCGCGGACATGGACACCAAGGACAGCGAGACCATCACCGCCACACAGCTCGCACAAGTCACCGAAATCAAGACATGGCGCAGTGACGGAGCCGAGGACTGATGCCACCGCTCGACCTCTTCTCAAGCCAGGAATTCTGGACGGCGGTGATTGTCGCACTGGTCGGCGGCGGAGGAGTCGGAGCCATCATCGGCGCCGTCTCCAGCCGCCGCAAGGACACTGCCGACATCGCCGCCCAGGCGTGCGACATCCTCACCGATTCGGTCATCAATCCGCTGCGCGAGCAGGTGGACGAGCAAAAGGGGCAGATCGAGCATCTGGAAAAACAGCAGCGCAAGTACTTCGCGCTCACGGCGTACACCCGTTCGCTTTTCCACTGGCTGCAGGAGTTCTGCGAGATTATCGAACCGGAATTCCTCAAACGTCATCCGAAGCCGCACCTGCCCGACGAGCTGCGCGCCGACGTGGCGCCCGAAACATTGGAGGCCTGAGTGACGCATGCCCTGATTTCGCTGTGCACGCTCATTGTCCTGCTGGCGGTCATCTCACGACAATAACCATTTCAAGGCCATCTCTTCGGAGGTGGCCTCCCTTATTAAGGAGGCAAAATATGGCGGAACACGCCACTAAAAACACCACCACCAATCTGCCCGGTCTGACAGCCGAGCGTGTCAAGGCCGGAGTGACTATTATCGTCACCCTCTACGCCTTGGCCAACGCGGGCCTGTCCTTGGCCGGCATCAATCCGCTGCCATTCACCAACGAGCAGGTCAGCGCTTCAATCTTCGGTGTCATCGGCATCGCCGGAACCATTTACGGCTGGTGGAAGAACCAGAACATCACCAGCGCGAGCCTTGCTGGCCAGCAGCTCGTCGACGCCCTGAAGAAGGAGGGTGTGGTGAATGGCATCAGCGCCGCGAAGAACGCGGCCCTGAGCGCCGCGGCAGCCGTGGCCAAGACCACGCCGAAGACCACCGACACCACGGACGCGGATCTTGAGCCGGGCGGTGACATCCAGTGACCGGCGCAGGCTTCGCACTATGGCGCGGCAGCCCGAACCACTACAACGGTCGCAATGGACTGGCCGTCAACCACATCACCCTGCATATCATGGTCGGCCGATTGGCCGGCACGGACTCGTGCTTCATGCGCTCCAGCTTCCAAGCCGCCTCGCACTATGGCGTCGGCGGTGATGGCGGCGTCTACCAGTGGGTGGACGAGGACGACGGCTCGTGGGCCGACGCCAACTGGCGATCCGATTGCAGCGGCGTGACCATCGAGCACGAGGGCGGCATGGCCGGGATCCCCGTCACCGACGCGGAGGTCGAGGCCAGCGCCAGACTGTGCGCCGACATCGCCCGCCGATACGGGTGGAAGACCCTCTGGCACGACGCCAGCGGCAACCGGCACGGCAACATCGTCCTGCACCGCGAGGTGCCGGGCACGGACCACTACGGGTGCCCCGACAGGTGCGTCAACGCGCTGCCGGTGGACCGGATAATCGCAAGAGCAAACGAACTATTAGGAGGTGCCGAAATGGCATTGACGGATGAGGACATCATGAAGATCTGGACGCACAAGCTCCCGAACGGAGCCTGTGTGAGGGACTGCCTGTCACCGGCGATCCAGGACGTGTTCTCGATGCATGATACGGGCCTGACCAATGGCGCGTGGCTGCACAAGCTGCCGAACGGCAGGTACGCGAGGGATGTGATCAGCGACGCGACCAGCGACGTGATCCGTCTGCACGACACGATGATCCCGCAGCTGACGGCGCAGGTGACCGCCCTGACCGAGGCGGTCAAGACCCTCGCCGAATCCAAGGGCGCCGACCCCGACCAGATCGCCGCCGCCGTGGAAAACGCGGTGAAGGCCAAGCTCGACAAGCTCAGGATCACCGTCACCGACGGCCAGTGATTAATTTTCGGGCGCGAGACTCAAACTCGCGCCGGAAACTCAACCTCGGGTGTGGAAAAATTTGCGGCACTGTAGTGTCCGTGGAATTTTTTACACCCTGTTTTTAAATTTGCCCCTCTCTCAGCATTGCTGGGGGAGGGGCTTTTCTTGTTATTCGGAGTGTTTGCGTGGTCGTCCGCCGCCGTCGCGGCGGCCCGGTGGTTTTGTGCGAATACCGTCTGGATCACGCTCACGGCGAGACGAATGTCCGCCGTCATGGGGTATCGTTGCAATCGAACTTGAGACCCGGACCTGCTTTGCTGGTGGGCAGGGTTTCGGGTTCGAAGCGTGTGGCTGGCTGCCGCAGGCATCCGATGGCGAGTCGATGCGCCATCAGCGAGAGCTGGATGTCTCGCCCAACGGCTGGGCCAGACGGTTGAGACCAACCGGAGCCGTGACCCTTCCCGCGCAAACGGGACGCTAGTCATGCAGAAGACTGTAAAAAGATCAGCCACACGGCTTCGGAGGGGCGCTTGGTCGGTGCCCCTCTTTTAATTTTCTGGGAGGATTCCGGGCGTGAACGTGACCGAGGCGAAGCGGCGGATGCTTGGCGAGGCCCGAAAGGCAGCCCGACTATACGCCAATCTCGTCGGAACGATCACGAGAATCGCATGCGACGACGGGATGACGCTGGACATCCAATGGAAGGCCTCGAACTTCGCCCACCTATGCGGCCTGGAATACTACGCCGACGACAACCGCACCCGCAGACTTCCCGCCCGACGCCTGTACACCGACCTCCTGTCCGGCCATGGGATCTCGGTGAAAAGGGTCGCGCCCACCGGAGACGCGCGATGGCTCGCGAGGAAGACCGACGTGATAGCCAGCGCATTCGCACTGAACGACGCATCCATGGTGGTTGAATCAGGCAACAGCCGGATACGCCTCTACATGGGAAACACAGTCTGGTGCATCGGCCTCGGAAGAAGCGGAGAGGACGGCCCCTACTATCCGCAATCCCTACGCAAGGGGAACGCGGCCAAGGAAAAAATGCCAGGAACCCAGATCCACCATGTAGTCTCGATCAAATACCTGAACACGGCACAGTGCCACCCATCGATCCAAGACTGACAACATCCAACCTCCAACAACAAAACCGCCCCGGCGCTCGCGGATGAGCGCCGGGGCGGACGTCACTCCGCCGGATGCTTGCGCGGCCTGCCACCGCCGACTCCGCGTCCGGGGCGTTGCGCGTTCCATTGGTCGATGGTCTCTGGCAGCCAGCCGC